>Ga0209474_10002540_pt1 | contig 16690 bp, 18 predicted proteins | sample GraSoiAngelo_145_FD_185902 | JGI IMG/M metagenome (GOLD analysis project Ga0209474, IMG submission 185902) | Grasslands soil microbial communities from the Angelo Coastal Reserve, California, USA - 14_1009_05_20cm (SPAdes) (version 2) | ecosystem: Environmental > Terrestrial > Soil > Grasslands...
TCGTCATGTGCACGTGCATCACCGATTTCGCGATAACGCCCGCGATCAACCCAACAACAATGTACCAGATTAAGTGAATCATAATTTTTCCTCCGTTGTTTGCCTGCAGAAAGTTGCCGAGTATGGCCAGGCGTTTCACAATTGACCAGACTTTTCTCGAAAGAGAAAAGGACTAGCTCATATAGTTCGACGCTAGCGGCCTACGTGGCGTTGTTGACCAGCACAAGACGCGTCCGGTAATCTCAAAAGATGCCAGAAGCCGTGCCGCAGCGGCAGAGCATTTCGCGTCAGCCCGGATTTTGGAGCCGGTTTCGGCGTCTCGCTATCGTGCGGATTTTGCTTGGCTCCGTCTTCGTTGTTGCGACTGTCGCAATCATCCAGATTGGGTCCGGATTCGCCGCGCGAAATCCGAATATCAAATATTTCTTTGCGGTCACGCGCTTGCCCGCGCTCGTTGTGGTCGTTGCGGTCTTACTCGTTTATTGCGGTTTCGTCCGCTGGTTTGAGAAGCGGGCGGTCTCTGAGCTGCATGCCCGCAGCGCGTTGCCGGGTCTCGTCACCGGCGTCGCTCTCGGGGCGACCATGTTTGCGCTGACAATCGGCGTCCTCTCCCTGCTCGGTGTTTATCGAGTCGTGGGCGTGGATTCGTGGACTGTATTGTGGCCAAATATCATGGCAGCAGCGGTGGCCGCCGTCTCGGAAGAAGTTCTCTTTCGTGGAATCATCTTCCGGATCACGGAAGAATCGCTGGGCAGCTGGCTTTCCTTCGTTATTTCCGCTTTGTTATTCGGTGCCGCCCATTTGTTGGATAAGAATGCCAATTTGCAAGCAGGCGTGGCAATCGCTCTTGAAGCCGGAGTTTTTCTGGCGGCTGCCTACATGGTGACGCGTCGCTTGTGGTTTGTGATTGGCGCGCATTTTGGTTGGAATTTTACCGAGGGCGGAATTTTCGGTGCAGCCGTGTCAGGGACGAGCTCCCCGGGCCTGTTAAAGGCAAATGTCACCGGACCGGCCTACTTGTCTGGCGGTATGTTTGGCGTCGAAGCGTCGGTCGTGACGATCACAATTTGTTTCCTCGTCGCACTTGCGTTCCTGTGGCGAGCGAAGGCAAAAGGTCAATTCGTTAGGCCTTTTTGGCGGCAAGAAGAGGCCGGTAGTTGAGTGACGTAGAGGCGCGTGTCATCACGCGCAGGAATTTTTGTTTTGCGGCTGGGACTGCGCCTCTACACGGGAATGGCCGCGGTCAGCGACCACGGCTACAATGATCGAGCTAACCATGTTCGTTCTCGTCCGTGCAGTTACTTACGCTGCGCTTTTTATCGGGTTCGTCTTACAACAACACCCTCTAGCGCAAAGTACCTGTACTAGCTTGGTATGCTCGATGTGAGGTGTGAATGCCACTGATTCGCTTCGCTCACCCTGCCTGAGGACAGGCAGGGCTACAGGGCGCTGCTCGCTGCGCGAGTTCACCACCGCGAAAAAGCCAGAGGATATTTCGGTGGTGGAGGCCACGCTGAACAGTGTGACCAGCGCCTGGTTTATCTGCCCGGTCGGTTCTTGTCGTGGTCGGGAATTGTTGCGCCCGCAACTACCGAAGCGAAGTAAGAATGGAGCAACTGGGATAAGCGACATAGAAGGTAAAGCCGCGAGGTAGCGGCGAGCGAGTGCGGGCAACGACCGAGTTTCAATTAAGAAGGATGAAGGAAGAAGCGAAGAGCACTTATGGAGTCGATCCTTGCGAGTGAATGGGACGAGCGTCTTGCCGGGCCAAAGAGTCGTGATCGTGAGCTCGGCAGCTTTACGGATTATTCAAAACCGTTTGGGGTGCAGGCTTGTTCAGTTCAAGCTGTGCGCTCACTCTTTGGATTTGCGCCGCCTGTTCTTTGAGCTGCGCCGTGAGGACCTCCATCGCTTTCTGTTGCTGAGCGACCGTTGACTTCAATTCAATCGTGGCGGCTTCCTGCTTTGTCGCGTCAGATTTTAGCTGCGCAATTGTCTCCTGTTGATTTTCAACCTTTTTGCGTTCTTTAAGGAACTCATTGAGCAACATCGCGTTTACCTGATCGTAACGTACGCTGTAGGGTTTTCCTTCTTTGTCGCGCACAACCAAATCAGGATTCACTTTGGCAACGTCCTCGGCGACCAGACCAAATTGCGCTGTTCCTGTCGGATCAAAGTCCTTTTTGTATCGGAATGCCACTGGTTGAAGTGCCAGGATAGCTTCACTGGCTTTGTCCATCGGCTTAATGTCTTCCTTAAACCGCCTGGACGACATAATCGTCCCCAGCTTGCCATCCGAATTAACGAAGACTGCCAGCCCTGAAGGAGACGATTGATTGAAAATGTTGCCGATGTAGCAGCTGTGGCTCACGTCCGCGCCCGCGGCCCCGATGCAAATAACGTCATCAGCCGTGCTGACGCCGCTGCCGGCATTATTACCCAGGGCGATGTTGAAACTGCCAGTTGTATTGTTACCGAGCGTCTGAAAACCGTCGGCGGTGTTGTTGTTGCCCATTGTATTGTTACCAAGCGCCCCACTACCGTTAGCGGTGTTCCTGGACCCGTTTAAGTTGTCATAGAGCGACCGTTGACCATTGGCCGTGTTGTTGGTTCCAGTTGCGTTGCTGTGGAGCGCCCCAATACCGTTGGCCGTGTTCCAAGAGCCCCTGTTGAAAAAGAGTGCCGTGTAACCGGTAGCTGTGTTCTCGGAGCCGGTCACGTTGGTAAAGAGCGCGAGCGCTCCGTTGGCCGTGTTCCGGTCGCCATTTGTATTGGCCTTGAGCGCCGCATGACCGTTGGCCGTATTGGAGGTGCCGTTCGTGAGGCTGAAGAGGGCATCGTGACCCTCGGCGGTGTTTTTGTTGGGATACCCCCCATCTGGCGGCGGGCTAACGCCGAAAGCTTTCGGAGCAAAACCCGTAAAGCAGGCGAGTGAAACTCCGGCAACTGCAAGATAGATTGTTTTGATGATTGTTTTCATAGATGATTTTCGTTTTGGTTCTGCTGATGTTCAGAGGTTCTGCTTGAGAAACGGGTCGCGTCGATTTACGCGCGGTGGGCTTGACTTTCAAGTTCAAGAAACGCCGTCAGCTTTTCGTCCGAGCCCGACAATCAACCGCTGAGTTGCAGGCGACATCGGGAAAGGCACGCCCGAAGCCAAGTATGAATTAAGAAGTAAGAAGGATGAAGCCTAAGCCGGCGCGGCACTCTTTTACGAGTCGCTATCGATCTTGCTCTACACAGGTTTGTTCTTTGCCATAACTCACCTGTTCGTTGTGTTGTACGAGGAGCCGACTCTCCGACGTACTTTCGGCGATGAATGGAGCGAATGGGATAAACGACATAGAAGGGTCCGAGCCGGACTGGCATTAGTCGCGAGGGTAGCGGCTAGCGAGTTTGGGCAACGAGTGAGTTTCAATTAAAAATTAAGAAGGCGCGGTCATCGAACACCGTAGTCTGTTGAGGCCGGCGATTGTTCTTCCGGCCCTCTCTCCTTCTGCTTTCCGCTCCACGTAACCAGGCCGGCGCCCAACACAATCAGACAAATCCCGGCCCAGCGAACACTCGATATCTCCTCGTTAAGGAAAATTTTGGCTGCCAGGCTCGTGATAATGAAACCAAGAGCCGTTAACGGCCAGACGATGCTGACATCCTTTTGTGAAAGCAAGTAAAGCAGGAAGCCAAAGAAAATGGCTTCGAAGAAGACGCCGGTTAGAATGTTTTTGTTTGTCGCGCCACGTTTGATTAACGACATGATTTCTGCGGCATTGATTGTTTTTGGTTCCCCAATTTGATTGAGGCCGCCACTGAGAAACACCACCCCGATGGCTTCGAAAACCAGCGCGATCAGCAGAATCAAAATAAACTTCGTCACAAATCCTGATACCGGATCAACTCAATTACCGAGTCGTTCAACGACCGATTTTGCATTTGAGCTGATCAAGACGTCGAACTTCTGTTAAACTCATCGAGCGTCGAGAGCGAGTAAAGCTCGGATCGCCAGAAAAACGAAGTATCGAATGGAGGCGGCCAAGCTTTCTCGTTGAACAATTTATATGGAACTCACCGGTGGATGCGTTTGCGGCGGGGCACGGTACACGTTGAGGAGTCGGCCTTTTGCGTTGGTCGATTGTCATTGCATTGATTGCCGGCGAAGCACCGGTGCACTCTAAATGACGTGATTAGTCCGCGTCCCAAGCAGAAGACCACTTACAAATAACTGATTCGTTTAGCGCTCTGCTCTTATAAAATTACGCAAATGAAATCTTCCAGCTCTTGCATCGCCATTGCCGTGATTCTCGCGTCTTGCTTCTCAGCACAAGCGGCATCCCAGCCTCAGCAGCCAGACATGCCCATCGCGTGGACTTCGCTGGTGGCCTGGCCCATCGCGTCACCTCAGCCCGTTTTGTGCACCGACGACAAGACCCACCTGGTCTACGAGCTTCTGGTCATGAACGTGTCGTCTTCGGCCATGATGCTCGATCGTCTCGAGACGCTCGATGCGTCCAAAGGCGATGCCGGCGTTAACACGAAGTCTGGAGACGCGATCGTGGCCACGCTCCAAGGCGCCGACCTCGAAGCGACGATCCGGGGGTTTCCCACCGGAAACACCAGAACCGTGGGACCATTCCAGCTGACCCGGATCTTCCTCGATGTGAAGTTCGCCAAAGATGCCACCCTGCCCAAGGTGTTGACGCACCGGTTCCAGGTCACGTTCGCGCCTGCCACTGGTACGCCTCCGCTTAATTCGTCAACAATCGTGAGCGGGCGCACCGAGGCGACCAATACTCCTGCAGTAGTCATCGGGCCGCCGCTCGAAGGGCCACGCTGGGTCGACGCTCTCGGCTGTTGTTCTCCACCGTCGGGTCACCGGACCGCCACGCTGCCTATCAACGGGAAGTTCGTCGCCTTCGAGCGGTTCGCGATCGACTTCGCCCAGTTGGACCCTGAAAACAAACTCTATGCCGGTCCCCGGGACCAGCTGTCGAGCTATGCCTACGTCGGGGCCAAGGTGCTCGCGGTCGCCGACGGTACGGTCGTAAACCTCCAGGACGGCCGACCCGAAGAGACGCCGCCTAACTTTCCCCAGGGCTATGACTTGCTGCAGCAACTCGGGAACTTCGTGATCATAGACATCGGTCACGGCCACTTCGCCTTCTATGCCCACTTCCAACCGAATACCCTGAAGGTGCATAAAGGCGACAAGGTCCACCGCGGTCAGGTGCTCGCGCTCGTGGGTAACAGCGGGAACTCCGACGCACCCCACTTGCATTTCGGGATCGAGGACGGTCCGTTGCCCTTCGCCTCTAACGGCGTGCCCTTCGTGTTCTCGTCATTCACGACGACAGGCACGGTCACCAACCCGTTCGACGACATCGCCGCCGGAGCGCCTGCGCAGATCGGAACCGCGCGGGCTGGTCCTCACCGCAACCAGCTCCCCCTCGAGAACGAGGTTCTTACCTTCCCGACGCCGTGATGCTAAGTTCTGTTTGATATGGACATCACTGGTGGATGCGTTTGCGGCGGGACACGATACGTGTTGAAGAGTCGGCCTTTTTCCGTTGTCGACTGTCATTGCATCGACTGCCAGAAAAGCGCGGGTGCGCCTATGTGGTCTGGGGAACAATGCCGCGCAAAGACTTGGTCGTGACAAAGGGTGAACCGCGCAAGATTGCGTACGCGAATCGGATTCGCTCTTTTGCTGCCTGTTGCGGCACGCACTTGTTTTTCGAGGACAGCGAAGACCCGGACACGATCGATGTGACGATTGCATCGCTCGACGATCCGGCACCGTTTGCGCCGCAAAAGGCGATCTGGCTCGAAGATAAATTGCCCTGGGTTGTCATCGACGAGTCGCTTCCGTCGTTCCAAAAAACCCCGAAGACTTCGTAACCACGAATAGACACGAATTTTCGGACGGAAGGCTAACCACGGATTACGCGGATGGCACGCGGGCTGGTTGGCGCGTGCTGCGACCAGCCGCGCAAAAGTGCCGTTAGAATCGATTTCTATTTTGTGAAAGGCGGTCCACCAGATGGAGAGGAAACTTATGCTGAAGAAATCGATGAAAGCGATTCGTTGGTGAACTCGATTCCATTGCCGGGGTGTCCCGGTTGCACAATGGTCAAGAATGAGTGGCCTGGCGAAGGATATACGCACGACGGCGAGACCTATTGCTGCCAGGGTTGTGCCGAAGGCACCGGCTGCATATGCGTCGCTGTCGAAACCCCGGGCTTCTCACGTCGGGGACAAAAGCTTACGCGGGCAGAGCCGCGTCCGGGCGAGCAGCGCTCCGGTGCACCGGCACCGCAGGGCGAACTGAGCGGAGAACGCGATAGCCTAGGAACTGAAGAAGCCCTGGATCAAGGTGGCTAACAATCATTGATTGCAACAGTCGCTTGTAGACTTCGCTCGCAGAGCGACGCGTTGCGACAGTGCTGGCCAACCACAGCGCGCCCCCTGGGATGCGGTTACAGTAATTCCTGGATCAGGCCTTTCGCCTGCTCGGGGGAAATGCCGAGCGGGCGGAAGGCGAGCGGGCCTTCACATGTATGCAACACCGGCTCCAGATCTTCCAGGCTTTCCAAGTCGGTCCGACGCCAGAACAATCCAATGGGAATCTCGTCGCCCCACTGATAACCGCGCTCGATGGCCTTGTGGAAGTCGGTCGGGTCGTGGCCCTGTTCCTCGAGTATTTTCACGCGCGGATTAAACCACTGATAGGTGTTGTCCTTGTTGTAGGTGACGCAGGGACTGAACACGTCCACCAGCGCGAAGCCCTTGTGTTGAATGGCGCCCTTGAACATTTCGACCATGTGTTTCTGCTTGCCGCTGAACGCGCGCGCCACATAAGTGGCACCGCCAACGATTGCCATCGGGATCGGATTAATCGGATTCTCAACGCTTCCGTGCGGCGTGCTCTTGGTTTTCATTCCCTTGACGCTCGTGGGCGAGCACTGGCCGGTAGTTAAACCGTAGATCTGGTTGTCCATCACGATGTAAGTGAGGTCAACGTTGCGCCGCATGGTGTGAACGAAATGGTTGCCGCCAATTCCGTAACCGTCGCCGTCGCCGCCAGCGCAAATCACTTTCAGTTCGTGGTTGCCAAGTCTGACGCCGGTCGCAACCGCTAGCGCGCGGCCATGGAGCGTGTGCATTCCGTAAGTGTTGACGTAACCAGGCAGATTCGATGAACAGCCGATGCCGCTGATGACGCAGGCCTGATGCGGCTGTAGCCCGAGCTCGAACAGCGCCGTTTGAAGCGCGGCGAGCACGGAGAAATCGCCGCAGCCGGGACACCAATCAGGATGGATCCGGCCGCGGTAAGTCTCTTTCGTTAATTGACCGGGCTCGGTTGTGGCAGGCGGTGCAACGGGTGCGGTCATGGTTCGTTAGGCGTTAACCTCATGGACAGGAACAGAAAGGCGGGTTTGGCCGGCCAGTTGCGCTTTCACTGCTTCGACAATGTGGTGCGGCATGAATGGCTCGCCGTCGTACTTGCGGATGTGACCGTGCGCGGCGAAACCGGTTTCGCTCCGGAGATAACGGGCGAACTGGCCGCTCTGATTATTCTCGACCAGGATCACGTTTTTGCTGCGCCCGAGAATGGCGCTGATCTCCGCCGCGTGCAGCGGCACAATCCATTTAATGGCGAGCTGATTGGCCACGATGCCTTCTTCGCCCGCCAGTTTTTCCACCGCTTCGCGGATTACGCCCGCGGTCGAGCCCCAACCCACCAGTGTGACGTCGGCTTTCTCAGGACCAAAGAGCTTCGGCGGCGCGATGTCCTTGATCGCGCCTTGCATTTTGCGGGCGCGTTTCTCCACCATCATCCGCCGCTTCTGCGGATTGGTGAATTCATCACTGATGAGCGTGCCGTCTTCATCGTGCTCGTCGGTCGCTGCGGTGAAAATGTAACCGGGCACTCCCGGGACCGCGCGCGGAGAAATTCCACTCGGCGTGTTCTTGTAACGCAGATACGTCTTGTCGTTGTAGCCGCTGGCGGGATTTGCGCCGTTTCCGTTGCCGTTGGGCAGAATCAATTCGCCGCGGTCGATCTTAACTTGGAAGTTCAGATCATCGGGATCGATGCTTGTGGTTCCTTCGGAAATCAAAAGATCGGACAAGACCAGACCAGGACATTGGTATTTGTCGCAAAGGTTGAACAACTCCGGAATCGTATAAAATAAATCCAACTGGTTCGTCGGCGCGACAACAACGCGCGGATAATCGCCCTGGCCGGCGCCCAGCACCTGCCAGAGATCGCCTTGTTCGGTCTTGGTTGGCACGCCTGTCGCCGGTCCGGCGCGTTGCACATCGATGCAAACAATCGGCGTTTCAATCATTCCCGCCATCCCGACGGCCTCGCTCATCAGTGCAAACCCGCCTCCGCTGGTTGCGCACATGGCACGGCAACCGGTGTGGGCTGCGCCAATCACCATGTTCATCACGCCGATCTCGTCTTCGACTTGCCGGACCATGATGCCGAGCTCTCGCGCGTGCGCCGCCATCCACATCAACACGCCGGTGGAAGGGCTCATCGGATACGCCGCGTAAAATTTCACGCCGGCGGCCGCTCCGCCCATGGCGATGGTTTGGTTACCGGTAATTATTCCGAGCGGCTTGGCTCCTCGCGGCGCCTTCCAGGAAAAAGCCGCAAAATTTTGGGCCGCATAATCGTAACCTGCGCGAGCGATGGCCAGGTTTTCAGCCACAACCGCGTCGCCCTTCTTCTTAAATTGTCGCGAGATGACTGTCTCAAGCGGTTCCGATTCAATCCCGAGCAATTGCAGCGTCGCGCCGAGGGCAGCAGTGTTGACCGCCAGCTTGTTGCCCTTGGTCAATTCCTTCATCGGCATGGCGCAGAGTTGGACGCCGTCGGCCGCCTTCCCGGGCGTGACTTTATCTTTGTCGTAAATGGCGCATGCGCCGCTCTTCAACAGATGCAGGTGCCGATCCATTGTATCTTGATTGAGCGGAATAAATACGTCGATCTGGTCGCCCATGTTGCGGACCGGCCCGTTACTCGCGCGAATTGTTAGGAAAGTGTGGCCGCCGCGGATGATCGACTGGTAAGCGTTGTAGGCGTTGAGATGCAGCCCGCGCCGCGCAAAGATGAGCGCGAGAATGTTCCCAGTGGAAGCGATCCCCTGGCCGTTCTCACCGCCAATGCCGACTGCGAAATCAATTTTGTTCATTACGCCGGAGTCAGTTTTTGCTGTTCGGCGCGTAAATTTGCTGCGCCGGACGTTAATAAGCAAGCGAAAGCCAGAAAGTAGGGGCAGCAGTGACGAGTGACAAGCACAGCGAGGGGCGTTTGGATTGTCAGATCGCGGGACGATTGAAATCGGAAAACGCGCCGACATTCTGCTTCTACGTGCAGATCCCCTTAAAAGCATCGCCGCGTATGACGCAATTGAGACGATCTTTCTAAATGGCAATCCCCTGTCTCGTGTGTCGCTGGTGAAGTAAATTTGATCGGCCTATCCCCGGTAGAGCGCCCGCGCCAGTCCAACCAGAATGACGTGGCAGAAACTTGATGATCATTGTCATCGCGGCCAATCGGCAGCGCTTGAAATTCGCTGCATGAAAGAACTAGCAAAAACAATCGATGAGCCAGAAAACCAACACGAATCTACCTACGCGCTTCTGATGCGCTCGGAAGAAAAAAGTCGCAACTTGCTCGAGGTGCTGATCTATCCATTTTTGATCATCGGCGCCATCATCGCCATCTGGCAGTTCGTGCTCCAGGCCGTGGATCTGCCTTCCATGGATACAAAGGCAGCGCTTCGCGTTACCAGCACAAGCGGGTTGCATCCGTCCTGAAGATCGATATCGCGGCATCCAGATGCTGTAGGGTGCACAGTCCTCAGCGCATCGGCAGACAGAATTTCAATTGGCAGAAACATGGTGATACTTGTCATTGCTGCCAGCCGCTCTGTTCTGTCAAAATAGATTCATGAATGGATTAAGCAATGCCTTGGGTGGAAGAGAATTACTCGACCGTGTAACAAAGATCGGATTTATAGCCGCAATTGCACTGTGGTTTCTCGGCCAGATTTCGGCAAATGCAGCCGAAGCAAATCCGCTCAAGCCTCCGGCAAACGGAAGCATTCCGGTTGCGTTTCTTATTTCAGAAGGCGCAGTGGTTATCGACTTTTGCGGGCCTTGGGAAGTTTTTCGGGATGTCATGGTTCCCGGCCGCCAGGATCATCCGTTCCGCCTTTACACTGTTTCTGAATCGACTTCTCCGATCCGTGCCGGCGGCGGGATGAAGATTATCCCCGATTACACGCTGAAAAATGCACCGCCGCCTAAAGTGATCGTGATTCCCGCGCAAAGTGAACCGAGCACGGCAATGCTGGAATGGATTGGAGAGAATTCTAAGAACACGGACGTGACCATGTCGGTTTGCACCGGCGCATTTGTCCTGGCGAAAACCGGCCTCTTGTCCGGAAAAAGCGCAACCACGTTTCATGGCGCGTTCAAGACGTTTGCGATTGAGTTTCCCGACATCGAGCTCAAACGCGGTGCCAGATTCGTGGAGAATGGAAATCTTGCGACTGCCGGTGGACTCTCGTCCGGCATAGATCTCGCGCTGCGCGTGGTCGAGCGCTACTTCGGCCGCGAGGTGGCGAAGCAAACTGCCTACAACATGGAATATCAGGGAGAAGGCTGGATGAACCCGGACTCGAATCGAGTTTACGCCAGCGCACCCGTCTCAACGGCCGACCATCCGCTCTGTCCCGTATGCGGAATGAATGTTGATCCGAAGTCCGCGCCGAAATCTGTTTTCAACGGCAAGACTTACTATTTTTGTTCTGACAACGATAAGAAAACTTTCGACGCAGCTCCGGATAAATTTGTAGCGGCAACGGAGAAGTTATGAAGACAGAATGAACAGAATTTTTCCAAATTAGAGCAATCGATTCTGAGGATTCTGCAAATTCTGTCTAAAGACATTTCTCAGAACAGTGAGGAGTCGATGAATCAAAGTCCGCCTCGGATGACGCGCCGAATCGTTTTTGTTGCCGCGTCTGAGGTCGAGATCCTCGACTTGGTTGGACCACTTCAGGTCTTCGCTCGCGCTTCGGAAATGTACTGTCGGGAAAATCCAGGATCGGCGCCGATCTACTCGGTCGAAGTCGTAACCACCTCCGCTCACCGCTCGTTCGTGGCCAATTGCGGCGTGCGCATCACCGCGCATAAGACATTCCGCGAATTGCGCGGACAGATCGACACTCTGCTTGTTGCGGGTGGGAACTCGATCGAACGCGACGAAATCAATCCAGAAGTACTGCGCTGGCTGAGAAAGATTGCCGGCAGAATTCGCCGCGTCGGCTCGGTGTGCACCGGCGCGATGCTTTTGGCCCGGGCCGGTTTGCTGGACGGCCGGCGCGCCACCACGCATTGGAACTGGTGTGAGGTTTTGATCAGGCGAGCTCCGCGCGCGCACGTTGATCCCGATCCAATCTTCATCCGGGACGAAAATGTTTATACATCGGCGGGCGTTACTGCGGGGATGGACCTCGCACTGGCGCTGGTCGAAGAAGACTATGGCTCACGCCTGGCGTTGCAGGTAGCACGCAACCTGGTGCTTTACTTGCGCCGGCCAGGCGGACAATCGCAATTCAGCGCCGCGTTATCTTTACAAGTCACCGATCGACAACCGCTGCGCGAACTCGAGGCGTGGGTGCTCGACAACCTGAACAAACCGCTAACCGTGCCGGTGCTGGCGGAACGCGTCGCCATGAGTCCCCGCAATTTCGCCCGGGTTTTTACTAAGGAGATGAAGACCACGCCCGCAAAATTTGTGGAGCGTCTGCGGATAGAAGCTGCTCGCCGGCGACTGGAAGAAAGTCAGAACAGCATGGAAGCGATCGCGGGAGAGTGTGGCTTTGGAAACGTCAATTCGATGCGCAATGTCTTTCAGCGCGCGCTAAAAATTCCACCTGGCCAGTATCGTCGTCACTTTCGACACGCGAAACGCCCGGTGCGAAAACGGGATAAAAATTCGAATTGAAGAACCTGTTTGGCTACACGAAGAGAGTGTGCTCTGCGTTCAAATCCCTAAAGCGCTCAATAGCGCGGAATATTCAGTCACAAACGCCACGAGCCGCGGATGAGACCCTTCGAAGTTTTCCACGGACTGTCTCAATTCGTTCGAAAGTCGATTGAGATTTTCCGGACGTTTCTCCGGGCGAGTCGCTTCGTGCGCCGAAGCCTCGACCAGACGAGCGATGCTTTCGGCATGCTCGCGGTGGGTTTGTGAAATCTGCGCAACCTCCGGCTTCAGCTTCGACAACGCCGCTGATAGCGCAGCTTTCTTGTCAGCCGGAATATGGCCGGCGGCGTCAACGACTGACTTGGTCTGTTCAATACGTTCTTCGCTCATATGAGATAGCTTCGGATATCGAAGACCAAAGCGCGATTGGAGATTAATGACGAGGGCACTGAGATATCCGGCGGCTAAATTCTCTTTTCACCAAATCCGGTAAATCTCACAAACCGACCTGATGCCGGCAGTCTCTTGCTCTCCCGCTGACGCTGTGGCACAAGACCAAATTGATGAAGTCGGGCAACTTCTTCGCCGAACTGAAGCGGCGCAATGTTTATAAGGTCGCGGTTGCCTACATCGTCGCGGGCTGGGCCCTTGCCCAGGGAATCGCACAGGTTTTTCCAGTCTTCAACGTTCCAAACTGGGTCGTCCGACTGATCGTCGTCTTAACTATCATCGGTTTCCCCTTCGCGCTTATTTTCGCGTGGGCGTTTGAGATCACACCTGAGGGGTTGAAGCGTACCGAAGAGGCCGATGCCATGCCAGCTTCCGCGCGACCAACGAGTCGCACCTGGATTTACATCGTTGTTATCGGCGTCGTCATGTCGGCGGGCTTGTTTTTCCTAGGTTACACCGCTGGAAATAGATCAACATCACCTCAGAAGGATAAATCTATCGCGGTCCTACCTTTCCAAAGCTTGAGCGAAGACAAGAACGACGCTTACTTCGCCGATGGAGTCCAGGACCAGATCCTGACCAATCTTGCCAAGGTCTCCGACTTGAAAGTCATCAGTCACACGAGCGTGCGCCAATACGAGACTGGAGCCGAACGCAATTTGCGTGAAATTGGGCGGCAGCTCGGTGTCGCTTACATCGTGGAAGGCTCGGTGCAACGCGCGCGCAACCGCCTTCGCATCAATGCGACGTTGATAGACGCGCGCACGGACGCTCACATTTGGGCGGAGACTTACGATCGCACTGCGGCCGACTTATTCGCAATCCAGAGTGACCTGGCGCAATCAATTGTCACTCAACTGAAAGCGAAACTTTCGCCGAAGCAGAAGGCGGAAATCGAAGAGCGTCCCACGCAAGATCTGGTCGCGTTCGAACTTTATCTTCAGGCTAAGGCGATCATCGATAGTTATATTAATGCGACAGACGTGCGGGCGGCATTGCTCCAGGCGCTGAAGTCGCTTGATGAAGCGATTCAACGAGATCCGAACTTCGTCTCCGCGTATTGTTATGCCGCGCGGGCGAACGACCTGCTCTACTTTTTCGATCTCGATCCAACCCCGGACCGCATTTCTCTCGCGGACGCCGCGGTGAAGGCAGCTCTGCGCCTTCGTCCCGATTCAGCTGAGGCGCATTTCGCACTGGCCGATTATTTGTTTCGCTGTCAGCGGGACTACGACCGCGCCCAGGAAGAACTCGCGATCGCGCGGCCGGGTCTGCCAAACAACACGCCGTTCTTGATCCTCTCCGGCTACATCAACCGACGCCGCAACCATTTTTTCGAGGCAGAACGTGATTTCTCCACCGCTTTCGCGCTCGATCCGCGAAATCCAAATGCCTATAATCTTCTGGCCGACACGTACGTGCTCCAACGCCGGTTTCCTGAAGCGATTCACGTCTATGACGACGTACTTGCTGCCGGCGAGCAAATTCCAATTGTCCGATTCCGACGAGCCTCGGCTACGTTTTACGGGACATGCAATTCTGGACCGCTGCGGGAGATCCTAGCCAAGGGGCCGGAAATGGATGTTGCGGGTGGACAGACGCCTGCCCGCGCCATGCTCGCGATGATCGATGGCAACTACGCTGAGGCTGAACGCGTGCTTGCCGCTTCACCCCGGCAGGACTTTCAAGACATCGACTTCAGCTTCTATTATCCCAAGACTTGGTTCGAAGCGATGATTGCGAGGGCAAAAGGTGATGCTGCCCGCGCAACCGCTGCATTTCGCGAATGTCGCGCAATTTTAGAGCAGAGATTGATCGTTAAACCGGAGCACGCGCGGACGATAGCTGTCCTCGCTCAAGTCGATGCGGGATTAGGTCAGAAGGAATTGGCTATCCGTGAAGCGCAACACGCCATCGATCTGATGCCAGTCTCGAAGGACATTTACGATGGCGCTCTGGTTCTCGAAGGTCTCGCCCAGGTTTACACCTGGAGCGGTGAACGTGATCGCGCCATTGAATTAGTGCAGAAGTTGGTATCGATGCCCAGCTACATCAATTATGGCCGTTTGAAATTACACCCGCTGTGGAGCCCGCTGCGAGGCGACCCGCGATTTGAAAAGATAGTGAATTCTCTCGCGCCGAAATAAGATCTGCTGTCATCTTTCTGCATACTTACTCTTCCCACTCGTTGAACGTTAGGGCAGAACCAAGTTCCGAAAAGGAAATAGTATGATGCGGATGACCGATAAAAGATGAATGAAGAGGGACGAATCAAAAAGATGGAGTTGAGTGGTGGATGCGTTTGCGGCGGGACACGATACGTGCTGAGGAGCATCCCGTTTTCCCTGGGCGATTGTCATTGCATCGATTGCCGGCGAAGCGCTGGCGCGCCTTACGTCACCTGGGGATCAGTGCCACGCGAAGATGTGCGCATGACGAAGGGTGAACCGCGCAAGATTGCGCATGCGAATCGGATTCGCTCGTTTGCGGCATGCTGCGGCACTCATTTGTTTTTTGAGGAGACGAAAGATTCAGAAATCATCGACGTGACGATCGCGTCGCTCGACGATCCGGCACCGTTTGCGCCGCAGAAAGCCATCTGGCTGGAAGATAGATTGCCCTGGGTTACGATAGATAAGGCGGTTCCGGTGTTCCAAAAGAGTTCGAAAAATCCCGGCATGTGAAAAATAATTCGCCTCTCATCTTTCTCTTTAGCGGTCTGTTAGCTTTTGTCGGTCCGCTCAGCTGCGGAGATGCCGCATCTGAAACAGAAGGGCTCTGACGGAACGCGAGTGAAATACCGGCTGGGCGAGAAAATTGAATTCCCGGATTTCACAATTCAGTACGTGGGAGAACACCGCAAAACCCTGCCGGTCTACCCAAGAGGATTTCTCTATTACGATTTCAAGGTCAGCAAAGGAAAGACTGAGAAGGTAGTTTCGTGGACTACCGGCACCGGCGTCATTGATCCCACGGACTTCGAGATCGATGGCAAGCATTATCAGCTCGAGTTACGCCATTCGGATAAGCTCGGAAAATTGAAGGAGAATGACTTAGTGGTCTGGCAAGCGAATCGTTCCTCGTAGAGCTTTTCTTCGGATGCGGAACGAAGACGACCTCTATGTTGCAACTCAACGCCGCGGGCACCGCCGAACTTTCTTCCTCTGAATCCACAGGACGATCTGCTGCATCCAACCACTCGACATGGAAAACGCTGCAAGTAGCTCCCGGCTTTTTTCCCGGAATCTCATTCTGATCGGCGGCTTGCTTCTTTATGCATGCGCGTTTGCGACGCTTTTGCGCAACAAAAGTTTCGACGTCGTCGCAGCCGTGGTGGTGCTCGTCGTGTTCGGAATTGCCTTGCCGCTCATAGCCTGGATCGCAACTCGCCGTGCTGTTCCGCTCTCGATTTCTAACAAACCGCGCACATCCGAAATCATTGTCCTGAGTGCATACATTGTCGCGTTATCGCTTTACTTGATCGGCGGCCCGCAATGGGTTGACCAGCATCTCCCCTCTTCTTGGATCGATTCGTTGCGGGTCAAGTCCTTGATCAGCCTCGCAAAGAAACTCGTCGTTTTTGTTGCCTTCCCTTTCGCCATCTTTCGCTTCGGCTTTGGTTATCGAATTCGCGATTTCGGGATTCAACGCGAGGGCTTATGTGCGCTCCGCCGTAGTCATCTGCCCGTCGTCCTTGCCGTGGGCGGAGCGTTGCTTGCTTTTCATTCTTCGTCAGCAGCGGCGGCGCTGCGTTTCGGAATGGACATTTCACAACCTCTCAACTGCTTGTTGGCTTACCGCTTTGCTTCATCTGGCTTTTGCTTGAGGTGGGATTAGTGGAAGAATTTTTCTTCCGCGGTCTGGTTCAGTCGCGACTGGCAGCTGCGTTCAGGTCCGAGACAAGCGGCATCGTGCTGATGTCCCTGATTTTTGGTTTGGCGCACGCTCCCGGTTTTATTTTTCGGCAGGCTGGCGAATTAGAAGGACTCGCCCCGCATCCAAGTCCGCTCGACGCGGTCGCCTATTCCGTCGTTATTCTCGCAATAAGTGGAATCACATTCGGTGTGATCTGGGCGCGAACGAAAAATCTCTTCACCGTCATGCTCATTCATGCTGCTGGCGACCTCCTGCCGAACTTCGCCAGCTTCCTCCAAACATGGTTTTGCACGGGAGCTGTAGGACAACGCCAACCGTGATCAGGAATGTCGTTTGATCTTCAACCACACCTAACAGGTG
>Ga0209474_10002541_pt1 | contig 16683 bp, 13 predicted proteins | sample GraSoiAngelo_145_FD_185902 | JGI IMG/M metagenome (GOLD analysis project Ga0209474, IMG submission 185902) | Grasslands soil microbial communities from the Angelo Coastal Reserve, California, USA - 14_1009_05_20cm (SPAdes) (version 2) | ecosystem: Environmental > Terrestrial > Soil > Grasslands...
CGTCTCCAACAACCATTTGGACGCGGGCACGCATGTCCTTCTCATCTTCGGCGTCTTTGGCATGCTGGCGAAGGAGCGCTTCGAAATCAGCTTCTTTCAAACCCGGCATGGAACGGCCTCGCGGCCCGTAGGTCAGGGCGCGGCCCGCCATGGTTGCGATGGAATCATTGAAGGCGCTTCGGTCGGAAATGACGCCCGCGACTTCCGCCAAATGCGCAGCGCGCCAGAGCGCGGTAAGTTCATCGATCAAGCAGAGAGGATTGCCCCCCCGATTGAATGCCGAGGTGAGGCTTTCTTCGTGCATGCGGACGAACACGGACGGCTCCGCGAGATAGCCCACTTGATAATGAAGCGAGAGGACGCACCAGAGGTACCAATCGTTGGCATGCGGCATCTCGAGCGAAAACATGCCGTACTTTTCGTAGCATTCTTTGCGCACCATGGCCGCGGAAAGAACCACGCAGTCTCCCTGGATCAACCGCAGGAGAAAACTCAGGCCATCCCAGACGCGATCCTGGTCGCCCAGATTCGTCCAGCTGGCGATGCCTGTTTCTTTGGAACCCAGCACTTCGATCGCGCGGCAGAAGGTGTAGCCGACACCGGGATTTTGCTCCATCAGGTCAACGTACTTCGCAAGCGCATCGTCGCCGCGCAGCCAATCATCCGGTGAAATCAGCCATACGTATTTTCCGCTCGCTAGCGTGATGCCCTTGTTGAAATTGCGGACGTGCCCGAGATTGGTTTCGTTGCGAACGAGCTTCACGCGAGGATCGCCAAAGGAGGCGGCCACCTCCGGCGTATTGTCCGGGGAGCAGTTGTCCATAATCAGAATTTCATAATTTTCGTAGGACTGCCGCAGGATGGAGTTGACACACTGCGGCATGAGGTGCGCCAGTTTGTAGCAAGGCACCACGAAGCTAACGAGCGGGTTCACAGGTTTCTCCCCCTATGAGAAACGGGACGTCTAGCAGTCTCGTCGCAACAATCGTCCAAGTGCCATCCACGCATGAACCCAACAGGCTCCTTATAAAGATCGCGAATTCAAGTGATTATGCAGCCCAGTGCGCGAGTTTGGATGAATTTCCTTCCGGGAGTTGCGAATCAATTTATCGCTGCTTGCGCCGTCGCCATCGAGTGACATGCAAACCCGTTCTTTACAAACACCAGCACTTCCAAAGGTTCGAAGCGTCCCATCTGAAGATGAATCGCGGGCTGGAACAGAGGATCCTTGGCGAGCCGGTCCGCAAATTCGCGATTGTACTGATTATCGAGATTCTGGCGATCCGTGGCTTGCCCGACAAAACCAGGAGCCGTAAGGACAATCTCACTCAGCTCCGCGGAACTCATGACTTGCTTCCAATCGAACGGACCATGCTCATACCGGTACAACCATAGCGGTTCGTAGAAGCCAGTTCTATCCGAGGGAGAAGCTCCCTTAAGAAACCAGGGATAAAGAATCTGTGGAGGATTCAAAGGACGACCCATGCCCAGGAAGGCGATCTTGGGCTTGTCCAAACCGCACCTCTGAGAGATTTCCTGAAGCGGCTTCCAATTCCACTGTTCAAAACGAACCATGATTCGCCAGGGAAGCCCGCCGTTGTAAAAGCCGGGGTCCACCGGCTGCTGGTTCGGAAAAGCTACCGGCGTCACGAGCATTAGTAACTGCACTGTAGAGAGCGTGGCAGAAATTGTGAGGGCTGGTTTGAAGCGAATCCAGCCGGATGCTTCCGCGAGGATGCCCACGCCTACGGCAAAGGGAATCATCGCGGGACACAAATAGCGCAGCAAATGATTGGTACCTGAGAGCTGAAGTGCGACGAGCGGCAGAATGGCGAAGCCGCACGTTACTAGCGCGGCTCGATGAACTGGATCGAGGCTAATCTCTTTTCTAAGGACGAGCTTGCGGAATGCCAGAAGCGCCACGACAGCAATGAGAACGGCCAGCGCGGGACCAATCAAACTAACCACGACCGTAAAGAGCCATTTTGCCCAAACTAACAGCGATGGCGTGCCTAACGAATTGCGCGGCTGCTCCCTCGCGAATTTCGTATAAGCCAAGGCAGGACCAAGATTTTTGATCCACCATGGCGCTGCCACCACAAAGGCAAGAGCGGCAGCCTTGAGGAAGGAAGACCAGGCCGAGAGAGCCCAGTGATTGCGGCGGAGGAACAAAACCATAGTGACGGCCACAACCGGCAACGCAATCAGAAGGAACGAGCTCTTCGCCAATAAACCGAGGCCAATCGCCGCCCCCAATCCGATCCAGACGCGTGGACGCTGTACCTCGTCGCTCCAGTAAAAAGAAGCGAAGTAAAGCATGCCCGCGGTGGCGATGAAAAACGGGCCTTCCGTACTGAAGAAAATGCTCGCGGAGACGACCTCGGGCGACAAACAAAAGATCAGAACGGCCAGTGCTGCCGCAGCTCTACCGCCCATTCGTCGCGTGGTCAGATAAACGAACCAGCCGCTAACGCCGCAGCAAGCCAGTGTTACAAGCCTCGGTATGACCGTGTGAAAACCAAAAGTAGCGACGAATGGCAGCGCGAGAAGAAGATTCGCAGGCGGGCGGCGAACATCTCCACCGATGAGAATCGAACCAATCTGCCGAAAGCTTCCGCTGTGAAGGTTATGAAGATCCCGCAACAGGTTATTGAAATAAAGCGCCTCGTCCCAGTGAATGCCGTACGGGTGGTCAAGCATCCAATGAACAGCGGCCACAACGAGCGGAAAAAGCAGCACACCCATGAGCCATAACCAGGAATGCTCGTTTGAGAGAGTCTGCTCCCGCAAAGGGCTGAGTTCGTTCTCTACCGGCGTAGCCAATACAGAAATATGCGTCTCCTATAAAACCTATGAAGCTATGAAAGGCCAGTCGTCCCGGTTACGCCGGTACAAGCGTGTCTTCTTCCACCGAGGAACTTCGCCGGAATCCGCGAAGAAGATCCCAATAGACGGCCTTTTGCCCCATCACATAAAACAACATGCTGAGGTATGCGCTCAGAAGGACCGCGACTTCGAGAATGAGCCTGGGCAAAGGAAGCAAGGAAGGACCGATGAAGAATTGCACTCCCCACGCGATTCCTCCGGCCACAATGCCCGAGGCAAATGGCTTGCTCGCGCTGACAAGAATGTCGCGCAACGAAATGACTGTGCCGCGGACGCACCATGCGATGTGGGGGATGCACCAGATCGTCATCAGCGCGGAGTAGCCGATCGCGACCCCTCGCGGCCCATAAGGCAATCCCAGAACGTATCCGGTTATCACCAATGGCGCTAGGACCAACACAATCTTTAAGTTTCGCCCGATCATGCCCAGCGAAAAGGTCAGCCAAGCCAAGGGATTAATCAGCGCAAAGATGAGGATCGTCGGAGCGAGAAGGCGAAAAATTCCAGCCACATCATTCCACTTCGGACCGAGCAGAACAAAAATCATGTCATGCGCGAAAAGCGCGGCCCCTATCGTCATGGGGATGGTCAAGGCCAGAACCAAGGAGTATCCCCTTAGAAAGTAGCTGCGGAATCGCTCCGGTTCGTGACGTACTCTGGACAGGCCTGAGAACGCCACACCCCAAAAAGCGGAATTGAGATTCTCGGTGGGAAGATTGATGAGCTGATAAGCCCGCCCATATAAGCCCAAAGCATTCGCCCCCCAGTACCGGCCAAGCAGAATCTTTTCCAGGTTGTAACCAACGTAGACGATGAGATTGATCAGCGTAAACGCTCCACCGAAACGGAGCATGGAGTGAACTTCCTCATGCAAGTGAATCTTTCCAGGTTTCCACCCGGTGGCAACCCAAAGGCATAGGGTGCTAACCAGAGGAAGCGTGACTGCGGACGCTACTAGGGCCCAATAGCCGAAGCCCGTAAAGGCCATCCCAATTCCGATTGCTGTGCTCACAACCAGCGAGATGATGTCGATCGTGGCCAGCGCTGTAAAACGCATCTGCCGCTCGAGCAGCGCTGTATGTTGCACGCCCCCGCCATTGAAGATGAAAGAAGTGGCCAGAACGACGGAAACCCAAACAAGCCGAGGTTCGTGATAGAAAACAGCCACAAAGGGCGCCAGGCCCATCAGAATGAGCGCTAACACGGTGCCAACCAGGATGTTGATCCAAAACAAGGTCGAAATCTGTTCGTCGGTGACGTGTCCCCGCTGGACCGTGGCCGTAGAAAGTCCGAAGTCCCGAAAGAGATTCAGCACGCCGGTGAAGGCCATCACCATTCCGACCAGGCCGAACTCTGTCGGTGCAAGCAGACGGGCAAGCACCATCAAGGAACCCATACGCAGTACAAGATTGCTTCCTTGAGCGAGGGCTTTCGCGACGCCGCCTCGGATGACTTTATGTTTTAGATCGTTCATTTGAAGAGCAGGACGTGTCTGAGAGGATCAACCCGAAAGTAATGCGTCGGGGTCAGCTTTGGAGCGCTGACACATTCCACCGCAGCGAAATATCCAGCTTTCCCGATTCCAGGAGCCGCCGGATATGGTGGATCCGGAAATACTGGCCACCCTGTAACTCGTCTGGGGTCAATCCATTGGCGCGGTACGCATCGTAGAGTTCTTGAGCGCCTTTGCGCGCGGTCCACTGAGGAACAAACGCCGGCAGGGCTTTCCTGATTTTGTCGCAGTTGACGCGATAGCAGCGCTTGTCTGGCCCGCCGCCGGGAGCATATTCGATGCGGCTGCCGGGCACGACTTCGGCAACAATCTTTGCAAGTTCACTTATGCGGTAGTTTTCTGAAGTCTGGCCCACGTTGAAAGTCTGATTGTGAACGGCATCTCGCGGCGCATCTAGCACGCAGAGCATGGCGGACATAATGTCGCGGATGTGGACAATCGGACGCCAAGGCGTGCCGTCGCTCTTGATGTAGATGCGCCCCGTGGTCATGGCGGCCGCAACAAAATCGTTCAACACTAAATCCAGCCGGAGGCGAGGCGACGCGCCATAAGCCGTGGCGTTTCGCATGTACGTCGGGCTGAAGTGTTCATCAGCAAGCTGGGCAAGATCGCGCTCCACTAGGACTTTTGAGACTCCATAAGGAGTCACGGGATTCAGCTCGGCGTTTTCGTTGAGGTAATCGTCGCCGGCCGCACCATACGTGCTGCACGAAGAAGAGAACACAAAGCGCTCCACTCCTGCTTGTTTCGCCAATTCCGCAAGATGAACAGAAGCTTTGTGGTTGACGTCGAAAGTCAAATTGGAATCGAGGTTGCCCAACGGATCATTCGATAGGGCGGCCAGATGGATCACCGCATCGAACCCCGTGAGATCCGCCGCGGTTAGGTCCCGCATGTCCTTGCGAATCTCGGGAATGTTTTCGAGGCCGTTCCCAAACTCGCAGCCTTCGAAAAGATCGGTGTCAAAGCCAACGACTTCGTGGCCGACGGAACGCAACATCGGGACGGCGACCGCTCCGATGTAACCTTTGTGGCCGGTAAGCAGTATCTTCATCAGTGTTTAGCTCCTCCAGGGAAAAATGGATCAAGATCGCCGCGCAATGCGTTCCTTGCGCAGACAAACCGGGTTGGTTATCGCTCAGGACTGGCCTCGCCGAGCCACTGCCACGTTGGGCGCTGCCTCGCGCGAGGACTTCTCTCTTGCTGCATCTTCGGAGACAACCGAAAGCAAACCGTTTTCATGTAACAGATCGGCGGCATCGCGAATCATCGGAAAGGCAATCCGGGAGCGTTCGGCAATGTCGAGCAGAGAGTGCTGTCCATCGGACAGATTCAATACCCAAAGCCGCGCGTTTAATTCTTCTTCGATCGATCCGCCGCCTGCAGGGCGGTAAAGGCCGCGCTTCCCCAACTGAGGCTCGCAAAACGGATTGAGGCCGCGGTACCTGCGATTGCTCTCCAACACGTCGAAGACCGCGGCGCATACACGAAGGGACTCCGCGAGTTGCGCGGGATGGATAAATTCCAGGTTGTCCGCCGAAGTGTGATATTCGGGGAAAGTTCCCCACACACTGCGCATCAGGCACCCAACCGGCAGATTGAATCCGGGAGAGCAGTACTGCCGCTCGTCGTAGCCGTAAGGAGAAAACTCCAGAAACTCCGCCGATTCGGTCTGGTGAGAGAGCACATGCACCACCGCGCGGTCAATCTCCGCATTCTCTCGGCGGCTTTTTTTGTAGTGGAAGGAGCCATTGTCTCCAATGCATGTCAGAACCAAACCGTGGCGAATCCGCTCCGTAGCCGCTTGATTTCGGGCAAGCCACGTGATCGCGCCAATCGTTCCTGGGATGAACAAGAACCGGTAGGAATAACGAAGTTCGCGGCGCGCGAGAAACTGTGCCAGGTGCGTGGCGACTGCAAGGCCCGACAGATTGTCGTTTGCCAGCGAAGGATGACACACATGACACGAAATCAGGACCTCGTCGGCCGTGCGTCCCGGAAGATAGCATTCTCCCAGAGTCAGGCTTCCGTCCACGAGAGTCGAATCAATACAAACTTCATACTCGCCGTCTTTGAGCGCCTGCAACTGATTGTGAGTAACACAAAAACCCCAATCTTCTTTGTAGTAGGAAGTGCGATATGGAATCCAGTCGGGCTTCTCAGGAACACTGAAGAGGTGCGGCCTGAGTTCCTCCAGCGACATTCTTGCGTGCACGGGAATGCTGTAATTCATAACGTGCAGATTGCATTTCTCAAAGTCGACGACGCGTTCTCCGTCGGCGGACTTGACGAATGCATCGCGGATGTTCCATTCCCTTGGCACGTTCCAGTCGAAGGCCTGCGTGCGCGACGGCACTTCCGTAACTTGGATTGGAATCCGGTCCTGGATCATCGCTAGGGTGCGCCGAACGCCGTCCCCGGTGATGCTCCGGCAAATCGGATAAAGCTCGCGCGCAAAGCTATGCAATTCTTCACCAATCGCTTCGCGATCTCTTTGATCGAAATCTGTGAGCAGGCCCATTAATTTATTTAAAATTCGGGTAAGTTTGGTCGCGTTCGGAAATCACTTCCACCTTCGCCGGCCACTTGATCTGAAACGCCGGATCATTCCAGCGAACGCCTCGCGCAGATTCCGCATTCTGGAACTGGGACATTTGATAAGTGACTTCAGACCGGTCTTCCATGGTGAGGAAGCCGTGCGCGCAGCCTTCTGGCACGTAGACCATGTTGCGCTTCTCGGCTGTCAGCTCCACACCGACCCAATCCTTGAAAGCAGGAGACTCTGGCCGCAAGTCTAGAACCACATCGTAGATTGCCCCCTGCGTGCAGCGAATCAACTTCGTTTCTTCGTAGGGCGCAATCTGATAATGCAATCCTCGCAGAGTGCCCTTCCGTTCGTTGAAAGACAAGCTGGCCTGCACGAACTGTCCGGTAAGCCTCCATGATTCGAACTCCCTCTGGCACCAGGTACGCGCGAAGAAGCCGCGTTCGTCGGGTTTTGCTTCGATGTAGATTTCAAAGACTCCAGGCAGCTTGGTTTTGCGAAATTCCATGACGGAATGCGTCTAGTGCTCAATCCTTATTGAGGACACGCTGGCGGCGAGAATTCGTAGACTATCTTCCCATCCACGTTCTTCGCGTAAGCCAACACCGCGCGCTCGGCTCCCTCGCCAACGATTCGCCAGGAAGCGCCGTCCTTGACGATGGACATTTTGTTTCGCGCTCTCCACCACGCATTGATCTCCGATGGCAACGCGCACCAGATCGCGGTTTTATCGCGCAAGCCCTGCAACTGATGCAGAAGGTGTTTGTAGACGGAGAGCATGTCGGGTTGCAAAACGTAATCAGGATGAACAATAAAACTGAGCAAGCCGTTCTTCTTGAGGACCAGGTCGATTTGCGATTTCCACAATTCGATCGAGCGTTCGTTCAAGACGTGGAAAAGCGTGTAGTCCTGAACCGTCGTCACTGGAAGCTCGAGCATCTTCCCAATGAAAAACGGCATTACCGTGCAGCACCCGCCTTGCTGGGGATCCAAAGGCGCGACATTTGGAAACGACATATCGAACTCAAAATCGAAAGCGTCGTACCATTCCGGTTTGCGGTAGAGCACCGCCGCACGGAAGCCTTTTGCCCCGAACTCTCGCCCATACTGGTTGATGAGTTTTGCGCGGCGCAGGAATTCCTGCTTGTCGTCAAAGAGCCTGCCGTCATGGTTCAAGTCTTGAATGACGACTTCAAAACCACGGCTTCGCATAGTATCCAGCAAATTCGCGGAGACCTCGTAGCGCTCTTCGGGAACGATGCCAAAAGCAGCCTTGATCCCAAAAGCGTCGTCGACATCCATCAGCGTCGGACAAAAATCCTTTCCTGCCCTGGTTTCCACGTCGTGCGTCATCGTCAGACAGCCACTCGCCCCGTTCGGCCAAAACCAGACGAAGGGAATCTTGTCCAGTCCCCTGGCTTTCATGGACAGCAGCAAAACCCTTTCGAATACGTTTTCGACCGTCGTGTCGATTGGCCATTGCGGAAAGGATCGCTTTTTCCAGTTGCGCGCATGAAACTTCTGAACTTGCTTGCGAATCCTTTGATTGGTGAACGGCCGCAAGTAGTAATAAAGTTTCTTGCAAAGCTGGAAGAGATTGCTCTCCGTCGCCTCTCCATTCCTGTAGTGTTCCAGGCGGAGATTATCGATAACTTCCTTTAGATTGAAGGGCAGTAGAAGCTTTGCATTTTCGACGGCGACTTCGCCAGCCGCATCGTGAAGAGGAAGCTTAGGCCGGGGCGAGGGAATCGCCGAAATGGAACGGCCGTAGCAGATGCCGTCTTGGCCAAAGCGAAAGAAACCAGCCATGGACGATAGCGGCTCGCTGGAGACGACGCCAATAAGATCTTGAGGACAGCGATAACGATCAATCACAGCTTCACTTGGCAGAGCCTGAATTCCTGAGCGCTCCTCAGAAGCAGAAACTTCATCAGCCGGGACCGATTGACAATCCCGATCCAAACTGGTTTGCAGCCCCATCGACGGTCCCGTGCTCACAGGTTTTCCGTTCGTGGCGAGCAGGAATGAATCGGCACAACTCCGGTTGACGGGGTATTAAAATATCGTAAAGGCAAGAATTCAGCCATAGTCAGCCCAAGTGCCTGTACAAGATTCTGCCCGCCGCGGAACAAACCGTCTCCGGCAACAAGGAAAAGAACTGCCGGAGCGCTTGCGAGTCGGAGAGAGCGGCAATGCCCTGCTTTGCTGTTTTTGTATAACGATAGTAGGTCAGCAACCGCTTGCTTGCTCCAAGCCGGTCCTTAAAAGTGATCAAACCGTCGTTCGCCAAGTCCGTCCTGCCAAGATCAATTTTTTCGGCGCCGGAACCCTTGCTTTCCTCGACCAGCTTCCAGAACAGAAACGGCATCCCACCCAGATTGTGAACTTTCTCATCCGAGCAGCCATACTTGTAAACCACCGATGAGCCATGATGCAGTGTGAGCATGGCTGCGACGGGGGTTCCATCTCTCCTGGCAATCCGGATCCGAAGCTTGTCTCTCATGCATTCGAGGAGATTCTTGAACCACACGCGCGGCTGCGGGAGCAATTGTTGGCGCCTTCTGGTCCTCATGAGCAGCCGATAGAACTCGTTCATGAGTTGTTCTGACCGGCCCGATTCGTAGGACAGACTCTCGCGCTCCGCCCTTTGCACTTTTCTTTGAAAGGAATTCTTATGCAATTGCTCAAACATCTGATCCAAACTCGGACTCAGGTCCAGTTCATGGAACCAGTAGGAACGATTGGGCTGCAGGCCATTCCCTTCCCGATATGACGCGGATAGAGGCCGAAGCTCCACGTACCTCCAATTTTGCAGGTCGCATGCATCTTGCATCCAATGGATGAAATCTTCGGACCCTTCGGTTTCTTGGAGTAGGGGCTCGCAATGATCGGAAAATGGCAGAGACACCAGGCGAGCGCCCGTGATCCAACTAGATACCCGGCACACCACGATGCCATTTTCCAGCGGCTGGCCAAAAGGCGCGCTGGTTAGCACGTATAGCTCGTAACCATACGTCCGTGCCAAGGCTTCGAGCCAACCGCGGTCGTGGAACACCGAACCATTGGGATGATGAGCAACAAATTCATCCCAACGGCTGTCCAGCAAGGGATCTAGAACGTGAATTCTCACTGATTTATAAGGGCAGGAAGGGCGGCCCGTTCGAGTAGGACCCTGATGCGTAACCCAGACAGGCTACCGCCATTGCCGGCTTGAACAAATCTGATAGGGCTATCGCAATCTACCCACCACTCTTGTAAACGCGAAGTCCCCGTAGCCTATTGAAAATAGGGCAGTTGAAAGATCCTTGGAAACCGCCTCATGGGTAGCCAACGGAAGACTCCTTCATCCCCAACTAGTTGTGGGAAAAAACTTGCCATCGGCGGGAAGTTGGGACTTCGCAGGGCAAACGCCCAGCCAGTTCTCAATCTAATTCGCAGAAAAAACCGCCATCCCTGAGGTACGCAAGGACAGGTGGTAGTCCTTCAAGAGTTCGCTCATGAAAGCGGGGGAGAATCTTCTCTCGGTGTCTGGGGCCTGCTGGTCGGAACCTAGACTCTTCCGCAATTCGGCGTCCTCGAGATTCTCCTCGTCGGGACGTAACTCGACCTGGACGGTCCGAAAGTGATGAGTCTCAAGCAGCTCAAGAACATCGGCCTCGCGGGTCGCACCAGTCCGAACCTGTTCCCGAACGGCAAACGCTTCGAACTCGAGGGGCTTGCCCGCCTCATAGCAAAGGAGAATGCTCTCACAAATGGCCGGTCCTGGGTTCTCCTTCAAAACCCTTATAGCGGAGTCAAATTCCATGGCGTTAGAAGCAAGCAGTCGCATTTGCTGCCGGTCGCGACGAAGTTGCCCAGGTACGAAGATCATTACACTAAACACCAGAAGCCCGAAAGCCAGTGCGGCGTGCGAATGCAAAGCGGCTGTTTGTGACGCCTCGCAGGGGCGCAAATCGGCAAGCGCAAGCCCACAAATGATGATGGTCACCGCAAGCCCATTGAAAAATATATTTAGATCGACCCCGTTTCCTCCCCCCAGCAGAAACGCCAGTCCGTGACTCAAAACAAACGCCGCGGCAAATAGAGGGCGCGAACGAAAAGCACGGATTGACCAGGCCGTTGCGATGACGAGGAGGCATTGAAATCTTTCCACATAGTGATGAAACTGGCTCCAAGCCTGGTGGTAAGAATAGGCGCGGCCTCCCCCGCCCATAAGATGACTTAGAAAGTAACGACCATCAACAAGGACGGTCGCGGCCCAAAGGAGCCCTGCCGATAGGAACATGGCTCCTGCCCAAATAACAAATGATTTGCGCGAGCGAATCAGGAGGTCGAGAGCAACCGCCGCAGGAAACGCAATGAGATTTGGCTTGGTGAAGCCTGCCAAGCAAAACAGAAGGGCTGAGATGCATAAAAGACGTTTCGAACCCGGGTCCCGGACATAGAAATATAAACCCGCAGCTGAAAAAGCTTCGCCCAGCAATTGAGGATCGTTCATACCAATGCGGTCTGCCCGAAGGAGCGTGATTCCAATCTCATACAACAAAAATGAAATGATCGCTGTGAGCCGTGAACCGCTTACTCTTTTCACGATGAGGGCAACAAAAACGCCCGTCGCCAACAAAGAAAGAAGCGAGATCAGCCTTCCCACTAAAGTAAAAGTATGTTCGTTTCCCAGCCAACTAACGAGGTGGAACGAAATCGGCGGGTAGGCGGTTGCGCCGACCAAGCCTTGAGGGGGAGTCCGGTACAGGGGAATTCCCTTTGCCACCAATGCATCTCGGTAGGCATTCCATCCCTCGTTGTAGTTAACCTGCCCATCCGCGAAAATGCGCCGCACAGGGAACTGAAAGAGCCCGAGCAAAACCGCTATCATGAGGCAGATGACGGCTAAGGACAGCCATTTGTCAGCCGCCGCCGTACCTAGCAAAAAAGGGTGATGGTTTGGCGTTTCGAGCCGATTGTCTTGATTGGCGGGCGTACTCATCATTGTTTGAGATTTAGACGAAACAACAAGCTGGACTTTAGGAAAGTTGACTAGCAACAAACCTTTCAACATTTTCTTCAAACTTAAAGTTGAAGGTCTTCACAAATTTCGCCGAATCCACCACGCGGTCTTTGGTTAGAGAAACCAGCCGCCGGCGATTCAACGGCTCCGGTCTCCCAAGAAACCGGAAAATACCTTCCACCATCGAAATCCCCAGGTAAATCAACGAATATGGAAGCTGTAACGCGCGGCCGTGGCCATATTTTGTTTTGACCAGGGCCACTATTTTGCTATACGGGCAACTCCCTTCGGAAAGTAGAAAAACTTCGAAGTTTTCTTGAATCCTGCCTGGACTCTGAATGACCGCGCACGTAGCTCCAACCACGTCCCGAATGTGGATCAATGGCAAACTCCCGGTCTTGCCCCGCACGACCGGGAATGCACCCTTGCGAATAAGTTGGGCCATTTTAACGAAGGCATCGTCAGCACCGCCGTAAATCTGAGGAAAGCGCAGGACCACGGTCTTGCATTTGTGCTTGTTGGCAAAGTCCTTTAAGAAAGCTTCGGTTTCGAATTTTGCTTGCTCATAGGGAAGCACAGGATTGCAGGCGCTCGTTTCATCGTAATGGATGCGAGTCCCGTTCGATTCAGGCATCCCCATCGCGGCCAAACTGCTGAAATAGACGAACAAACTTGTGGAAGACAATTTCCCGCTGTCTTCCAAAACTCGAATAAGGTTAGTCGTCGTTTTGTAGTTCAGGTCGAAGATCCCCGCCGCCAGCGCACGGTTGGAAGTTAGCGGGCCGCCTCCTACGGTTTGTATAACGACGTCGAAATTATCTTCGAGCTTTGCAAGCTGGCCTTTGAGGTTTGTAATGGCAGAAGGGTCCAGTAAGTCGCCTTTTTGAATGTAGACTCGGTCAGCATAGTTTTCGCCCAAAGCTGAACGAAATTTGTTCTCATCACGGACGATCGCGTGTATTTGATGTCCCTGCTGGACGAGCTCTCTCGTCAGATGGGTTCCTGCGAAGCCACTCGCTCCGGTCAATAAGATATTGATGTTGTCCTCTTTTCGCAGACGGTATCTGTCTCCACCAGAAAACGCTTGATCAAATGGCGAAGAGGCTTGCCGATTTGGCTTATCGATCACTCCGCGATAAGAACCGCAGCTGCTTTTGGTTTGGGCGCTGTGGACCAGGTCATGATGAAGCCCGCCAGATTTCCGATCACGCCTGCCGAAACCATAATCGAAGTCATATACACCAGATTGTCCCGGCCAAAAACGTACATACCGAACGCCTGCCAGCAGAGAATCCCGATGATGGCATAGATAAAAGAGGGCCTCTCGCGAGACAGTGCGTAGTTCAGCCAAATGTTCAAGCCAGCGAACAAACTCGCCGCCAGGTTTGCGAGCCCTAGAACGATCCCTGGATTGTCGTAGGCACTGGTAAATATCGTTTTGACAAGCGCGCCGGGAAACAGAAAACAAATGGTCGACAAGACAAGACCAGGCAGCACAGCGGCTGCCAAGGCAAGCAACAAGATTGGTCGAGCATCTCGTCCGGTGGCCTGTCGCTGAGTGGCTTTAGGAAAAAGAACCATCCCCATTGCTAGCGGAAGAAACAACGTAATCTTAGCGAGCGTGACCACAGGTCCATAATTCCCAGCCACATGCGGATTGAAGAAGCGCTTGACGAATAGCGCATCTAAATTGGTTAACAAACCGAAGCCAGCGAGTCCTACCAGAGTGTGAATCGAATAATGCCAGCTGAGGGAACGGCCGGAATCCCCGCGAGGGCTCCTGAATTGCGGTCGAAGGAGCCACAGAGCTAAGACTAAAGCGATGGCTCCTGCCAGCGGCAGAGCGATTATGGCTCCAATTGCCTGCCACCCCATCCAAATCAGGACAACGGCTAAGGCTAATCGCGCAAACGCCTGGGTGACCTGCACCAACCCCAACCCAGTAAACTCCTGCATCCCCTGTAGCGCACCATCCGTGATGGGCCTAAGAAAAAGAACGAAAACCATTAAACTGGCAGCCCACAAGGACCAGAAGTTCGGCAACTGGAGCAGGCGCGCCAGAGGCGGGCTTATAAGCGCCATGACCGCCATCGCGGCCAAACCCCACTGCCAGCCCCAGCGCCAGGCGCGGCGCACGAAAGCACCGAGCCGAGTGTTGGAATCGGCCTGGACAGCTAATTCTGCGCTGTAAAAAGCCACGACGTTGCGAATAGCGATGGAAACATACAACACTACCTGTAGAATGGCGGCGATTGAAACGAAGATGCCGTACTCGACCGGAACCAGCCAGCGCCCCGCTAACACGTTAACGACATAGTCGAGAACTCCGGCCAGAATCATGGCACCAGACATGACTAAGCCATGCCGAAAGCCCTCCGAACGCCACAATGTGAGTAGCCGGAACTTCTGGCCGGTTTCAGGTTTTGTCATCACTTCTCAGCGACAAACTTGTGTTCGAGCTTCGCTCGATCACTCCCCCACGGATATCTCGTTCAACAATCTTTTAACGCGGCTGCGTAAGACCACTCGGTCATAGAGTCCAGGCAACCAACGATCGAGGAGCGTGATTGTACGCTCCTTCCAGCCAAGCACTTGAGCTCTTCGGCGGCCTTCGAGCAAGTTAATGACCGCTTGCGCGGTCTTGTGGACATCCGCTCCCTCGTCCGCAAAGGCAGGTTTCAACCCGTACCATTCCGCAGTCCGGCGGAAACCGGTGTTCAGCAGGCCAGGATAGACGCATATAAAATCAATTCCCTTGTGTCCATATTCGAGTTGCAAACACTCGAGAAATCGCGAAGTTGCTGTTTTGCTGGCCGCATAGTAGGACTCCAACGGAACCGCTCGGAGGGCGGCGATCGAGAGGATTGCAACAAATTTCCCTGTCTTGCCTTTGCTGGCCCAATACTCCGCCACTGCTCTGGCAGCTGCGGCGCACGCCCAGAAATTAAGCTCAAAAACTTCGCGCGCCCGCTTCACGGGAATTAAGCCGGCCTTCCCGAAAACTCCACTGCCCGCCACGAAAATTACCGCGTCAATCAGATCTCCAGTTTCTTTTTCAATTGTGGAGAACTGGGAGGGCCAGTCCGCGGCGGCCGCATCAAGACCATAGAACTTTTCAACTGGCAGTTCAGGAGACGGTTTCGTTCTGCCAACAACGACCACTTTTCGACCGTGCTCCACCAGGTTTTTGACCACCGCCCCGCCCAGCCCAGTGCCGCCGCCTACGACAAGGATTTGCTTCACGACTTCAACCCCTCTCGGATTACGGGCTCCAGGGTCCGTTCCTGCGAATATTGCGCTGGATCAATCCCAAGCAAGCTAAAGGTTTCGGACGGGTCATAAACCGAATCGAGATCCATGAAACCGAGTATTTCTCCCTGAGTTGCCAAGTCAAATCTGGGGTTGCTGCTTCGAATCGAGTGCCGGAAGACCGAACTCATCAGATGCAATGGCAAAGGCACAATGAAAGTATTTCGCCGCAGGTGGCGGCGGATCATCGCTTCGAGTTCGCGATTGGTAACTACGTAGGGATCGGCAACGACCAAAGCAGTTGATTGGGGCAAGCTATTGCCGAAAATGACTCGCCGTGCAACCTCCGCAAGGAGATTTATGTCGCAGAAATGTTGTCGAGAACTGCGTGGGTACAAACGCAGGATGATTCCACGCTTGGCTAATCCAAGCAGACTCCGGATCATGCCCTCAGCCTCCGGAGCATAGAGGTTTGAAGGTCTGAGGAAAACCAGCCGAAAATCATTTTCAACAGCGGCTGCTTTGAGGAATTCATCAGCCTCCAGCTTCGCACGGGCATAGTGAGGTGCAGGGAAATTGGTCAGATCCGGCTGCGTATGATTGCCTAACTTTCTGTCTTTGGATTTGCCCAAGACCGAAGCGCTGGAAATGTGCAGGAATAGCGCTCCGCGACGCACATGAGGTATCAGCGCAGCTGTGGCGCCCTGGTGAGAACGCCTGTAGTCCTCCGCCGTGAAACCAGGTCGAATACGAAAACCGGCTGCATTGACGATTACATCTGCCTTTTCTAGCAGAGAGCCCGCCTCAGTAATGTGCACTTCGCCGTCGGCGGCAGCGCGATAGACGATTTTTTTTGCGTCGAGGGCGGCAGCCAAATGGCTGCCCACAAACCCGTCTGCACCCACGACAACGATCAAGGGTCTAGTGGACATGGGTCACTCGAAGAGGAAAGAGGAACCTACAATGTATACAGCCCGCCAAAACCTCATCAACCCTCCTTGACCTCCTGATAAGTCATCACTGGCCGGTAGACGCAGGCGCAACGGCGTCCCTGCGAACATTCGGGCAGCGGCAGACGTGGCGCTTCATCGGGATGGTAAATCTTGTTTTCGGTAAGTTGCCGCGCAGCATCACAACAGTTTTCCGAGCGCTGAATCCTGACCCCGACGATCGATCCTTTGCCTCTCATCCCCAGGCGATAAGCGGCCAGAGTCTTCTCGGCGTAGTCCGGTTCTTTCTCCATCCCGCCGTGGAATTTATTCAACCAATCGAACGCCATAGGTTTCATCCTCGAAATCGCCGCCCCGCAGATTCTTGCCTGCCCTAAATACCTAGGCTGCCCGGGGCAAGCGATAAAGCCGCCAAACCTGCGACAAATAGGCAAGCACAATTTTATTGGAAAGCTTGGATTCTCCTATGGCCCGGGGACCAAATGTGTAAGGGACTTCGCCGAGCCGTCGAGGCCTCATATGGGCGGCGATC
>Ga0209474_10002544_pt1 | contig 16667 bp, 13 predicted proteins | sample GraSoiAngelo_145_FD_185902 | JGI IMG/M metagenome (GOLD analysis project Ga0209474, IMG submission 185902) | Grasslands soil microbial communities from the Angelo Coastal Reserve, California, USA - 14_1009_05_20cm (SPAdes) (version 2) | ecosystem: Environmental > Terrestrial > Soil > Grasslands...
GGGCGTTTCGAAGGTCCGGGTGATCCGGCACGGCACCCTTCTGCTCGGGATGTCATGGATCGCCTTCCGCAAGTTCAGACTCGCGCGCTGGGTTCGGGCGTGGCGCTGACGCTGGGCGGCTGCCCCGTGTGTGGCTGCGAGCGCCGGCTGCGTGTGACGGAGCGCAACGATCTCAGCGTGGTCCGCTGTCCGCAATGCGGCCAACGGTATGTGTGGCCGGTGCCGTCGCCGGAGATGCTCGCCCGCATCTACGATCGAAGCTACTACCAGGGTGCCGAGGGTTCCCTTGGGTTCAAGGACTACGCTGGGCTCGCGCCGGCGCGGCACCGGATGTTCGGCCGTCACCTCGACCGGATCGAGCGCCTGGTGCCACGTGGTCGGGTCCTGGATGTGGGCTGTGCCACCGGCGATTTCCTCGCGGTTGCCCGCACCCGCGGCTGGGAGGCATTGGGGGTGGATCCGTCGCCGGCGCGGGAGCAGGCGCTGGCCGCCGGGATCCCGTTAGTGGGCCAGACCATTCACGACGCGGAGGTCGAGCCGGGCAGTGTCGAGCTGGTCACCTTCTGGGATGTGCTCGAGCATGTGCAGAACCCGGTGGCGGACCTGCGTCGGGCCCGGGAGCTGTTGTCACGCCAGGGCATCGTGGCCATCACGGTGCCGGACTCCGGTAGCGCCGTGGCCAGGCTGAGCGGTGACCGATGGTTCGGCTACAAGACGGCAGGAGAGCACCTCCAATTCTTCAGCGCCGCGACTCTGCAGAAGACGTTTGGTGCCGCCGGATTGGAACTGATGGTCCGGCGGCCGGTGGCGTGGAGCTGCACGCTTGGGTTCCTGGTCGACCGGGCGGGACTCTACCTCGGGCCGCCAGGGAGGGCTCTCAACCGACTCGCATCCCGGACCGGGCTAGGCGGCCTGATCGTGGACGTCCCGCAGGTCAACCAGTTCGCTATCGGGCGCGGAACCGAGCGCTGGGCTAGCAGCGTCGCCGCATGACTCCAGGTCCAGGAGCGGCCACGCTGCCGGTCGCGCTGTGGCCGGTTCGCGCTTCAGGCCGCAGTGGAGGCCAGGTGCACGCCGTCCGACAAGTACCACTCGATCGTTCGGCGTAGCCCCTGCGTGAAATCGACTTGAGCTGTAAAACCGAATTCGCGGCGGGCGCGCTCGGCGTTCAGCTTGCGGCGCGGCTGCCCGTCGGGCTTGGTCGCGTCCCACAACACGCGGCCCCGATAGCCGGTGAGCGTCACGATCCGATCCACCAGGTCCTTGATCGAAATCTCCTCCGACGACCCGACGTTAACAGGTCCCGGCTTGTCGTACCGCTCGGTGGCCAGAATGATGGCGTTTGCCGCGTCGTCGACGTAAAGGAACTCGCGCGTTGGCGTGCCCGTGCCCCACACCGTGATGGTGGGCTCGCCCTGCTCGCCCGCCTCGACGCATTTTCGGATCAGCGCGGGAATCACGTGTGACGAACTGGGGTCGAAGTTGTCCCCGGGTCCGTAGATGTTGGTGGGGAGCAGATAAATCGCGTTGAAGCCGTACTGCGCGCGGTAGGCCTGGGCCTGGACCAGCAGCGCCTTCTTCGCAATGCCATACGGCGCATTGGTCTCCTCCGGGTATCCGTCCCACAGCTCCGCCTCGGAGAATGGGACTCGGGCGAACTTCGGGTAGGCGCACACGGTTCCGACTTGGACGTACTTTTCCACGCCATTGCGGCGCGCCTGCTCCATCAGCTCGATGCCCATGATGGCGTTCTCGTAGAAGAAGCGACCGGGGTTATCACGATTCGCGCCGATGCCGCCGACACGGGCTGCCAGGTGAATAACAATGTCAGGCCGCTGGTCGGCGAACATCCTGGCCACGTCGGCCTGGCGCGTGAGGTCGTACTGCTTGCTCGAGAAGCTGAAAATCTCCGCGGGGCTGTGGTCGCGCAACATCGCAACGACCCGGCGACCGACGAGGCCGTGTCCACCGGTCACCGTCACTCGACGCTTGCTCCACCAACTCATGAGCGCAGTCCCAGCAAGACACCCATTCAACGAGATCCCGCAGCGCAATCTTTCATCCAGGACTCGGACCGTACTCGCACGAGCACCGCCCCGGTTCGATTGTTCTCTTTCGGCGGCTGCCCTGAGCCGGTTTAGTGGCCTAATGGGTCGGAGGCGCAACGGTCGCCGCGGCAACGACGACCCCGGTCAATACGGCGGCCGCAGAGTCCAGGCTCACCATGCGGACGTCGCTGTTACCCTGCCGGTCGCTGCGACGGTAGTCGGCGGACGACTGCGAGAAGAAGGGTCGATCTGCGCCAGGGTTTCGGGCACGTCCCACCAGACGTCGACCCCATCGCCCGACGACGGCGCCCGCCCCATGACCGCGCTCAGCAGCGCCACCGCCTGGTCGCGATGCGGCATGGGGCCGACGACGATTGCCTGCACATGCCAGCGGCGCAGGTCGTCACGGATCTCGCTGGGCACGCCCGCGTCGATCGCCGCCAGCGGTACGCTACCGTCGGCCAGGCGAACGAGGGCGAACTCGGTCACCGAGGACGGTGGATAGAGCGGGTACGGACTCGGCACGAACGCCTCGCCTTCCGGCATCCGAAACCACATGCCGGCTTCCGCCTGCCAGTACATCGCGTTCGCGGTGCCGACGACGGCAAAGGGCGCAACCAAGATCACGCTGCCTTCTGGGAGCGCGTGAAGCGCCGACGGTCGGCTGAAAAATCCGGGAGCGCCCAACGGCGACGTAAGAAACGGGACCGCCGGAAAGAGGGCTGCAACACTCAGCCCGACGGCCAACGCCCCGACCAACCGGGGCCGCCAGCCGGCTGTGACCAGGGTCTCGCCGACGAATACTGCGACCAGCATCCCGACCATCAAGAACACCACCAGACTGAACCGGACGGGGAGGATCTCATGAACGAGAGGAATCGCGCTCGTGAGCGCCCACGGTAGTGGCAGCCGCGTGTCCGCTCTCGCCACGTGCAGGGTATCGCCGAGCGAGAGCAGGGCAAGAGCTCCGCCGACGATGGCCGCCCAGCGAACCACGGGCAGATGCCAGGTTCGCCGAATCACGAGGGCGAGCAACGCGATCAGAGGAAGACCGAGGTACGCTGTCTGCTCTCCAAAGCCCGCCAGGTGGTCGGAGATGCGGGTTACCGCGGCCGGTGCAATCATTTGTGCATGAGTGGGTAGGAGGAAACTGAGCAGGTCGCTGACGTAGTAGTTCGATGGCTGGAGCGGCCCATGAACGCGCTGCGGGCCGAAGAACTGGACGCCCAGAGGCACGGCAGCCACGACCAGGAACACGACGGCGGCCAGCCCCAACGCAGGCAGAGCCGGTTGCAGGCGCGACCACACGACTTGACGATGCAGCAGGCCGGCAACGATCAGCCCGACCGCGGCGGCCACAGCCACGATAGCCAGCACCTCCTCGGCGGTTAGCAGCTGTGTAGCCCCCAGGGCACCGAGCGCAACGCCGATCCAGAGACTCCGCCGGCGCCTGACCAACAGCTCATCGAGGAGCAGCAATGCCAATGGGGGCGCCCACGCCATCGTCAGGTGCGCGTGACCAAGGGACTGGCTGATCATGAAGGGTGAGAAGGCATAGAGAGCACCGCCGATGAACGCGGCCAAACGGTTGCGCGCGTAGCGCGAGATCGCGAGGTAGGCACACCATCCCGAGAGCGCGGGTCCAAGCGTGGTCAGCAGGTTGTACGCGACCATGGGACCGGCGCTCAACGTCACCGGCGCCAGTAGGACGCTGGGCAGCGCAATCGACCCGTTCCACATCAGGTTGACGCCATCGGGGTAATCCAGGTACGTCGTGAAGAGCGGGTTCCATCCATGCGAAATCGCGTGCGGGAACCACCGGATGAACCAGCTGGAGAAAAACGGGTCGCCGCCGCCTCCGCCGACGGTTCGCTGGCCCGGGGGGAGCCAGACCGGCAGGAACAGCAGGAAGGCCAGGAGCAGATACGCCGCAAGGGCGGCTGACCAGGGAGGAACCCGGCGTCCGAACGATCTCATTGCTGCTGCAACGGACGCACAGGGGCGAGTTGGCACCCCCCGAAGTCCGGCTTCGGCCGCCGGGAGCTAGCTCGAGACCGGCAGTTCCTTCTTCAGCTGCTCGACTGCCGCCCGCTGCAGCCGCGACACGTGCATTTGGGAGATTCCAAGCCGCTTGGCAACCTCGGCCTGGGGCAGCTCATCGACGAAGCGGAGGTACATGATCCGCCGCTCGCGCGGCGTCAGGTGACGCATTGCCTGGTCGAGCAGGTCCTGCAGCTCGACCTTGTCGAGGTTCTCGTCTTCTCGCCCCAGACGCTCCGTCAGCTGGAGGCCGTCGTCGTCCCGGGGCGCGGGTCCGGTCGACTCGAATGGGATGGTGCGCTGCGCCGGACTGGCTTCCATCGCTTCCAGCACATCTTCCGGCGGCAGTTCCAGCTCTTTGGCGATCTCGTTTACCGACGGCTGGCGACCGAGTTTCGCTTGCAACCGCTGCGAGGCGACATCGGCACGCTGCATCGTTTCCTGGAGGCGGCGCGGCACCTTGACCGCCCAGCTCTTGTCTCGGAAATATCGCTTGATTTCGCCAACGATGGTCGGTGTGGCGAAGGTCGAAAACTCCAGGCCGCGCTGCGGCTCGAAGCGCTCGATCGCGGCGAGCAGGCCGATATAGCCGACCTGGACGATGTCCTCGAGCGGTTCGCCACGGTTGCTGAATTTCTTGGCTAGGAAGATCACCAGGTTGTTGAACAGCTCAACGAGTTGCTGGCGGACCTCGGGATCTTTGGTCTTCTGATACTTGAGGAACAGGCGCCGAACGAGCTCTCGGTTGGGTCGGACGGTGGACGGCGAAGCCGCTGGCCGGTCTACTCGATCAGGTATTTGACCATCCTCATCCGCATGCTTCCAGTCTGGTTGTCCACCTGGTAGCGGAGTTCATCGACGAAGAGCCGGATCATGTTCAAGCCAATGGTTTCATAGTCGAGCTCCGCTTCGCGCTGAGCACGGCGCACCGTCTGCTGCTCGACCGCGCGCGGGGGCACACTTCGGACCTCGACCTCGAGCCGGCGGGGGCGGCTCTTGAAGACCAGCTTCAGCTGCCCATTGCCACTCCCCCACTGCTGGGTGGCGGCGGCGATGGCACTCTCGCAGGCCTGCGTGATCGCAATGTTCAGATCGTCGATTTCCTCGACCGAGAACCCGACGACCAGGCCCAGGGAGGCGGCGGCCCGCTTGGCAACGACGATGTAATCGCCGACCGCCGGGAGCTTCAGCTCAGTGACGTGGGCACTTGTCGTCGGCGCCTCGTGGCCGGTGGTCGCGGGCTGGTGGCGGAGTCGGTGTTCCCTCATGCTTCCTCCCGGTGCTGCCCGGCTTGTGATCGACGGCGGCGGCCGAGTCCGCCAACTGCATTGCGCACGCGATCGCGCCAACCGCTGATCGCGGCGCCGGTGGCATTCATCGCCCGGTCGGCGGCGGTGAACTTGTCGTTGACGCCGCTGACCATGTCATCGATCTGCTGCAGGCTGTGGCGCAGCTCGGGCAGCGCCAGCCGGGCCTCGTCGAGCGTCAGGGACAGGATGGCCTCGATCGTCCGCAGGCTGCGCGTCATGTTGAGGAGGATGAAGGAGGCAAAGACGCTGAGCAGGAGAAACCCGATGCCGACCAGCAGCACGCCGACTTGCCACACCATCACGAACTCCTCTCGAGCTCCCCACTCACGGGATATTGCCCAAGTTGTACCTCATTGTTAGGGGCATCAAACCTGCCTGGCATTGGCTACGCAGGCTGGAGACGCCGCGCCCACCGGCTGGCCGCCCACTGGACAGCGGCCAGCACTACGAGGTCGTTGACCGGGTGCAACTCGCCGAGGGCCAGGGGGCCGCCGACGCCGGCGATACCAAGCGCTTCTCCGAGGAGGACGGCCAGCGCGCTCAGGCCAAGGCGGACGAGGTAGCGCGGCGCCCGCGGCGCCACCACGTAGGCGAGCTGTGTGCCCAGCAGGATCACGAGTGCGGCCAGGACGAACACCGGCGGGATCGGCACAGGCAACGGGGCGAGTGTATCAGCCTGCGGAGTCCTGGAAAAACGAAAGAGGCCCGGCCGGTTGGCCGAGCCTCTCTTCGACGGTGCGTTGCTTAGTGGCTCTTGTGTCTGATCGTCGCGCTGGCGGTGCTCTTCGCGTTCGGATTCGTAATGGTCGCTCCGGGAGCCGGCGCCTGCCACTTCCACGCCTGGCTGTTATCCGCGGCGGGCGTGTTGCACGAGTTGCCCGGGCGGGTGCAGTCTTGAGGCTGCGGCGTCGGGACTGGCGCTGCTGCCACGTCGACGGTCAGTCCGGAGAGGTCGATCGACAGGGCGCCGCCGTACGGGTTGCTATTGGTCACCTGCACGCTCGTCAGCGTCTTGTTTGCGCCGACGACGGGGACCGACAGCATGTCGAGAACCGCAGTCCCGGTACCGCCCAGCACCGTGGTCGTCCAGGCCTCGGTCGAGTACACGGGGGTGGTGGTCGACGGCGTGACATCGGTGACGGTGTTCACGACACCGAAGCCACCGACGTACCAGTCGCGCAGGTTCGAGCCGACGGTTAGGGTCGCGGTCTGCGTCGTGCCATCACTGAAGGTCAGCACGACGGTGCCGACGGGAGTGCCCTCATACCAGCTGTAGGTGTTGGCCGAGTTAAGGAGCAGGTAGACGGCCGTGGGGTTCTGGTACGAGCCCGCAAAGCTCGCCGAGTCATTCGTGGCCAGCTTCACCATGTTTCCGCTGGTCATGTCAAAGGTGTGGCCGCCCAGGGTTGCCTGGCCGGTCGGAACGGTCGCATACGCGGCGCTCAGCGGATAGGTAGCCAGCGTGCCCAGGGCCATCGGCGCGTCCTGCGCATGGCCGAGAACACTCGAGGCGGCGATCAAACCGGAAGCGAGAATGAGTCCAGTCGTCGATTTGGTGAAGAGGGCGGCGTTCATGTCGCCTACTGTAAGTTCCGTACCTTACGCCCGAGATGGCGCCGATCTTGCGGTGCGTCACAGGCCCGCAAAAGGACGGTCACCGATTCGATTGAAACGTTACTGCGGCCGTTTCAGGGGTGGCCGGACCAATTCGAGGCCGAGTTCACGAAGTTGTTTCGGATCGGCGGGCGCCGGCGCGTCGGTCATCAACTCCTCCGCCTGCTGGTTCTTGGGGAAGGCGATCACTTCCCGGATCGTCTCCTGGCCCGCCGCCAGCATGACGACGCGATCGAGGCCGTAGGCGAAACCGCCGTGCGGCGGCGCGCCGTAACGGAACGCCGTCAGAAGGAATCCAAAACGTTGTTCCGCCTCCTCGCGCGAGATGCCCAGCCCCTGGAAGACTCGCTGTTGCAACTCCGGGTCGTGGATTCGGATGCTGCCCGAGCCGAGCTCGGTGCCGTTGAGCACCAGGTCGTAGGCGCGCGCTCGCACCTTGAGCGGCTCACTGGTCAGCAGCTCGAGGTCCTGGGGCCTGGGCGAGGTGAAGGGGTGGTGGGCCGCGGTGATCTCTCCGGTTTCCTTGCTGCGCTCGAATAGCGGAAAGTCGGTGACCCAGACGAATTCGAAAGCCCCCTCCTTCAGCAGTCCCAGCAATCGGGCAGCCGCCTTGCGCACCGCCCCCAGCGACGCCGACGCGATCTCGACCTGGTCGGCAACCGCAACGACCACGTCGCCCGGCTCGGCCTGCGTGGCTGCCTGCAGCTGGGCAAGTTCGTTCTCGTCGAAAAACTTCGCGATCGGCGACCGCCACCCCTGCGCCTCCCGATGCCAGAATGCGAGCCCCTTCGCCCCTTCGGCGCGGGCGACCTCGGTCAGCGCGTCGATCTCCTTTGCACTGACGCTTCGAGGGATCCGCAAGCCGCGGATGACGCCGCGGGCGTCGAGCGCCTGGCGAAAGATCTTGAATTCCGTTGTGCCGAAGATCGACGAAAGCTCCTCGATCTCGAGCCCGTAACGCAGGTCAGGCTTGTCGACGCCGTAGCGGCTCATCGCTTCTTGGTGGGTGATGCGGCGGATCGGCGTCGGCACGGCGATATTGAGAACTTTCTGCCAGACGTGGGCGAAGCAGCGCTCGACGACGTCGAGCACATCGTCCTCGTTGATAAAGGACATTTCGAGGTCCAGCTGCGTGAACTCCGGCTGGCGATCGGCGCGTTGGTCTTCGTCCCGGTAGCAGCGGACGATCTGGAAATAGCGATCCATGCCGGCCACCATGAGCAATTGCTTGTAGAGCTGGGGCGACTGCGCCAGCGCATACACGTGACCCGCCTTCAGCCGGCTGGGGACCAGGAAGTCGCGAGCGCCCTCTGGCGTGCTGCGGATCAGCACGGGGGTTTCGATCTCGAGGAACCCTTCGCCGTCGAGGAAATCGCGGATCGCTTTTGTCACCCGATGCCGCAGTTGCAGGTTGCGGGCCATCCGCGCCCGGCGCAGGTCCAGGTAGCGATAGCGAAGGCGGACCTGCTCATCGACCGGACTGTCTTCATTGACGGCGAAGGGGGGTGGCTGTGCGCGGTTCAGAATGGTAACGGCCCGCGCTTCGACCTCCACTTCACCGGTCGGAAGCTCCTTGTTTTCGGTTCCTGGCGGGCGCCGCTGCACGGGGCCCTGTATGTGGACCACCCATTCCGGTCGAAGCTCGCCGCCGGCCGCGTGCGCTTGGGCCTGCACGGGGTCGAACTTCACCTGGACGATTCCGCTTCGATCGCGCAGGTCGATGAAGATCAGACCACCAAGGTCGCGCCGCCGATGCACCCAGCCGTAGACCTCCACCTCGCGTCCGACCTGATCGGATCGAATCGCGCCGGCGGCCGTGCGTGGGGTCAGGCTCACGCGCCCCCCAACATCTGGCTGATCGTCGACAGCAGGTCGCGTTCCGCCACGCTTGTCTGGGTCTTTTCCTGCATATCGCGAATCACCACCTGATTCTTCTCGCGCTCCTCGGGGCCGACCAGCAGGGCCAGCCGGGCGCCGCGTCGCGCCGCCTTGCGCAGCTTCGCATCCAGCCGTGCTGGACCCGGATCGAAGACGACCGTGATCCTGCGTGCCCTCAGGGTGGCCGCCAGGTGGAAGACATACAACTCGTCCTTCGCCTCCAGCGCGACGGCATAGACATCGGGTGCGGCCGGCGTGAATGGCTTGCTCTGTTTCAGCACGATGGCGGTGCGGTCCATGCCCATGGCAAAACCCACCCCGGGCGTCGACCGATAGCCCAACGCGGCGGCCAGGCCATCGTAGCGGCCGCCACCCCCCAGCGAGTTCTGCGCCCCGCCGAGGCTTTCGTGCTGATACTCGAAGACTGTTCGAGTGTAGTAGTCGAGGCCGCGAACTAGATTGGGATTGAGCTCGAAGGGAATCTCTTCTGCGGCCAATGCCTCCTTGACGATGCGGAACGCCTCGGCGCAGGGTGCGCAGAGATGATCGACGATACGCGGCGCATCGCGTTTGAGCGCCTCGTCTTGCGGATCCTTCGAATCGAAGAGCCGCAGCGGGTTGCGTTCGAACCGCGCCCGGCTCTCCTCACTCAGCCTGGCCAGATGCGGCCGGTAGTAGTCGCGCAGCCGTTCGCGGTACGCCGGCCGGCAGACCTCGTCGCCAATGCTGTTGAGGTGAAGCGTGGCGCCTGCAATCTCGAGTCCGGCAAACCAGTTCCACCCGAGCACGATGGCTTCGACGTCCAGGAGAGGGCTCGCATCGCCGATGGTTTCGATCCCAAACTGATGGAATTCGTGGAACCGCCCGGCCTGCGGCCGTTCGGACCGGAAATAGGGGCCCATGTAGTAGAGCCGCACCGGCTGCGGCTGGAGTTGCATGCCGGCATCGAAGTAGGCGCGCACGATGGGGGCCGTTCCCTCCGGTCGCAGCGTGAGCGAACGGCCACCGCGATCGCTGAACGTAAACATCTCTTTGCTCACGATGTCGGTCGCCTCGCCCACGCCACGGACGAACAGGTCGGTCGCTTCGAAGATCGGCGTCTCGATGCGCTGGTAGCCAAACCGTTCCGCCACGTCCTTTGCGGCAGCCTCCAGCGCCGCCCAATACGGCTGGTCCGCGGGCAGCAGGTCCTGCGTGCCGCGCGGACGCTGCGCGATCGACGCCATGGTGACGAAGCTTAGCGAATGGCTTTGCGGGGTTCCGCGCTAGCTCGCCAGCTGCGTTTCGGCGGATGCCGCGTCGCTACGGACCACCCGGTTGCGACCTGTCCGCTTGGCGACGTAAAGCGCCTGGTCGGCGGCCTGCACCAGGGCTTCGCGGCTGTCGCCGTCCCGCGGGAAGACGGCGATGCCCAGGCTGAGCGAGAGATTCGAAACCGCCTTGCCATCGAGCATGACGGCCTGGCCGGCCACCGTTCGCCGGATCCGCTCGGCAATCGCGACAGCTGCCCGACTGTCCGCACCCCGCAGCACGAGCACGAACTCATCGCCGCCATAGCGGGCGACGAGGTCCTTGGGCCGGATCGCGGGCAGCAGAATCTGTCGCGTGAGGTGGCGCAGCACCTTGTCACCGGCGGGATGACCGACGCTGTCGTTGATGGCCTTGAAGTGGTCCACGTCGCACATGATGATGGCAAGAGGTTCCCTCGCTTTTCGGGCCCGCTGCAGCTCGCGGTCGAGGTAGGTCTCGAGCTCACGGTGGTTGGCGACACCGGTCATGGCGTCGGTCGTCGCCAATTCCTTGGTCCGCTCGTAGGCTGCGGCATTCTCGATCGCGATCACGGCCTGGTTCGCCAGCGTTTGCAGCACACGGATTTCACTCCGCTCCAATGGCCGTGGTTCCTTCATGTGGACGGCGAGGACACCGACGATCTCGCCTGCCAGGCACATGGGGATGGCGACCGTCCGCTGCAGCCCAATCCGCCGCGCGAGCGGCAAGGGCTCGCCACGGTCGTCGAGGAGGTCGAGCTCGAGCACCTGCTCGGGTCGCACAACGCGCTGGGTAGCCACGTCCCCGCCCTGGCGCACCGCCGCCAGCTCGCGCCGCGTCGTGGCACCCACGATGACATCGGAGAACTGCTGCCGCCAGGCCGCCTTACGCAGATGCAGGGATGCATACGGGACGTCGAGGATCTCTGAGGTGGCATGCGCCACCGCTCGCAAGAGGTTGTCGGTTCCGACCGTCACGGCCGTCAGCGCCTGCGAGATCTTCTCCAGGGCGATGATGGCCTGGTCGAGACGGTGGGACTGCAGCTCCGCCTTCTTGCGCAGGTCGGCGTTCTCGATCATCAACGCCATCTCGGTGGCGATCGTCTGCAGCAGCTCGACATCCTGCTGGGGCAACGTGTATCCGGCGGCCAGGCCCGTGACGAGGTATCCCGCGTTGCGCTCGCCGCGAATCAGAGGCACGACCAGGGCTCGCTCGACACCCGCGAGCTCGGCGAAAACGCGGAGGGCCCGTCGCGCATCGCTGGGCAGCGTCTCAGCGATTTCGACGCCGGCCCTCGCTTCGTTCGCAAAGCCTTCCGCCAGTTTCGCGGGACTCAGCCGTGCCAGCTGACCGGCAGCCTTGGCGGAGGCGCCGACCGTGGCGCGGACTTCGAGCCCGTTCGCCTCATTGCGGGCGAGCAACAGTGCCGTTTCGAGCCCGAGGGCTTTCAGGCTGACACCGAGGATCGCCTCCGCCATCGCGCCGGGCTCGGATTGCTTGCCCAGGCCCTGGCTTGTCTGCGACAGGGCGGCGAGGCGGCGCATCTGCTCATTGAGGGATCGGGTTCGTTCTTGAAGATCCTGGGTCATGGTGTTGAAAGCGGTCGCCAGCTCACCGAGCTCATCTCGACGCCGGACCTCGAGCCGCTTGGTCAGGTCGCCGCGCGCGACCGCTTGCGTACCGCTCACGAGCGCCTCGATCGGCCGGGTCAGGCGCAAGGCCAGCAGGTAGCCGATCAGCAACAGCACGAGCACGACCCCCGCGAAGAGCGTCGTCATCTGGATCGCGGACTGCGTACCGGCCTCCATGACGCTCTTGCGAGAGACCGCCACGGCGACATAGCCGGCGGCCTCCTGGCGCAGGTAGAAGTTGGTGAACTGAAACTCGTATTCCTGGCTGCCGACCGACAGGCTTCGCGACGCGGCCCGGCCGGGAGATGACAGGGCCAGATAGGAGCGCAGGTGCTCGTCGATCAGTTCTCCCTTGATCCCGGGCATCGTGCTCCCCAGCAGCTGACCGGCAGCGTCGAGCAGGACGACCTCGGCCTGCGCTTTGGTTTGCATCTCGGTGAGCACCCCGGCCAGTGGCGTTTGCACGAGGACACCACCGACAACCCGATCGCCGAGCAGGACCGGACCCGCCGCCGCCAGCGCGCGCGGCGGTGACCCGATGTAGCCGATGTACTTGTCGCCTAGCGCGTCGTAGTCGCCCCGCAGCACCGGCTGCACCACCGACTCAGTCGAGAGATCGGTCCCGCTCTGGAAGACGAGGCCGCCAGGGTTCGTCGCGTCCGGTTGGCTGATTTCGAGGATCGTTTTTCCACGGGGATCGAAGACCATCACGGTGCCCAGGCGATTGTTCACTTCGAGGGGCACGATCAGCCGGCGAAGCGCCGCTGCGTCGCCCGCGCGGACCGCCTGGTCGATCCCCTCGGTATTGGCGACCAAGCGGATCGCCGCCACCTGGCGGCCCTGGAGCTTGACCGCGGCGTCCAATGCCGCGTCCTCGGAGTGAGCCAACTGGTCGGCAATGCGGTTCTCCAGCGACGTCGCGACCAGGTTGGTTGTCAGGTAGGTGCCGATCACGCCCAGGATAAGCATCAGGAGCAGGAACGGCAGGATGATCTGGGTGCGGATCCTCAGGGTAGGCAGCGTTAGCGGGCGGCCGAGGCGCGGTCTAGCCAACACAGTTCCAACTCTGCGCCGGCACAGAGTAGGCGGGACTGAGGAAGACCAGCTGATCGGAGCCGCTGTGGACGGGAGTAAAGGTGTCGCTGGTGACGACATGCAGGTTGGTATCGCCGGCCGCCACCTGAATCGTGCCAGAGGCCCCGATGGTCCGCTTACCCTGGTTGTCGACCCGCACCCACTGGTAGGAGACCGAGCCGCCCACACCGTTGGTCGTGAAGCCACCGGCGGCCGTGACCGTGGTCTGCGAGCAGCGGCCGCCATTGCCGTTGTTCTTTGATTTGGTGACCAGCTCGCCGGCCCACCTGATCGCGAACTGCGGCGTGGGGGTCGGCGCCGGAGTCGGGCTCGGTGTTGGCGCCGGAGTCGGGCTCGGTGTTGGCGCGGGTGTCGGGACCGGCGTGGGGACGGGCGTCGGAGCCAGGGTGGATGTCGGGGTCGGGGTGGGGGTCGGCGCCGCCGTGGATGTTGGGGTTGGTGCTGGTCCGGGATCAGGCGTTGCCGTTGGCCCGGGTTGAGAAGGGGCCGGCGTCGTCACCGGCCGCGCGGCCGGCGAGGTGTTGATCGCCACGGCTGGCTGCTGGGTCACGGCCAGCGCGGGAGCGACGGCGAGGCCGCCCCCCGTGGTGCCTTCCAGCGCCCGGTCCTGGAGCACGGCCGCGACCACGGTCTCTTTCAAGGGTTTGGTCTGAAGGCCGGCGTCAACCCGCAGGTCGGCGCTGAGATCGGGAACCCGCACCCAGGCCAGGCCATCCCTGGGCCGAAGCGCCACCATCGCGACGAGGGCGAACAGCAGGGCGACTCCCGCGGCAACGCCGAGGAAGCCCGCGAGCGCGCGCCAGCTATTCGAAGGGGCACCCATCGGAATTCGATGCTAGGCAGCGCGGGTTACGGCAACCGTTTCCCCGCCGGCCGATCCGTTCAGCGTTACGAAGTGGTAACGGCCGGAGGGCTCAGCTGTGCGCCAGGTTGCCTTCGCGGGCCACGGTGTGCACGTCCTTGACCGTTTCCAGCCGTTCCATCAGCCGGCTGAGCTGGGTGAGGCTGCTGATCTCGACCGTGGTCGAGATCACCGCCGTCTTGTCGTCGTAGACCTGGACTTCGGCACCGGTGAGGTTGATCTTGCTTTCGGCGATCACGGTCGCGATATCCCGAAGCAGCCCGGTTCGATCCCAGGCCTCGATCTTGATCCCGACCGGGTACAACTGGCGGCCGCCCGTGTCCCAGTCGACCGGGACGACGCGCTCCTGGTTGCTGACGTTCATGATGTTCTTGCAGCTGGTTCGATGGACCGTGATCCCTTTGCCCCGGGTGATGTAGCCGCTGATCGGGTCACCAGGCACCGGCTTGCAGCATTGCGCGATCTGGGTAAGCACGCCTCGCTCGCCTTTGACGCGAATCTCGCCCGTGGGCTTGAACTGGGGGACGAGCGGAATGAGCGGGAACTCGCCATTGCCGTCCGTCTGCGGCTCACTGGCCGCCATGTACTTGAGCAGGACCGAGTGCGGGCTGACGTCGCCGTATCCGATGGCGGCGTAGAAATCGTTGAGGTCGGTGAAGCGAAACTCCCGGGCCAGCTCGAGCACGCGCTCGTCGCCGATGGAGGCGAGCGCCCGCTGCTGCATCCGCCGGAACTCCTTGTCGAGCAGCTCCTTGCCCTTGCTGACGTTCTCCTCGCGCCGCTCCTTCTTGAACCAGACCCGGATCTTCTGCGAGGCCCCCGCCGTCTTGACGAAGCCCAGCCAATCGCGGCTCGGTCCGTGCGGACCCTTCGAGGTGAGGACCTCGAGGATGTCGCCGTTCTGGAGCTGGTAGTCGAGCGGCACCATCCGCCCGTTGGCCTTGGCGCCGATGCAGCGATGCCCGACCTCGGTGTGAATGCGGTAGGCAAAATCGACGGCCGTCGCGCCCGTTGGCAGGGCGAGCACGTCCCCTTTCGGGGTGAAGACGAACACCTCGTCTCGAAAGACGTCGACCTTGACGGCGTCGACGAACTTCTCAGCGTCGAGCACTTCCTTCTGCCAGTCCATCAGCTGGCGCAGCCAGGCGAAGCGCTGGTCCATCTTGCGGTCGTCCTTGCCGCCCTCCTTGTAGGTCCAGTGGGCCGCCACGCCCCACTCCGCCGTGCGGTGCATCTCCTGCGTGCGGATCTGGATCTCCATCGGCTCACCGCTGTGGCTGACCACGGTGGTATGCAGCGACTGGTACCCGTTCGACTTCGGCATTGCGATGTAGTCTTTGAAGCGGCCCGGAATCGGCTTCCAGAGCGAGTGGATGACGCCCAGGGCGCCATAGCAATCCTTGATGGAGTCGGTCAGCACCCGGATCGCCGAGAGGTCGTAGATATCCTCGAACTCCTTCCCCATGGCGAGCTTGCTCGCGATGCTGTAGACGTGCTTGGGCCGACCCGTCGTATCGGCCTTGATGCCGACGCTGGTCAGCTCGCGTTCCAGGATCTCCTTGATGTCGTTGACGGCGGTCTCCCGCTCCTTGCGCTTGCGCGCGATCTTCTTGACGATCTCGCGGTACTCGTCAGGATGCAGCTGGGCGAAGGACAGGTCTTCCAGCTCCCACTTGATGTTCCACATGCCCAGGCGGTGCGCCAGCGGGGCGTAGATGTCGAGCGTTTCCTGGGCCATCGCCCGCCGACGGACCTCCGGTAGCGACTCGACCGTCCGCATGTTGTGTAGCCGGTCGGCCAGCTTCATCAGCACCACCCGGACGTCCTCCGCCATGGCGACGAGCATCTTGCGGACGTTCTCGGCCTGCGCCTGTTCGGGGCTGTGGAAGGAGATTTTCTCGAGCTTGGTGACGCCCGCGACCAGCTTGCCGACCGTCGGCCCGAAGCTCTGCTCCAGGTCGGAGACGGTAAGGTGGGTGTCCTCCACCGTGTCGTGGAGGATGGCGGCGGCCAGGGTGTCGCGATCGAGCTGGAGGTCGGCCAGGATGGCGGCGACGCTCAGCGGGTGCTCGATGAACTTCTCGCCCGACAGGCGATTCTGGTCATGGTGGGCGCTGGCGGCAGCGTCGTAGGCCCGAGAAAGGACTTCGATGTCCTTCGGCGGTAGGTAGCTCAGCCTGGTCAGAAGGTCGGCAAACTGCATCTCCGCATCCCTATTTCGTTGATGGCGGAATTATCCCCGAACTTCCGGGAATGCAATCAGTAGGCCTTGCCCCAGGCCACTTCCATCGTGGCCGGACGGCCGCAGACGGCGCAGGGCTGCTCCGGCCGCCCCGATGACAGGATCACCCGGGTGGTGGCCGTCGTCCGGTCCTTCACGGTGCCCTCGTCGTCCTCCCGGCCGCACCAGGTGGTGACGGCGAACCCGATAGAGGTCTCGAAGAAGCGCACCAGGGCGTCCAGCGAATCCACCCTGACGGTGTGCGCCTCGCGGAAGTCGCGAGCTCGCCTGAAGAGCGCTTCCTGGACCTCCTCGAGCAGTGCCGGGATGGCGACACCAAGCTCACCGAGCGGGACTGCCTGCTTGGCGCGGTTCAAGCGACGGACGACGGTGGCCTCGCCCTTGGCCAGGTCGCGCGGACCGATCTCGATGCGCAGCGGGACACCCTTCAACTCCCACTCGTTGAACTTGAATCCGGGCCGCTCGTCGCGCCAGTCGACCTTGACGCGGATGTCTTCCAGGTCGGCACGCACCTGCCGGAGCGCGGTCTCGATCTGGACCCGCTCGGCATCGCCGCGGAAGATCGGGATGATGACGACCTGCACCGGCGCGATGCGGGGCGGCAGTTGCAGGCCGGAGTCGTCACCGTGCGCCATGACGACCGCCCCCACCATGCGCGTGGACATGCCCCAACTGGTC
>Ga0209474_10002547_pt1 | contig 16660 bp, 9 predicted proteins | sample GraSoiAngelo_145_FD_185902 | JGI IMG/M metagenome (GOLD analysis project Ga0209474, IMG submission 185902) | Grasslands soil microbial communities from the Angelo Coastal Reserve, California, USA - 14_1009_05_20cm (SPAdes) (version 2) | ecosystem: Environmental > Terrestrial > Soil > Grasslands ...
CGATCGGGATTAAGGATTCGTTGGACGAGTTAGTGACTACGGTAAAGAAGGAACTTGCGGCGGGCTACCAGCGCATCAAGATAAAGATCAAGCCGGGGAAAGACCTGGAGCAGGTGAGGCGCCTGCGTCAAGAGTTTCCGCGGATCAAGCTGATGGTTGACGCGAACTCCGCGTACACGATGGCGGACTTTCCGCTATTGAAGCAGCTCGAAGGCTTTTACCTAATGATGATCGAGCAGCCGCTGGGGTGGGATGATCTCTACAGCCACATCGAGCTTCAAAAGAGGATGGAGACACCGATTTGTCTGGATGAATGCGTCCACACGGAAGAGCAGGCGCGCGCGGCGGTAGAGCTTGGGGCGTGCAAGATCATCAATATCAAAATGGGGCGAGTGGGGGGGCACACCATGGCGCGCGGCATTCACGACATTTGCCAGCAGCATGATGTTCCAGTGTGGTGCGGCGGCATGCTTGAAACCGGGATTGGCCGCGCGCACAACATTGCTCTGGCGACGCTGCCAAACTTTTCGCTTCCCGGGGACGTGACGGCGAGCAAGCGCTATTGGGCGGAAGATATCATCTCTCCGGAAGTCACCGTTTCACCGCAGGGTACGATTCGTGTTCCTGCGGGGCCCGGCATTGGATTCGAGCCGCGGCTCGACCTCATTGAGAAGCTCACAGTACGCAAAGAGCGCCTGGTTTGACCCAGTGAAGATCGAATCGTCTACGGGACGCGCTCCCAGCCGCCCCGCGATTGCCGCCTTGATCGCCGTTTTGGTGGTGGTCTGGGCAGGCAATTTCATCGCGGCGAAAATCGGGCTGCTTTATTTGCCGCCATTAGCCATGGGCTCTTTCCGCGTGGTGCTTGCGGGCGTGGTCATGATTCCGGTGTATCTCTCTTGTTTGAGGTTAGAGGCTTTTGTGGAAGCGGCCGAACTGCGGCGGCGAGGCTTCGTTGCACGCGATTTCTGGACCTTTGTTTACCTTGGTTTCTTTGGCGTGACGATCAATCAGATGTGCTTCACGATTGGCTTGCATTTCACCAGCGTAAGCCATTCCGCGGTGATCGTCGGCCTGAGCCCGATCTACATTCTGGTGCTGGCGGTTCTTTTCGGGCTTGAGCGAGCCACTGGGCATAAGGCCGTTGGAATGCTCATGGCACTTGCGGGAGTTGCTGTGCTCGCTTCCGAAAACGGCATTTCCAGGCATTCGGCATCCATCGAAGGCGACGCGATTACGATGGCGGGTTCCCTGGGCTTTGCCATGTACGGGGTCCTGGGAAAACGTGTTGCGGGAAAGTACGACACTCTGACGATGACCGCTTTTACTCATTTTGCCGGCGCGCTGATTGTGCTTCCGTTGGCGTTTCATGAAGGCCGGGCACTCTATGCGGCAGGGCATTGGCAGCAACCGTGGCGCGTTTGGGGCGCATTGTTGTATATGGCGGTTTTTAGCTCGGCGCTGGCCTATGTATTTTATTTCTGGCTGCTTCGCTACCTGGAAGCGTCGCAGTTGAGCGCGTTCACTTACTTACTGCCGGTGCTTGCGACCATCCTCGGAATCGTGTGGCTAGGCGAAAAGGGCTCGTGGAGCCAGGTGCTCGGAGCCGTCATGTCGCTGGGCGGCGTGTATTGGATTGAATCCGGCCGCGCGGCTGTCGTGGAAGCTAATACTGTTCCGTAAAGCCGCGGGTGGATACTGGCGCAGCGTTCCCTTTAATGAAAGAATAGCGCGTCCATTCCGTTGAGAGGTTAGGATGGACGGCTGCAGCGGCCGTCCAGGAGGTCTGCGACCTTGCCCGGCATTCCCATGCGAAACGGTGGTGCGAAGGCGCGCATTGCGGTTATTCCCGGTGACGGCATCGGGGCCGAAGTCACGCCCGAGGCTGTAAAAGTGTTAAAGGCGGTTTGCGCGCCGGCAAGTCGCACCCTGGAATTCGTGGAATTCGACTGGGGCGCCGATAAGTTTCTGCGGGAGGGCGTGACGTTGCCGCTGGGTGCGGTCGAGATGCTGCGGGATGAGTTTGACGCCATACTTTTTGGCGCGCTCGGAGATCCGCGTGTTCTTTCGAATCAACACGCGGCTGACATTCTGCTGGGCTTGCGATTCAAGCTCGACCTGTACGTGAACGCCCGTCCTGTGGAATTACTTCACGATCGGCTTACGCCCCTGCGAGACCGTACCGAGAAAGATATTCGCCTCATCGTCTTTCGCGAAAACACGGAAGGCCTTTATGTTGGCGTTGGCGGAACGTTCAAGCAGGGCACGCCCGATGAGATTGCCGTGCAGGAAGACGTTAACTCGCGCAAAGGAGTCGAGCGCATTATTCGCTATGCGTTCGAGTATGCGCGGGAGAACGGCCTGAAGCGCGTGTGCATGAGCGACAAGTCGAATGCCATGACTTTTGCGCACGGCCTGTGGCAGCGTGTGTTCAAGGAAGTCCGCCAGGAGTACACGGACATTGACTCGCGGCACCTTTTTATTGACACGCTGGCGATGGAGATTGTTCGCGATCCGAGGCAGTTCGATGTGATTGTCACGTGCAATCTGTTTGGCGACATCATCAGCGACCTGGGAGCGCAGCTTGCCGGCGGGCTGGGGCTGGCGCCGTCAGGGAATATCCATCCGGGGAGGACGTCCCTGTTTGAGCCGGTTCACGGCTCCGCGCCGAATATCGCGGGTAAGGGGACCGCCAATCCGCTTGGCTCGGTGCTGACCTCGGCAATGATGGTGGAATTCCTCGGATGGAAGACGGAGGCTGCTGCGATTCGAACTGCGGTTCGCGCGGCGCTGAGAGAGAATTCCGTTACGCCAGATCTTGGCGGGAAGAAAAACACGGCGGAAGTGGGAGACTGGCTTGCGAGGTTCATGGAAAAGAGCAGTCACGCCCAGCCGTTCAAGTAAGACTTGAGGATAAAACGCCCGCAGGCGGGGATGATCGCGGTGATTAGCATCCCCAGTAGAAACCCTCCGATGTGAGCCATCACGGCGACTCCGCCCGAAGCGCCGCCACCGAGAACGCTCATGCCCGCCAGGAACTGCCCGAGGAACCACTCACCCAAAACAAATACCGCGGGGATAGGAAGCAAGAAGACAAAGACCAGCGTCAGGATGCGCGCTCGCGGATAAAGCAGAATATAGGCTCCCATCACGCCGGAAATTGCGCCGCTGGCCCCGAGAGCCGGAACATGGGAGTAGAGATTGAAGAGGATGTGAGCCAGGCCCGCGCCGATTCCACACACAAAATAGAAAAGCAAATAAGGGATGTGGCCGAAGAAGTCCTCCACGTTGTCCCCAAAAATCCATAAAAAGAGCATGTTGCCGGCGAGGTGCAGGAAACCGGAGTGGAGAAACATGCTCGTCACAATAGGGACAAACGCGATCTGAAACGTGCCGTGCCCGGCGAAGAAAGCGGGCAGGCGCGCGGGGACGGTGGAGTAGGTCGTCAGGAAGGCGGCGTAGGCCTTGGGAGCCATCGAGAACTGCAAGCTCAGTTCATAGAAGAACAGGGCCATGTTGGCAACGATGAGGCTGATGTTCACGAAGGGATAGCTTCGCGACGGGTTGATGTCTTTGAGCGGGATAAACATAGATTCGGCCCGGAGCAGAGTAGCGAACCACGGGCAAAATGAAAAGCTGGCCGATGGGTCCGATAATGTTTGTAGTGGAAGCGGGCTGGTTAACGGAACATTTTATTGGCGGAACTGCTTGAATTTGCGGACGTTAGGATGAAGCGCGGGCGGTGGAGGCGAAAAGACAAAGAAGGCGGGGCCTTGTTGACGGAGTTCTGCTGCGGGGGTTGAAGGAACCTCTGATGTGCTGCACGGAGTTTGCCCTCGCGAGGGTGACTGGTGCGCGCGAAGGTTTGAGGGCGTGTTGTGTTCAAAAGATAGAGTGTTGCGGCTTTTCTCTACTTGCCGCAAATGATTTTTGTGTTTTGGGGCAGGGAGAGATTGCGTCTTGCGGAAGCGTGTGGTAAGTAATTGAGTTCTGCGTGTGCGTGCGATTCGGACGGAGTCTCACAGTTGTCCGGCGCAGCGTCGGCGCGCCGACTGCCCATGCCTGCCCGGGAAACGGAAGCCATCATCCTGAAAACATTTCCGCTGGGCGAGGCGGACCGCGTGGTGAGTTTTCTCGGCCGCACCTCGGGACGGCTGCGTGGTGTTGCCGCAGGAGCCCGGCGCCTGAAGAACCGCTTCGGCTCGACGCTCGAAATCCTGTCTCACGTCCAGATTTGGTATGTGGAGAGGGAAACCCGCGAACTGGTGCGGATCCAGCAAGCGGAGCCGCTGGAGTCTTTGCATAAGGCGCAAAGCGATTATGGGCTGAGCACGGGCCTGGCGGTGATCAGCGAGATTGCCGAGATGGTGCTTCCGGAGCATGAAGTCTCTGAGGCAATGTTCCGGCTGATTTTGCTGGCGGCACGGGAGATTGAGCGAACCGGGAATTGGGAGTTGCCACTGACGTATTTCGCGTTTTGGACCGTGCGGCTTGGCGGCTGGTTGCCGCGGTTTGACCGGTGCGCGGCGTGCGGGGCCGTCTTTGCTTCGGGGCCCGCTTTCTATAGCCCGCACCGCGCGGGGTTGTTCTGCGAGAAATGCCGGCGCGCTGACATGAAGCCGATGCACCGGGACGCAAGGGAACTGGCGGAGAGATTTGCCGGCGAGAGGCTGGACCGCATTGCCTTTGACCGGTGCATGCAGTCGAGTGCCGGAGAATTGCGGCGCGCGGCGTTTGCGTGGATTGAGTTGAATGCAGAACGGCGGTTGAATACGCCGGAATTATTGGAGACTCCTTGAGAGTTAAAGTAAAACTTGAAGAGAAAAACCCGGGCCTTACGTTTCAGGACTTGATCCTGAAGCTTTCGGGATTTTGGGGGAAGCAGGGTTGCGTTCTCCAGCAACCGTACGATGTGGAGGTTGGCGCCGGCACGATGCACCCGGAGACGTTCCTGCGCGTGCTGGGGCCGCAGTCCTACCGCGTCGGATTTGTGCAGCCGAGTCGTCGGCCCGCCGACGGTCGCTACGGGGAGAATCCCAATCGGCTTTACAAACACACGCAGTATCAGGTCATCCTCAAGCCTTCGCCGGCGGATGTTCAGGACGTGTATTTGAAAAGCCTTGGGGCGATTGGAATCGACCTGAAAAAGCATGACATTCGGTTTGAGGAAGACAATTGGGAGTCGCCGACCCTGGGTGCTTGGGGAATTGGGTGGCAGGTGCTTCTTGATGGTTTGGAGATCACACAGTTCACCTACTTCCAGCAGAGCGGGGGAATTGACCTCGACCCGATTTCGGTGGAGCTTACCTACGGACTCGAGCGCATTTGCGCGTTCCTGCAAAACGTGGAAAGCGTTTACGGGCTGCGCTGGTCCTCAGACAAAACGTACGGTGATATTCGGCTTGCGGAAGAGCAACAGCTTTCGGAGTACAGCTTTGATCGCAGCGACGCCGTGGCCATACGTTCGGAGTTTGAGCTTCATGAAAAGCAAGCCAAAGAGCTTCTGGACGGTTTCAAGGCGGTGGAAGGGAAGGTGCGCGAGCGATATCCGCTGCTCGCGGCCTACGACCACTGCCTGAAATGCTCGCACTTGTTTAACCTGCTGGATGCCCGTGGCGTGATCTCTACCACGGAGCGCGCGGCGCTGATGGCCCGCGTACGCACTCTGGCCTGCCGCACTGCCGCCTCCTACCTCGATCAAATCGGGAAGCCGGGGCCGGAGCGGGCGCTTGAGGTGCGCGCATGAATTCGCCCGCCAAGAAGACTCCCGCCGAGTTGCTTTTCGAGATCGGATGTGAAGAGATTCCCGCGGGGATGCTGCCGAAGGCCGAAGAAGATTTGCGAGTCAATATCGAGAAACTGTTAGCCGCCGAGGATCTTTCCAAGGAAGCGACAGTGGAAACATTCAGCACTCCGCGGCGTTTGACGGCCTGGGTTCGAGGACTTCCTTACAAACAGGCAGACGTCGAGTTCGAGGTTACCGGACCACCGAAGACCGTGGCCTATGATGCTGTCGGCGCGCCGACGCGAGCGGCCCTGAGCTTCGCGGAGAAGCAACGCATTCATGTCAGCTCCCTCTATCTCGCGCAAACGCCGAAAGGGGAGTACCTCGCGGCGAAGCAAGTCAAGGCGGGCCGCGCGACGGAGCAGATACTGACTGCCATCCTGCCGCGCGCGGTGCACGACTTGACGTGGCCGCGCTCCATGACGTGGACGGGGCTCAGCGGGCCGCGGTTCATCCGGCCCATTCGTTGGGTGGTTGCTGTGTTCGGTGGCAAGCCGCTGAAGGTTGAGGTCGGAGGAATGGCGGCAGGGAACTCGACGCGCGGGCACCGCTTTCTCGGGTCGCCAGCGATCCGCGTGAGCAATTTTCAAGACTACGAAAAGAAGTTGCAAACCAATGGCGTGATCATCCGCCCATCCCGGAGGCAAGAGAAGATCGGCAAAGAGTTGGAGGGTTTTGCAAAGCGCGGCGGCTATCGCATCCATGAGGATTCCGGCCTGCGCACGCTTGTGACGCACCTGAACGAATACCCGACGGTGATTCAGGGTGACTTCGACCCTGCGTTCCTGAACCTGCCGGATGAAATTCTCGTCACGGTGATGAGGGACCATCAGAAGTATTTTGCGGTGGAGAAAAAGAACGGTGAGCTTGCCGCACAGTTTCTGGCGGTTATCAATACGGACAAGGATGCCAAGGGGATTATTCGGGCCGGACACGAACGCGTTTTGCGCGCCCGCTTTGCCGACGCTCGGTTCTTTTGGCAGTCCGACCAGAAATGTCGGCTCGCCGACTATCTCTCGAAGCTGGAGCGGGTTATCTACGAGTCGCGCCTGGGGAGCTACCGCGATAAGGTGGAGCGCGTTCGCGATGTCGCCCGGTGGCTTTCCGAGCAGTGGTTTAATCTGGGCATGCACCAGGCACATGTCGCTGAAACTGACCGTGCTGCGGAGCTGGCCAAGTGTGACCTGGTCACAGAGATGGTGCGAGAGTTCCCTGAACTGCAGGGCATTGTTGGCGGGCTTTATTCGCGCGCCCAAGGGGAGTCAGAGGAAATCGCGGATGCTGTTTATGACCACTATCGTCCGGTGGGGCTGGATGATCCCATCCCGCGCAACTTGACAGGGTGCGCAGTAGCTTTTGCGGACAAACTCGATTCAGTGGTGGGATGTCTCGCCGTAGGAATCGTTCCCACCGGTTCTAGCGATCCCTACGCGCTGCGCCGCGCGGCCCTCGGTATCGTCAAGATTATTCTGGAGAAGAAACTCCCCGTGTCGCTCTCTTTGGCCATTGGAGCGGCAGGGAAAGCCCTGCTCGCGCACAAGCCGAAGCGCGGAGTCACCCCCGATCAGGAATCGAAGATTCTGGATTTCATTTTGGACCGCGCCAGGTTTGTGTTCCGAGAAAAAGAGCAGTTCGCTTACGACGAGGTCGCCGCGGTGTTCCGGGCCGGAGCGGACGACTTGGTGGATACACAAAAACGGCTTCTGGCGCTGCGCACCATCCGGAAATCGCGAAACTTTGAGCCGCTGGCGGTTTCCTTTAAGCGCATTCGCAAGATCCTAGAGAAGGCCGGCGTTGCCGCCGAAGGAGACCGCCGAGTGAATGCGGAGTTGTTTGAGAGTCCTGCGGAGCGCGAACTTCACTCCGCAGCCCAGGCCGCAGCATCCAAAGTGCAACCGCTGAAGCGTGGAGGGAAGTATCAAGAGGCCTTGGAGGCGATCGCGAGCCTCAGGCCGGTGGTTGACAAATTTTTTGATTGCGTGATGGTCATGGCAGAGAAGGAAGAGGTGCGGAAGAATCGGCTTGCGTTGCTTGCGCAACTGCTCGGCGAGTTCACCACGATCGCGGACTTCTCCGAGATTGGCGGAGAAGAGCGGTAAGCATGAGTTAAAGTAAAACTTCAACTCAAGAGAAGTCGTTCAACGTCGGCGTGCCGACACTTGTTTTTGGGCCCTGCAACAAATCCCCAGCTATTACAATTAAAGCCGTAGGCGACCTATGGGAAGCGAGGACGACTGTGAAAAAGTGGGTGTATTTTTTTGGTGCAGGTAAAGCGGAAGGAGACGGGAGTCAGCGCGCGTTGCTCGGTGGGAAGGGGGCTGGCCTTGCTGAAATGAGCCGCATTGTCCTCCCCGTGCCTCCTGGTTTCACAATTACCACCGAGGTTTGCACCCACTACTACGGAAACAAGAAAACCTATCCAAGAGCGCTCGAAGCGGAAGTTAAGGGCGCCATGGCCCGCATAGAAAAAATCATGTGCACGAAGTTTGGCGACAAAGCCTCCATGCCCTTGCTGGTGTCTGTGCGCTCCGGGGCCCGCGATTCCATGCCGGGTATGATGGACACAATTCTCAACCTCGGCCTGAACGATGAAACCGTCCCGACGCTGGCCAAGGCTACCAAGAACGAGCGCTTCGCTTGGGACTGTTACCGTCGTTTCATTCAAATGTATGGCGACGTTGTCATGAACGTGCAGAAACGGCCGAACGAGGACCACGAGCCTTTTGAAGTAGTCATTCACGGTCTCAAGCATGAGCGGTATCACGCCGACATTGATGATCCGAAATTGACGGTGAAAGACCTTCAGGAGCTGGTTGTTCGCTTCAAGAAGCTCATCAGGGAACGCACCGGGATGGAGTTTCCGCAGGATGTGTGGAAACAGCTATGGGGCGCGGTGGGCGCTGTGTTTGGTTCGTGGATGAATGATCGCGCCGTAGTGTATCGCCGTAAATACAACATCCCATCGGAATGGGGTACCGCTGTGAACGTGCAGGCGATGGTTTATGGCAATACTGGCGATAGATCGGGTTCAGGTGTCGCATTCACGCGTGATCCCGCGACCGGAGAAAGAGTTTTTTACGGCGAATTCCTCATTAATGCTCAAGGAGAGGATGTGGTGGCCGGTGTGCGCACACCCGAACCAGTCTCCCAGCTCAAGAATTACCTTCCAGAGGCCTACCGCGAGTTGGAGAAAATCAGACAGACCTTGGAGAAACACTTTAAGGACGTGCAGGACTTCGAGTTCACCATTCAAGATGGCAAGGTCTTCATGCTGCAGACGCGCAACGGCAAGCGCACAGGGCTGGCCGCCGTTCGCTTCGCCATCGAAATGGAGAAAGAGAAACTCATTGATTGGAAGACCGCCATCCGGCGGGTCCCAGCCGATCAACTCGACCAAGTGCTGGCGCCGGTATTTGATCGCAAGGCGGTCCAAGCTGCCAAGTGCATTGCAAAGGGGCTGCCTGCCGGTCCCGGGGCCGCTGCCGGCAAGATGTACTTGAACGCAGACCGTGCTGCCGCGGCCGCCGCGAGAGGGGAAAAGGTCTTGCTCGTTCGCAATGAAACCTCGCCCGAGGATTTGCGCGGCATGATCGCCGCGGAAGGCATTCTCACAGCGAAGGGTGGAGTCAGTTCACACGCGGCGCTTGTTGCCCGCCAAATGGGTAAGGTCTGTGTCTGTGGCGCAGCGGCGTTGCAGATCGATTACACCGCCAAGACCATGACCGTAGATGGCGCAACCTACAAGGAAGGAGACTTCCTTTCCATCAACGGTACCGCCGGTGAAGTCTATCCTGGCCAAATTCCCACGGCCGCGTCCGAAATCGTCCAGGTGCTGATCGAGAAGTCCCTCGACGGCGACAAGAGCCAAACCTATCAGAACTTCAAGAAACTAATGGACTGGTGTGCCAAGGTTACGCGTCTTGCAGTGCGCACTAACGCCGACACACCTGAACAGACGGCGCACGCCATCGCCTTCGGCGCAGTTGGGATTGGTTTGTGCCGCACGGAGCACATGTTTTTTGAAGGCAATCGCATTGATGCCATGCGGGAAATGATTTTAGCGGACACCAAGGAAGACAGGAAAGAAGCGCTTGCCAAGATACTGCCTTACCAGAGACAAGATTTCGTCGGGATGTTCAAGGAATTGAAAGGGCATCCCGCTACAATCCGTTTCCTCGATCCCCCGTTGCACGAGTTCCTGCCGCACGAAGGGACCGCTCAGGCCGATCTGGCAAACAAAATGGGCGTGCCCGTTGAAAAGATCAAACAGAGAGTTAAAGAATTACATGAATTCAACCCGATGCTCGGATTCCGCGGCTGCCGCCTTGGCATTGTCTATTCCGAAATCTCCGAGATGCAGTCCCGCGCGGTGTTCGAGGCTGCAGCCGAGGTCCAGAAAGCGGGCATCAAGGTACATCCCGAAATCATGATTCCCCTCGTGGGCTTTAAGAAAGAGCTAGACTTGCAAGTCGAGGTCGTTCATCGAATCGCTGCTGAGGTCATGAAGGAAAAGGGCGTGAAGCTGAATTACCTCGTGGGTACGATGATTGAGGTGCCTCGTGGTGCGCTTACGGCGGATGAGATTGCGCAGACGGCCGAATTCTTCAGTTTTGGCACTAATGACTTGACCCAAACGTGCCTTGGGATGAGCCGAGACGATTCGGGCTCCTTCTTGGGGCCGTACCAGGAACTCGAGATCGTCAAAAAAAACCCATTCGCAACAATCGACCAGAATGGCGTCGGGCAACTGATCGAAATCGCTGTGGAGAAGGGCAGCAAGGCTCGTCCGGGAATTAAATTGGGCATTTGTGGAGAGCACGGAGGGGACCCGGACAGCGTTAAGTTTTGTCACCGCGCCGGCTTGTCCTATGTCAGTTGCTCGCCGTACCGAGTGCCGGTTGCTCGCCTAGCCGCCGCTCAAGCAGCGATTGAAGAAGAATCCCACAAAAGGAAGGGAAAGTAACGGAAAATTCAAAATAGGGCCACTTAAAGTAATACTTGAACTCAATCGGGCGAGGCAAAAAAGAGCGGAATGATTGAAGGAAGCGACTTCAAGTAATACTTTAGCTGGCCATTTTTTGATGAGGACTGCCTGCGTTTACGTCGGCATTTTGAAGAAAAAGTACAGCCCCAGAAAGAAGAAAATAATGTCCGGCGACCACCCCGCCAATAACGGCGGTAGTTGCCCCACGCCGCCCATGGCTTCCAGAAGCGCGGCAATCGCCCAATACGCGACACCAATTCCCACGCCCAAGGCCACTCCCCCGATCGCCCCGCGGGTCCCCACCAAAAATGCAAACGGAATCGCCAGGAGCATGCTCACTGGCGCCATCAACGGATATGCCCATTTTTTTTGCCACTGCACCATCAGAGTGGCCACATCGAACCCCGCTCGGTGAAGCCCCTCGATGTAGCTCCCTAACTCTCCGACATTCATTTGGAAAGCCTGTTTCACTTCCCGGTTGAAGTAGCTGGGTGGCTCGGATAATTCCAGCGGTACCGCTGCCGCGAAGGTCTGAAACTTGGCCACGGAGCCGTCGGAAAATTCTCGAATCCAGCCGTTTTCCAGCACCCACACGTGTTGCGCTTCTGACCAGCGAGCCCGCGCGGCAAAAATTCGACGCCGCAAGTGAAAACTTGCAGGATCAAGCTCCAAAACGCTCAGCCCGCCAAAAAGACTCTGCTCTGGGTCGAACACGTCGTAATTGTAGATCTTCGAATTTTCTCCAAAAATCCAACGCTGCGGGTGTGTGTACGTCTGTGGCGGCCGGCCCTTAATCTGGTTATGGCGCTCGTCCTGGCGCTGGTTGGCGTATGGCAAATACGTGTAGTCCAACAATATTAGCGTGGCCGCCAACGACAACCCTGCCAGTAGGAGTGGCGCGGCCACGCGAAAAAGACTCATGCCACTAGCCTTGATGGCCACGATTTCGTTGTTCTTGCTCATGATTCCCAACGTCACCAGCACCGCAATCAGACCCGCTAAAGGCGCCAGGTTGTAGCCCAGGTACGGCGTCAGGTACCAGAAGTAATCCTTAACGATCAGGAAGGGCACATTGCGCCGCCCGATGTCATCGAGAAGCTCAAAAAAGGTAAATGCTTCGAACAGAAAAATGAACACGGCCAGCAAGACACCGAAGTAAAAAAAGAATTTTCGCAAAATATAGAGGTCCATCAACCGCGGAAAACTGCCGCTTGACGGCGTGGGCAATTCGTTCGTGGCGCGCTCTCCGTTTCCAGCCAGCGCCGCCGCTGCGCGCGCGCGCGCTTGCGCTCTTCGCCGGCGCGCCAGCCGGAAGCGTCTCGTGAGATACCCTAGCCGGCGCAACCAACGGTTTTCTCCGCGGAACTGCTCCATTCTCGGGAGCAGCGCCAGGCCAAGAACTGCCAAGATCGCGTTCGCCATCCAGATTCCCGCGGCCGGCGAAAGCCTTCCATGTCGCGCCAGTCCCGCACCCATGATCAGCAGGAGGTAATACGCAGCAATCAATACCACTGCCAAAAGAGAGCCTGCTGCGCGTCCACCGCGTCGCGGCTGCGCTCCCAAGGGCACGGCAACCAGTGCGAATACCAAGCACGCCACGGGGAAAGCCAGGCGCGTGTGCAACTCCACGCCCGCGTCGCGCGATCCTGCATTTCTTTCCGCAACCAATTCCGTCATCGATTGTTCAGGGATGCTCCGTTGCCTGGGATGCGCCGAGCCCAGTCCGCTCACTTCAATTGGCCAGTCGCTTTGTCCGAAGGACGTGACCGAGTAATGGTTCGCATCCAAGCGGGAAAATTCGTGCGTCGTGCCTCCCTGAAGGTGAAGCTCCAGCTTGCCTTGGCGCGGTTCGGCAATCACGATCGCGCTATCGGCTAGTGTCACCTGCGAGCCGCTTTCTCCGCCCGTATCTGCAACGAAGACTCCATGCCACTGCGTTCCGCTAGCGGAAACGTCGTTCACATACAACACTTTTTGGGGGAACCGTTCGTCGAACACTCGCGGCCGGACCTGAAAGGAGATCTGCGAACTGGCAAGGTCGGCCTTAATGGAATTTACAGTACGCAGAGCGGCCGGCCCCACCCATGCGGTGATCATAAGCGTGAGCAGCGCCGCTGCCATTGCCAGCATGCCGACTGGAAAGAGAATTCGCCGCCGGCCGATTCCCAGTGACGTCAGCGCGATGATTTCGCTATCGGCTGACATCCGGCCCAGACCGAGCAGCACGCCAATCAAGGTTGCAATCGGCACCGTAAATACAAACACGCCGGGGAAAATGCAAAGAAAAAACTTCAGGATCTGTACGTCCGAACCCACATGGCGCACATAAATCTCCATGAGCTGCACCAAGCGGGGGACCAGAAACACGAACGTGAAAACGACCAGTCCGAGGAAGGCGTGGCGGGATACCTCGCGGACGATATAACGATCCAGAATGCGCATGATTGCGAAAGTCCAGTGTACCACGCTGTTAGTTTTTGCCCGTTTTGCTCTCTGCATAAGGCAGCAATGGCGGGGCATTGATAAGAAGTGCTAGGAATCGAGCCATCGATTCTCCTTCTGGCTGCTCTAGCCTGTATACTTTGAATCTGTCTATGCCCATGGTGATGAACCGTACAAACCATCTGCGTCAGGATCGCTTTCGGACACCCGCCGAATGAATCGCATTCATCTGGTTGTGCTGTGGCACATGCATCAGCCGCAATATCGCGACCCGGAAACCGGCCGCTACGTGCTCCCTTGGACGCGCCTTCATACCCTCAAGGATTACTACGGCATGGCCGAGACGCTGCGCGAGTTTCCTAAGTTTCACGCGACTTTCAACGTGGTTCCCGCCCTGGGCATTCAGCTCGAGGAATACGCGAGTGGAAGCTTCAATGAGCCTTGGCATGCGATTGCGTTCAAGAGCGCCGGTGAGTTGACGCGCGAGGACAAGGCAGAGATTCTCTCTCGCGCTTTCCAAGTGAATCACGAGCACCTGATGTCGCGCTGGCAGCGTTTTGTCGAGCTCTACGAATGGTCGCGTCCTGCGGGAGGCGCGCAGGCCATCGTCACTTTTACGCAGCGCGATTGGCGCGACCTTCAACTGCTCTCGCAACTCGCTTGGATGGAGGAGTCCTGGTTCCAAAAAGATGAGGTTATCAGCCGGCTCGCCACGAAGGGGAAGGACTACTCGGAGAATGACAAGTCCGCCCTGAAAGAGAAGCAACAAGAACTCTTGCGCCTGATTCTCCCCGCGTATCGTGACGCCGCCTCGCGGGGGCAAATCGAGATCAGCACCACGCCGTTTTATCACCCCATCCTGCCGCTCATTTGCGATTCGGATGTGGCGCGCATCGCAAATCCTGGGACGCCGCTCCCGCGCCGCGCATTCCGCCGGCCGGAGGACGCTCGCGAGCAGTTGCAGCGCGCGCGTCAGTATCATGAGAAAACATTTGGCGTGAAACCGGCAGGCCTATGGCCTTCGGAAGGCTCCGTCTCCGATCAAGCCCTCACTATTGCAGCGGATGAAGGTTTCCAGTGGTTTGGCACGGATGAAGGCGTGCTCGGGCGCACCTTAAACGTTGGCTTTTTTCGCGACTCCAACGGCATCCCTGCCAATGCCGACCGCTTGTTCCACCCCTGGCGTGTGCAACTCGGCGAAAAATCCATCAATGGGCTGTTCCGCGATCACCATCTTTCGGACCTGATCGGTTTCGTTTACAGCCGCATGGAAGCGAAGGCAGCCGCGGCGGATCTTCATTCACGACTGCGCCAGCTAGGAGAAAAGGTTCCCGGCAACCAGCCACTTACGGTTTGTCTTTTTCTCGATGGTGAAAATGCTTGGGAGTATTACCCAGGCAACGGCCGCGAATTCCTGAGAGAGTTTTACGGGCGCATCGAATCCGATGCCGACTTTCGCGCACTCACTGCCAGCGAAGCCATTGCTGCCGCGGGAGCAATCCCCGTGACGGGCGAGATTTTTCCTGGCTCCTGGATTAACGCCAATTTCGACGTGTGGATCGGCCACAGCGAGGATGTATCAGCCTGGGAACTGCTTTGGGACGCCCGCGAGGTTTATGCTCGCGCGGTGGAGGCCCACAAAAAGGGAAGGCCAGACGCTCCAACGGAGACGGGCCTAAAGGAAGCGCACGAATCGCTTCTGGTTGCCGAAGGAAGCGACTGGTGCTGGTGGTTCGGTCCGGAACACAGCACCGCGAACGACGCCGAGTTCGACGCGCTTTATCGCAAGCATCTCACTGGAATTTATCTTGCGCTCGGTCAAGTTGCGCCAGAGGATCTTGCGAAACCGATCAAGCGCCACCCGGAGCACGCGATTCAACTCGCTCCAGCGGGTTTATTGCGTGTCAAAGTGGATGGCCGCGAAACTTCTTATTTCGAATGGCTCGGGGCTGGTCTGTATTCTCCAGAACGCCGGGGTGGCTCGATGCACGGCCGCGTCTTTTATCTTCATGAGATGCGTTACGGCTTTGAGGAGGACCGCTTCTGCGTGCGCATTGATACCTTTCCCGAAACGATGAGTGAGCTCGAAGATCCCGAATTCCGAATTACCGTTTGTGGTGCGGAAGATCTCGTCATCGTCGTCAAGTTACAGCGCGGCCGCATTCAGGAATTCGCCGTGGAAAAGGCCCGGGTTTGTCTGTTGAATCTCGAATCCGTTGCGGTGGCAGCGTTTGACCGCATCCTCGAGGTAGCCATTCACCGCGATCAGCTTGACCTGAAAGATCAAACGAGACTGAAACTCGGTGTGGCTTTGTGGCACGGTGGATTGCCCGTGGACGTGCTCCCGGCCGAAGGCTTCCTTGATATCTTGCTTGGCGAGGACAATTTCGCCTGGTGCCCTGAATAGTTTGTACCCCGGTGTTATGAAGCGATTGCGCTCAGAGTAACTTCTTAATTCCTACGTTCTTACTTCGTTTCTTCTTTATTTCCGTACAGCTTGACTGCCAATTCTTGCGGCCGATCCCCCACGGGAATCATTGTCACCAAGAAGTTGGTACGCACGCGAATCACGGCAAGATCGCCGGAACCCTGGCTGACCACCAGTAGCAGAGCCTCACTAGGGTCAAATCGCAACGCGCCTGGCGCATCCCCGGCCGGAATTGGGAAGCCTTTTTCCGGCTGTTTTTCAGTGAGCGGCCCTCGAATGATGCGCCTGTTAATAATATCCACGGGTGTGACTCGGTCCGCTTCCGTATCGGAAACGTAGAGCAGGGTCCCATCCGCGCTAAGCACGCCTCGCGTTGGGGCAGAGCCGAGCACCATGGTGTCGCCCGCTTCGTGCGTCCAGGTATTGATGACTTGCAGCCCGTGAGCATCGGGCGAAATCACGTATAACTCTCCGCCATCTGGCTTGAGCAGCATGTCCGTCGGCTTTCCCGCCAACTCAAGATTCGTCGCCAGCACGCCGCGCTTCAGGTCCACGACAGAAAGCCGTGGTTCCGTGCGGCTCATGACAAAGGCAACGGAGCTATCTGGCGACACCGCGACGTCATCGGGCTGAGGCACCACTTGAACATTGCCGCGCAACGCGAGCGTCGCTGCATCATGAATGCTCAGTGAACCTTCACGCCGGTTCACCACCAATATGGACTCTCCATCGGGCGTCGCCTTCGCCAGGACCGGTTCGCGGCCTGTCCTGCCGTGAGCAACAATCGCGCGCGAACGGATGTCAATCGCAAGCACGGTGTCGTTTCCCGATGTCGTCGTGTAGAGGCGATCTCCGTCAGGCGAGAAGTCCAGCGCATAGGGAAGCGGGCCCACCGGAATGCGCGCGCTCACCTGATAAGTGCGCGCATCGAGAATCCAGACGTAGCCTCCCAGAGAGCTGACGCCCAGGATTTCCGGCCGCGTGGGGTGTTCCCTCATGCCCGAAGGCCCCGGTCCCACCG
>Ga0209474_10002550_pt1 | contig 16652 bp, 15 predicted proteins | sample GraSoiAngelo_145_FD_185902 | JGI IMG/M metagenome (GOLD analysis project Ga0209474, IMG submission 185902) | Grasslands soil microbial communities from the Angelo Coastal Reserve, California, USA - 14_1009_05_20cm (SPAdes) (version 2) | ecosystem: Environmental > Terrestrial > Soil > Grasslands...
CCGAACAATCCCATGATGGCGGCGGGCCGGCGCCACCCCGGCTGACGGTACGCCCAGCGCGATACGGCGGGCGTGTCGGCGAGGCTTTCGACGTTGTGGGGCGGATTGCGAAACAGCACCCACAGGTAGGCGACGTACAACGCCAGCAGGACCACGGCATCGATCCAGCCGAACCGCCGCTTGAGGAGAATCACCACGAAGTAGACGAGCGGCGGCACGAGCCCGACGATCTCGGCGGCGTGCTCCCGGTGCAGGCGGATGGTGGGGAAGCGTCGCGCGGCCGACTTGCGACCCGCGACCGCGAACACGAAGTAGATCATCGGCCAGCCAAGGCCGAGCAGCAAGCGGATCGCCCCGGTGAGGTTCGCGATGGCAAGGTGGGCCCGCTCGGGGTCCCGCCCCGCCTCCCACGCGATCACGGCCTCGACAGCGAACTCCGGCAGGGTCTGCAGCCACGCGAGAATCGCCAGGGCGAGGCCTTGAGAGATCAGGAACTGCGCCGCTTCCGCGCCCCAGGCGACGAGGAACGCCGACCCGAGAATGCTGGGGAAGGTCCACAGCGCGGACGCCGCGGAGCCTCCCGCCGTCGACAGGAAAGCGAGTAGCTTTAGCTTCACGAGCGCCGAAGATAGTCCTGCGCCGGAGGCCCAACAAGCATGGGACGAGACAAGATCAAGTCAGCGAGCCTGCACGGCTTTCACGACGAGCACGTGGAGCCGCTGCCCCCCACGCCCGGCCCGGGCACGCGCACGCCGTTCGAAACCCTGGTGCGGGAGATGCTCGCCCAGCTGGGCGACGACCCGACCCGCGAGGGGCTGCGCCAGACGCCGACCCGGGTCGAGGCATCCCTCAAGTGGCTCACGCGCGGCTACCACATGGCGGTGGCCGACGTCATCGGGGACGCGCTGTACAGCGAGCGGCACGAGAACCTGGTGTGCGTCCGCGACATCGAGATCTACTCGCTGTGCGAGCACCACCTGCTGCCGTTCTTCGGGCGGGCGCACGTCGCATACCTGCCCAACGGCCGCCTGGTCGGCCTCTCGAAGATTCCGCGTGTCATCGAGGTGTTCGCGCGCCGCCTGCAAGTCCAGGAGCGCCTCACCGACCAGGTGGCGGACGCGCTGATGGAGGTGCTCGACCCTCGCGGGGTGGGCGTGGTGATCGAGGCGTACCACCTGTGCATGATGATGCGGGGCGTCGAGAAGCAGAACTCCAAGACCATCACGAGCGCGCTCCGGGGCGCCCTGCTGCAGGACGCGAAGACGCGCGACGAATTCCTGCGGCTGGTGTACAGCGGCCGGGGCCGGGAGTGAGCGACGCGCCCCCCACGCTCGTCGGCAAGCTCGCCCTCGTCACCGGCGCCTCGCGCGGCATCGGGCTCGCGGTGGCGGAGGAGCTCCAGGCGGCGGGGTCGCATGTGGTCCGATTGTCTCGCAGTCTCGCCGAAGCGTCAGCCGACCGGCGTACCGATCTCCCCTGCGACGTGTCAGACCCCGCTGCCGTGGCGCGTGTCGCCGCGCGGATCCTGGCCGAGCGCGGGGTCCCGGACATCATCGTCAACAACGCCGGCATCTTCTTCATCAAGCCCGTCGCCGACGCCACGCCGGACGACTTCGCCCGGACGATCTCCGTGAATCTGACCGGCCCGTTCCTGATCGCCCGCACCTTCGTCCCGCATCTGGTGCGTCGCGGTTCCGGGCATCTCGTCACCATCGGCTCCGTCTCGGACCACGTGCCGTACACGGGCTCCACGGCCTACGCCGCGAGCAAGTACGGCCTCCGGGGCATGCACGAAGTGCTGCGCGCCGAGCTGTCGCGTACCGGGGTGCGGACCACCCTCGTCTCGCCCGGTCCCGTCGATACCCCGATCTGGGATGCCGTGGACCCCGACGCCAAGCCGGGCTTCACCAAGCGGCGAGACATGATGCGGGCGGAGGATGTCGCCGCCGCCGTGCGCTACGCGGTGCTTCAGCCCGCCCGGGTGGACGTCACCGAGATTCGCCTCATGCCCACCGTGTACACGGCCCGGGGCTGACCTCTCGTGCACATCGAGCTGACGGAAATGCTGCGCTGTCCGGAGCCGCACGGCGAGGCCTTCCTCGTGATGTCCACGGGCGAGATGCTCGGACGGATGGTGCGGTCGGGGATTCTCGGGTGCCCGATCTGCCGCAGGGAGTTTCCGATCGTGAAGGGCATCGTGAACTTTGCGGGAAGCGGGATGCGGGATGCGGGATGCGAACCTCCCGCTGACGCCACGCATCCCGCATCTCGCATCCCGCATCCCGTCGATTCCGAGACCCTCCAGGCCCTATTGGACTTGAGCGGCCCCGGCGGCTACGTCGTGCTCGTCGGCTCAGCGGCCCGACACGCCGTCGGTCTCGCGGGACTCATGGGCGGCATTCACTTCATCGGGATCAACGCCCCTCCGGACCTGGACGAGCTGCCCGTGCTGAGCCTGCTCGTGTGCCGGGGCATGATTCCGCTGCGGCAGACGGTGGCGCGGGGAGTGGTTGTGGGGTCGGACCGGCTGGAGTCCGACTGGCTGTCGGAGGCGCGCCGCATCGTGTTGCCCGGCCGCCGCGTGGTGGTCGAGGGGGAGGACGTGCCCGTGCCGGTGGGGCTCACGCGACTGGCGGTGGGCGAAGGCCTGTTCGTGGGCGAGCGGCGCTGACTCAACCTTCCAGCGCGGCGGCCGCGGGATCGGCTTGCGTGTAGACGCGATCGATCACGTCGCGGTAGTTCTTTTCCACCTGGCGGCGCTTCACCTTGAGCGACGGCGTGAGCTCGCCCGATTCGATCGTGAAGTCCCGCTCGATCAGCACCACCTTCTTGGGCATCTCGAACTTCGCGAGGTCGCGCAAACCGTCGATCACTTCGCGCTCCATCTTCGCCTTCACGTCCGCCAGCCCGATGAGCTCGGCGCGCGACGTATAGGAAAGGTTGCGCTCCTTCGCCCACTGCTCGAGGACGTCGAAGTTGGGCACGACCAGGATGATCGGGAACTTGCGCTGATCGCCCAGCACGAGGGCGTTGGCGACGAACTTGTTGAGACGCACCGTGTTCTCTATCGGCTGGGGCGCGATGTACTTCCCGCCCGCCGTCTTCAGCAGGTCCTTCTTGCGGTCGGTGATCTTGAGGTAGCCGTCCGAGTCGAGCTCCCCGATGTCGCCGGTGTGAAACCAGCCCTCCGCGTCGATCGCCTCGCGCGTGGCGTCGGGCAAATTGTAGTAGCCGCGCATGATGTTCGGTCCCTTGGCGAGGATCTCGCCGTCGGCGGCGATCTTGATCTCGACTCCGGGAATCGCTTTCCCGACCGCCCCGAGCTTGGGCCGCCCCGGCGGCGTGAGGGTCAGGACCGGCGAGGTCTCGGTGAGGCCGTAGCCCTCGATCACCGGCAGCCCGGCGCTGTAGAAAAAGCGGGCGATTTCGGGTGCGAGCGGCGCCGAGCCCGACACAAACAGCTTGACGCGGCCCCCGGTGCGCGCCCGCAGCTTGGAGAATACCAGGCGATCCGCGATCGCCTGCCGCAGCCGCAACGCCAGCGGGACGGGGATGCCGGCCAGCCGATGCGCCGTCCAGGCCTCGCCGGTACGCTTCGCCCACTGAAAGATGCGCCGCTTGAGCCCGCTCCCCGTCGCGGCGCTCTCGAGCACGCGCGCGTACACCTTCTCGTACAGGCGGGGCACCGCGACGACGACGTTGGGATGGACGTCCTGGAGGTTCTGGGCCACCGTGTCCACCGACTCCGCGTAGTTGATCGTCACCCCCGCGTCGAAGAAGTAGTACTCGACCATCCGCTCGAGGATGTGCGACAGCGGTAGCCACGCGAGGCAACTGGCGCCCTCGCTGACTCGCAGCACCTCGAGGCAGGCGCGCACGTTGGAGCAGATGTTGCCGTGCGTGAGCATCACGCCCTTCGGCTGACCGGTCGTGCCCGACGTGTAGATCAGCGTCGCCAGGTCAGCGGGCGTGACCGCCAGGGCCTCCTGCTGGAGGCCGGGGTGCCGGCCCGCCGCCGCGCGCCCGCTCGCCTCCACCTGGGCGAGCGATGCTACCCCGTCGGCCGCGGCGCCCGCGTCGAACACGATCACGTGCCGCAGGCCGGGCAATGCGCCGCGCACGGCCCGCACCTTGGCCACCTGCGCGGCCGTGGAGCACACCACCGCCACCGCCCCGGAGTCGCGCAGGATGTACTCCGCCTGGTTCGCGGGCAACGTGGGGTAGATCGGCACGTCGGCCGCGCGCACGCACAGGCACGCGTAATCGGCGAGCGCCCACTCGAGCCGCGTCTCGGCGAGGATGGCCACGCGGTCGCCCGGTCGGATGCCGAGCTCGACGAGTCCGGCGCCGAGCGCCTTCACCCGCTCCGCCACCTCCCGGTGGGTCACCGGGCGCCATAGCCCATCGGCCTTGTACCGGAACGCGGCGGGATGATTCACGTACCGCTCCACGGCGGTGAAAAACAGCTCCGTCAGCGTCCGGGCGCTCACGGCTCGAACCGCACGGTGAATCGGACCGGAGAGCCCGGCAGCCGGGCGCTCACGCCGCGCTTGGCGCTGGCCGTCACCTCCACGCTCCCGGGCGCCGGTCCGGCGATGAGGCGCAGCTGCACCGCGGCGACGCCGCGCGCGTCGGTCAGGACCGTGTCGGTCGTAACCAGGGTGCGCGCCGTATCGTTCGTCACCAGCGTGACCGGTCCGGCCGTCTGCGGAGCCGTGATGGCGAACACCACGGCCCGGCCGGGCAGCGGCGTGATGGACCCCGTGGCCGCCGCCGTGTCGCCCACTGCGACACTGAGAGAGTCGGAGAGCGAGTCGGGCGGCACGGCGGAGGTGTGCACGGTGTCGCCGAGCGGGCCGGCCGCGAACAGCGTGTCTGCCACGGCAACGCCGCGGAACCGGACGACGAACGTATCGGGCGAGCCGGGCACCACCGCGTGGTTCGCCCGCTGCGCGCTCGCGACCACCACCACGCTGTCCGGGATGGTGTCGGGGGCGAGCAGGCGGAGCTTCACGAACGCGACGCCGGAGATGTTCGAGGCGGCCGTATCGATCGTGGCGAGCGCGTGCGTCGTGTCCAGCGTGACCAGGGTGACCGGGCCAGCGAGCGCGGGGTGGACGATCGTGTAGATCACCGGGCGGCCGGCGAGCGGCACGATCGAGTCGCCTCCGGCACCGGCGGTTATCGTGTCCGCGATCTCGATCTTGAGCGAGTCGGACAGCGAATCCAGCGCCGTGGTGCCGGCGATGTCGACGGTGTCGAGCGTCGGCCCCGCGGGGAACACCGTATCCGCGGCGGCGAGCGTGCGAATCGCGAGGGGGTTCGAGACGAGGCCGCCGCCGCTCGCCACGAGGCGTCCGGTCTGCCCGGTGTGGATCACCACGGTCCGCCCGGTCGTGCTGTCCAGCACGGCGATCGCGCTGTCGGGCGAGAACCAGAAGACAGCGGTCGCGGACGAGTCGCCGTGACCCGTCAGGACCCGTGCCGTGGGCTTGAGCGTATCGTACTCCTCGAGGCTGTCGGGGGCGCGGACCTCGATCGCGATGTCGCGCGAGAGATCGGTGCTGACTTTGCACGTCGCCGCCGCCGCGAGCACGAGGACGAGAACGCCAGCCCTCAGGGCGCCTCCGCCGCGGCGGCCTGGGTCGGTCCCGAGGCGCTCCCTCCCAGATCGCGCAGCGCCTGGGTGGCGTGCTCGATCCATCGCTGGGCGTCCGGTCCCTTGGGCGGGTGGGTGAGGAACGCCCGCAGGTGCTGGGTGGCGCCGTCGGGATCACCGCGCTTGAGCAGCAGGAACGCGAGCCCGTAGTGCGCCCCCGCGAGGTCGCGATCGAGCTCGAGCGCGCGGCGGTAGTGCCGGATCGCTTCGTCGACGCGACGGGTCTTGGTGAACGCGATGGCCATGTTCTGCAGAATGCGCGCGTCGTCGGGGTGATCGCGCAGGGCCAGCCGGTAGGAGGTGAGCGCGGCCTCGAAGTCACCCTGGCGTTCGAGGGCGAGCGCCTCGTTGAGATAGTCGAGGCGCTGGGGTGCGATGTCGTCGGCGCCCGAGCCGCCGAACAGGCGGCGCCAGAAACCCATGGGCCGAAAATAGCTTGCGGCCGCGTGACTTTGCAATGTAGCTTCTGCCCGCATGCCCGCCCCGCCCCCGCCCCCGCCCCCGCCCCCGCGCCCCCCGCCACCCCGCAACGCGAGCGGCACGGTCCGGAAGACGCCGCACGGCGTCCTCGAGGTGGACTGGCCGTTCTTCGGCGAAATGTGCCGCGCGCTCGCGCTCAAGGTCTTCCGGGAGTACGACCCGGACGTCGTGATCGGGATCGCGCGCGCGGGCGTCATCCCGGGCGCGGTGGTGGCGAGCATCCTGCAGCGCGACTTCGCATCGATGGCCATCACGCGCACGGAGAGCGGCGGCCGCCCCGTGGTGATCGCCGGCCCGCCGCGCATCGTCGTCGGTCGCCGCGTGCTGATCGTCGACGAGACCTGCGACACCGGCGCGACCATGAAGCTCGGTCTCAACGCGGTGCGGGAGCTCAACCCCGCCGCCGTGAAGACGGCCGTCTCGTTCCGCACCGGCGAGTACCGGCCCGACTTCTACGCTCTCCAGACGGACAACTTCATCATTCTCCCCTGGGACCGTGAGGTGATCATCGAGGGGGAGATCGTGATGCGGCCGGACTACGCCGTGAAGCTCAAGGAACTCGGGGGTTGATCGACCGGCTCACCGCGGCGCTGGGTCGCTCCCGCGCCGACTACACCGAAATCCGCGTCGAACGCAGCTGGAGCACCGCGGTGACTTTCCGCGGGCGGCGGCTCGAGTCCGCCACCGCGAGCGAGGACCAGGGCGGCTTTGTGCGTGCCCTCACGGCGGGCGGCGGCTGGGGTGTCGCGTCGTTCACGTCACTGGATCGGCTCGAGGCCATGGTCGCCCGCGCCGTGGAGCTGTCGCGCGCCGTGCGCGTCACGCCGCCGATCCGCCTCGCCGACGTCGCGCCTCATCGGGCGGAGGCGATCCTCGATCTCGACGGCGACGTGCGCGGTGTTCCCATCGCCGAGAAGAAACGCCTGCTCGAGGCGTACAACGGCGAGCTGCTCGCGGTGAGTGACCGCGTCGTCGACACGCTCGCGAGCTACCGCGACGAGGTCAGCGACTACTGGTACGTCAACTCCGAAGGCAGCGCGCTGCACGAGCTCCGACCCGAAGTGACGCTCTCCGGCACGGCGGTGGCGCGGCGCGACGGCACGATCGAGAAGGGGCTCGAGTCCATCGGGTTGCGTCGGGGCTGGAGCTCCGTCCAGGACAAGGCCGTCGGGTTCCGGGAGGCCGCCGAGCGCGCCGTCCAGCTGCTCGACGCCCCGATGGTCACCGGCGGCGCGTACCCCGTCATCCTCGACCCCGAGCTCGCGGGCGTGTTCATCCACGAGGCCTTCGGCCACCTCTCCGAGGCCGACTTCGTCTACGAGAATCCGCAGGCCCGCGAGATGATGACGCTGGGCCGGCGCTTCGGGAAACCGGGCTTGAACGTGGGCGACAATGGCGCCGCCCCCGGCCTGCGCGGCACGCTCCCCTTCGACGACGAAGGCACCCCCACGCAGGACACCCCGCTGATCAAGGAAGGCATCCTCGTGGGCCGGCTGCACTCGCGCGAGACGGCGGCCACCATGGGCGAGCGGGCCACGGGGAACGCGCGCGCCATTTCGTTCCGCCACCCGCCGATCGTCCGCATGACCAACACCTACATCGCGAACGGGCGCGGCAGCTTCGAGGATCTGATCCGCGACGTGAAACTCGGCGTATACGCCTGCGGCGCCTTCGGTGGCCAGACGCTGCTCGAAAACTTCTCCTTCACGGCCGCCTACGGCCGCATGATCCGGGACGGGCAGCTGGCCGAGCTCGTGAAGGACGTGGTGCTCGCCGGCAACCTGTTCCAGACGCTCGATCGGATCGACCACATCGCCGGGGACTTCCGCTGGAACCAGATGGGCGGCGGTTGCGGCAAGGGAGGGCAGGCGCCCCTGCCGGTGACCGAAGGGGCGCCGCACGTGCGCATCGAGGAGGCGCTCGTCGGAGGCGACGTGCCCTCCGGCTCCGCCACGTGATCGAGCGGCTGCTCGAGCGGGCGCGCCGTCGGGCCGACGGTGGGGCGGACGCGTTGTGGCGGCGGGGGGAGCGAACGTCGGTGGCGTTCGAATGGGGTCGTCTCAAGGCGGCCGGTGTCGCGGAAGAAGCGGGCGTGAATGTCCGCGTGCGCCACCGGGGACGGGTCGGCGTGGCGGGGACGACGGCGGTGGCGGAGACGACGGGGGTCGCGACGGACGACGTAGGGGCGCCCCTACTGGATCGCGCCCTCGCGTCCGCGGCGCTGGGCGAAGAGCTGGACCTGGCGTTTCCGGCGCAGGCACCGCTGCCGGCTGTGGCCACCTTTTTCGACCCTGCGGCCGACGCGTCCTTGGACGACCTGATCGGAATCGGGCGCTCGCTGCTCGAGCAGCTCGAGCGCGAGGGGTGTCGGGTCAACGTCACGATCGAGCGTGAAGCCGCCGAAACGCGCGTCGCGAACACGGCCGGCGCCGCCGGGGCGTATCGCTCTACCGCGATCGGGGTGAGCGCCGAGCTGTGGCGTATCGCGGGCGACGACGTGCTGGCGATCGGCGACACCTACGAAGGGGCCGACCTGCCCTCCGACGACGCCCTCGCCGCCCTGGTCCGCTCGGTCAACCTGCGACTCGAGCACGCGCTCCGTGTCGTGGCTCCGCCGGAAGGGGCGCTGCCGGTGATCTTCACGCCGCTCGGCCTCTCCGCGCTCATGCTCCCCGTCACTCAGGCGCTCTCCGGCAAGGCGGTGTTGCAGGGCATCTCGCCGCTGGCCGCGCGTGTCGGCGAGCCGGTGTTCGACCGCCGGTTCTCGCTCACCGACGATCCGTTGTTGGTCGGCCGCGCCGCGTCCCGTCCTCTGGACGATGAGTGTGTGCCTTCGCGCACGATGTGCCTCGTGGAACGTGGCGTCGTGCAACAGTTCATCTACGATCTCGAGACGGCGACCCGCGCCCGCACCCACAGCACGGGCCATGGCCAGCGCTCGGTTTTCGGCAAGCCGGTGCCGGGATACACGAACATCGTCTTGGGGGACGCGGGACGGGGGACGCGGGACGGGGGCGACGATCTCGGTGGAGGTCTGCTGCGCGACGTCAAGGACGGCCTCCTGGTCGACGAATTGATCGGCGTCGGCCAGGGCAACGTGATTGGCGGAGCATTCAGTCATCCGGTCGCGCTCGCTTACCGGGTGGAGCGCGGCACGATCAGCGGCCGGGTGAAGGACGCTGCCGTCGCGGGGAACGCCTACGACCTATGGAAGCGCGTGGGGGACTTCGGAAACGACGGGCGCTGGGCGGGCGCGCGCTACACCGCGTCGGTCCTGCTCGACGGGGTGAGCGTGGCCCGGCGGTAACGCTACGCGGCGCGCTGCAGCGACAACAGCTGAGCCAACACGTCTCGGAGGAGCGGGTGCTCCTGCTCGAGCCGCGCGACCAGGTCCCGCCGACTCCCGTCCGCCGCCGCTTTCTTGAGCTCGGCTGCGTACAACTCGACGATGCGCGTGAGTAACGCGGCTTCGTCGCGATTGAGATTCAAGGCGAGCATCTCGACCTCCTTGTGCGACGCTCTCCTGTGCAACCCCCGTGCCGAGGTCCGGTGTTCCTCCCCTGTTGCAGCTTGAAGCGGATGCTGAGTGTTCTAGTCGCGCGCGCCCAACACCTGCGCGTAGTCACGCCCCTCGATCATCTGCGCATACACGGCGTTGAGCGTGTCCGGGGATGCGGACAGAAAACGACAGCGGGAATCGTTGCGGGACCGGCACTCCACTTCCATCACGGCGACCGGCTCGCCCGACAGACGGCCGAGGAAGTCCGCCAGCATTCCGGACGAAAAGAAGCACATCGGTGTTTGGGCACTGCCGGGATCGGCTTCCGCCCAATCCACGGAATCCACCACCAGCGCCGCGCTGCCCATGGGGGCGACGCTGACGGCGCCCCAGCCGATCGCCTGAAAGAAGGCGGACAGCACGTCGTTCAGCCGGCCGGCATCCAGATCGCCGGGATGCGACACGCCCCCCTCCCGGGGAAGCCAGGCGCAAAACGCCTGGTAGATGCCCTCGCCTGCGGCGAAGCCGACTTCCTGGAGAATCGGGATGGCGGCGTCGGCCGCGTCGCGGAGCAGGCTGCGGTGGAGTTGTTGCAGGGCGCCACGACCGATGGTGAGGCCATCGGTCGCGGCGGTGGGGTGGACCGGGGCGCTCATATGGGACGCCAACTTAGGGTTTGGCGCGGGCGCGGCGCAAGAGTTCCGCTTCGTCGATGAGCGGGATGCCGAGCGTCTTGGCCTTGTCGCGCTTCGAGCCGGCATCGGCGCCCACGACCAGCGCCGTCGTCTTCTTCGAGACGCTGTCGGTCACGTGGCCGCCGGCCGCCTCGATCAGTTCGGCCGCCCTGGTGCGGGAGAGGGAGGGCAGCGTTCCGGTCACGACATACGTCTGACCGGCCAGCGGGCCCTCGCGCTCGGACGCGGCCGGCTCCTTCATATTGAGCCCCAGTTTCTCCAGCCGCTGGATCAACTCCTGGTTCCGGGGTTCGGCGAAGAATCCGGCCACCGCCTCGGCGATGGCAGGGCCGATGCCGCGGATCTCGCTGATGTCGGCCGCTTTAGCTTTCTTGAGGCGCTCCATCCTCCCGAAGTGGCGCGCCAGCAGCCTCGCTCCCTCCGCACCGACGTGGCGGATGCCGAGCGCGAAGAGCAGCGTGGACAGCGGTCGTTGTTTCGAGTCCTCGATGGCCGCGAGCAGCTGGTCCACCGACTTCTCTGCGAACCCTTCTAGTGCGAGCAGCTCGAGCTTCTTGTGCTGGAGCTCGTACAGGTCCGCGACGTTGGCGATGAGCTTCGCCTCGAGCAGCGCCCGCACCCGCTCGTACCCGAGACCGCGGATGTCCATCGCCCCGCGACTCGCGAAGTGCCCGATGCCCTCGAGGATCCGCCCCGGGCACGACACGTTCGGGCAATAGACCATCACCTCGTCCTTCGGACGCTCCACCTTCGAACCACACACTGGACACTTGTCCGGCGGCTCGAAGCTCTTCCGGTGCTTCCGCGCAGGACGACCTTTGGCGGTCGGGGCGCGGCCCAGGACCTGCGGGATGACCTCGCCGGCGCGCGTGACTTCCACAAGGTCACCAGGCAAGATGTCTTTCGCCGCGATGAGCTCGAAGTTGTGGAGCGTGGCGGTGGATACTGTGACACCGCCGATTTCCACCGGCTCGAGCACCGCATAGGGATTGAGCGCCCCGGTGCGCCCGACGTTAATCCGGATCTCCTTGAGCTTCGTGACCCGCACCTCGGGCGCGAACTTGCGGGCCACGGCCCAGCGCGGCTCGCGGTCTCCGACCGTCCCGAGCTCGGCGTGCTGCCGGAGCGGGTTCACCTTCACGACGACGCCGTCCGCGCCGTAGTCGAGCTCGGGCAGCAATGCCTCGAGCTTCGCCACTTCCGCATGCGCGTGCGCCAGGTCGGGCACCAGGGTGTGGTGCGGCTCCACCGCAAAGCCCCACGCGGCCAGGCGCTCGAGCAGCGCATGCTGCGTCTCCACCGTCAGCTTCTGACCGGGTGCCTCGATGTGGAAGCAGAAGATGCGGAGACCGCGGCTGCGCGTGATCTTGGGATCGAGCTGGCGCAGCGATCCGGCGGCGGCGTTGCGCGGATTGGCGAACGTGGGCTCGCCGGCCTGCTCGCGCTCCCGGTTGAGCTCGGCGAACCGGGACTTGGAGAAGTAGACCTCCCCGCGGACCTCCATCAGCTTGGGCCAGCTCTTTCCCTTGAGCCGCAGCGGGACGTCGCCGATGGTGCGCAGATTGGCGGTGATGTCCTCGCCCTCGATGCCGTTGCCGCGCGTCGCCCCGACCGTGAACACGCCATCGCCGTACGTGAGGCTCACCGCCGCGCCGTCGATCTTCACCTCGAGCGTATAGCCCGCCGTCCGGACCTCGGGCACGAGCCGCCCGTTCCGGTCCTCCCACTCGGCGAGCTCTGCTTCGGTGAACGCGTTGGCGAGCGACAGCATGGGCACGAGGTGGCGATGCTTACGGAACTTGTCGGCCGGCTCGGCGCCCACGCGGTGGGTGGGGCTGTCGGTCGTCCGCAGCTCCGGGTGCTGGGCCTCGAGCTCCTGCAGCTCGCGGAACAGCCGGTCGTACTCGGCGTCCGAGATCTCCGGCTTGTCGAGTACGTAGTAGGCGTGGTTGGCGCGCTCGAGGAGTCGCCGTAGCTCGGCGGCTCGTGCGGCGGAGCCCTTCACCGTCCTTTGGCTTCTTCTTGAATCACGGCCATGGCCACACCCACCAGCCGGTCGAGCTCCTCCGCGCTGGCGCGCGGGAGCAGCCCTTCCGCCCACGCGCCCTCGCGCTCGCCGAACGCGGCGAGCAGACGCCGCAAGAAGGAGAGCAAGGCCACCCGCTCCAGCTCCATGCGGCGCATCACCTCGCCGCTCTCCTGCTGCCGTTGCGCCAGGCGCTCGTAGCGGTGCGCGTTGCGCAGGGCCTGCGAGGTGAGCGACGCGACCACCTGCACGAACCGGACGTCATCGTCGGAAAACGTGGGTCCGTCGCGGAACGTCCGTAGGAAGATCGCGCCGATCGACACGCCTCGCCACGTGATGGGTACCACGGTGATGGACTTCACGCGGCGGTTGATCAGCTCGCTCTTCACGTGCTTCAGGCTGGGATCGGTCGCCGCATCGGGGATGAATACCGTCTCGCCGTTCTGCATGGCGCGCTTCAGCTCCGGATAGCGGTCCAGGTCCACCACGTAGTTGCGGATCGTCGGATCCTCGTAGGACGCCACGAGTCGCACGGACCTGCCGCCGCGGTCGGCCAGGAAGATGGAGCAGCGATCGAGGCCGAATGCCTCGCCCAGCTTGCGCGCGATCGCCTGCAGGATGTCGATGAAGTGGAGCGAGGTGGAGACTTCCTTGAGGATCTCGATGACGGCGAGCAGATGCGTCCGCTCGCGCTCGAGCTCGGCCACGCGTGCCGCGAGGCGGTCACTGTCGGCAGCCGCGGCCGCGCTGGACGAAGGCATGGCATAGTTTGCGTCCGCGGCGGAGGCGGCGTCAAGTTGCCGCGTCCCATCGCGCGCGGTAGCTTCCGGGCCCATGCGACCCCTCGCATTCGTCGTCGTCGCCGTCACGTGCACCGCCGGCGCCCGCGCGCAGGGTCGCTCGAATCCGCCGCCGCTCCCGCCGGTCCAGGCGATAGGGGCCTGGACTCCCGTCCCGGAATTGCCCGGCATGGGCCGCCCGGTCGACACGGCGGCCGTCGCGCTGCGGCGGCGCGCGCTCGCGGCCCGCATCGGCCGCGGGGTCGCGCTCATCCCCGCCGCGCACGAGCGGGACGTCGAGCGTGACTACGTCCAGGACAACGATTTCCGTCAGACCAATACCTTCTTCTACCTGACGGAGCTCGAGACCCAGGATGCGTGGCTGCTGATCGTGGCGGGCGGCGAGGCGGCGACGACGGTGCTCTTCCTGCCGCCGCGTACCCCTTCGCAGGAGCGCTGGACCGGCCTCCGACTCGGGCCCGACACCACGGCGGCGCGGCTCTCCGGCATCGGCCGCGTGCTGCCCACCGACTCGCTCGACCGGATGCTTGCGGCCCTGTTCCGCGCGTCCGGGCCCATCTATGCGCCGCTCGACGTCACCACGCGGGACGAACCGCGCCTCAAGGAGCTGGTGTTCTCCGGGCGCGACGTCCGCAACCTCCGCCCGCTGGTCGACTCCATGCGGCTCGTCAAGGACGGCGACGAGATCGCGCGGATGCGCAAGGCGATCGACATCTCGGCGGCGGGACATGTCGCCGCGATGCAGGCGGCGCGCCCCGGCGTGTGGGAGTACGAACTCGAGGCCGTCCTGGAGGCCGCCTTCCGCCGCAACGGCGCGGACCGCCTCGGCTATCCGTCGATCGTGGGGAGCGGCCCGAACAGCACCACGCTGCACTACGACGTGAACCGGCGCCAGACACGAGACGGCGACCTGGTCGTCGTGGATGCGGGGGCCGAGTGGGGACAGTACACGGCCGACGTGACCCGCACGTTTCCCGTCAACGGGAAGTTCACCCCGCGCCAGAAGGCGATCTACGACCTGGTGCTGGCGACGCAGCAGACGGCGTTCGATTCCACGCGTCCCGGCGCCACGGTCGCCCAGCTCAACCGGATCGCACGCGAATACCTGCGCGCCCACTCGGGGACGCTGTGCGGCGCGCAATCGTGCGACGGGTACTTCATTCACGGCTTGGGGCATTGGCTCGGGATGGACGTGCACGACGTCGGGGACTACGGCACGCCCCTCAAGCCGGGGATGGTGCTCACGCTCGAGCCCGGGATCTACCTGCCGGCGGAGTCGCTGGGGGTGCGGATCGAAGACGACGTGCTCGTCACGGCGACGGGCGCGGAGTGGCTCTCCGCCAAGGCGCCGAAGACCACGGTCGAGATCGAGCGTCTCATGTCTCGTCCTTCTCGCCCTTGATGTCTTTGAGGAGCTGCTTGGCTTCCTGCTTGTATGCGTGGTCGAGTACGTCGCCGATCGGAAGCGACTCGATCGTGGTGAATTGCTCGCGCGCCTTGGAGTAATGCCCGAGATCGACGTACACTTCGCCGAGGTCGAGCCGGTGAAAAATGTTGTTCGGCTTCAACGCGACGGCCTTCGCAAGGTACTTCTGCGCATCGTCCCAGTTGCCCTTGTCGAGGAAGCCACCTCCGAAGAGCGCTTTGGCGAAGAACTTCTCGAAGCCCGACAGCCGTTTGACCTCGGCATGCCAGGCGCCGATCAGGTGACACGCGCCGTCGTGGGTCGAGTCGAGCTCGATCGCCTTCATCCCTTCATCATAGATGATCTTGGCGAAGCGCACCCGCTCCTTGCCGCCCTTGGTGCGCGACAGCCTGCCGAGCGCCTGCCCGATCGTGAAATGGCCGTCGGCCCCGTTGGGGTTCACGCGCACGGCGGCCTCGCCGAGGGCGCGCGCCTCGGTATAGAGACTGTCTCGGAGGTGCTTGGACGAGTCGTCATTGCCCGTGATCTGCTTGGCGATGTCCACGAGCTCGCGGCCCGATTTCCACAGCGCCTGATAGTTGAGCGAGTCGAGCGCGAGCGCCGCGCGGTAGTGACCCAGGGCCTGCTGCGGGGCGAGCGCGGCGTAGGCGCTGTCGCCCAGCGCGATGTGCTCGGCCAGAGTGGGCCGCGCCTGGCCCGCGAGCAGGGCGGGACCGGCGACCCATACGAGCACCAGCGACGTGACAGCGCGCATCAGCGACTCCGGACGGGAGCGGGGCGGTAATGTTGGTGGTCCCGCTCATCGAGCGCAAGCGCGACGGCGGCGCCCTGACCCCGGAGGAATGGTCCGCCCTGGTCGCCGCCTACACCGACGGGCGCATTCCCGACTACCAGATGTCGGCGCTGCTGATGGCGGTGCTGCTGCGCGGACTGGAGCGTCAGGAGCTCGCCGCCCTTACCGACGCCATGCTTGCCTCGGGCCAACGGCTCGCGTTCGATTCGTGGGCCACGCCCCGCGTGGACAAGCACTCGACGGGCGGCGTGGGCGACAAGGTCTCGCTCGTGCTCGCGCCGCTGGTCGCGGCGTGCGGCGTCGCGGTGCCGATGATGTCGGGGCGGGGCCTCGGCCACACCGGCGGCACACTCGACAAGCTGGAAGCGATCCCAGGCTTTCGCACCGGCCTGTCGCTCGCCGAGGTCCGGGCCCAGGTCATGAAGATCGGGTGCGCGATGATCGGCCAGACGCCCGAGATCGCCCCCGCCGACCGTCGCATCTACGCGCTGCGCGACGTGACGGGGACCGTCGAGGCCATCCCCCTCATTGCCGCCAGCATCATGTCGAAGAAGCTGGCCGAGGGACTGAACGCCCTCGTGCTGGACGTGAAGCGGGGGAGCGGCGCGTTCCTCCCGACGCTCGAGCAGAGTCTCGAGCTCGCGCAGACGATGATCGCTCTGGGCGAGGACCGAGGCTGCCCCACGGTCGCGCTGCTCACCGCCATGGACCGCCCGCTGGGTCGCGCCTGCGGCAACGCGCTCGAGACCGAAGAGGCGATCCTCGCGCTGCGGGGCGAGGGCCCTCCCGACTTGATGGAGGTGACCTACGCGCTGGGCGTCGAGATGCTGCTGGCCGCGGGCGTGGAAAAGACCTCCAAGAAGGCGCGGCAGCGGCTCGAGAACGCCCTCGGCTCCGGTCTCGCGGCCGAGAAGTTCGAGCGCATGATCGAGGCGCAAGGCGGCAATCCCGGCGTGGTGGAGGACGCGTCGGTGCTTCCCCAGGCCAAGGAAGTCGAGGTGTACAAAGCGCCCCGCACCGGCGTCGTCGTCCGAGTCGAGCCGAAGGTGGTGGGGCGGGCCGTCGTGGCGATGGGCGGCGGACGCCTCAAGGTCGACGACCCGGTCGATCCCACCGTCGGCTTCGTGATCACGGTGAACCCCGGGGACAAGGTGCTCGCCGGCGAGCCGATCGCGTCGGTGTTCGCGCGCGATCCGGCAGGCATCAAGCTCGGGTTCGAAGCGTTGGGTCAGGCGATCGTGGTGGCCGACAAGCTCACCGAAAAACCGCTCCCG
>Ga0209474_10002551_pt1 | contig 16652 bp, 15 predicted proteins | sample GraSoiAngelo_145_FD_185902 | JGI IMG/M metagenome (GOLD analysis project Ga0209474, IMG submission 185902) | Grasslands soil microbial communities from the Angelo Coastal Reserve, California, USA - 14_1009_05_20cm (SPAdes) (version 2) | ecosystem: Environmental > Terrestrial > Soil > Grasslands...
CCCGAGGTGGATCGCCGTCCAGTTCACGACGCTGTAGAGCGAGTCGAACATCCACCCCCAGGCCAGCGTCGACAGCGCGGTGGGAATGACCCACGGGAGCAGCACCGCCGCCCGGACCAGCCGCTTGAACCGCAGCGGCCGGAACAGCAGCATGGCCAGCCAGATGCCGAGCACCGTCTTGAGCGCGACGGCGATGCCGGCGAAGACGAACGAGTTCTGGACCGCCTGCCGGAAGATCTCGTTGCCGAGTACGTCGCGGAAGTTCTGCAGGCCGATGAAGCGGCCCGGCGAGCCGACCCAGTAGTCGGACAGGCTGAAGTAGATCGCCATCCCGAACGGATAGGCGACGAGACCGACGATGAGGAGCAGCGCCGGGAGGATCAGCCCATAGCCGAAGACGTGCTCCTGCTCCCACCACTGGCGGACCCGGGCCAGCCGGCGCGGACGGGAGACGCCGATCGCCTCGAGGACGCGCTGGCCGACCGCCATGTCAGCTCTTGCCCTTCGTCTCGAGCTTGCCCTGCACCGCCAGCTTCACTTGATCCTCGCCCCAGGCCAGCGCCCGCCTGGTCGGCATCCCGTTGATGGCCTTGGCGACGATGTCGGGCAGGATGAAGTTGACGACGATCAGCTGCACCGCCGCATTGGGCTTGGCCGGCCAGCCCTGCTCGTGCACGTACTCGGCCTCCTTGGGCAGCATCGCGTACTTCGGATTGCTCGCCCAGATCGGATGCTCGCCGAAGTGCTTGACGGGGGGCTGGTTGAACGCGCTGCCGGCCGTGATGAAGGCGTTGTAGTTCTCCTTCAGGAAGAGGAACTTGATGAAGTCCTTGGCGAGCGCGACGTTCTTCGAGAACTTCCAGATCCCCAGCGAGTTGACGCCGGTCGCCGAGTGGATCCCGCCGGGACCACCCGGACTGTTGTGGTGGTTGATCTCGTCGGCGATCGGTAGCTTCTTCTCGACGGCGGCGACGTACGGGCTGATCGGGTTGTGGATCCACGATCCCTTGCCCGAGAGGAGGAAACGGTTGTTCGAGGCGTTGTCCCACGACAGGACCTCGGGCTCCATGGCGTCCCGGTAGAGCTCCTTGTACCACTCGACGACCTGGGCGGCCTTGTCGCTGTTGATCGCCGGCGTCTTGCCATCCGTCTCCAGCACCTTGCCGCCGTTGCACCACAGCACCGACCAGAACGTGATGTTGGCGTCCGTGCAATGGCTGATCGCGATGCCGACCGGGTTGCCCTGCTTCTTGAGGACCTTCCCCGCCTTGAGCAGGTCGTCCCAGGTCTTCGGGGGCTCCAGCCCGGCCTTCGTGAATTGCGCCTGGTTGTAGCTGCCGACGAACGCCACCCAGAACCACGGCACCGCGCGCCACCCGGACGTCGTGAGGCACGTCTCCTTGGCGAAGGGGTACCAGCCACCGTAGCGGCCGCCCAGGTAGTCGACGAGATCACCCATGTCGACCAGGTGCTGCTCGTAGAGGAACGGGTCGGCGGCGGTCGTGACGATGAGGTCGTGACCGGACTGGGACGCGACCTGGGCCGCGCGCTTGGCGAAGAGCTGGGGGGCCTGGATCGCGTCGACGCGCACGGCCACCCCCGCCTGCTTCGCGAAGGCCTCGCCCTGCCGCCGCAGCTCGTCATCCGACGCCGGGACGAAATGGTTGAACGTGAGCAACGTCAGCTCGCGCTTCTGGGCGATCGCCGGCGGTCGCTCCAGCGACACCGCCGACGCCGTGGCGAGCGCGATTCCCGAGCTCCTGAGAAATCGGCGACGCGTGATGGCAGCGCTCACGACATCCTCCTCGCTAGGCTCCGCCCTCCTTGAGCTTGCCCTGCACGGCGAGCTTCACCTGGTCCTCGGCCCACGCCATGGCGCGCTTGGTCGGCATGCCGTTGACCGCCTTGGCCACCATGTCGGGCAACACGTAGTTGACCTGCAGGAGGGCGACCGCGGCGTTCGGCTTGGCCGGCCAGCCGCGCACGTGCGCGTAGTCGGCTTCCTTGGGCAGCATCGCGAGCTTCGGGTTCTGCGACCAGATGGGATGGTCGGCCAGGTGCTTCAGCGGGGGATGGTTGAAGCCCTGCGACGCCACGATCCAGGGGTCGTAGTTCTCCTTGCGGAACAGGAACTGGATGAACTCCTTGGCCAGCGGAACGTTCTTCGAGAACTTCCACACCGCGAGAAGGTTGATGGGCGGGGCGGAGTGAATGCCGGCGGGGCCGCCGGGGCTCGAGTGGTGGTTGATGTCGTCGGCGATCGGCATCTTCTTGGTGATGGCCAGCGCGTACGGGCTGATCGGATTGTGGATCCAGGAGCACTTGCCGGCGAGAATGCAGCGGTTGTTGGAGGCGTCGTCCCAGGCCAGGACCTCCGGTTCCATCGCGTCCCGGTACAGCTCCTTGTACCACTCGATCACCTGGGCGGTCTTGTCGGAGCTGATCGCCGGCGTCTTGCCGTCGGATTCCAGAACCTTGCCGCCGTGGGACCACAGCACCGACCAGAACGTGGTGTTGGCGTCGGCACAGTGGCTGATGGCGATGCCGACCGGGTTGCCCTGCTTCTTGAGGATCTTGCCGTGATGGAGCAGCTCCGCCCACGTCTTCGGCGTCTCCAGCCCCGCTTGCTTGAAGTGCGCCATGTTGTACGTCGCGGGGAACGAGATCCAGAACCACGGCACCGCCTTCCAGCCCGAGCCGGTCTGGCAGCCCTCCTTCGCGAACGGATACCAGCCGCCGTACCGCTTGCCGAGGTCGTCGATGATGTCGCCGACGTCGGCGAGCTGGTGCTCGTAGAGGAACGGATCGGCGTCGTACGACAGCCGCAGGTCGTGGCCCGACTGGGCCTGCGCCTCGGCGGCGAACTTCGCGGGCAGCTGCAGGTGCGCGATCGTGTCGACCCGAACCGCCACCCCCGCCTGCTTGCTGAAGAGCTCGGCCTGTCGCCGCAGCTCGTCGTCGGCGGCCGGGACGAAGTGGTTCCACGACAGGAACGTCAGCTCGCGCTTCTGCGCGTGGGCCGGCGCGCGGCCGAGCGTGGTGAGCGACAGGCCGGCGACGGCGCCGGTCGAGGTCTGGAGGAATCGCCGGCGGCTGACTCGGAGGGCCATACTTACGCTCCTTTCGGAGAAACCCTGGACGCGCGACCTGCGAGAGGTGAGGCCCTTCTACTGCCGACCCGCAGGCTTGTCAAGTGCGTCCACCTGTCAAGCCCGCGGCGACGGGACGACGCTCAGCCGGCGGGACGCTTGGCGACGAGGAACGTGAACTTGCCCTCGTGGACGACCTCGCCGCGCTGGTTGATGACCTGGCGCTCCTCGATGACGACACCGCCCTCGCGCATCGCGCGCTTCATGGCGGTGCGCGACCGGCTGTGAATGGTGTCGCCGACCCGCACCGGTGCCAGCGCGTTCCACTCGAAGCCCATGAAGGCGAGGACGGCCAGGGGCGGCTGCGGCACGCGCCAGCCGAGGCCGACGGTGAGACAGAGGGGCAGGATCTCGGGAACGGCGCCGGGCTCGACCGGCAGATCGTGACTGAGGCCGGCGTAGAGGGCGACGTGCGCCTCGGTGACCGTCATGGCCGGCGTCTCCAGCACGCCGTGGAGGACCACGTCCTCGAAGTAGAAGCGCGCCGGCTCGGCCATGGAGCGTCAGCCCGCGCGGCGCTCCACCAGGAGGTCGGTCTCCCCCTCCTGCACCACCTCGCCGCGCTGGTTGAGCACGCGCCGCTCGACGGTGACGACGCCGCGATCGCGCTTGTCCGTCTCCTTCTTGGCCGAGACCTTGCCGTGGACGCGGATCGTGTCGCCGATCTTGATCGGACCGCGGAACTTCCAGCGCAGCCCGAGGAAGGCCAGCGTCGCGTACGGCTGGCCGGCGCGGGTGAAGAGCCCGGCCTGGATGGCCAGTCCGAGCAGGCCGTGGGCGATGCGCTCGCCGAAGATCGACGACTTCATGAATTCGGCGTCGGTGTGCAGGACGTTGTAGTCGCCCGAGAGTCCCGCGAAGATCACGATGTCGGCCTCGGTGACGGTGCGGCCGGGAGATTCGTACTCCTCGCCGACCTCGATGTCCTCGAAGAACCGTCGCGACGGCTCGGCCATGCGCGGCCAGAATACCACGCGCGGTGGCGGTTCCCCGGCGACGAAGTTTTGCGCAACCCCCCGATTGCGCGTAGAATTTGCCCACTTCACGGTCGGTCGTCGCCATCCCACCTTCATGGAGGAGGACAGCATGGGCGAATCCCGGTTCACCCGTCGCACGTTCCTGAAAACGGCCGGCGTCGCGGCAGCCGCCGTCGCCACCCCGACCATCTTCGTGCCGACGGCCCGCGCGAAGTCGGACACGCTGAAGATCGGCCAGTGGACGCACTTCGTGCCCGCCTTCGACGAGTGGTTCGACAAGAAATATTGCCCCGAGTGGGGCCAGAAGAACGGCGTCAAGGTGGTCGTGGATCACATCTCCGTCAACGACCTGCGGGCCCGCGCCGCCGCCGAGGTCTCTGCCAAGAAGGGCCACGACCTGTTCGGCTTCCTGGATCCGCCGCCGGCCTACGAGAACGTCGTGGTGCCGATGAACGAGGTGGTGAGCGAGTGCGAGAAGAAGTACGGCAAGCTGGTGAACCTCGCCCAGCGCGCCACCTACAATCCGAAGACGAAGAAGTACTTCGCGGTCTCCGACAACTGGGTGCCCGACCCGCTGCACTATCGCAAGGACGTGTGGGGCGAGATCGGCATGAAGCCGGACACCTGGGAGCACATCCGCGAGGGCTCCAAGAAGATCAAGGACAAGAACGGCATGCCGGCCGGCTTCGGCATCTCCCAGGAGCTCGACACCAACATGATGGTGCGGGCGCTGCTGTGGTCGTTCGGCGCCCAGGAGCAGGACGAGTCCAGCACCAAGGTCATGATCAACTCGAAGGCCACCGTCGAGGCGATCAGGCTGATGACGGCCATCTACAAGGAGTCGGAGACGGCCGAGGTCTTCACCTGGGACCCCTCCTCGAACAATCGCTTCTTCGTCTCCGGCAAGGGCCACATCATCCAGAACGCCATCTCGGCCATCCGCACTCTCGAGAAGCAGAATCCCGAGCTGGCCAAGAAGGCCGGCCTCGCCCTGCCGGCCGCCGGGCCCGGCGGCAAGCGCATGGCCTCCGAGCACTTGCTGCACTGCTACGTCGTCTGGCAGTTCGGCGAGAACCCGGAGATGGCCAAGAAGTTCATCGTCGACCTCATCGGCAGCTACAACGACGCGTTCCTGGCCAGCGAGTTCTACAACTTCCCGTCGTTTTCGAAGTCGGTCAGCGACCTCAAGGGCAAGCTGGCCGCCGACAAGGTCAATCCCGAGGAGTACGCGATCCTGGGCGACTTCGAGAAGTACAGCGCGTACCCCGGCTACCCCGGCTACACCACCGCCGCCATCGACGAGTGCTTCAACACCTTCGTGCTGCCCGACATGTTCGCGCGGGTGGCCAAGGGCGAGATGTCGGCCGAGGACTCGGCCAAGCAGGCGGACGCGGACATGAAGCGCATCTTCGCCAAGTGGAACAAGTAGCACCCCAGCGGTCGCCGGACGTGCGAGAGGCCCCGCTCAGCGGGGCCTCTTCACGTTCGCGCTCGAAGCGCCCGCTGCTGGACCGCGAGAGTTTCCTCGGCCCCCTGATGATCCTGCCCGCCGTCCTCTACGTGGCAGCGCTGGTCGGCTTTCCCTTCGTGCTCTCGATCTACCTGGCGCTGAGCGACGCCAAGATCGCCAGCAACACCTACGGCTTCGTCGGCCTCGACAACGTGCGCGGGGCGCTGGAGAGTCCGACCTTCCGCAAGTCGCTCGGCAACACGTTCATCTTCACGCTCGTCTCCCAGGCGCTGGTGCTGGTGCTCGGCAAGATCCTGGCCACCTGTCTCACCAAGCGGTTCTGGGGCAAGTCGATCTTCCGCTTCCTGATCCTGCTGCCGTGGGTGGCGCCGATCTCGCTCGGCACCATCGGCTGGAAGTGGATGCTCGACTCGCTCTACAGCCCGGTGAACTGGGTGCTGCAGGCGACGCACCTCGTCGGGAAGAACACCTGGCCGATGTGGTTCGGCGAGAAGGACCTGGCCATGGCCGCCGTCATCGCCGTGCACGTCTGGCGGCTGCTGCCGTTCGCGACCGTCATCATCCTGGCCGGGTTGACCTCGATCCCCAAGGAGGTCGACGAGGCGGCCGAGGTCGACGGCGCCGGCTTCTGGTCGCGCGAGTTCTACATCGTGCTGCCGCTGCTGCGCCCGATCCTCACCGTGGCCGGGCTCTTCGGCATCATCTTCGCCTTCACCGACATGACGGTCATCTACGTGCTCACGCGGGGCGGCCCCGCCCAGGCCACCCAGGTGCTGTCGAGCCTGGCGTTCTTCACCGGCATCCTGGGCGGCGACCTGGCCGGCGGCGCGGCGATCTCGCTCTTCCTGTTCCCGGTGCTGGTGGTCGTCGCGATCGTCATGCTGATGGTCGCGCGGCGGACCGAGGTGGCGTGAGCCATGCGGGCGGGACGCGGCCGCAAGGTCGCCGGACGGGTCGGTCTCTACGCCACCGTGACGGCGTTCGCGGCGGTGCTGGCGTTTCCCTTCTACTGGATGCTGCTGGCAACCTTCAAGACCGACCACGACCTCTACGACCTCAAGAACAACCCGCTCATCTTCAACGACCACCTCACCCTGGCCAATCTCACCCTGCTCTTCGAGAAGACGCTCTATCTCACGTGGCTCTGGAACACGCTGCTCGTCGGCGTGCTGGTCGTCCTCATCACGCTGCTCCTCGCCCTGCCGGCCGGCTACGCGCTGGCCCGCCTCAGTGGGCGCTGGGGCGAGCGCCTCGGCATCGCGATCTTCTTGACCTACCTGGTGCCGTCGACGCTGCTGTTCATCCCCATGTCGCGCATCGTGGCGACGCTGGGGCTGCAGGACACGCTGTGGTCACTCGTCGTCGTGTACCCGTCGTTCACGATCCCGTTCTGCGTGTGGCTCCTGATGGGCTTCTTCAAGTCGATCCCCAAGGACATCGAGGAAGCCGCCATGGTGGACGGCTGCAGCCGGGCGCGCGCCATCGTGCAGATCATCATGCCGATCTCGCTGGCCGGGATCCTGTCGGCCGTGATCTTCGCCTTCACGCTGACGATCCAGGAGTTCACCTATGCGCTGACCTTCATCACCTCCAGCGGCCAGCAGACGGTCAGCGTGGGCGTGCCGACCAACCTGGTGCGCGGCGACGTCTTCTTCTGGGGCTCGCTGATGGCCGCCTGCCTGATCACCAGCATCCCGGTGGCCGTCCTCTACAACCTCTTCCTCGACCGCTTCATCGCCGGCTTCACCGTCGGGGCGATTAAATAGACATGGCGGCCCCGAGATGGCCCCAAACGCTCGGCGAGCCGTGGCGCGCCTCGATCACGGCGCATGACCCGCCACGTCGCTCCCACCATCGCGGGCAATGTTTGACACCCCCGGCGACGCGCAGTTAGCATCAGGCGTGCACTTCACCGATGCCCGTCTCGCGCCGATCTGGGAAAAGGTTCGCAGTGGCCGGCGGCTGAGCCGCGAGGATGGCCTGGCGCTCTTCGACACCGACGACCTGCTCGGCGTGGGGCGCATGGCCGACTGGGCCAAGTCCGAGCGCGAGGGCGACCGGGTGTACTTCGTCATCAACCGCCACGTGACGCCGACCAACGTCTGCGTGCTCTCGTGCTCGTTCTGCGGCTTCGCTCGCAAGCCTGGCCAGGCCGGCAGCTACGAGCACACGATCGAGGACATGGTGGCGATGGTGCGCGAGGAGACGCGCGAGGTGCACATCGTGGGCGGGCACCATCCCGACTGGCCGTTCGAATACTACGAACGGATGATCCAGGCCATCCACGTCGCCCATCCCGCCGTGCAGATCAAGGCCTTCACGGCCGCCGAGATCGACTATTTCTGGCGGCGCTGGAAGCTCGAGCCGAAGGAGGCGCTGACCCGCCTCAAGGCGGCCGGCCTGCAGTCGATGCCGGGCGGCGGCGCCGAGATCTTCTCGCCGCGACTCGCCAAGCTGCTGAAGTACACCGGCAAGGCCGATCCCGACCGCTGGTGCGAGATCCACGGGATCGCCCATGCGCTCGGCATTCCGACCAACGCGACGATGCTCTACGGTCACGTCGAGACGCCGGCCGAGCGCGTCGATCACCTGCTGCGGCTGCGCGAGCAGCAGGACGCCTCGGGCGGCTTCCTGACCTTCGTCCCCCTGACGTACCAGGAGTCGGCCACGAAGCTGGTACCCCGCCGGACGCCGCCGACCGACTGCCTGCGCACGATCGCCGTCTCGCGCCTCTTGCTCGACAACTTCCCCCACGTGGAGGCCTACTGGGTCGTGCTCGGCGAGGCCACCGCGTCGATCGCGTTGCACTTCGGCGCCGACGACGTCAACGGGACCCTGGAGGACGAGCGCATCCAGCATCTCTCCGGCGCCCAGACGCCGGCCGGGCTCGCGCGCGAGCAGCTCTTCCGGATGATCCGCGACGCCGGCAAGATCCCCGTCGAGCGCGACGCGCTCTATAACGTAGTGGGGGGCACCGAGATGGCCCCCCACACCCCCCAACGTTCGGGCCGCCCCGGGGAACCCGTGGCGGCCCTCGACATCCCCCAAGCATCGGGCCACGCCGCAAAACCCGTGGCGGCGCTCGACAGCGCCCAACGCTCGGGCCGCGCCGGGAATCCCGTGGCGGCGCTCGAGCGGATCCGCGGCAAGGCGTTGAGGGGGGAGCGGCTCGATCGCGAGGAGGGTCGGTATCTGCTCGGCGAGGCTCCGTTACTGGAGGTCGGCGCCCTTGCCAGCGACGTCCGCTTCGCGCGCCTGCCGGAGCGCGTGGTGACGTTCGTCATCGACACCAATCCGAACTACACGAACGTCTGCGTCACCGATTGCCAGTTCTGTGCCTTCTACCGCAAGCCGGGCGACACGGAGGCGTGGACGCTCACGGTCGACGAGGTGCTGGCCAAGATCGAGGTCGCGGCGTCCAGGGGAGCGACCACCGTGCTGCTGCAGGGCGGCCACAACCCCGCCCTGCCCCTCGACTACTACCTGGCGCTCGTGACGGAGACGCGCCGGCGCTTCCCCGCGGTGACGCCGCACTTCTTCACCGCCTCCGAGATCCGCACGATGGCGGAGGTGGCGCATCTCACCGTCGAGGATGTCCTCGAGCGGCTGTGGGACGCCGGTCAGCGCACCATCCCCGGCGGGGGCGCCGAGGTGCTCTCCGAGCGCGTGCGCCAGCGGATCGAGCCCAAGAAGGGCGGCCCCGAGGCCTGGCTCTCCGTTCACCGCGCCGCCCACCGTCGTGGCTTCAAGTCGACCGCCACGATGATGTACGGCCACGTCGAGCAGGTCGACGACCTGCTCGATCACTTCGACGCGATCCGCCGCCTGCAAGACGAGCACGCCGGCTTCACCGCGTTCGTGCCGTGGTCGTTCAAGCCCGGCAACACGCTGCTCGAGAAGTGGATCAAGCATTACCAGGGACCGAACGCCTATCTGAGGATGCTGGCGGTTGCGCGCCTCTACCTCGACAACTTCCCCCACATCCAGGCCTCGTGGTTCTCCGAGGGCAAGGAGACCGGGCAGGTCGCCCTCGGCTTCGGCGCCGACGACTGGGGCGGGACGTTGTTCGAAGAGAACGTCCACAAGGCCGCCGACTACGTGAACACGATCAGCGTCGACGAGATCGTCACGCTGATCAGGGAAGCCGGCTTCACCCCTGCCCAGCGCACCACCGAGTACGAGATCCTGAAGCGCTACTGATCAGAGCGGATCGATCGGCGGCACTGCGGGAATCAGGCCCTTGCGGTGGGCCAGCGTGAACAGGCGCTCGATCGCCGCGCGCCCCTCGTGGCCGAGCGCGAGCGTGAAGTCGTTGACGTACATCAGCACGAAGCGGCGAGCCGTTTCCTTGTCGATGCCGCGGCCGTAGCGCATGGCGTACTCGAGGGCCTCGTCGACGTTGGCGTGGGCCCACGCGATCGAGTCGCGCAGCGCCTGGGACAGCGCGCGGTGCAGATCCTCGCCGAGGTCGCGGCGGACGACGTTCACGCCGAGCGGCAGCGGCAGGCTCGTGTCGCGCTGCCACGCCTCGCCGAGGTCGAGCACCTTCGTCAGGCCGAGCGCGCCGTACGTGATCTGGCCTTCGTGGATGAGCAAGCCGAGATCGGCCTGCCCCTCCAGCACGGCCTGGGGAATCTTGTCGAACGCCACCTCGATCAGCGCCGGGTCGCCGACGTAGAGCCGGAGCAGCAGCGCGGCGGTCGTGTGCTTGCCCGGGATGGCGACCACTCGCTGCTCGAGCTCGTCGAGCGCGATCGGCCGGCGGGCGACGAGAATCGGTCCGTAGCCCTTCCCCATCGAGGCGCCGGGATCCATCATCCGGTAGCGATCGGCGATCAGGATGTAGGTGGCGAACGAGACGGCGGTGACCTCCAGCTCGGCCTCGCGCGAGCGGCGGTTGAGCGTCTCGATGTCCTGCAGCACGTGCTCGATGCGCACGCCCGGAATGCGCACCTTCCCCGCGGTGAGCGCATAGAACATGAAGGCGTCGTCGGGGTCGGGACTGTGGCCGATCCGCACGAGGCGGTCCATCGCCCGCAGAGGCTATCACAGCCGGGCTCGCACTGAACCCGGTTACCACCCCACCTGCACGCATTTGCGTGCGTCGGAGTCGTCGCGACCCATCACCCCGCCGACCGAACCCCGAAGTCCCGCCCTCTATGCGGGACCGGCTTGGCACCCGGCTTGCGGATACGGAAGGGCGCGTACCACCATTCGCAGCCCGGCGACGCGAGGGACCCGCATGTCTGGCAGCAACGGCAGCAACGGAGCACGCTCGGCCGCGTCGACGGGCCGGACCGTCGCCGAGATCGTCGCGGCCCAGGTCTCCGCTGGACGCTCCCGCGTGGCGGTGGTCGACGGCGACCGCACGCTCACGTACGCCGCGCTCGAGGCGCGGGCCAACGTGCTCGCGCATCATCTCCGACGCCACGGAGCCGAGCGTGACCGCACGGTCGCCCTCGTGCTGCCGCGCTCGGCCGATCTCGTCATCGCGGTGCTGGCAACACTACGCTCCGGCGCGGCCTGCGTGCCGGTGGATCCCGCCGTTCCCGTCGAGCGTGTCGCCGCCACGCTGGCCGACGCCCGGCCGTGCGCCATCGTCACGCGCCGGGGGCTCGCAGCCCGGATGCCGCGCGGAGCGTGGCACGTCGTCGCGCTCGACCGTGATGGCGCCGAGATCGAGCGACACCCGACCAGCGCGCCCGACGGCGCGTGCCGGCCGTCCGACGTCGTCTACCTCGTGTACGGCCCGGCTTCCGCCAGCCGCCCGGAGCGCGAAGACATCACGCACGCCAGCCTGCTGAAGCGAGTTCTCTGGCAACACGCGACCGTGCACGTGACGCCCGGCGATCGCGCACCGCTCATGTCGAGCTCGGCCTTCGATGCCGTCGTGTGGGAAATCTGGCCGTACCTGACCGCTGGCGCCAGCCTGCATGTGCCCGACGACGTCACCTGCATGGATCCCGAGGCGCTGCGCGACTGGCTGGTGGCCCAGGACGTCACGGTCGCGTTCGCGGCGACGCCGATGGCCGAGCGACTGCTGGCATTGCCGTGGCCGACGGCCAGGCGGCTGCGCGCGCTGCTGACCAGCGCCGATCCCCTCAGTCATCGGCCGGCACGCGCGTCCTTCGCCCTGGGCTGGGAGCCGCTGGCCGAGCGCGCGCAGGTCGTCCACGTCCCTCGGGACCATCCGAGCCTGGTGCTGCGTCACGTCGGGCCGATCGCGCGCCCGATGGCGGCCGATGTCGTGGGCGCCGCGGAGGCTCCCCGCAGCGCCGCGTGATGCCGGCGCGCTCGCAGGGCGTGGTCGTGCTGGGCGTGGTCGCCGGCGGTCAGCCCGCGCTGAAGCCGAGCCGAACGTCGCCCGCGCGGATCGCCCGGATGATCGCGTCGAGCTCCAGCGGCGCGTCGACCTCGATCCAGGCCCGGCCGAAGTGCGGCGGCCGGTGGGCGTCGTCGGTGGCGATCTTCACGAGCGGAATCGCCTCCGTGTCGTAGATGGGCCGGTAGAGGCCGGTGTCGGTCACCTCGACGGCGTCCAGCGGCCAGCCGGCGGCCCGGATGATCTCGATGCGCTCCAGCGTCTCTGCCACGCTCAGCTTGTAGCGGGCCGGATGGTTCAGCACCCACAGCGTCTCGGCGTGGCCCATCACCTTGCCCACGTGCTGCGAGAGCGGGTCGAAGTTCAGCTCGACGCCGCGGAACAGCAGCAGCTCCGGCCGCAGCCGCTCGAGCGCCCGCTGGTAGCCGGGCTCGACCCAGTTGTCGTGGTCCTCGTGATCGGTGATCGCCAGGAAGTCGTAGCCGAGCGCCTCGTACTCCGCCACCAGCGCGGCCGGCGAGCGCACGCCGTCCGAGAACGTCGTGTGGGCGTGCAGGTTACCGCGCAGCAGCGGCATCAGGCGAGCGCCGTCCGCGCGTGGCCCGCGATGGCGTCCAGGCGCGCCAGCCAGAGCTTCGGCGTGCGCTTCGCGTGCTCGATCAGCTCGCGCAGGCAGGCGAACCGCGAGGGCCGGCCGATGATCTGCGGGTGGAACGTGAAGGTGGTGACGCCGCCGAACTCGGTGATCCCGTCCAGCTCGGTGAGCCAGGCTTGCAGCACGGGGCCCGGTGGCTGGATCGCCCGCTGGCCCGTGAAGAGAAAGAACGGCGCGTCGTCGAGCACCCAGGCCACGGGGATCTCGACGAGCCGCCGGCCGTCGTGCGGCGGGTGCAGATACGGGCGCAAGCGGTCCATCATGTTGGAGGAGTACTCGAACCCGTGCCGGGCGAGGAGCGGGAGCGTTTGGGCCGACAGCTGCCAGGCCGGCGCGCGGTAGCCGACCGGCCGCCGCCCGGCCTGCCCCGTCAGCACGTCCACGCTGCGCAACAGGATCTTCTCCTCCTGCGCCGCGTCGAGGTCGCTCACGCGCTCGTGCACATCGCCGTGACAGCCGACCTCGTGCCCGGCCGCCACGATCGCCTTCACGGCGTCGGGATGGTGCTCGGCCACCCAGGCCGGGATGAAGAACGACGCGGGAATCTCGGCCTGGCGCAGCAAGTCGAGGATACGCGGCAGCGCCTCGACCGGGCCGAACGTCCCCTGGGACAGCGTCACCGGCTCGGTGACGCCACGGGCGAGCCACAGCGTCTCGGCGTCGAGATCGAAGGTGAACGCGCAGGCCGCGCGGGCGCCGTGCGGCCAGCGGGGAGCGGTCATCGCGCGGCTAGCGCGGGCGGGCTCTGGGCGCGGGCGGGCCGTCCCATGTCACGGAGAAGCCGAGGGCAAACCAGCCGCTGACGTCACGCCAGCCGCTGACCGGCGAGCCCACCGGCGGATTGGGGGCCGTCCAGCCCGAGAGACCGAAGCGACCGGAGCCGTTGGTCGTCTCGTACCGGCCCGCGAATGGCTCGATGAACGCGGGATCGTGCTCGACCTTGACGCCGCCGTCCGGATAGAAGTCGGAGTCGGGCGGCTTGGTGGTCTCGTAGTGGAGCGGCGGCGGCACGACGCGAGTCACACGCTCGGTGGGCGCCGCCGGCACCGACTGGATCTGCACACCCGGCTTCGGGGCCTGCGGGACGACGCCTTGCTGGGCAGCGGCCGGCGCCGCGATGAGCAACCCCAACCCCACCACGATCACGAGGGTTCTGGTAGCCCGCATGACGTCATTGTACCAAAGTCATGCGCGACAGAGCGCAGCGAGACTGCGCACGTCGGCCAGCGTGTCCAGCGCGAGCACGGCGCGCTCGATCTCGTCGATGCGCGCCGGCGTCAGCGCCCGGCCCGCGTTGTCACGAAACTTCTCTACGATTTCCGACACCGGCAACGGCCGCGACACGCTCCCCCGGCCGTCGGGCGCGCGGGCTTCGAGGAGTCGGCCGTCGGTGAGACGGACGCGCACCCAGCCGGGAAAGCCGCGCGGGAACGGCGAATCGGGGTCGATCACGTGGGTGACGCGCTCGGCCAGCGCCAGGCGGCGCGCGTCGGTCAGCCGCGCCGGCGCGTAGGTGTCGAGGCCGATGCGGCCGTCGAGGAGCGCCGAGGCCACCGAGTACGGCAGGCTGAACTGCGCGTCGTAGGCCGTGCGCGGCCGCAGCTTTGCCGCCCGCGGCTCGCAGACGATCGGCACCTGGCCGGCCGGGACGCGACACTCGACCGCCGCGATCGCCTCCGGGGCAAGGCCGTGCTCGTGGCGCAGGTCGAGTGCGCAGTCCAGGTAGGCGTGGTTGTAGTGGCAGCACGGGTAAGGCTTGAAGCCGATCGCCAGCGTCTCCCACTCGTGACCGAGCGTCGCGAACGGGCGCACGTCGGGCTCGACGCCCAGGAACGTGCGATAGAAGCCGAAGCGCCCGTCGAGGATCGTCGCCGGCCCCGTGAAGCCGCCGCGCGCCAGGGCGCTGGCGATCGCTCCCGCGTGACCCGCCCAGCCGGGGTGCACGCGCTTGACCCAAGAGCCGTCTTCCAGGTGCTCGAGCACGCCGGAGGCGAAGCTGCCGGCGATGCCGAGCGCCGCCGTCAGGCGATCGGCGTCGAGGCGTTCGAGACGGCCGGCCACCAGCGCGGCGGCGAACGGACCGCACACGGCCGTGGCGTGCCAGCCGCGGGCGTGGAACGCGCCGGGCGCCGCCATGCCCAGGCGCGCGATGGCCTCGTAGCCGGCCACCGCCGCCGTGATCAGCGCGCGCCCGTCGAGCGCGCCGGCCTCGCCGAGCGCGAGCGCCACCGGCACCACCACCGCGGAGGCGTGGGTGATCGACGTCGCGTGGGTGTCGTCGAAGTCGAGGCTGTGGGCGAGGGTGCCGTTGGCGAGGATGGCCAGCGGCGCCGGCGCCGTGCGCTTGGCGCCGATCACCGTGCAGTCGCCGGAGGCGCCCCAGCCCTCCAGCGCACCCAGCACCGAGGGCGCCGTCTCGGCGGTGGTCGCGGCCAGCGCGATCCCGAGGATGTCGAGCGCGCGCAGGCGCACGCTGGCGACTACAGCCGGCGGGAGGTCCTCGAACCGCAGCGCCGCGGCGAACTCCGCCAGCCCGCGGGCGAGCGTCACGCGTTGCCCGGCATGGCCACGTTGCCGTCGCGCTCTCGACTGCGAAGCGCGATCACCACCCGCCCCTCGCCATCGGTGATCTCGAACTCCTCGACCACGCCGGCGTCGAGCATGTGCTGCACGAGCTGCTCACGCTCGTGACCCACCGGGGGCAGCAGGTGCGACTTCCACCGCATGACGAAGTACCCGCGACTGACGTGCGGCAATCGCGCCTCGGCGCGCTGCAGCTCGCTGAGCCCCCGCTCCACGGCAGTCTCCGGCGACAGCCGGGGCGACGGCGCGGTGATCGGGCGCACCGTGGCCGGGCGCGGTCCGCGGCCGTCGCTGCGGAACGGCAGCGCGCCGCGGTCGCGGTCGCGCGGCAGGCGATCGACGCGGAAGGCGCCGACGCCGTCGCTCAGGTGGATGTGGCCGAAGCAGCGCACGCGCAGGTCGCTCGACAGCTCCTCGGCCGACCACGTCGCCACCCACACCTGCTTGCCGAGCGCGTTGACCGCGTCCACGGCGGGAACGAAGTCGTCGTCGCCGGAGACGAGCACGGCGGCGTCGAAGTTGGAGTTGGCGGCGTGATGGATGAGGTCGGCGACCAGCCGCGTGTCCACGCGCTTCTCGGTCGTGTACTCGTACTCGGTGCCGCAGCTCGGGCAGCGCCCGCTCCGCCGCACGCGCGGATCGCGCTTGACGAAGTAGCCGGGCCGGAGCTCGAGCCCCTTGAGGAAGCCCTCCACCACCTGGGGGGCGTCGGGCGAGACGCCGACGTAGTAGTAGGCGCCGCCGAACATCGCGCCGGGCCCGCCCACGGCCTGGGTGATCCAGACCGCCAGGCGGTCGTAGTCGACCCGCAGGGTGTCGTCGAAGCGCTGCAGCGAGCGGTAGAAGTTCTGCCCGTCAAAGAAAATGCAGATCTTCATCGTCGTCGTCGCTCCTGAAGAACAATAGACGGATACGGTCACATCGTACCACGCGAAAAAAGAAAACGCGGGGCCGGCTCCCCGCGTTTTGAAATGGTGGTCGATGCTGGACTTGAACCAGCGACCCCCGGCATGTGAGGCCGGTGCTCTGCCAACTGAGCTAATCGACCGTGACGAGCCAATCTATCGGCATACGGCCGCCGCGTCAACCGAGCGCACCGGCGACGTCATCGGTCTGCCCGCACACGCGTGAAGTCGGATTCGTTGCCGGTGATCCAGCGCGCCAGCTGAGCGTCGTACGGTAGATACGGTAGTAGCTCCGACACCGCGTCGGCGGCTGACAACGGACCGCAGGCCGCCTGGACCACGCCATGGCGGAGCTCGACCGCCCAGTACTCGCCGAAGCCACGCCGCCAGTACTCGTAGCGGGGCGCGGCCATCAGTTCGACGTCCACCCGACTCTTCAGCCTGACGAGTCCGGTGATCAGCGCGCGAAACGGCGCCTGCTCCGAGAGCGGGGCGATGCCGACCACGACATCGCCATCCGGGAAGCACGTGCCGGCCTGGGCGAGCAGGGCGTTGAATTCAGCCGCTCGGTAGCCGATAGGCTCGTTCAA
>Ga0209474_10002553_pt1 | contig 16646 bp, 15 predicted proteins | sample GraSoiAngelo_145_FD_185902 | JGI IMG/M metagenome (GOLD analysis project Ga0209474, IMG submission 185902) | Grasslands soil microbial communities from the Angelo Coastal Reserve, California, USA - 14_1009_05_20cm (SPAdes) (version 2) | ecosystem: Environmental > Terrestrial > Soil > Grasslands...
GCGCTTGGGTCCAGACGGCGCCGCGCCCCGCTGCGCTCATGAATCGGCCCGCGGCAGGGTGACCGTCATGGTCAGGCCGCCGCCCGGGGTGTCGGCCGGCGTGAGCCGGCCGCCCATCGCCTCGGTGAACCCGCGTGCGATGGCCAGGCCCAGCCCGAGCCCGCCGTCGGCGGTGCGGTCGTCCAGCCGCTGGAACGGCGCGAACATCCGGTCCCGGTCCGCGGCCGGCACCCCGTCGCCGTGGTCCACCACCCGCAGGTCCACAGTGGACGGTCCGGCGCTGGCGTCGACGGTGACCGAGTCCGACGCGCGCACCGCGTTGCTCACCAGGTTGGCCACCACCCGTTCCAGCAGCCCCGGATCGGCCTGCACGAGCGGCAGGTCGTCGCCGACCGCGATGCGCACCGGCGAGTGCGGCACCGCCCGGGACACCACCTCGTCCAGCGCGACCGGCCGGGCCTGCACGGACAGTACCCCCGCCTGCAGCCGGCTCATCGCGAGCAGGTTCTCCACCAGGTCGTCGAGCCGGTCCGCGGACTCCTCGACGGTGGCGAGCAGCTCGTCGCGGTCCTCGGGGGAGAACTGCACGTCCGGAGCGCGCAGGCTGGACGCGGCGGCCTTGATGCTCGCCAGCGGCGTGCGCAGGTCGTGGCCGACGGCGGCGAGGATCGCGGTGCGCAGCCGGTCGATCTCGGCCAGCTGCTCGGCGTCGGCCGCGCGCCGGGCCAGCCGCTGCGCCTCCAGCGTCCGGGCCGCGGCGGTGGCCAGCCGGCTCAGCAGCCGCCGGTCCTCGCCGAACAGCTCCGGTCCGTGCGCGACGAGGCGCAGCCCGTCGGCCGCGGCGACCGCCAGCGCCGGGTCGGCTGCGCCGGGGGTACCGACGACGGCCACGGTCTCGTCGCCCTCGACGAGTGCGACCGCGCGCATGGCGAAGGTGTCCCGGATGTGCCCGAGCAGCCGGGTCAGCGACTGGTCGGCGACCGGGGCGGCGGTGATCCGGGCGAGCAGCCGTGCCTCCAGCCCGCTGCGTACCGCGGCGGCCCGCTGCCGTGCCGCCAGGTCCACCGCCAGGCTGACGGTCACCGCGACCAGCACGTAGATCAGCAACGCGAGGACGTTCTCCCGGTTCTCCACGGTGAACGTGTGGTACGGCGGCACGAAGAACCAGTTGAGCAGCGCGTCGGACGCGAGCGCGGCGGCCAGCGCCGGCCAGACGCCGCCGATCACCGCGAGGACGACCACGGGTACCAGGTAGAGCAGCGCGGCCGTGGTCAGCGAGGCCGGCCCCCGGTTGCCGTTCAGCCCGACCGTGAGCGCGGTCAGGCCGGCAGCCCCGAGCGCCAGCGCGAGCCAGGTGCGCTTGCGGGTGCGGTGCGGGCGGGGCAGGCCGGCCATGCCTCAGTTATACGGCCCGGCCGCGGCCCACCGCCGCCGGTCCGGTTCGTCCGGATAGCTCGATATGAACCGGACAACTTGTGCGACGTGGTCTGGCGCGACCCGGTGACCGCGTGCCATCGTCCCGGTACCCCACGACCAGCTTCGGCGCGAGGAGCGGGCATGACCAGGATCCCCGGCTATCGCGACACTCCGATCCGACCCTGGCACCGCGACGACCCCGTCGACGTCGCCGAGGCCGAGGAGTTCCTGCGCCTCTACCACGGCGAACACCCCGAGGCCGGGCCGGTCGGCCCGCGGCTGCGCGAGGTACGTGCGGAGATCGCGGCCACCGGTACCTACGTGCACAGCGGTGCGGAGCTGACCTTCGGCGCCAAGATCGCCTGGCGCAACGCGAGCCGGTGCATCGGCCGGCTGTACTGGCACAGCCTGCTCGTCCTCGACCGGCGCAACGCCACCACCGCCGACCAGATCTTCCGCGATCTCGTCACGCACCTGCGGGTCGCCGGAGGGGGCGGGCCGTGGACGCTCGACGAGCAGCGCCACGGTATCCGGAGCGCGGGGCAGCGGAGCGCGGGGCAGCTGCGCCCGGTGATCTCGGTGTTCGCGCCGGCCGAGCCGGGTCGCCGGTACGCCCGGGTGTGGAACGAGCAGCTCATACGGTACGCCGGGTACCGGCACGGGCCGCACGAGGTGGTCGGCGACCCGCGGTACGTGGAGTTCACCGCGGCCATGCAGCGAATGGGCTGGCGCGGCAAGGGCGAGGCGTTCGACGTCCTGCCGCTGGCGATCGAGACGCCGCACGAGGGGGTACGGCTCTACGACCTGCCCGAGGACGCGGTACTGGAGGTGGCGCTGGAGCACCCGCAGTACCGCTGGTTCGCCGAGCTGGGGCTGCGCTGGCACGCGGTACCGGCGATCTCGAACATGCGGCTGTCCGTCGGTGGCGTGCAGTACCCGCTGGCGCCGTTCAACGGCTGGTACATGGGTACCGAGATCGGCGCGCGCAACCTGGCCGACCCGAACCGGTACGACCTGCTGCCGATCATCGCCGACGAGCTGGGCCTGGACACCTCGCGGGACAGCACGCTCTGGCGGGACCGGGCGCTGGTGGAGCTGAACCGGGCGGTGCTGTGGTCCTTCGAGCGGTACGGCGTGAAGATCACCGACCACCACACCGAGTCCCGCCGGTTCGTCGCGCACCTGGAGCGGGAGCAGCGGGCCGGCCGGCACACCCCGGCCGACTGGAGCTGGATCGTGCCGCCCATGTCCGGCGCCACCACGCCGGTGTTCCACCGCTTCTACCACGAGGCCGACCAGCGGCCGAACTTCTACCTCGACCCGGTCGCCGCGGACCTCGGCCGGTTCGGCCGGGCGGACGAGGCACCGCCGCGCATCACCCGGCCACGCACCGTGGTGCTGCGGCCACCGGTACCGCCGGACATCGACCTCCTGTTCGGCGAAGCCGTCGCCTGACCTGCTACGGTCCGGCGATGCGTGTCGGCGTCGTCGTACCGTGCCACCACGAGAAGCGCTGGGCCGGCCTCACCCTGGCGGTCGGCTCGGCCCTGGCCCAGCGGCCCGCCCCGGCCGAGGTCGTCGTCGTGGTCGACCACAACGAGCCGCTGTACCAGCGCGCCTGCCGCGAGCTGTCCGGCGTGACCGTGCTGCGCAACGGCTGCCCCGAGCGGGGCGTGTCGGGCAACCGCAACACCGGCGTGTTCCACCTCGACACCCCGGTCGTGGCGCTGCTCGACGACGACGGGTACGCGCATCCGGGCTGGCTCGCCGGGCTGACCGCGCCGCTGGCCGACCCGGCGGTGTGCGGTACCGGCGGCGCGATCCGGCCGGCGTGGCGGTCCGGCCGCCCCGGGTGGGTACCCGACGAGTTCCTCTGGGCCTGGGGCGGCTCGTACACCGGCCTGCCCACGACGACCGCCCCGGTGCGCAACGTGTGGGCGGGCAGCATGGCGGTGCGCCGCGACGTGTTCGCGAAGGTGGACGGGTTCCGGGTCGGCTTCGGCAAGGTCGGTGACCGGTCCCGCCCCGAGGACACCGACCTGTGCCTGCGGATGACCGAGGCGTCCGGCGGCCGGTGGATGTACGTGCCGGACGCGCTGATCGACCATCCGGTCCCGGCTGCCAAGGCGACGCTGCGGTACTTCCTGACCCGCTGCTACAACGAGGGCCGCGGCAAGGTGGCGCTGGCCCGCCTGCACCGCAACCCGACGAGCCTGCACTCGGAGCGGGCGTACCTGCGCCGCACGCTGCCGGCCGGCGTGGCCCGCGGGCTCGGCGAGGCGGTGCGCGGCCGGGGCGCCGGTGCCGCGCGGGCCGCCGCGATCCTGGTCGGCACCGCCGCCGCCGCATACGGCGGCCTCGTCGAGACGGCGGTGGTCCGGTGAGCGGAGCGGGGCGCACCAGAGCGCGCCGGGGCGCGAACAGGAGATACCGGTGACGCTCGTGCGCGACGTCGAGCTGACGGAACCCTTGCCGTTCCTCGGTTCCGCCGGTTCCGGCACCGACGCCTGGTTGCTCGTCCGGCTGTTCACCGAACCGCTCGGCCCGCTCACCGTCGACCTGCCGCCGGACGGACTGCCGGCCGCCGCGCTCGCCGCCGCCGTCGAGGAGCACTACGGGCGCGCGGTGCGCGAGCGGATCGCCCGCGCCGGCGGCGATCCGCGCCAACCCCTCACCCACGGCGTGACGGTACCGGCAGAGCCGCCGTTCCTGTCCCGTCGCCGCGCGGTGCTGGAGTGGGCCCCGCCGATCACGGCCGTCGTCTGTACCCGCAACCGCCCGGCCCAGCTGACCGCCTGCCTCGACAGCCTGCTCGCCCAGGAGTACCCCAGGTTCCGGGTACTCGTCGTCGACAACGCACCGGACGACGACGCCACCGCCCGGGTGGTACGGGCAGCCGCCGAGCGCGGCCCGGTCGACTACCTCGCCGCACCGGTACCCGGACTGTCGAACGCGCGTAACGTCGCCGTGGCCGCGACGCCGGGCGAGATCCTCGCGTGGCTCGACGACGACACTGTCGCCGACCGGCACTGGCTGGCCGAGGTCGCCCGCGCGCTCGACGAGCACCCGATGGCCGACGTGGTCTGCGGCACCGTGGTCCCGGCCGAGCTGGAAACCCAGGCGCAGCTGTGGTTCGAGCGGTTCGGCGGGCACAGCAAGGGACGCGGGTTCACCCCGGCGGTGTTCACCAGGGACACGGTCAACCCGCTGTACCCGTTGCCCAACTTCGGCACCGGCGCCAACATGACGTTCCGGCCGAGGGTCGTCGCGCGGCTCGGCGGCTTCGATCCGGCGCTGGGTGCCGGTACCCCGGCGCTGGCGTCGGAGGACACGCACATGTTCATGCGGGTACTGCGCGCCGGCGGCACGATCGTGTACCAGCCCAGCGCGCTCGTCCGCCACCACCACCGGCGCGAGCTGGACGGGTTGCGCGCGCAGCTGGTCGGGTACGGCACCGGGCTCACCGCCGCGTACACCGCCCTGGTGCTGCGCCAGCCGGCGGTGCTGTTCGGCCTGCTGCGCCTGGTACCTACGGCGCTCGGTGATCTCGTCCGGCCGGACAGCGTGCGCAACGAGACGCTGGGGCCGGACTTCCCGCACGAGTTGATGTCGGCCAACCGGCGCGGCATGCTGCGCGGTCCACGTGCGTACCTCGCCGGCCGGCGGCGCGCGTCAACGGGTGCGGTGCAGCAGCAGGTCGCCGCCGTAGACGAGCGCGGCGACGGTGCCGCCGAGCAGGATCACCGCCCACAGCGCACTCGGTAGCAGCGTCAGCCGCTGCATCCGCGCGGTGTCGGCGGTCGGCCCGCGGTAGAGCCGCTGGCGCAGGTACACGAGCATGTCCTCGACCGGCACGATGAGCAGCAGCCACACCCAGACGTGGGTGAGCAGCAGCCGGTTGGGTTGCGGGACCTTCGTCGCGATCCAGAAGATGGCCGCGATCAGCGCCGGCACGATGAGCAGCAGCCACACCCAGACGTGGGTGAGCAGCAGCCGGTTGGGTTGCGGGACCTTCGTCGCGACCCAGAAGATGGCCGCGATCAGCGCCGGCACGATGAACCACCCGAACGGCCCGCGCACCACGACGAGCATCAGCAGCAGGAACCCGATGCTCGCCCACAGCACCGCGTCGTTCAGGCCGCGGATCAGCAGCGCGACGGCGAGCAGGCCGAACGTCGACGGTCCCAGGTATCCGGCCATCCCGATGAAGATGGCGAACAGCCAGGGCGGTTCACCGGCGTCGGTCCCGCCGCCCGCGTTGCGGTACAGCCGGATCGACCGGACCTTCTGGAACAGCACGGTCGCGACGAGCGCGTGCCCGCCCTCGTGCGCGACCGTCGCCACGAACTGCGTGACGACGTACAGCGGCACGGCGAGCAGCCAGGCCAGGAACGCCGCGGTCAGGGCCAGCCGGGCGCCGGTCATACGCGGACGTTATCGACCCACGCCACGGAATGCCATCGGCCCTCAGGCCAGCGTCCGGTGCAGGCCGCGCAGCGCGGCCCAGCGCACCGCCCGCCACGCCGGCTGCGCGGCACGCTTCGCCGCGGGTACCAGCGGCGGGCCGCCGGTGCGGGTCAACGCGACGGTAGCGGCGCCGTCGTGGTCCGGCGTCACCTGCAACCGGGGTACCGCGAACCGCCCGGCCCCGGTCCGGTACAGCCGCCGGCCGACCTCGCACGCGTTGTCGTACCCGTACCGCGCGACCGCCGCCCGTACCCGCGCGCTGTGGTACCCGTGCGGGTACGCGAAGGACCGCGCCGGCCCGCCCAGCTCGTCCGCCAGTCGCTCGGTGCTCTCCCGGATCTCCTTGTCCAGCAAGGCTTCCGGCAGCACATCCAGCGGATGGTGCACCAGGCTGTGGTTGCCGATCTCGACACCGGCGCCGGCGACGTCGCGGATCTGGTCCCAGGACAGCAGCGGCCCCAGCGCCATCCGGGTGCCCACGTGTCCCGGGTTGACGTACAGCGTCGCCGTCGCACCGACCGCGCGCAGCACGTCGAGCCCTTCGAGGAAGTCCACGTACCCGTCGTCGAACGTCACCGCGACCGTCTGGGTTCCGTTGCGCCGCAACGCTTCCGTCAACCCGACGAGCGCGTACCCGGCAGCCGCGAGCGCGTCGAGCTGTTCGCGCAGCCGCCGCGGCGGTACCGCGAGACCACGCAGCCGTCCGTCCACTGTGGACACCGAGTGGTACATGAGGACGGGGAGCGGCACGCTACCCCTTCCGGTCCTGGGCGCGGGTGATGAGGTCGTGCAGCGGCTTGGTACCGGTCCGGTTGGCCTGCGCGCGGTCCATCCGCGCCTTCGCGGTCGCCACGGCACCCAGCGACACGCCCGGGTGACCGTTGGACAGCGCGGCGACGGTCGCCTCGTAGGCGTCGCGCGCCCGGCCGCCGGGCAGCCAGTGCGCGAACGGTTCGAGGAAGCGCTCGACGGCACCGGCGAACACCACGACGCCGGCGTAGGCCGAGGTCGGGCTACCGATCTTGAACGGGTCGGCATGGGTACCGTAGCGCTGCAGCATCCACGCCACGGCGCCGCCGAGGGCGACGAGCAGGAAGCCGGCGGCCACGGTACCGATGCCGGCGCCCTTGGACGCGACGGCCGCGGCCTGCGCGTTGGCCGCCCATGCGGGCAGCGCGGTGTTCAGCGAGGTCGGCGGCGCGTCGGCACCGCCCGGCGGCGACTGGATCGGCCCGGTGGCCGCTGCGACGTAGTCCGTGCGCCTCACCAGCGCCATCACTCACCTCCGGGATGCGGGCGCCGCACAGGCTACCCGGCCCCGGCGGGTCGCGGATCAGGTGATCGGGTACCGGCTGTACTCCGGGAAGTTGCCGAACAGCCGCTCGTCGCCGTCGCCCGTGGTGACCGCCTCGACGAGCAGGTCGCCGCCGACGAAAGCGCCCTTCCACGAGGCGCCCCGACCGCCGAACGGCTCCTCCCGGTCGCCCCGCGAGCGCGGCTTGTTGATGCCGACCTTGAACGCGTGCAACTGCTCGGCGAGCTTGCCGGCCAGCTCGGGATCGTCGCAGGCGAGGCTCGCGACGAGCGCGCCGTTGGAGGCGTTCATGGCGGCGAGTAGTTCCTCGACGGTGTCCACGACCACGATCGTGTCCACCGGCCCGAACGGCTCGGCGTGCATGAGCTGCGACCGGCCGGGCGGGGCGAGCAGCGCGGCCGGCGGGAGGTATGCCGAGGTGTCCTGCCCGTCGAGGAAACCGACCGCGTCGGCGAGGCTGCCGCGGTGCAGCGGGATCGCGCCGTGCCGTACCGACTCCTCGATCTTGCGCGTCAGCTCGGTGGCCTTGGCGGCGCTGATCAGCGGCCCGAAGTCCAGTTCCGGCAGGGGATCCGCGTCGTCGGCGACGGCGAGCGGGTGGCCGAACCGGATCGACTTGACCACCGGCAGGTACACGTCGAAGAACTTGTCGACCAGGTCACGCTGCACCACGAAGCGCGGGTACGCGGTGCACCGCTGCTTGCCGTACTCGAAGCCCTTGCGGATGTGCCCGGCCAGCAGGTCCCACTGGGAGAACTCCCAGACGCCCCACGCGTTGAGCCCCTCCTGCTCGATCATGTGGCGCTTGTCGGTGTCGAGCAGCGCGGCGGCGACCTTGCCACCGTTGGACCGGCCGCCGACGAAGGCCACCGCGCCGATCTCGGGTGCCCGGACCAGTACCTCGGAAAGCTCCTCCCCGGAGCCGGACACCAGGGTCACCGGCAGGCCGGCGCGGCGCATCAGCGCGTGCGCCACGGTCAGGCAGACCGCGCCGCCCTGCGTCGGCGTCTTCGCGCGGGCCGGTCACGACGTTGAACACCCCGGGTGGCAGGCCGCCCTCGTGCATCAGCTCGGCCAGGCGGATGGTCGACAGCGGGGTGGTGCTGGCCGGCTTGGCGACGACCGCGTTGCCGGCCAGCAGCTGTACCAGTTCCGCGTGCACCAGCACGCTCATCGGGTAGTTCCACGAGGCGATGTTGGAGACCGGGCCGGGCAGCGGCTCCCGGCCGGCGACCTGGCGCTCGATCTGCGTCACGTACCAGCGGGCCCCGTCCAGCGCCCGGTCCACGTCGGCGCAGGCCAGCCGCCACGGCTTGCCGATCTCCCAGACGAGTACCAGGGCGAGCAGGTCACGCGCCTCGGTCAGCGCGTCGATGGCCGCCTCGACGCGGGCGATCCGCTCGGGCAGCGGGGTGACCGCCCAGGCGCGGTGCTCGTTCGCGGCGTACCCGACGGCCCGGCTCGCGGTCTCCGCGTCCAGCCGCGGCAACTGCGCCAGTACCGTGCCGTCGACCGGGGTACGCAACGGCGTCGGGGTACCGGAGTCGAGCCAGGCACCTTCGACGAGGTTGCGCAGCCGGTCGTCGGCGAACCCTTCAGGGGCGAGGGTCACCGCACGGTCGAACGTCGCCGCCCAGTCGGTGCCGGGGGACAGTCGCAGGGTCATGCCTCAATCTGGCCTGTTCAGAGGCTTGAACGCAAGGTGAGCGAGGTCTCAGGAACTTCGCTCGCCGTGCTCCGTACAGACCGCGCGCCAGCCGGCCGGCAGCACCTGTACCTTCATCCGCCGCCGGCAGTACGGGCAGAACCGGGGCGGCTCCAGGGCGCGCGCGCTCCGGCACGCGCTATGCGGGTCGGCCCCGGTCAGGTCGGCCGCGGTCAGGTCGGCCGCGGTCAGGTCGCCGCCGCAACGGTCGCAGAACGCGGCGATCTTGGACGCCTGCGCCCCCTCCAGGGGGTGCAAACGTCCAAGATCGCGAGAGCCGGGCCCGGTCACAGCGTCGCCGACAGCGCCTTCACCGGCATCTTCAGGTCGTCGAGCAGCGCGAGGTCGTCCGCCGGCGACCGACCCAGCGTGGTCAGGTAGTTGCCGACGATCACCGCGTTGATCCCGCCGAGCAGGCCGTCGCGGGTACCCAGGTCGCCGAGCGTGATCTCCCGCCCACCCGCGTACCGCAGGATCGTGCGCGGCAGCGCCAACCGGAACGCCGCGATCGCCCGCAGCGCGTCGCGCGGGTCCACCAGCGCGGCCTCGCCCAGCGGGGTACCCGGACGCGGGTTGAGGAAGTTCAGCGGCACCTCGTCCGGCGCGAGGGCGGCGAGCTGGACGGCGAACTCGGCGCGCTGCTCCAGGCTCTCGCCCAGCCCGAGGATGCCGCCGCAGCAGACCTCCATCCCGGAGTCGCGCACCATGCGCAGCGTGTCGAACCGCTCGTCCCAGGTGTGCGTGGTGACCACCTGCGGGAAGAAGGACCGCGCCGTCTCCAGGTTGTGGTTGTACCGGTGGATGCCCAGCGCCACCAGCTCGTCCACCTGCGCCCGGGTGAGCATGCCCAGCGATGCGGCGATGTTGATGTCGACCTCGGCGCGGATCGCCGCGACCCCGTCCCGCAGCTGCGCCATCAGCCGCGCGTCCGGCCCGCGCACGGCGGCCACGATGCAGAACTCGGTCGCCCCGGTGGCCGCCGTCTGCCGGGCCGCCTCGACCAGCGCCGGGATGTCCAGCCAGACCGCGCGCACCGGCGAGGTGAACAGGCCGGACTGCGAGCAGAAGTGGCAGTCCTCCGGGCAGCCGCCGGTCTTGACCGAGACGATGCCCTCGACCTCGACCTCCGGTCCGCACCAGCGCATCCGCACCTGGTGGGCCAGTTCCAGGGCGGCGGGCAGCTCCTCGTCGGGCAGCCGGAGGACGGCGAGCACGTCGGGCTCGGCCAGCCCGGTGCCGGTCTCCAGGGCGCGGGCGGCAGCGGTGGCCAGGGCGGAGTCGGACAGCGACGGCATGGTCCGTACCCTACAAGTTCAGTCGGAGGTGGGACGTGGTCGAGGCTCCCGGGGAGTGGCTCGCGCGGCTGGCGCACAAGGCGGACCTGCGGGCCCGTGCGGGGTTGCGCCGCGCATTACACCCCAGGGGTACCGGCGACCACGTCATCGATCTCGCCGGCAACGACTATCTCGGACTTTCCCGGCATCCGGCCGTGCTGGCCGCGGCGGCCGCCGCACTTGACGGGTACGGCCTCGGGGCGACCGGTTCCCGCCTGGTGCGCGGCACGACGCAGGTGCACGCCGACCTGGAGTCCGGGATCGCGCGCCTGCTCGGCGCCGGCGCGGCCCTCGTCTATTCCTCCGGCTACCTGGCCAACCTCGGCGCGATCCGGGCCGTGACCGAGCCCGGTACCCTGCTCGTCTCCGACGCGCACAACCACGCCTCGCTGATCGACGGCTGCCGGATCTCCCGCGCGGAGGTCACCGTGACGCCGCACCGGTCGGTGGACGCCGTCGCGGCCGCCCTGCGCGGGCGCGGCGACCGGCCCGCCGTCGTAGTGACCGAGTCGGTGTTCTCCGTCGACGGCGACCTGGCTCCGCTCGCCGACCTCCATGCGGCCTGCCGGCGGTACGGCGCGCTGCTGCTGGTCGACGACGCGCACGCGGTCGGGGTACTCGGTCCGTCCGGCGCGGGCGGCGTGGCCGCGGCCGGCCTCGCCGGGCAGCCGGACGTCGTGGTCACCATGACGCTGTCCAAGTCGTTCGGGGCGGCCGGGGGAGCGGTGGCCGGCCCGCGGGAACTGGTCGCGGACCTGGTCGACACCGGCCGCACGTTCATCTACGACACCGGCCTGCCGCCGCCGGTGGCCGCGGGTGCGCTGGCCGCACTGGAGCTGATCCGGTCCGGCGACGACCTGCGCGCCGAGCTGCACGAGCGGGCCGCCCTGGTCGGCAAGCGGCTGACCGCGCACGAGGTGTCCGAGCCGGACGCCGGCGTGGTCTCGGTGACCGCACCCGGGCCGCAGGCGGCGGTCGCCTGGGCGGCGGCGTGCCGGGAGCGCGGCGTCGCGGTCGGCTGTTTCCGCCCGCCGTCCACCCCGGACCAGCGGTCGCGGCTGCGGCTGACCGTCAACGTCGGGGTACCCCGGCCGGACTTCGAACGTGCCCTCGACGTCATCGGCCGGTGCGCACCGTGAGCGACGTGTGGATCATCTCTGGTACCGACACCGGGGTCGGGAAGACCGTGGTGGCCGCCGGGATCGCGGCCACGGCCGGAGCACGCGGGTACCGGGTCGCGGTCATCAAGCCGGCCGAATCGGGTATCCCGCCGGACGCCGGTATCGAGTCCGACATCGAGGCCGTGATCCGGCTCGCCGGGCCGGCCGCCGCCCGTAGCCTGGTCAGCTACCCCGATGCCCTGGCGCCGCTGGCGGCCGCCGAGGAGGCCGGCGTGGTACCCCTGGCGATCGGTGACGTGATCGAGGCGGTCCGGGTCACCGCGGGCAACTACGACCTGGTGCTCGTCGAAGGGGCCGGCGGGCTGCTGGTACCGATGGGTGAAGGCGGCTGGACCGTCGCGCAGCTGGCGGTCGCGCTGCGCTGCCCGGTGGTCGTGGTGTGCCGCGCCGACCTGGGCACCCTCAACCACACCGCGCTGAGCCTGGAAGCCCTGGAGCACCGCGCGGTGAGCGCGTCGGTCGTGGTCGGCTCCTGGCCGGACGAGCCGGAGCTGGTCCACTGGCGCAACCTGACCGACCTGCCCGGCCAGCTCGACGGCGTGGTACCGGCCGGCGCCGGGGCGCTGGAGCCGGAGCTGTTCCGCAGCCGCGCGCCGGGCTGGTTCACCGCGCGGCTGTACGGGCGGGCCGACCCGGGACGGCTGCGCCTGGACGGGGTACCGGGTCCGCCACCGCCCTGGCCGGTGGACGCGTTCCCGCCGCCCTGGCCGGGCGAGGCCTGACCGCGGGCCTGGGGAGAACGGGCCTGGGGGATAACAGGACCACGACAGGTTAGGCCATGATGCCGTAGGGTCATTGCCCGAGTGGCGCACCTCGGCGGGACGGCGCGCATCGGCCATCCGGATGTACGACAGCCGACACGCAGGGGTTGCGGCACGCGCTCATTCGGATAACCCTGCTTGATGGCTGTTGATGTCAAGTGGTCCTGATGCTGCGGAAGGCGAGGGGAATGGCGACGACCGGCGGCGTGGCGCCGGAAAGAACCTCGGCCGGTGCGGCGGGCGCGGCACACTCCCAGCTGCACCCGTCCCCGGAGGTGGCGGGGCACGTCCGCACCGGTCGACTCCGGTCGATCCGGCTACGTCTGCTGCTGCCGATCATCGTGGCCACCGCGGGACTGATCGTGCTCGGCGTGGTGCAGACGCAGTTCGCGGTGCGCACCTCGCTCGACGCCCGGCGCGCCCAGGTCATGGCGAGCACCGCGACCGCGACCGTCCGGCTGACCCACCGGCTGGAGCAGGAGGTCGCCGAGACCGACGCGCTGCGCGCCCGCGGCGGTACCTCCGGGCTGTCGCTGGTGACCGCGGCGCAGGCGCAGACCGACCTGGCGGCAAGCGGTTTCCGTAGCGCCGCGGCCGCGGCCCGTGACGAGGCGCCCGCGCTGCACCCGGTGCTCGACGCGGCCGAGGCGGAAGTGGCCAAGCTGGGCGGGATCCGCGACGCGGTCGGCACACTGAAGGCCGGTCAGCTGTCCGGCGACCGGTACGCCGACGTGACCGGCAGCCTGATCGCCGTCGCCGACGCGCTGCCGACCCAGCTGAGCGATCCCCAGCTCGCCGCGACGGCCCGCGCGGTCAGTGCCATCTCGGCGGCCGAGCACCTCGGTGCCCAGCAGCGCGACCTGCTCAGCCAGGTGTTCCGGCACAACGCCTTCGGGCCGGGCGACCTGGCCCAGCTGGCCCAGCTGACCGGCGCGCAGGACGAGCGGCTGGCCGAGTTCACCCGCAGCGCCAACCCGGCCCAGCTGGCCCGGTACGCCCAGCTCGCCAACTCCGACGACGTGGTCAACGCGCAGCGGATGCGCGCGGGAGCGCTGGCCGCCCACCCCGATCCGAACGCCCTGAAGGCCGACCCGGACGTGTGGTACATCGCGCAGAGCAACGCGCTGCGCAAGTTCACCCAGATGCAGCTGGACCTGTCCAACACGCTGGACGCCACGTCGCGGGACCGGCAGGTACGGGCGCAGACCAGCTCGGTGCTCACCGGTACCGCCACCGGGCTGCTGGTGCTACTGGCGTTCAGCGCGGCGCTGCTGTTCGGGGTACGGACCAGCCGGCGGCTGCGCGGGCTGCGTGGCGCGGCGCTGGCCGTGGCGTACGGCGAGCTGCCCGGGGCGATCTCCGCGATGTCCGAGGCCGGCGAGCCGGGGCACGTGCGGTCCGCGTTGCACGACTCGGTGGTACACGCGGAGAAGCTGGCCGTGCGGGGCACCGACGAGATCGGCGAGGTGGGCGCCGCGCTCGGCGCGGTACACCGGCAGGCGCTGCGGCTGGCCGCCGAGCAGGCGCTGCTGCGGCTGGACATCGCGGGCCTCTTCGTGGCGCTGTCCCGGCGCGGCCAGTCGCTGATCCACCGGCAGCTCGCGCTCATCGAGGAGTTCGAGAACGTCGAGTCCGACCCGCAGCGCCTGGAGAAGCTGTTCGAGCTCGACCACCTCGCCGCGCGCATGCGCCGCAACGAGGAGAACCTGCTCGTCCTCGCCGGTGGCGAACCGGGCCGGCGGGTCACCGCACCGGTCTCCCTGGTGGAGCTGATCCAGGCGGCGGCCGCGGAGACCGAGGACTACGAGCGGGTCGACACCTCGGCGGTGTTCGAGATCGGTATCGCGGCGCATGCGGTACGCGACCTGATCCACCTGCTCGCCGAGCTGCTGGAGAATGCCACCGCGTTCTCGCCGCCGGGCAGCCGGGTGCGCATCGCGACCCGCCGCGCCGTGGAAGGCATCCACCTGACCGTGTTCGACGAGGGCATCGGCATGTCGCACGCGCAGGTGGCCGAGCTCAACGCACGGCTGTCCCGGCCGACCATGCTCACCGCCGAGCTCGCCGGCACGATGGGGCTTCTCGTGGTCGCCCGGCTCGCCGCCCGGCACGGCATCGAGGTGGAGCTGCGCAGCGCGCTGGGAGGCGGCACCGCGGCGCTGGTCACCATCCCCACCGCGCTGCTCGCCGTGGCCCCGGTCCGCGCCCAGGTCCAGGTGCGCGTCGTCCCGTCGATCGCGCCGGCACCGGTACCGGCACACACCGCCCGACTCTTCACCGCGCCGCCCGTGTCGCCGCCCGTGTCGCCGCCGGTACCCGCCGGCACGAACGGGCTGCCCCGCCGCCGCCCCGGCCAGCTGCTGCTGTCCGGCGGGGTGGTAGACGCCGCCGACCTGTCCGGGCACACCGACCCGAACCTGCCGCCCGACCCGGACGTCATCCGCGCCCGGCTGTCCGGTCTGGCCAGCGGCCTCGCCGCCGCGGCGCGTCGCAACCAGAGCACCTGAAAGCACCGAGGAGAACCATGAACATGTCCACCGAGCCGGACGACGTCGACGGCGGCCTCAACTGGCTGCTGACCTCGTTCGCGCGCCGGGTACCGGATGTGGCGCACGCGCTTGCGGTGTCGGTCGACGGGCTGACCCTCGCCGCGTCCGACGGGCTACCCGTCGACCGGTCCGACCAGCTGTCCGCGATCACCAGTGGACTGGCCAGCCTGACCGTCGGCGCGGCGAAGTGCCTGTCCACCGGGCGCGTCCGGCAGACCGTCGTCGACATGGACGGCGGGGTACTGCTGGTCATGGCGGTCGGTGACCGGGCGCAGCTGGCGGTACTCGGCAGCGCCGGATGCGACCTCGGCCAGATCGGGTACGAGACGGCGATGCTGGCGCACCGGGTGGCCAGCGCGCTGGAGCCGGGCGCCCGGGTGGCCGGTCAACTATGAAGCGCCGGGCTCTGCTGGCCGCCTCCGCTGCCGGGTTTCTGGCGGCGTGCGCGGCACCCGAGGACCCGTCCAGCAAGCTGTGGCACTCCGGCGAGCTGGTCATCGGTACCGGCAACACGACCGGTGTGTTCTACGTGCTCGGCGCCGGGTACGCCGGCCTGATCAACAAGCACCTGTCCGGGTACGACGCGACCGCGGCGCCGACCGGGGGCTCGATCGACAACCTGCAGCGGCTGTTCAGCGGCGACATCGACATCGCGCTGACCCTGGCCGCCGCGGCTGACGACGCGTTCGCCGGCACCGGTACCTGGTCCGGCCGGCCGCAGACGGTACGCGCGCTGGCCCGCACGTACAACAACTTCGAGCACGTCATCGCCCGTACCGACGCCGGCATCGACTCGGTCGCCGAGCTCAAGGGGCGCCGGGTGTCGCTGGGCAGCCCCGGGTCGGGTACCGAGCTGATCGGCAAGCGCCTGATCGCCGCCGCCGGCCTGGACCCGAACACCGACCTCGTCGGCCTGTCGATGTCGCTGCCGCAGACCACAGCCGCGATCCTCAGCGGCGGCATCGAGGCGATGATCTGGTCCGGTGGTATCCCGACGCCGGGCATCGTCGACCTGTTCGCCCAGGCGCACGGGCAGGTCAAGTTCCTGCCGATCCAGGAACTGCTGGCAAAGGTGGACCAGAAGTACCCGAACCTGCTGGACAAGGCGGTCATCCCGAAGGCCGTCTACAACCTTCCCGAGGACGTGGCGGCGCTGACCGACGCCAACCTCATCGTGGTTAACGACAACATGCCGGCCGACCTGGCGTACCAGCTGACCAAGGTGCTCTTCGACTACCAGCAGGACCTGGTCAGCATCCACCCGGCCGCGAACGGCATCAAGCGGGAGCTGGCGAGCGACACGGATCCGGTACCGCTGCATTCCGGGTCACAGCACTACTACTCCAGCGTCTAGCGCTCTCGGTGGCGGCCCGCCGTCCGCTCGCGCGTGGGGACGGGCCTGGTGAGCCACGCCCCCGACTCGCCGGGGGTATCCGGTTTGGCACGCGGCGCCGGGCTGGGCTAGAGTTCTCATCCGTCACCCGGTACTTCGGTGGCACGCGGACGTAGCGCAGTTGGTAGCGCATCACCTTGCCAAGGTGAGGGTCGCGGGTTCGAGTCCCGTCGTCCGCTCGGAGGCCGCCAAAGGCGTCCCACATTGGTGGAGTGGCCGAGAGGCGAGGCAACGGCCTGCAAAGCCGTGTACACGGGTTCAAATCCCGTCTCCACCTCAGCACGGCCTTGGGCGATTAGCTCAGCGGGAGAGCGCTTCCCTGACACGGAAGAGGTCACTGGTTCAATCCCAGTATCGCCCACCAGATCAGAGGGCATATCCGGGAAGCGGATATGCCCTCTCTGTCGTCCTGGGTGACCTCGATACGCCTGGAGGTGGCCGTGCGTCCTCCCCGGCGCGTCTCGACCCGAAGGTCGATGGGACCGAACCGAGCGACGCCGAGGTAGTGACAGGAGAAGGCGGCCG
>Ga0209474_10002554_pt1 | contig 16645 bp, 9 predicted proteins | sample GraSoiAngelo_145_FD_185902 | JGI IMG/M metagenome (GOLD analysis project Ga0209474, IMG submission 185902) | Grasslands soil microbial communities from the Angelo Coastal Reserve, California, USA - 14_1009_05_20cm (SPAdes) (version 2) | ecosystem: Environmental > Terrestrial > Soil > Grasslands ...
CGAAAAAGTCGTCTTCGCTTTTCCATTGCGCGCTCTCGGGCCGGAGGAGTGCGACGCAGAACATTCGCTCGTGCGCCAGGGCGTGTGCGAGCATTTCGCGATAGCGCGGCTCGAAAATGTAAAGCGGGAGCAAGGCGTGCGGAAAAAGGACTGCGCCCGGCAACGGCATCACCGGCGCCTGATCGGGTAAAATGGCCACCTCTTTCATGCAGTCGAATCAAAAGAGGCAAAATTCGCGCCAAATTTGACTCCGCAACGAATTCGCGCGCCGACTATTTTTTTGTTTAGAAATCGCGTTGGCCGCGGAGTTCTTGAAAGGTAAGTTGCCCGTGATGGAGCGGATGGCGAAGCGGAGCGTAAATTAACGACGAACCGGCGTCGCGAAAAAACAGGCGCGAGATTGGCCCAAATTTGCCTGTTGCCATAACGCATAGGCGCATTCCCGCAAGCTCGTTCCACAACAACTCGAATAAAGTGAGCAAATCACGAAAGTCTTCGGCTCGAGTGACAACTTTGAAGACATCGGCGCCGGCTTTGCGGGCACGGAGCAATTTTTTATGCAGAACAGCAGGTTGAGGCGTGCGCTTGAAATCATGAAACGAACAAATTCGGCCAACACGCATGCGGCGCGCTTCGTCCCACACCGTTCCCAACTCATGCAATGAGCGCAATTCAACATCGACGAATTTTGCCCGGGGCAGAAACTTCAGCAGCAGATCTCGACGGGCAGATCGCACTTTCTCGCCGCCTTCGGCCGGATGCCGTGCCGTGATAATGAGAGGCCGGCGAAGTTTCAACAATTGCGATTCGCGCAAGTTCGGCAGATGATCGAGCCGCAGTTCAAACAAATCCGGCGGGGCGCGCATTCTTGTTGCAAGCCGCAGTTCATCGATCGAGGCGATCACACCGACGAGAGCGCAAGCCGGAATTTTGACTCTGCGAGGCGCGCTCATCATTTATGATTCTTCGATGCTGGCGCGTAAATAGGAATAGGAACTGAACACGTAATTAATCGGCCTCGATCTAGAGGTTCTAATGCGCACTATTCTCGCCATTCTCAGCGGACTGGGAGCGAGGTAACGCTCCCACCTGGCGCGGCCAGCATTCGCTCGACATATTTGGCCAGAATATCGAACTCGAGGTTTACCAGGTCGCCCGACTGAGCATTTTTTAAGTTGGTGCAACGACGGGTATGCGGAATGATCCAGGTGACAAAGCTTGCCGGCTTCACTTCTGCAATGGTCAAGCTGATCCCATCGACTGCGATCGATCCCTTTTCTGCCACATACCGCGCGCGATCTTCGGGCAAGGCGATCTCGAAGCGAGAATCCGATTCTGCAAAATCGATAATGCTGGCGGTGCAATCGATGTGACCCTGCACGAAATGTCCTCCGAGGCGTGCATCGGCGACAAGAGCGCGCTCGAGATTGACGACGCTGTCCGGCTTGAGCGCGCCGAGATTGGTGCGCGCCACCGTTTCCTCCAGAAGATCAAACGTCACTTGTTGGTGCCGATGTGATGCCACCGTCAGGCAACAGCCGTTTACCGCAATGCTATCGCCGGTGTGGACCTCGCCGGCGATGCGCGGAGCGGACAGCTGCAACTGCGTCCCGCGATCGGTCGCTCGAATCCACAGGACGCTCCCAGTTTCTTCGATCAACCCGGTAAACATTGGAGCGTCATAGTCAGGCGACACGCTTCGGCGCGCAAATAATCAGCCGCGGAAGAATATGAGGCCGACCAGTCCCAGGATCGGAATCAGAATGGGCAGAGCGTACCTAATAATATAAGCGAGAAATCCCGGCGTCGGCACGTGGCGCGATTCCGCGATCGCGCGAATCAGCAGATTCGGACTGTTCCCGATGTAGGTGAGGCCGCCGAAAAAAGTTGCCGCAACTGAAATGGCAGCGAGGCGGCTTCCGTGACCTGACGCAAATTCTGCGACATCTGGAAGACGATTAATGTCCAAATGATCGAGACTGAGGGCGGCGGTAAGAAAGGTAAGATAGGTAGGCGCATTATCGAGCACGCCGGAGAGCAGACCGGTGCTCCAGTAAAAACGCGCATCACTCGCGAAGTGGAAATCACTCGCGTGGAATTCCACGTAATCGAGCACTGGAATCATGGTGCCAAAGATGCCCAGAAAAATCCAGGCTACTTCGATGAGGGGCCGCCAACTAAACTCATTCGCTTCGAAGACGCGTTGCGGAGTGAAAAAATATGAAACCATCGCAACCATGAGCATTAAGGGTTTGCGGAGGCCGTCTGGGACAAAAACGAGAATGAGCAGGAGTGCGAGAAGCGCGCCGAAATTCCATTTTCCGTAGCAATGAAAGCGAGTGGCGGGCAGTTCCGCGGTGGGCCCTCTTGAGCGGGAAATCGTGTCTGCAACAAAAAAAATGCCGAGCAGCGCAGCGGTGGCGGTAAGCCATTGCGGCCAGCAATGGAGAGCCGTCCATAAAAACGGCACACCCTTAATATAACCGAGAAAAAGTGGGGGGCCGACTGGCAGGAGCGCACCCCCGAGATTTCCAATGGTAAAGATGAAAAACGCGACGTGCATGGCGCTACCACGGCCGCGGTTCATGTGCAGAAAGGGGCGGAGCAAAAGCATCGACGCGCCAATCGTGCCGATAAAATTTGCGAGGATGCTTCCGCTAAACAGAAACATGACATTTGAGAGCGGGGAGGCCGGTCGCGGAATGTGCAAATGGATGGCGCCTGCAACAACAAAGAATGTGCCGACAACGATAATGAAGCTCGCGTATTCACCTGCGGCATGATGAACGCGGGCCGCGCCGTGCAGCGCGAAGATGTAATAGCCGCAGGTGGTCGCGGCCAGGAGCGCACACAATTTTTGGTAATGCCGTTCCCAGCGCTGCCGCAGAATGAGCGGGAAGATTGCGATGGAAAGAAGAAGAATTGCGAACGGTGTGAGCAATGCAGGATGCGGTTCGATAATGGTGGCGCACATTGTGTTGCCTCAGGCCTAACTGCCGAGTGATTCGATTTTGGGTCAAGCAAAAGCGAGCGCTGGTAATGTCGGCCGGCCGCGATCGAACCAGATCGTTCCTTGCCAAATGTGTTAGATAAGCCCGCAATATCTTGCTCTCGACGATATGGTAAATGATCGGCTTCAGCCTCGGAGTGACTGGTCTTCGGCCGGCCGCCTCGCGATTCTGTCCAGCGTTCTCTTTCTTTCGGGAATCGGTTCGCTGATTTTCGAAACACTCTGGTTGCGCTTGAGCGGTTTGACTTTTGGCAACTCGATCTGGTCCGCCGCCTTGATTCTTTCCAGTTTCATGGCGGGCATGGCCCTCGGGAATGCTTTCGCGGCCTCATCACGCATTCGACGTTGGCGGCCGCTACAGCTTTACGCTTTTCTGGAATTGCTGATAGCGTTCCTAGGCTGCGCCATCGTTTTCGGCCTCCCCTTGCTCGGGGAATGGCTGCGCCCACTTTTTCAAGCGCTCTGGAATTACCAATCGATCCTCCTCGGATTGCGTTTTGTTCTCTCATTCTTGCTGCTGTTGCTGCCAGCAACGGCAATGGGATTAACCCTGCCGGTGTTGGTGGAAGATTCCTTTTTGCAGAGCGCGGAGTTTGGCCGCGCCATCGGCATTCTTTATGGTGTCAACACCCTCGGAGCTGTGGCCGGTGCGGTGCTGGGTGAAGCTTATCTGGTCGAGGCCTTTGGACTTCTGGGAACCGCTCTCGCAGCCGGCGCGGCAACATCCATTGCCGCAGCCACCGCCCTGCTGCTGGCGAGACGCGACGGCGCCGCCCTCCCCCCCGCGAGGCATCCGCTGCCATTGCGTCTAAGAATCACCTATCATCCACCCTGGCGTTTACTTTTTGTTAGTTTCGTTACCGGCGGAATTCTCCTGTGCCTTGAAGTGGTCTGGTTCAGGTTCTTGCGTCTGTACGTCGCGTTGTCATCAACCGCTTTCTCGATAATGCTGGCGGTTGTCCTCGTCGGGATTGGGCTCGGCGGGGTCGTGTCTGGAGCGATGCACTCCCGTCTGGCGCGATCCAATCTGTTGTTGCCGATCCTGCTCCTCTTCGCGGCAATTTTAACACTCCTCTGCTACGAATTCTTTCCGGCCGAGATAGCTCAGACGAGTCCAAATGTTTTCGACATCCGTTCCTGGCCGCAGATTGCCATGCTCTCCTTTGCCTTGATGTTCCCTGTCGCTCTCATCTCGGGAATCATATTTCCGCTGATCGTCGCACGGGTTCAAACCAGCGTGGGGGACAGAATGAACAGCACTGGACTTACCACGCTGTTCAATACCAGCGGAGCCGCTCTCGGGCCGCTCCTGACGAGCTTCGTCCTCCTGCCCGCCGTTGGCTTCCAGTGGAGCCTCCTGCTGTCCGCGGCCAGTTACACTTTATTGGCCATTTTCGTTAGCGAGCGAGGAAACTGGTCTTTCACACGTCCGCTCGGCATCGCGACGTCCGCCCTCTTGGCCGCTTTCATTCTAATAGTTGCGCTTTTTCCCTATCGTCGCGATCAGGCGCATTTTGCGCACGCGAGCCTGCCCTACGTGATGGATGGCCGCGGAAATTTGATCGCACAGGTGATCAAAAAAGTGGAGGGCACCTCCGACACCTGGCAGTTGGTGCGTCGCGATCTTTTCGGCGAACCGTATTACTGCCGGCTCTTGACCAATGGATTTTCCATGTCAGCTACGCTCCCCCGCAGCCAGCGATACATGAGGTTGTTCGCATATCTTCCGTTGGCTCTGCGTCCGGAATCAGAAGACGCGTTGCTTATTTGCTACGGCTGCGGTGTCACGGCGGATGCTTTCACTCACGAATCGAGGCTCAAGCGGATCGATATCGTCGATATTTCAAGGGAGGTATTCGATCTCGCGCCCTTTTATTCCGGTCCCTACTCCGCCAATCCGCTGCGCGACCCACGCGTAATCACCTTTGTTCAAGATGGCCGTTTCTTCCTCCAGGGCAGCCCGCGGCAGTACGATATTATAACAGGAGAACCTCCGCCGCCCAAGGTTGCCGGGTCGGTCAATCTCTACACCGAAGAGTTCTTTTCGCTCATGAACAGCCGCTTGAAGCAGGGCGGAATCGCTACTTTCTGGCTTCCCGTTGACCAGCTAAAGGTGAGCGAAGCAAAAGCAATTCTTCGCGCCTTCCGCAACGCTTTCCCTAACACTTCGGTTTGGGCGGGCGCCGATGAAGAATGGATCATGATGGGGATCAATGGTCCGGGTCGCAGAGTCGAGGAAGGGGAGATTCGTCGTTTGTTGAGCAATCCGGGTACAGGGGCAGACCTCAGACGCATGGGGATCGAGGTTCCCGAGCAATTAGGCGCCTTGTTCCTCATGGACGGAGAAGAAATCGATCGCATCACAGGGGAGATTGCACCGTTGACGGACTTTTATCCCAAGCGCCTGTCTGATGCAGCCTGGGATGAGTCCGCCAGCCACCGCTTTGCCTCAACCTACATGGTGGCGTCCTCCGCGATTCAGCGCTTCCTCGACTCTGCGATGATCAACAAGATTTGGCCACCGACGCTCAATAAACCGCTTCAGTCCTATTTTATCGTTCGCGAGACTCGTTATTTTTCGCGCGTCCAAGGGTCCAACGCCTTGGCCGAACTCGACCTCTACCTGCGCCATTCCCGCTTGCGCGTGCCGGTTCTGGAAATTTTGGGCAGCGACGAATTCCGACTGTCGATTGCGGAAACAGTCGCGCACAATTCAGAAATGCCGCCGCCGGAAACAGTGCCGGATCTGGTAGCAGGAGCACTTGCCCGGCGCGATTTCGACGATGCGATCCGGCTGCTCGAGAGCGAGAAAAAACTCGGAGCACTCGAGCTCAACGATCTTTTCATTCTCACTTATCTCTATTGCGTAAATGGCGAGGTTAACAAGGCCGAAGACCTCGTGGCCAGCAGCAGCGGACTAATTAAGAGAGACTGGTTTGTTGATTGGCTGTGGGGAAAACTACAGGCTGAGTTCGGTTTTCATCCGCCCCCGTGATCGCGGCACCCCGGGCACAGGTCCGGGGGAACCAGAAGGCACGCCAGCTTGGACAACGGGCGCTCGATCTTCTGGGTAAACGCAAATGAATCGGTTTTTCAGCGAGAAACGCGCCCTGAACCAGGGACCCCTTCACTGACTCAACGTAAATACCCCTGATCAAAATCTTCCGCTCGGAAGAGGCCCAAAGCTTGCTAACAATCACTAAGATCCAACCAAACACAGACAAATGGCCACACCTGGCCGTTCAAATAAATTTTCAAAAAAGTGAAAAAAAAACTTGTCACCCCTTGAAATGTTGATAATGCCTAACCCTAAACCTAGCCAAAACCATGGAGAAACTACCTAAAACAAATCGGAGAATTAAAATCGAATTCGTTCGTCTTGCCTCTGTTGCAAGCATCGGATTTTCACTTCTCTTCGTAGCAAATACATTTGGTCAAGCCCCTCCGCTCGGCGGTGCACCGCCGCCCTCGGGGGCACCGGCAGGCGCCAGTGAAGCCACGGCTGAGCGCGTTATAGTCACCGGCTCGAATATTCCGACGTCGGAGGAGACCGGGCCAAATCCGGTGGACACCTACCGCACGGAGGACATTCAGAAGTTGGGTGTCGTTAACCAAACGGATTTGCTCAACAAACTGCCTATTGAGGCGGGCGGAACGATCAACCAAAACATCGCTAATGGCGGTGACGGTTCCATCATCCCCAACCTTCGCGGCCTTCTGCCCAAGGAAACCTTAGTCTTGGTGGATGGGAAACGCGTCGCGCCGAATGCAAATGGCGTTGGCGTGGACATCAACCTGATTCCTTTCCCGATGATCGATCGCATCGAAATTCTGAAGGATGGCGCTTCGGCTATTTATGGAGCCGACGCGATCGCGGGTGTATTCAACATAATCTTGATACACAAATTCCGCGGCCTCGAGATCGGAGGCACGATTGGGAACACCAACATGGGAGCTTCCAACGATGCGCGCGAAACCGAGGCATGGTTGAAGGCAGGCACGGGAGATGACAAAACCGACATCCTTATCATTGCCGATGCCTACGATAGACAGGCTATTTTCAGCCGTGATCGCAACCTTACTGCCAACGGAAATGCAATACCATTTGGCGGGGGCGATGGCCGCAGTAGCAATAGGCCCGGTGGCATTGTCACTAGTGACGGAAATTTCATCTTGGATCCGACGCTTGCCGCTCCAACACCGCATTCTGCTCCGAATGCCCAGACTAGTACGCAGTACATTCCGCGTCCTTTCGATGGTCATAACGGCCCTTTCTACAATTCGAACTTTTTCGCATTCAATTTCGCCTCTCTCACGCCAGCGATTCCAAACGCGGATCGTCAAAGCTTCTATGGTTCGTTCACCCGCGATCTTTGCGACAAGTACCTCACCGTGTTTGCGGACTTTAAGTATACTCGGTCATTCTTTAATGCGGCCCTGGCGCCAACTCCCTTTACGCCGGATCCGTTTCATACCGCGTTAGGAACTGGGTTTAGTCCGACCGGCATCAGCGTGCCGATCCAAAACGCATTTAATCCATTCACCGTCCCGGACACGTTCACGCCGGCGGACTCACCCCAACCCGGGATTCCGGTGACGACCGGAGTTAAATATCGTAGTTTGGAAGCGGGGAACCGAACATCTCCCACCACCAAGCACGATATGCTGTTTGATTTTGGCCTGAAAGGCGAAATGGGAGAATTTGGTGATTACTTCAAAACATGGAACTGGGAACTGGGTTTCCGTTATTCCCGGGATGAGGCGATAAATCTCTCGGAAGCTGTTGTCAGTGCCCCTGGCTTGCGAGAAGCACTCCTGGATACCGACCCGGCTACGGCCTTCAATCCCTTCTTGGGCTTCAATGGGGTGAACCAACAAACCGCCATAGCGCGCTCCAGAGTCTATGTAACTCTGCACGACACCGCCGAATTTGAAACGCCCTCGGCTTATTTCAACTTGAACGGAGATCTGTTCCAGCTTCCGGCCGGGCCGGTCTCGTTTGCCGTCGGTGGCGAATACCGAGGGGAGCGATTCAGGGACGATCCCGATTCGTTAAACACCACCTTTAACACGATTGGCGCCACGGACTTGGAGGCCTCAAAAGTAAATCGAGATGTTTGGGGCTTCTACGAGGAAGTACGAATTCCCGTGACCAGCCCAACCTGGAACTTCCCCGGCGCATACAGCCTCGAGTTCGATCTTGCCGAGCGCGAGGAATGGTACTCGCAGAATACCGCGGCGACCTCAGTCGTACACTCCGGGCACTCACAGTTCGACACCCAGAGACCGAAGTTCTCGGTTCGCTGGCAACCGATTGACCAGCAGCTGACGCTGCGTGGGAGCTACAGCGAAGGGTTTCATGCTCCGCAGTTATTCGAGATTTCGCCTGCGTCAGTCCAGAGCTTCCCTGCGGTTACCGATCCATTCTCGTCTCAGACGGACGTGCAGGTCGAGGAGCGCCAAATCGGAAATCCGAATCTGCGACCGGAAGTCGCTTATGAATGGTCCTACGGATTCGTTTATAGCCCGAAATGGCTCAAGGGCCTGACGATAAGCGCCGATTGGTGGCATATCGACATGCGATCGATTGCGTCGATTCTCGGAGCGCAATTCATTATCGAGCATAATCTCCCGGGTCTGGTACAGCGTGCCCCTACGGCAATTCCTGGTGAACTTGGCCCAATCACGCTCGTCATCGATCCAAACGATAACCTTGCTGGCGCGGTCTTGGAAGGTCTCGACTACGAGTTAATTTATATCCTGGATACGTCGATATTCGGACACGGCGACTTCGGTCAGTTTACTTACACTCTGAACGGGACCTGGCTGTCGCGATTTGAGTTGCAAGTTAATCCCGATCAGAAACCGTTTGGCATTGCGGGTGAGTTTGTGCCGACCGGGTTTGCCCTGACCAGTTCGCTCCCGCGTAACCGAGCGTTCGCCAGTTTGTTCTATCACGGTCCGCATGATAGTTGGATGAATGGCTTGGATGTCGGCGCCACGGTTCACTGGACTGGCCAATATTGGGACGACATTCTGGAGGGCTTTGACCGCAAAATTCGGGAGTGGACGACTCTTGATCTGCTCGCCTCCTACACGTTTAACATGCCGACACCAGTGGTTCAGGAAGTGCCTGGTTACTCCAAGGACGGCGGCAAGAACGTGAAGATGAAGGACGGAAAAGAAAAGAACGTGATGCCGGTCAGCACCGCTACTTACAGCGAGTGCGGATGGCGCGCGTGGTTGAATGGCACGACCGTCACGCTCGGAATGCAGAACGTGTTCGATGCCGATCCGCCGTTTGTCGCCGGAGCGTTCGAGAACAATTACGACGAATCGCTGGCTGATGTCAGAGGCCGGTTCTGGTATGTCGGACTGAAGAAACGCTTCTAAGGCCAAGCGGAAACACTCAAACAGCGGCCGGACCTCTTACAGGGTCCGGCCGTTTTGTTTCTGCTATCTCCTGCCGGGAAGCCCTTTAGAGTGAAGGTCCGGTTACCCAGCACCGAGCGAACTTGGTCGCGATGAGGCGATGCTGTTCTAATGGAGTGCCGACTGGTGAAGCGGGATATCTGCTCGATATAGGGCAATGTCTTTCTCAAGCGTTCTCGCCAGATCGGAATCACCACGCGAGATCGCTATCTTCTGGCCTTTTTCGGCCGCGGCGATCGCGTCGGCAAATTTGCCGCACTCGCTGTAAGACGCAGCTAGCGTCCGAAAAAAAATCGCATCTTTGCCGCCGGAAATCTCTACCGCCTCTGCGGCGAGACTGACTGCCTTCGCTCCATTCCGAATTGAAGGATCGGAAGATGTGGCCAGCACCCACGCCATGTTATTACGAGCATTGGCTTCCCCCGGATCAACCTGCAGCGCGGTTTGATAATGAACGATCGCCTGTTCCGGCCAGCCCTTTTGCAGCAAGGCGTTTCCAAGACTTGTGTGGGCCGCGGCATCATTAGGCTGTATCGCCAGAGTTTTTTGCCATTGCGCGATTGCATCGTCGATCCGGCCTTGTTGGAAGAGCACATTACCGAAGTTGTAATAGGCGTCGCCATAATCAGGTCGTAGCTTTATCGCTTCCTCGTAGTGGACGATCGCCTCCTCTAGTTTTCCTTTTCGGGCGAGAGCGTTGGCCAGATTCATATGAACGAGAGCCGTCCCCAGATTGTAACGCATCTGACTGTTGCCCGATCTAATTTCTAGCGCCGTCTCGAAATGTGAAATGGCTTTGTCCAGTTCGCCGCGCCGCAGATAAAGAAATCCGAGGTTATTGTGGGCGAAGTCGTTATTCGAGGTCACGGAAAGGGCGTGGTCCCACAGCCCTTCGCTATTCTTCCAGAACGAGGCCTGAACAGCCGCGATATAACTTAAAACTGCTATGGTCGTCGCTGCCACAAGCCAAAGATATTTCCGCCGAAGATGCCAGGTCGTTGCCAGGTCTACTGCTGTCCAGACGATCAGTAGAAACAGACCAATGTGAGGCAAGTAGGTATAACGATCGGCATGTCCTTGCTCGCCAATCTGAACGATTCCGATGACAGGGACCAGCATGCCGACATACCAGAACCATCCAGTAAAGACGTAAGGCCGCTTCTTCCGCAAAAGAATTGCCATCGCAGAAATAAGGAGCAGCAACGTCGTCGCCAGGGTAACTTGCCAGATCGGCAGCTCGTTATTCGGATGAGGATAGAAAACCGCCAGGCGCGCCGGCCAGAATGTCTGCCGCACATATTCGATGTAGCTAACTACTGCGTTGTTGAGCCGCCAGGTAAAAGGCAGCTGCTCGAGTGATCCTGTAGCCTGATCCTGCGCCCATATTGTGAGCAGGCAGGACAGCCCGGAAAGGATCAACAACGGTGTTTTCTCCAAAAATAATTGCTGGTAGCCCGGTCTTTGCTTCAACCAGCTAGCAATGCCCCTTCCAGTAAACTGCGTGCCTTTGTCAAACCGCCGCAAGGGCCAGTAATCAAGTAGCAGCAAAACAAACGGGGCGGTTACCAGCATTGGCTTGGACATCAGGCCAAGCGCAAAAATCATTGCCACAAAAAAATAGCGCCCAGGCGAAGTTGCTCGTACATAACGAACATATGCCGCCAGCGTGAGCATGAAGAAGACGGTGCTGAGCACATCTTTTCGCTCACTCACCCATGCCACGGATTCAACGTGCAAGGGGTGAATTGCAAACAATGCCGCTACAAAAGCGCTTGGCCAGAGTGCTCCCGTGGTCACCTGTAACACTCGAAACAACAACAGCACCGCGATGATGTGTAATACGACGCTGGTGAAGTGATGGCCCCCGGCATTTAAACCATACAGCTGGCAGTCCAGCATGTGTGAAACTGTCGTTAAAGGATGCCAGTTCCGCGCGTGTGGGTGGGTAAAGGCACTGACAATTCCATTAATATTCAGGCCTCCTGCGACCAACGGATTATCGTAGACGTAGACGTGGTCATCGAAGTTAACAAACTCATGCCTCACCGTCTGACCAAAGACCAACCACGTGATTGCGCTTAAAAAGAGGTAAACCAAAACGACTTGCGCGCGAGATGGCGCCTGTCTGCGACCCTCTAAAGAATGACCGCGCCGCTGGCGAACCTGTCTGGATTTGCTCGACTGACCGACAGTTCTACGATGACGGGTAGCCATTTCTCAGGTTGAGATCGCGCAGCGGGCTTCCAGCGTGACAGCGTGCGATGTTAATCTGAAACCCAGTAATCAGGGTTTTCGTCGGTAAATCAAGATAAACTCTCCCAGCTCCGGCACCTGTTGCGGGACGTCGTCAAAATAATATTCAACTCGATCCGCGGCAATGATGTTGACGAAACCGACCGCAACATAATTCTCGGCGATGTACCGCTGAGCCCATTCAAAGATTAGGTTTTCAGAGCGCGGCGAATGCAACCAAGAGACATCGATGGTTACGGAAATCAGATATTTCGGTTCTGCTGCTTCGATCTCATGAATCATCTCGCTTTGCATCTGGCGCGCATATGTCTGTGCCTCCATTAGCGGATAAGTGTAAATGTAACCGGTCGCGGAATGACGATGGGAGTAAAAGTAAATCTGAGGCTCGGATCCTACCACCGCGATGGTGTCGGAAGGGTCCGTATGATCGCGGACGTATTCTGCAACTTTGATCGTCTCAGAAAAGGGGTTTCCAGCGTAGATGGTGTGGGAGGCTTCAATGGGGGAAAGGAGAAAGAAAAGATCGCGCTGAGCCAGGACAAGGAAGACTGCGCACGATGCGAGTAAAAGGACCGGGAAGAATCGAACCCTAGTGATCTGGCGGCGCAATACGCTTGAAATGCTGTTGATAGCTATGCCGGCGAATAGGGCCACAGCAGGCAGAAGTAGAATAAAGTAATGTGACCGAAAATAGAAGCCCAAGCAGAGTGCCAATGTTGAGGAAATGAACAAGCCAAGGAGGAAACCGGTGCTCCTGCCGGTTGACCTGTTCAAGGAGCAGGTAAGTAAACCGACTCCGGCCAGTATCCAGAGTGGCCAGTTTGGTCCGATCGCGTCTCTGACGCCCTGAATAAGGAGCTGGCGCGCATCTGAGATCGAAACGAGAGTCCCGTACTCGTGCGCGTAGTGGATTGTCCAAAACCAAAACTGGACGAACACTCCGGCATAGCAGAGAGCTAGAAAGGTGATTACCAGCGGAGTTACCGCACCTCCGGCGAATATCAGGTTTCGCAGAATGGCTTTTCGTAAGGCTAATCCCGAACGAACATCACCAAGAAAAAGATAAACCGCGCCAAAGAGGATGAAAAACAATCCGGGTTGCTTCATGAGAAGTCCCAGCCCCATAAGCAAACCGCCGAGCAAGAGCCGTCCTACGCCCAGTCGACTTTGCTTGTTCAATAATAGGAATGCGCCGCCGAGGACGGGCAATACGACAAAATGAGTTGCATGTGCAGCGAGTCCAAGCACCGAGGGACTGACGGAAAGAAGCGCGTAGCTGGCCGCGGCCACAATTCCAACGGTAGAATTTACCAGTCGCTTCCCAATGAAAAAGATAAGCGCGCTTGTTGCGCAGTTCACGAGCAATAGCCCCAAATGAATTGCGGTGACAGTTTGTCCGAAGAGAAACATCGTAATTGCGTAGGCGACGTAAGTTCCCGGAAACTTCATGCTGTAAGCCAGTTTGTAAGGAGGAATACCCTGTAAAAGAAGCTGACCGGCATAAGCGTATTCTCCTTCGTCGCGTTCGAGCGGAATTCCGAGAAGTCGAATTCTTACTGCAGTAGTCAGACTGAAAACAGCCACCGCAAGCACCCACCACGCGATGCGAATAGTCTTGTCCTGATCGTTCTTCACATGCGGATTATTTGCGACTTCCACATTGCAGGTGTTTTTATCTCGAGATCTCGTTGCATTGAGCATTAATTGCTAAGAGTAACTTGTCACCTTCTCGAGGTCTAAATCGCCCCTAAAGCACGGCAATAGAAAGCGTGAGACTGGTACCCGGCGATGATGCATACTTGAAGAAGCTCGAGAACTGGACAGCATTTTGGGCGGACCATCGCGAAGTATCCAATAACAAATGCAGTACGCGCTCTTTAGGTATCTAGTTCGCCTCAAACGAGGCTATCTCATTTTGGCGCTGCTTTTGGTTGTCACCGCGATTTTGGCTTACCAGCCGGCGTGGCACGGCGGTTTCATTTGGGACGACGATGCTTACATAACCAACAATGAGCTGCTGACCGCTCCGGACGGTTTGCGCCGGATTTGGTTCTCGTTGGATTCTCCATCTCAGTACTTTCCGCTGGTCTACACCATGTTTCGGTTTGAACATTCCTGGTGGGGACTTAATCCGACGGGTTACCATGTCGTCAATATTTTGCTTCATATTGCGAACGCGCTCCTACTGTGGGGCTTACTAGCGCGTTTGCGTGTGCCCGGTGCCTGGGTGGCCGGTGCAATTTTCGCACTTCATCCGGTACAAGTCGAATCGGTCGCCTGGATCACGGAACGGAAAAATGTGTTAATGGGATTTTTCTTTCTGCTCACGATTCGGGCCTGGGTTGAATTTGTCGATGAACAAACGAAGCATCGCTGGTTTTTTTACGTTCTGGCACTGGTCCTCTATGCCTTGGCCCTTTTCAGTAAAACCACTGCCTGTACTCTCCCAGCGGCGCTGCTCCTAATCTTTTGGTTGCAGGGACAGCGGATCAACCAACGCAGGCTGTTGCAGCTTGTTCCGTTCGTCGTTCTCGCACTCGGCATGGGCTTGTTGACCGTTTGGTGGGAGCGTTATCATCAAGGAACGCATGGGCCAATGTTCGCCATAAGTCCCCTCGAGCGTCTTCTCATTGCCAGCCGAGCTATCTCGTTCTACCTAGGCAAACTATTCTGGCCGTCGAACCTTACTTTCATCTATCCGCGGTGGCATATCGCGCCGAGTAATCTGCTCAATTACGCGCCTTTTTTGGGGATAGGTGGACTAGGCGCAGCAATATATCTCACGCGACGCTACCTTGGTCGCGGGGTCGAGACCGCGATGTTGTTCTTTGGCGCGACCCTTGGCCCGGTGCTCGGTTTTATTATGCTCTACACCTTTCGCTACACTTTCGTGGCCGATCATTACCAGTACCTCGCAAGTATTGGCCCAATTGCTCTGGTGTGCGCCGGCGCCGCGACATTAGCTCGCTCGTACACCCAGGCCCGGCCACTTGTCTTTGGCCTACTGGCTTGCGCCATTGCCGTAATGACGGTGCTAACATGGCGGCAAAGCGCGATGTATGCCGATATTGAGTCACTTTGGCGGACGACAATTGCAAGAAATCCTGATTGTTGGATGGCTCACAATAATTTGGGCACTGTTCTTTTACAGAAAGGGCAGGTTGATAACGCAATTGCCCAATACCAGCAGACATTACAAATGGCGCCGGAGGCCGCTGATGCGGACTACAACCTTGGTAACGCCTTTTTGCAGAAGGGAGAAGTCGATGCAGCCCTCACCCATTATCAAAAAGCGGTGTCGGTTATTCCGAAGGATCCCGACATTCAGGTCGGTCTCGGCAATGCTCTGTGGCAAAAAGGAAAAGCCCAAGAAGCAATCGACCATTACCGGCAAGCGCTGGAATTACGTCCTTACTACTTCGCCGCACATTATAATCTTAGCACCGTCCTTTTGCAGAAAGGTGAAATCGACGATGCAATCATGCATGGTCAGGTCGCCCTGACAATACGGCCTAATGTTGCTGCTGTGCACACAAACCTGGCTGTTGCTTTGTTGGCCAAGGGAGAAATTGCGGATGGTATCAGGCAATTCGAAAAAACATTGCAGATAGCGCCGCGATCTGTTCCCGCTCTGAATAACCTGGCCTGGATATTCGCAACCTATCCGGATCCGGCATTTCGAGATGGCGCAAAAGCGCTCGAGCTTGCAGAGGCAGCAAATGAGTTTTCGGGTCACAACAACCCGGTCATTCTTCGAACCCTGGCGGCGGCGGATGCGAATGCAGGGCAATTCAGCAGGGCGATTGAAGTGGGGCAACTTGCCCTAGCACTCACCGACCGGCAAAGCCCGCTGGCCAATGCGTTGCAACGGGAGATTGCCGGTTACGAAGCTAGTGAGCCGCATCGGGAAGACGTTAAGCGTTAACGGGTTGGATGATCACCGAAGAGGAAAGCGCGGGCTCATGAAGGAATGCAACGGCATAGACAGTGCTCATATGAACCATAAGTACCATGGTCTTAGTAAGTATTGCCCCGTTCGCCTCGAGGCGCATTCTTTTTCTGGTCGCAGCCTTTTCCGCTCTTTCCATCGCTACCTGCTTTGCCGATTCGCTCCTCGTCACCGCCAAAAAGACCCCTTACGATCATCAGATGGCGCGAATCCAGCCGGTGCTGAACGCGCCGACTTCCGTTCAGCATTCCGGTCTGCCCTTGTCCCTCGTTAACCAGTGGATAGGCGAGCTGCGCGCAATTCCCTACCGCTATTCAATGGAGTGGAAAAGGCCGAGTGAGGTTGCCCACGCGCCGGCTGCAGATTGCAAGGGAAAAGCAGTCGCACTTTATCAAAGAATGCGAGAAAATGGCGCGCGTAATTTGCGTCTGGTTATCGGCAGACGCACTCCGATGAGCCGGTCCACCCACACCTGGATTGAGTGGACGAGCGCATCCGTGACCTTCGTCCTTGATCCAACAATCAATTGGATTGCCCAGGCGGTGAATGAGATACCGGAAAACTCATACGTGCCCTATTACGCCTTTGCCGGCAGCCGAAAGTATCGGGCGGCTGCAGCAACGTCATTGTACGCGCGTCTGTAATTCAAACGTTTCTACTTCCGTCAGATTGCGGTCGCTGGGCTGGTGCTATTAAGGCCAGATATCAACTGGCCGGCAATTTTCGCTTGTCAGATCGGGAGAGGATTGGATAACGTGGTATTGAATGGGGGGCATGGCGGCGAAGCGGTACTATTTTTTACGCGCTTCAACCTTTTTTCTTGGCTTCGGAATTGCCATCTCAATCAGCGGCGCGGACCTGGTGTTGCAAAAAGTTCCGCCCCTGACAGTGGCGCAAGCTCCTAACTACCCGCAAAATCTGGCCCGGTTCGATCTTGGCGCCCAAATCGAGAGCGACGTGCCAGACGATGCCTCCTCTTCGGTTCCATTCCTTTCCGGTGA
>Ga0209474_10002555_pt1 | contig 16643 bp, 13 predicted proteins | sample GraSoiAngelo_145_FD_185902 | JGI IMG/M metagenome (GOLD analysis project Ga0209474, IMG submission 185902) | Grasslands soil microbial communities from the Angelo Coastal Reserve, California, USA - 14_1009_05_20cm (SPAdes) (version 2) | ecosystem: Environmental > Terrestrial > Soil > Grasslands...
GGCCCGCGTCCCAGCGCCTCGGTGGCTGGATGCGGTCGAGCTTCTCGGCGAGGTCGCGTTGCCGCGGATCGGGGTGATACGCGGCGACCCGTCGCAGGATGCCGTCGGAATCGACGAGCGAAAAGGCGCACCAGTCGCCGAGCCCCTCGACGACGCGGTGAACGATGCGGCGAAGCGGCTCTCCCTCGTCGCCTCCCACGTAGTCGAGAAGCGTCGCCGAGATCTCCGACAGGATGCGGTGGCGGCGCTCCGCTTCGCGCAAGCGGGCGCGCTCGGATTCGAGCTCGACGGCGTCGCTCACTGCGTGCTCCTCGAGCACGAAGCTTGCGCGAACCTCGGTCCGCTGACAACCACCCGCGTTCTCACCGGTTCGACATTGCGCACGAGGCGCTGCGCGGACACCCGGCGTTTGCTACATTGCGCTTCCCTCATGGACCCGCGAATCACAGCCGAGGTCGTCCGGCAGCACGGCCTCACCGAGGAGGAATACCGCCGGATCCTCGGCCATCTGGGACGCGAGCCAAATCTCGTCGAGCTCGGGATCTTCTCGGCGATGTGGTCGGAGCACTGCTCGTACAAATCGTCGCGGCGGTTCCTCAAGCACTTGCCGACCAAGGGAGCGCGCGTCCTGCAGGGCCCGGGCGAGAACGCCGGCGTGGTCGACGTCGGGGGCGGGCTGGCGGTCGCGTTCAAGATGGAGAGCCACAACCACCCGAGCTACATCGAGCCGTACCAAGGCGCGGCCACCGGTGTGGGCGGCATCCTCCGCGACGTGTTCACCATGGGCGCACGGCCGATCGCGTCGCTCAACTCGCTGCGGTTCGGCAAGCCGTCGCATCCCAAGACCGCGCGCCTCCTCGAAGGCGTGGTGGCGGGCATCGGCGGTTACGGCAATTGCATCGGCGTACCGACGGTCGGGGGCGAAGTCGCTTTCGACGACAGCTACGACGGCAACTGTCTCGTCAACGCATTCACCCTCGGGCTCCTCAAGTCGAATCGCATCTTCCGCGGCAGAGCGTCGGGCGTGGGCAATCCGGTCATCTACATCGGCGCACGGACCGGGCGCGACGGCATTCACGGCGCCACCATGGCGTCGGCGGAGTTCGACGAGCAGAGCGAGTCGAAGCGGCCCACCGTCCAGGTCGGCGATCCGTTCCTGGAAAAGCTCCTGCTCGAAGCGTGCCTCGAGCTGTTCAAGACGGATTGCCTGGTCGGTATCCAGGACATGGGCGCGGCGGGGCTGACGTCGAGCTCTGTGGAGATGGCCTCCCGCGCGGGCAGCGGACTGGAGCTCGACGTCGATGCGGTCCCTCGTCGCGAGACGGGGATGACGCCCTACGAGGTGATGCTCAGCGAATCGCAGGAGCGCATGCTGCTCGTCGCGAAGAAAGGACGCGAGCGCGAGGTCTTCGACATCTGCGACAAGTGGGATCTGGCGCACGCGGTCGTCGGACGCGTCACGGATTCGGGAAAGCTGATCGTGAAGTCCGGCGGGAAGACAGTGGCGGAGCTGCCCATCGCGCCGCTCACGGACGAAGCGCCTTCGTACGATCGGCCGCGGCGGCGTCCCGGCTGGCAGGACGAAGTGCAGAAGCTCGATCTGGCGTCGATTCCGGAGCCGCGCGACCTCACCTCGGCGCTGAAGCAGGTGCTCGGATCGCCGAACGTCGCTTCGAAAGAATGGGTGTACCGCCAGTACGATCACATGGTCAGGATCGGCACCACGGTGCGGCCCGGCGCGGGCGACGCGGCGGTCGTTCGGTTCACGGGGCAGCGCGATGGAGGCGTTGCGCTCAGCGTGGATTGCAATTCGCGCTACTGCTATCTCGACCCGCGGCTCGGGGCGGCGCACGCAGTCGCCGAGGCCGCGCGCAACGTGAGCTGCGTCGGTGGCGAGCCGATCGCGGTCACCGACTGCCTCAACTTCGGCAATCCCGAGCGACCGGAGATCATGTGGCAGTTCGAGCAGGCGTGCCTCGGCATCGCCGAGGCGTGCACGGCGTTGGGTACACCCGTCGTGTCCGGCAACGTCTCGCTCTACAACGAGACCGAAGGAAAAGGGATCTTCCCCACCCCGACGATCGGCATGGTCGGCCTGATGGACGACTGCGCGAAGAACGCCTGCTCCGCGTTCCTGAATGCCGGCGACCGCGTCGCTCTCATCGGCCCGCTGTGTGGTCCCGATGGCGGTCACCTCGGCGGAAGCGAGTACCTGAAGGTGGTCCACGGCCGGACCGCGGGCGTGCCGCCGCCGCTCGATCTGGACATGGAGAAAAAAGTGCAGGGCGCCGTTCGCTCTCTGGCGCGCGAAGGTGTCCTCCGCGCCGCTCACGATACGAGCGACGGCGGTCTCGCGGTCGCGCTCGCCGAGATGTGCTTCGCTCGCGATCTCGGCTGCCGCATCGTCCTTCCGCCGCAGCCCGGCCGGGCCGACGCGCTTCTCTTCGGCGAGGACGCCGGCCGCATCCTCGTCGCGTACGCGCCGGCCGCGGCCGATCGCGTCGCCGCCGTGGCGCGCGAGCACGGCGCGCCGTTCCGCGAGCTCGGCGAAGTGGGTGGCTCGTCGCTGATGATCAAGTCGGGCGACCGCACGCTCATCGACGTCCGGATCGCGGACGCGAAGGAGCCATGGTCGTCAGCCATCCCGCGGCTCGTCGGCGAAGGTATCCACCAGGTGGCGTTGGAAGCCCGCTAGCCAGCCACGGCGACGGCATGGCCCGGCACGGGGCGCGCGTCTTTTCTCGCGCGAATGCTTGTGGCATCCGTGAGAAGTGGACACGCAGCTTCTCAGCGCCGACAGCCCATCCGACGTCGACGCGGCCGCCGACCTGTTGCGACGCGGCGGGCTTGTCGCCTTTCCGACGGAAACCGTGTACGGGCTGGGGGCGCTTGCGCTCGAGCCGTGGGCGGTCCGCGCCATCTACGCGGCAAAGGGGCGCGCCACGACGAACCCGCTCATCGTGCACGTCCTGGGAGAAGACGATGCCCGCCCGCTGTGCGCGCGTTGGCCCATCGAGGCGCAGGAGCTCGTCACGCGCTTCTGGCCCGGTCCGCTGACGCTGGTGTTGCCGCGCACCGACCGCGTTCCCGACGAAGTCACCGCTGGAGGACCGACCGTCGCGGTGCGCGCGCCTTCGCATCCGACGGCGAGGAAGCTGCTCGCGCGCGTCGGCGCGCCTCTCGCCGCGCCCAGCGCGAATCGCAGCGCGCATGTCTCGCCCACCAGCGCCGCGCACGTGCTGCGCGACCTGAACGGCCGCATCGATGCGGTGGTCGACGGCGGGCGTTGTCCGGTCGGCATCGAATCGACGGTTGTGGCGCTCACGTCGCGCGGTCCACGGCTCTTGCGGGCGGGCGCGGTCCCGCGCGCGCTGCTCGAGGAGCTGCTCGGGGAAGTTCCGGACGAGACCGCTTCCGCGCCCGTTTTGGCGTCACCCGGCCAGGAGAAGCGGCACTACGCGCCGGCGGCGCTCGTCCGTGTCGCGGCCGCTTCCGCGCTGCCGCGCGTTGCAGCCGACCTGCCGCGTCCCGTCGGCGCCCTGGTGCGCAGCGACGTCGCGTTCCCTGACGGAGTGATCTCGTTGCGCCTGCCGAGTGATGCCGCCGGATACGCCCGCGACCTGTACGCTTCGCTTCGCGAGCTGGAGGACCGCGGATGCACTTCGATCTGCATCGAATCCGTCCCGTCGACACGCGAATGGGACGCGATCCGCGATCGCCTCACGCGCGCATCTGCTTAGAGTCCGCGAGCGCCAACGCGATACCGGCAGCGACGCGGGCGTTGTTCTCCAGCAGATCGAGATTCACAGCGAGCGTTCGGCCCGAGGTGGCCCGAGCGATGGCGCCGAGCAGGAACGGCGTGAGCTCCTTGCCCGAGAGTCCCGCGCGATCCGCTTCGTCGATGGCGGCGGCGACTGCGCGCTCGACGTCCGCATGGGGCAGTGGCGAGGGCGGAGGTGCGCAGACGAGAACTCCGGTGCTCTGCCGCAGCTCGTCCCAATGCACACGGAGCATGTGCGCCACCGCGGCGGGATCGTCGTAACGGTGCTCGAGCCTGATACCGCTTTTCTGCGTGTAGAACGCGGGCAACTCCGCGGTACCGAACCCGAGCACCGGAACGCCGAGCGCCTCCAGCGCTTCGGCGGTAGCGCCGACATCGAGGATGACCTTCGGCCCGGCGCAGACGACGCAAACAGCCGCGCGCGAAAGCTCCAGCAGATCCGCCGACACGTCCAGCGGATCGGCCGGCGAGGCGCGCCGGTGGACCCCGCCGATACCGCCGGTCGCGAACATGCGAATGCCCAGCCGCGAGGCAATGGCGCACGTCGCGGATACCGTCGTTCCGGCATCTCGCCTGGCAGCGCAAAGCGCGGCGAGATCCCGTACGCCGGCCTTCGCCGGCCGCGCCGACGGGTCGGCGAGTCGCTGCAGATCGGAATCGGAGGCTCCGACGACGATCCGACCCGCGACGATCGCGATCGCCGCCGGAACGGCGCCGGTCTCGCGCACCGCCTTCGCGCAGCGCCGCGCCGCCTCGAGGTTGTGCGGGTGCGGCAGCCCGTGCGCGACGACGCTCGTCTCCAGCGCGACGGCAGTGTCGCGGCGGATTGCCTCCTCGACTTCCGCGGAAACATCGATCATCGCTCTTCGCCCACGCCGAGAGCATGCGCCAGGCCCGGACCATAGTACGTCCGCGCGGCCTCACCCTCTCCGCGCATCGCGCGCACCGGATCCTCGACGTAGCCGACGTACCCGTCCGCCAGTCCGACGAAGTGCTCCGGCGCGGCGGCCAGAGCGAGGCTGCCGACCAGCTCACCGGGAATGCCGCTCACGCGGGCCGCGCCGATCGCGATCGCCGTGCGCACGGCGAAGGGAGGTGCCCACCAGGTCAGCACATTGCTCACAGCCCGTCGGAGCGGCCACGGCACGCGTACGCTCGCTTGCGCCGCAGGCAGCGCGTGCAGAGTCACGTCGCACGAGAGCGGCGCTCCTTCCTGCCACGCTGCCGTCTCCAGCAGGTCGAGCGCGCGCTGCGCTACGCGGTTGCCGAGCTCGTCGGCGGCTAATGCCGGATCGGAAGGCAAGCGGTCGCGGGCCCACGTCGCGTTTGCGCCGGCGCCCTGCAGCACGAGCGCCGGCGCTTGCGTTTCCTGCTCGATCGCGCGCGCCGCCGCGCCGGGCCAATCGCCGGACGCGACGGACGTGTCGGACGACAGCACTGTCGGATGCATCCCGTAGACCGCGAGCGTCGCCACCACCACGCCCGATTCGTCCCGCGCCTGCATGGCAAAGAGCGTCGGATCGACGGGACCCGCGCTGCGCACCACGGAGGGTCCGTCGGCCCACTCGACCTGCGCGATTGCGAGGCGGCCCGCGCGCAAGTAGCCGAGAGCGCCGCGAATCGCGTCGGCGGTGGTCTGCGCGATCGTGTTCAGGAGCGCCGGATCATAGCGGCCGCTGCCGCCCAGCTCCGCGATCAGGTTGTCCCACGTCCCACCCGGCCCGGAATGCGTGTGCGTCGCAGCGAGCAAGAGGCACGTGCGCGGAGGAAGCTGCGCTCGCCGCAGCACCTCCTCCTCGAGCTCGGCGGAGACGAGCAACGCGTCGAGCGCCACGATGATGGCGCGCACCTCGCCCGAGCGAATCACGAGGGCGCGCACGTAGACGCGGCCGTCCATATCCGCGCGCCGCCAGCCGGCATATCCCGCGAGCGGCGAGCCGCGCGGGACCTCGATCGTCATCTTGTCCGCTCCCACCTCGAGAACGGGTGCCTCGGAACGAGTGCGCAACGACGCGCGGCCGTGCACGGCACCGGGCAGTGGAAGCGGTGAGCGCCGACCGAGCGGGACGACGAGCACGACCAGCGCCACGGCGGCGACTGCTCCGACGAGGATCCGGAAGAAAACCTTCAATTCGCGACGCGCCGCGCGCCCAGATAGCGCGATTGGAACCACGGCTCGCCCATGTCGGCCTCGACGACGCCGTGAGAGGACGAGGCGTGGATGATCCGATGCGCGCGCGAATCGATGACCATCCCCACGTGCGACACGCCCGAGCCGTTCGTGTCGAAGAACACGAGGTCGCCTTCACGCAGCGCCTCGCGCGCGACGGGCTTGCCGCTCTTCCACTGCAGCCGCGAAACGCGCGGCAACGAGACGGCGATCGCGCGATATGCGTTGCGCGTCAGCCCCGAGCAATCGATCCCGGCGCGCGTCTCGCCGCCCCAGACGTATGGAGTGCCGAGATAGGCCAAAGCGCTCCGCTCCAACCTGGGCCACTGCGCGAACGGCCCGCCACTCTCGCGCGAGCGGGGCAGCTCAGGGGGAAGCTCCATCTCGTCGGCCGCCAGCGAGTCGTCGCGCGTGCCGCCGCGGCGCGCGGAAACCGGCCCTTCGAAGACGCCGCGATAACCGGAATCCGGCGGGACCGTCCTCTTGCGGACGGCGTTCGCAAAGATCGCACGCGTCGAGGCCAGCGCCGAGCCGGGGCGGCGTGGCTCTTTCCGCATCGCGGTGAAAACGTACCCGGCGTACAGCTTCGCGTCGTATTTCCGCCGCGCCGCATCGACCAGCCCCCACTTCAACGTATCGAACGTGGCGGCGTCCCAATCGTGCTCCATCGCGTTCCGCACCAGATCGGCGGCGACCTCGTCGGGTACGCCGCCCTTCACCGCCTGGCGGTATCCATTCGCCCAGGCCGACAGCTTCTCCGCGGACACCGGCTTGCGGAACCCGTACAACGCGATGCCGTCGACGACCTCCGCGGGCGCTCCGCGCCACACCGCCTGGTACGCGGCGAACGCGACTTCCGCGATCCGATCGACCGACGCCTGGTCGAACATTCCCTCGGCGACGACGTGCATCAGCGTCTGCACGTCCTGCGGGGCCTGTGGACGGACGACGTTCAAAGCGTAATTCGAGAATCGCGCGCGAATGGCTGCGACGAGCTGCTCGCGTTGCTCGGCCGTAAAGCCGGCATCGCGCGCGAGCTGCGCCTGCACGTACTCGATCACGGTCTGCCGCGGCGCCGCTGCAACGGCGGGCGCCACCAGCAGCGCTAGGAATATCGATCGTTTCGCCACGGATGCGCGGTGTTGCTGTATCCGCGCAGCTCCCAGAAACCGAGCCGATCGTGCGTCAGCACCTCGATGCGACGGACCCACTTCGCTCCCTTCCACGCGTACAGCTGCGGCGTGATCACCCTGACGGGACCGCCGTGCTCGACAGGCAGTGGCTTGCCCTCCGCCGTGTGGACGAGCAGCACGTCATCCTTCAGCGCTTCCTCGAGCGGGAGGTTGGTCGTGTATCCGTCGTAGGCGTGCGTCATCACGTGCGTCGCTTCCGGCACCGGGCGCGCCAGCGCGAGCACCGTCGAGAGCGGCACTCCTTCCCAGGGAACGTCCAGCTTCGACCACGTCGTGACGCAGTGGAAATCGCTGACCTCCGTGAGTTGGGGAAGCGCGATGAAGTCCTTCCACGACAAGCGGAGTGCCTCTTCGACGGCGCCGTCGACGACCAGTTCCCACTTCGAGAGCGGCACGTTCGGCAGACGCCCGAGGTCGAGCACGGGCCACCCGGTGGTGACGGTCTGTCCGACCGGCAGCTTGGGCATGCCGTGCCGATTCGCCGGGCCGCTCCCCAGCGGGTTCTCGTCGGACGTCGCGGGCGTGTTCCGCATGCGCTGCTGGAAGCGCTCGCGCAGCCTCATGCGCGCGTCGACGATCCGCGCTTCCTTGTCGTCCGGCATGGCAGCCGCGATGCTAACACTCGCGCCGGGGACAACATGAAATGTGTCCTCACGGCCAATCGGTGAATGCGGACACCACGAAATGGGGGGAGACCATTGGATGGTGTCCCCACCAGGGAAGTACTCGTCGGAGTGGCGTGTTTTCACTGCGTTGCAGGGTGGGTGCCAACCCTGTACGCTTCGTTCCCCAGCGGGAGAGCCCGGTGAAGCTGAAGGTCCTCAGAGACCCGATCGACGACGACAAGTTCCACGACGAATGCGGTGTATTCGGCGTGTTCGGGCATCCCGAGGCAGCGAACATCACGTATCTGGGCATCCATGCGCTCCAGCACCGCGGGCAGGAGTCGGCGGGCATCGCCTCGCTGAACGGCGGGCAGATCCACCTGCACAAGTCCATGGGCCTGGTCGCCGACATCTTCGGCGTGGAAACGCTCGCCCGCCTGCCGGGCGACGCGGCGATCGGCCACACCCGCTACTCGACGGCGGGGCAGTCGCGCATCGAGAATGCGCAGCCTTTCCTTTCCAACGGCGCTTTGGGCCCGATCGCCGTCGCGCACAACGGCAACCTGGTCAATGCGGAGGAGCTTCGCGCGCGCCTCGAGGAGCAGGGAGCGATCTTCGTCGGCTCGTCCGACACCGAGCTGCTCCTGCATCTCATTGCGCGCGAGCGCGGCGGAACGGTCGTCGAGCGCATCCAGCGAGCTCTGCAGCACGTGCGCGGCGCGTATTCCCTCCTCTTGCTCACCCGGGACTCGATTGTCGCTGTCCGCGATCCGCTCGGTTTCCGTCCGCTGGTGCTCGGCAAGCTGCGCGGAGCTCCGGTGTTCGCCAGCGAGAGCTGCGCCTTCGATCTCATCGAGGCGCAGATGGTTCGCGAGATCGAGCCGGGCGAGATGGTCGTCGCTGATCGATCGGGCGTGCGCACCGTGCAGAAGATCCCGCCGCAGCGCAGCGGCAAGTGCATCTTCGAGCTGATCTACTTCGCGCGCCCCGACTCGCAGGTGTTCGGACGCAGCGTGTACCGTACGCGGAAGGAGCTGGGGCGCCGCCTCGCCATCGAGCAGCCGGCGGACGCGGACGTCGTGGTGCCCGTGCCCGACTCGGGGGTTCCCGCGGCCCTGGGCTACGCAGAGCAGAGCGGCATCCCGTACGACATGGGGCTCATCCGCAGCCACTACGTCGGTCGGACGTTCATCGAGCCGTCGCAGTCGATCCGCCACTTCGGCGTGAAGCTGAAGCTCAACCCGGTGCAGCACGTCGTGAAGGGCAAGCGCGTGGTGGTGGTCGACGACTCGATCGTGCGCGGCACCACGAGCCGCAAGATCGTCAAGATGCTGCGCGATGCAGGCGCCAAGGAAGTGCACGTGCGCGTCAGCGCGCCGCCGACGCGCTGGCCCTGCTACTACGGAATCGATACGCCCGTCCGGAAGGAGCTGATCGCGGCCACGCATACCGTGGAGGAGATCGCGAAGTACGTCACCGCGGATTCGCTCGGCTACCTCTCCGAACAGGGAATGCACGAGGCGGTGCGCGCCGAGCCACGGACCTTCTGCGACGCCTGCTTCACCGGCGAATACCTGGTGCAGCTCACGCCGCCGAACGAGACCCGCGCCGCCAGTTAGCAAAACACACTCGGTTCGCGTTGATCCGGGGACGAGCGCGAATCGGCCGTAAGCGGTAATTCGCTCGAGTCCGTTTCTGGACATTGGGCCGGCGGGTGGGATCATGTGCGGCGGTGCCGAGCATCCTCGAGCTGCTGCAGAAGGTGCAGCTCATCGACGACCGCGGTGCGGATGCGGTCATGAGCCGCGCGAAGTCGCGCAGCGGCGGCCACATCGTCCAGCAGGTCGCCGAACTGGGCCTCGCGACCGAGTCGAGCATCGCGCGCTCCATCTCCGTCGAGCTCGGGCTGCCGCGCATCGACCTGCAGATGACTCCTCCGGAAGTCACGGCGCTCAACCTGCTCGACGCGCGCACTTGCGCGGAGCGCTTCGTCCTTCCCGTCGCGCTGCGCGAAAACGCCGGGCTGCTCTGGCTGGCGATGGCCGATCCGACCGATCACGATACGATCTCGCTGGTGGCTCGACGCGCGCAAAAGCGCGTCCGGCCGGCCGTCGCGGGCCCCAGCGAGATCCTGCGCGCTGCCCGGCAATGCTATGCCGCACCGCACGCCGGCAACGTGCAACAGCCGGAGCAACCGCCCGACGAGAAGCTGGCCGCGATCGAGCTGGACGATACCTCCGCCGAAGAGGTCGAGGTGGTCGGGCTGATGGACGAATCCGCTTCCCCGCTTGCGCGCATCGCCGCGCAACTCGGGACACCGGTTCCCGACGATTTGCCGTCGCGCCGTGGTGGCCGGGGCGAAGCCATCAACCTTGCAGACGATCCGATCGCCGAGCAGCCCCCTCCGCCGGTGTCGCACGCCACTGCGGCGCGCGCCGTGCCGCGCATCCCGCCGCCCACGCCTGCGCCGCCCACGAAGAAGGACACGCGGCCGCAGGGAAAGGGCAAGAGCCGCGCTGCCTCCGGCGGAGCGGATCTGTTCGCCACGACGCGCGGAGGACCCATCGCGCATGACGATCTGACGCCGGAGGATCTCTCCCGGCTCGACGCACTCCGGCAGAGCCTGGAAAAGGGCGCGATCGTCTTGCGCGCCATCGCGGAGCTCTGCGTCGAGAAAGGCGTGGTCACGATCAAGGACATGCGCCGCAAGCGCAACTGACGGCGCGCGGACCTCGGCTTCAGTCCTTGTCGACGTCGCGATGGGTGACCTTCACGCGCGCGCGATGGCTCTCCGTCAGGCGGCGCGCCAGCTCTTCCGCGACCACGACGCTGCGGTGGCGGCCGCCGGTACATCCGATCGAGACGGTGAGATAGCTCTTCCCCTCCGCTTTGTACTGCGGCAGCAAGAACGCGAGCAGCGCCTCCAGGTGGTCGAGGAATTCCTGCGTGTGCGCCCGCCCGAGCACCCACTCGGAGACGCGCGGATCGGTCCCCGGAAACGGCTTCAGCCCTTCGATGAAATACGGGTTCGGCAGAAAGCGCACGTCGAGCACGAGGTCGCTGTTGGCGGGAATGCCGTTGCGGTACCCGAATGATACGAGCGTCACGTTGAGCGCGTCCGCTTCGCCCGCCGCGCCGAATCGCGCCGTGATCGCGTCGCGGAGCTCGTGCACGTTCATGCGCGTGGTGTCGATCACCAGATCGGCGATGGAGCGCAGCGCGCCGAGCAGCTTGCGCTCGAGCGCGATGCCGTCGGCGACCGTCCCGTCCGGCGAAAGCGGATGGCGGCGGCGCGTCTCGCTGAACCTGCGCAGCAACGCCTCGTCGGAGCAGTCGAGAAACACCACCTCCAGCTTGAACCCGGCGCGGCGCACCTCATCGACGGTCTGCGGCGTTTGATCGAGAAAGCGTCCCTCTCGCGCATCAATGACGAGCGCGAGCCGGTGCAGCTCTTCCGAGGCGCCGTGCAGGACCAGGTCGAGCAGCTTGGGCAGCAGCAACACCGGCAGGTTGTCGATGCAGAACCAACCGGCGTCCTCGAGTGCCTTGATGGCGGTCGACTTGCCACCGCCGGACATGCCGGTGAGCAGGACGATGCGCAGCCGCGACGGCAACTCACTCCACCTCGTCGCCGATGCCGCGGGTCACCGTCGCCTGGGCGATCTCGCGCGACAGCTTCTCCTGGAAGTCCTTCGCCGAATGATGACCCTGCAACTTGAGCAAATGGTTGCGCGCGGCGACTTCCACGATGGTGGTGAGGTTGCGGCCGGGACGCACCGGGATGACGAGCAGCGGCACCTCGGTGTCCAGGATGCTGTACTTCTGCTCCTCGACGCCCAGGCGGTCGTACTCCACGCGGTCGTCCCATTCGACCAGCTCCACCACCATCTCCACCTTCTTCCGATCGCGAACGGCGGAGACGCCGAACAGATCCTTGATGTTGATGATGCCGATTCCGCGGATCTCCATGTGGTGCTTGATGATGTCGGAGCCGCTGCCGTAGACGGATCCGCCCTGCTTCTTCTTCAGGTCGACGATATCGTCCGCGACGAGCCGATGACCGCGCGTCACCAGGTCCAGCGCCAGCTCGCTCTTTCCAATCCCGCTCTTCCCCAGGATGAGCATGCCGACGCCGACCACGTCGATGAGAACGCCGTGCACCGACGTGCTGGCCGTGAGCGCCTCCTGCAGGAACTGCTCGACGTTGTCGATGAAGGTGCTGGACAGGTGACTGGTGCGCAGGAGCGGCACGCGGGCGTCGTTCGCCTCGCGCTTGATCATGTCGTCGACCGGCAGGTTCTTGGTGACGATGAGGCATGCGATCGGCAGCCGGAACAGACCGCGCATCCGCGCCTGCTGCTCGCTCGGCTTGAGCGTCGCGAGATAGCTCATCTCCGTGTTGCCGAAGACCTGCAGGCGGTCCTTGTGGATGTGCTCGGTGAATCCGCTCAGCGCGAGGCCGGGCTTCTGGATGCGCGAGCTGACCACGCGGCGGTCGAGCCCGCCCTGACCGGCGAGGAGCTCCAGCCGCAGGTCGAAATCGCGGTCGTTGAGAAGCGTTTCGACCTTGATGGAGTCCATTCCGATTCAGTCTATAACAGCGCCCCATTCGCCACGAGGAAACGCCCGTGACCAAACGCCGTGCTCTTCTGCTCGCCCTTGCCGTCGCCGGCTGCGCCTCCGTCCAGAAATCGGCGCCGGCCGCAGCCGGCGCGCCGCAGCCCCCCGTCGCGCGCAAGGTGCCGCACGTCACGCAGGTCGCCGGTGACACGCTGCGCGACGATTACTTCTGGCTGCGCGACAAGGGCACGCCGGAAGTGGAGAGCTATCTGCGCGCCGAGGCTGCCTATGCCGACGCGATGATGAAGCCGACGGCCGCGCTGCGGAAAACCGTCTACGACGAGATGCTGTCACGCATCCAGGAGGACGATTCGACGCCGCCCGTCCGGATCGGCACGTTCTGGTACTACCAGCGAACCGAGAAGGGAAAGCAATACCCGATCGTGTGCCGCAGGGCGGCGCTGGATGCGCCCGAGCAGGTCATCCTCGACGTCAATGCGCTCGCGCAGGGCAAGAAGTTCCTCGGCCTGGGCGGCTGGGAAGTCAGCGACGACGGAACGCAGCTCGCCTACAGCACGGACGAGACCGGCTTCCGGCAATACGACCTGCACGTGCGCGACCTGCGCACCCGTCGCGACGGCACGGAGAAGATCGCGCGCGTCGATTCGGTCGCCTGGAGCCGCGACGGCAAGGTGCTCTTCTATGTCGTGGAAGACGAGCAGGAGAAACGGCCGTACCAGCTCTACCGGCACGTCGTGGGCGAAACGGGAAAGGACGACCTCGTCTACGAGGAGAAGGACTTCATCTTCGTCACCTCCGCGAGCCACACCACCAGCGAAGTGCGTTTCTTCGGCGCGAGCGATCCGAACGCCTCGCTCGTTCTCGTACAGCCGCGCGAGGCGGGCCACGAGTACTACGTCGACACCCGAGGCGGGCTGCTCTACATCCGCACCAACTCTGGCGGCCGCAACTTCCGCCTGGTCACCGCGCCGGTGTGGGCGCCGCGCAAGGAGAACTGGACGGAGCTGGTGCCGCATCGCGAAGACGTGATGCTCGAGCGGGTGGACGCCTTCCGCGATTTCATCGCGCTGCACGAGCGCGAAGGTGGGCTGCCGCAGATCGCCTTCCTCGATCCGTCGACTCGCGCGCGCCGCCGCGTCCAATTTCCCGAAGTCGACTACGACGTCGCTCCCGAGAGGAACCCAGAGTTCGACCAGAAGACGTTCAGGGTCGTCTACCAAAGCCCGGTGACGCCGCAGAGCTGGATGGACATCGATGCTGCGTCTCTCGCGCAGAACGTCGTGAAGCGGCAGCCGGTGCCGAACTACGATCCGTCGCGCTACGAGGTGGAACGCGTCTGGGCGCCCGCGAAGGACGGCACGAGGGTTCCCGTCGCGCTGCTCCACAAAAAAGGCGCGCCGCGCGACGGCACGGGTGCGCTGCTCCTCTATGGATACGGCTCCTACGGAATCGACATCCCGGACAGGTTCAACTCGAACGTCTTCTCGCTCGTCGATCGCGGCATCACGTACGCCATCGCGCACATCCGCGGCGGCGGCGAGCTGGGCAAGAAGTGGCACGACCAGGGCCGTATGACGAACAAGATGAACACGTTCACCGACTTCATCGCCTGCGCCGAGTACCTCATCGCGCAGCGCTTCACGTCGAAGGACCGGCTGGCGATCATGGGAGGCAGCGCCGGCGGGCTGCTGATGGGCGCCGTCACGAACATGCGGCCCGACCTCTTCAAGCTGGTCGTGACCTATGTTCCCTTCGTTGACGTGATCAACACGATGCTTGACGAAACGCTGCCGCTGACGGTTCCCGAATTCGAGGAGTGGGGCAATCCGAAGAAGCCGGACGAGTACCGCTACATGAAGCGGTACAGCCCCTACGACAACGTCACCGCGAAGGCGTATCCGACGATGCTGGTTCGCTCGAGCTACAACGACTCGCTGGTGATGTACTGGGAGCCCGCCAAGTACGTCGCCAAGCTCCGTTCGCTGAAGACCGACTCGAATCCTCTGCTCTTCAAGATCAACATGGATCCCGCCGGCCACGGCGGCGCGTCAGGGCGGTACGATCGCCTCAAGGACGTTGCCTACGATTATTCGTTCATCCTCGAGCAGCTCGTCGGCGTGCAGCTCGCGCAGCAACCGTTATCCGAGGGCGCTGGCCGGGTATCGCTCGATTGAGCGTCAGTACTTCGAGTCCTCGGTCGTGATCAGCTGGGCGATTTCCGAGGCGGACTGCGCCGCGGCGATCGATTGCCGGAACGGCGGCGATTTGAACAAGCGCGAGATGCGCGCCAGCGCCTTGAGGTGGATGCCCGCCGAGTTCTCCGGGGCGAACAGGATGAAGAACAGATAGGTGGGCTTTCCGTCGATCGCTGCGAAGTCGACGCCACGCTTCGATCGTCCGAAGGCTGCGAGCAGGTTCGGCACGCCCGGCAGCTTGCCGTGGGGAATCGCCACGCCCTCGCCGACTCCCGTCGAGCCGAGCTTCTCCCGCTCGAGCAGCACTTCGGTGAGCCGTCCCGGATCCAGCGCGAAGACTCGACCCAAGGGGATGCACAATTCCCGCAGGACGCCCGGTTTGTCGGTCGCCTGCAGGTCGGGGAGGATCAGATCCTCGCGCAGAAATTCTGCGATCTTCATCGCAGCGGCACAGTACACCCGCACGCCGCGTGCGAGCCAGAATGTCGACAACTGGGGACACCATCCAGATGGTGTCCCCTCCTATATCGCGCGGCTACTTGCCCGACGCCGCCGCGGCGGCCGTCGTCGCTGACGGCTGCGCTCCGCCCGGCGAGAGCGACACCGTCGTCTCCGTACCGGCCTGGATGAGGCCGTAGTTTCCGTCCTTGCGCCGGTACACGACGTTCACTTCGCGCGAGTCGGGTTGTGTGAAGACGAAGAAGTCGTTGTTCATCAAATCCATCTGCATGAGCGCCTCTTCCACGCTCATGGGCTTGGCCAGAAACTCGTTCGATCGAACCACCTCGGGAGGGAGGCCCTCGGTGGGCGAGGGAGCAAAGATCTCGTACCGGACGCGCACCGGCTCGCGCGCGTGCACGTGCGCGGGCCGGTGGTTCTTCAGACGGTCCTTGTACTTCTTGAGCTGTCTTTCGATCTTGTCGCAGGCGATGTCGATCGAGGCGTACATGTCCTCCGACTTCTCCTTGCCCCGCACGTGGAAATGCCCGGCGTGCAGGTTGATGTCGGCGTGATGCAGGTATCTCTCCAGCGAGAGCGTGACGTGGGCCTCGGTCACCTTGTCCAGGTACTTGTCGACCACCTTGGAAAGCTTCTCCGTGACGTGATTCCGCAGGGCGTCGGTGGCGAACATGTTCCTGAAGGTGATGTTGACCTGCATGCGTAGTCCCTCCGGCGGCTTCAAGCCCGTTCCGGCTTCGATGAAATCCATGCAGCGCCGCGCTTTCGAGAAGGCGGCGTCGGGTGGACGGCTAGAAGAATCTCTTTCGCTTGCTACTCGGCAGGATGCCGAGCACCTCCCTGTATTTCGCGACGGTGCGTCGCGCGATGTCGACGTTCTGGGAGCGGAGGACCTCGACGATCTTTTGGTCGCTGTACGGCTTGTCGCCAGGCTCCTGGGCGACGATCTGCTTGATCTGGTTCTTCACCGCTTCGCTGGCGATGTCGTCGCCGCCCACGCGCGCGATGGACGAGTTGAAGAAGAACTTCAGCTCGTAGATCCCCTGCGGCGTGTGGACGTATTTGTTGGTGGTCACGCGCGAGACGGTGCTCTCGTGCATGCCGATGTCCTCGGCGACGTCGCGCAGGATGAGCGGCCGCAGGTGGGCGATCCCCTTGTCGAGGAACTCGCGCTGGAACTTGATGATCGAGTCGGCCACCTTCACGATCGTGCGCTGCCGCTGGTGGATGGAGCGGATGAGCCACACCGCCGAGCGCAGCTTGTCCTGGATGTATTCCTTCGCCTTGCCGTTGGACGCTCCGTTCTTCAGCGCCTGACGATAATGCTGCGAAATGCGCAGCTTGCTCAAGCCGTCGTCGTTCAGGACCGTCACGTACTGATCGCCCACCTTATGGATGTACACATCGGGGGTGATGTACTGCGGCTCGTCCAAGGCATAGCGCCGGCCGGGCTTGGGATCCAGCCGCGAGAGCAGCTTGATCGCGGCGACGACTTCGTCGAGCGGGACGTGCAGCTCCTTCGCGATCGCCTGGTACTTCTTCGTCTCGACGTTCTTGAGGTGCGAGCCGATGATTGCCGGCAGGAGATCGGCGTCCGGATCGTCCTTTCCTTCCCCTTCCGTCAGGAACCAGTGCGCCTGCACCAGGAGGCATTCGCGC
>Ga0209474_10002560_pt1 | contig 16605 bp, 12 predicted proteins | sample GraSoiAngelo_145_FD_185902 | JGI IMG/M metagenome (GOLD analysis project Ga0209474, IMG submission 185902) | Grasslands soil microbial communities from the Angelo Coastal Reserve, California, USA - 14_1009_05_20cm (SPAdes) (version 2) | ecosystem: Environmental > Terrestrial > Soil > Grasslands...
ATGTCGCGGATCCGCCGTGAGCGGGCGTTCGAGATGGCGCTGCAACATCATCGGTGGCTGATCCCGTCAGCGCTCGGCTATCGCCAGCTTGAGGCCTAGCGCCACGAACGCGCCGGCAAAGCAGCGGCGCATCCAGGTCAAGACCTGCGGTCGCGAGATGACGTGGCGACGTATCGAGGCGGCGAACAGCCCGTAGCCAACGAACACCACGAAGGTCATCAGCATGAAGACTGAGCTCAGCGCCAGCATGCGCGCGAGGCGATCCGGCGCGTCAGCCGCGACGAACTGCGGCAGGAAGGCGAAGAAGAATATCGACAGCTTCGGACGGCCGACGCTTTGCTCCCGCACGTGGAGGCCGCCTTGCTCCCTCAACGTCTTCCACGCCGTGTACAGCAGGCCCACGTACTTGAGCGTCTCGAACGCGAGCGCACTGGCGTACAGCAGAGCCGCGAGGCCAACGCTGCTCTGCCTCAGACCGCGACTTTGAGGGCATCCTCCAGCTCGTCCGCCAAACGCTGGGCGGCCGCGGTGTTGACCCGGAGGCGCTCCACACTTTGGGCCACCACCTCGGTGATGTCGGCGGTCCGCTTCGCCTCGAGGAAGCGGCTCGCCTCCTCGGCGACATCGGGCTGCGCGAGCTGGCTCACCGCGTTGACGAAGCGCTGCTTGAGAAGCGGCTCGGCCGTGGCGACGTCGCTGTCCCAGCGGTCGCGGATGATCGGCCAGGCGACGCGCCGGTTGAGGCGATTCTGGAGCAGCGGGATGACCATCAGGCCGCGCTCCATCGGACGGATGAGCTCGCTGAAGATCGCCTCGGTCGTCCGGCGCGCAAGCTCGGGCCGCTCGAAGCAGACGAGCGCATGGCGGAAGCGTGCCTCCTCCTGCGCGTCGGTCGCGGCGGCTTCCTTCATGCGCGCGACGTACCGGTCGTAGAGCGCGTCGTCGCCGTCCACCGCCGCGATGGTGATGTTCGCGCCTGCAACGTCGGGGTCAAGGCGCGAGACGCCGTCGAGATGGCTGCGCACACGTCGGGTCGCCTCCTCGCGAACGTCGCGCGCATCACCGTGGATGCCGAGCATCACGAGGACCCGGCTTCGCTTCTCGCGCGTATCCGGATCATCCGACTCTCTCGTCGCGAATCCGAGTGGCTCGAAGATCGGCCGATAGAGCTCTTCGACAAAACGGCGGAAGGGAGCTTCGGTCGCGTCGCGCACCGCGTAGTTCGCGATCCAGCTGACGGCGTCGGAGATCGACTGGATGACCGCCCGGTCCTGCTCGCCGCGCAGCGTCTCGAGCCGGCGCATGAACTGCGCGAGCGGAACCTTACCGTGGCGCGTGAGCGCCCAGAGGTTGTCGATCGAGTTGAGGCGCTCCTCGGCGCCGAGCTGGTGAATGCCTTCGTCGAGCCGGCGCGCGGCGATCCCGCTCAGCTTGAAGCGGTAGAACCCTCGGCCTCCGGAGTTCGGGTAGAACCATCGCGCGCCGTCGAGTCGGATCGTCGCGTGCTCTTCTGCCAGGACGAGGCGCTTTTCGCGGATCCCGGTCGCGGTGCCGTATTTGATGACGAGCGGCACCGGCCAGCGCTGCTCCGTCGGCTTCGCATCGGGATCAGAGAAATAGCGCGTCTGGGCGAGGCCGACCTCAAGTCCGCCGTCGCGCTCTCGCGCCTCGCAGTCGACGAGCGGATGGCCCGACTCTTTGATCCACGCGTTGGCGATCCGCGTGACGTCCTGTCCGGACGCGGCATCGAGCTCACGCCAGAAGTCGTCGGCCGAAGCGTTCGCTTCGGCATACCGTCGCAGGTAGCTGCGGACGCCCTCGCGGAACGCGTCCTCACCGAGATACCCCTCGATCATGCGGAGGACAGCCGCGCCCTTCGTATATGTGATGGCGTCGAAGCGTTCCGACGCCTCCTCCGCGTTCTTCGCTTCGACCGAGATGGGATGCGTCGACGCGAGGGCGTCGAGGTTGAAGGCACTCGCGTTCTGGGCGACGAAGTCGCGCCAGAAACCCCATTCGGGGTTCAGCGCCGCGGTGGCCTTCTCGCCGACGAAGCTCGCGAACGACTCATTGAGCCAGAGATCGGTCCACCACTTCATCGTCACGAGGTCGCCCCACCACATGTGGGTCAGCTCGTGTGCCGCGGTAGAGAAGATGCCCTTGAACGCCCCGGTCGACGCGTTGTTCTTGTCCGCGGCCAGAAGTCGCGTGCGATAGGTGATCGCGCCTGGGTTCTCCATGGCGCCCGCCTCGAAATCGGGGATGCCGATGGCGTCGACCTTGCCGTACGGGTAGGGAATGTCGGTGTACTTCTCGAGGTACGCGAGCGAGCGCACGTGTGCGTCGCGCGCGTAGATGCCCTGTTCCGCAAGCCCGCGCGGAAGCCACACCCGGGTCGGCACGCCACTCGGGGTCTTTGCCTCGGCCGTCGACTCGTAGGGACCGACGGTGAAGGCGACGAGGTAGGTCGAGATCTTCGGTGTCTCGACAAAGCGCGTCTTCGCTCGGCCGTCGGGAAGGGCTTCGGTCCTTGCGACCGCCATGTTGGCGATAGCCACGAGGTCCGCCGGATGAATGAGCTCGAGCGCGAACCGCGCCTTGAACTCGGGCTCGTCGAAACAGGGGAACGCGCGGCGCGCGTCTGCTGCCTCGAACTGGGTCGCGGCGTAGCGCTCGCCAGGACGGGTCGATCGATAGAGACCGCGTAGTGCTTCGCGGATCTCTCCGGTCCATTGGATCGTCAGCACGCGCTCGCCCTTCGCGATCTCGCCAGCGAAGCGCAGCGTCGCGGTCTGCGCTTCGGGCTCGTAGGCCACGTCGCGCATCGTCGCGTCGCCGTCGATGGCGGCGCTCTTGATGTCGAGGTCGACCGCGTGGAGCGTGATCTCGCGCGCCGGTGCATCCAACACCAGGAAGACGCGAGCCTGTCCCGTCGAGTGCCAGCCGTCGAGGTCCAGCTCGAAGCGCAGCTCGTACCGGCTCGGGCGAACCGACTTACTGAGCCGAAAATTGCGTTTTTCTTCGATCAACTGCCGGAGAGCCTACCTGCTACGGTCTGGCTGTGCCGCCCCAGTTCATCTTCACCATGCGTGAGTTGCACAAGGTCGCGCCGCTGACCCAGCGCGAGATCCTGCGCGGTATCTCGCTCGCCTTCTACCCCGATGCAAAGATTGGCGTGCTCGGACCAAACGGCGCAGGCAAGAGCACGCTCCTTCGGATCATGGCGGGTCTTGATACCGAGTTCTCCGGATACGCGCACATCACGGAGGGCTTTCGCGCCGGGCTTCTCGCGCAGGAGCCGCTCCTCGATGCGCAGAAGGACGTCCGCGGCAACGTCGAGGACGGCGTCGCCGCTCAGCGCGCGGTCCTTGATCGCTACAACGTGCTCTCCATGCGTCTCGCCGAGGAGCTCGCGGCCGAGGAGCTCGAGCGAGTGACCAACGAGCTGCAGCGGACCCAGGACGAGATCGAAGCGAAAAGCCTCTGGGATCTCGACACCACGGTCGACGTCGCGATGGACGCGCTTCGCTGCCCGCCGGGCGACCAGGATGTCCGGACGCTCTCCGGCGGCGAACGCCGCCGGGTCGCGCTCTGCCGCCTTCTCCTCGCAAGACCCGACCTCTTGCTCCTCGACGAACCGACCAATCATCTGGACGCCGAATCTGTCGCCTGGCTCGAGCGTCACCTCGTCGAATATCCGGGCTGCGTCGTCGCGGTGACGCACGACCGCTATTTCCTGGACAACGCGGCCGGCTGGATCCTCGAGCTCGACCGCGGGTTCGGCATCCCGTACCAGGGCAACTACAGCTCGTGGCTCGAGCAGAAGCGAGCGCGTCTGTCCGTGGAAGAAAAGCAAGAGAGCGCGCGGCAGAAGACCCTCGCGCGCGAGCTCGAGTGGGTTCGGGCATCACCCCGTGCGCGTCAGGCCAAAAGCAAAGCGCGAATCGAGTCGTACGAACGGCTCCTCGCTGAAGATCCTGAGCTGCGTGAGCGGGAGCTCGAGATCTCGATTCCGCCCGGGCCGCGACTCGGCGACGTAGTCGTCGAGGCGACGAAGCTGCGCAAGGCATACGGCGACAAGCTCCTCTTCGACGGGCTCACGTTCTCCCTGCCGCGCGGCGCCATCGTCGGGATCATCGGTCCAAATGGAGCGGGCAAGACCACGCTCTTCCGCCTGATCACCGGCGAGGAGCATCCCGACGGCGGAACGCTGCGCGTCGGCGAGACGGTGAAGCTCGCGTACGTATCGCAGACGCGCGACACGCTCGACCCGGCGAAGAACGTGTGGGAGGAGATCTCTGGCGGACAGGAGAGCATTCAGGTCGGAACTCGGCTCCGCAACGCACGCGCGTATGCCGCCTCGTTCAACTTCCGTGGAGCGGATCAGCAGAAGAAGGTGGGCGACCTATCCGGCGGCGAACGAAATCGCGTGCACCTCGCGAAGCTGCTCCGCTCGGGCGGCAACGTCCTGCTCCTCGACGAGCCGACGAACGACCTCGACGTGGACACGCTCCGCGCACTCGAGGAAGCGCTCCTGGACTTCGCGGGGTGCGTCGCCGTCATCAGCCACGATCGCTGGTTCCTCGATCGAGTCGCGACGCACATGCTCGTGTTCGAGGGCGACAGCTCGGTGCGGTGGTTCGAGGGCAACTACCGCTCGTACGAGGAGCACATGCGCAGCACCATCGGTGCGGACTGGCGACCGCACCGCATCCGGTACCGTCCGCTCACCCGCGCGTGATCCCCGAGGCACCGGGAGCGCACCTGGTGCGTCGCTCCGCCATGAAGGATGAGCTCCGGCTGCTCGCGCGCGGTGCGGCGCGGACGCGTGGTGATCTTCGCTTCTAGTACTTCCTGCCCATTAAGGCGATACCGCGCTGCATACGCGAGCAGCCAGGCGCCCCGGTAGCTTCGGTCGGTCGCGGCCGCGGTCGTGTGCGCGACCGCGCAGAGGGGATGCCACGGAGGGACGCGATCTCGCTGCCATCTACGAAGCGATGGCATGCGGCGTCGTCGTACGTGACGCGGACGGCGCGGTCGTCTTCGCCAATGCGGCCGCTCACCGCATCTTCGGACGGCCGCCCGAGCAGCTCGCGGGCAGCGCGCCGCCAGGCGAAGTTCGTCGTCTGCGCGAGGACGGCACCAACATGCCCGACGATGAAGTCCCGAACGTCGCGGCGCAGCGCCGGGGCGAGCCGATTCGCAACGTGATGATGGGCCTCGCTCGATCCGACGGTTATGTGCGGTGGCTGCTGGTCGACGCGGTGCCGATCAAGAACGAGGACGGCAGCGTTCACGAGGTCGTCTCGAGCTTCACCGATGTGACCGACCGCATGAAGGCCGAGATCGCGCTCAAAGAACAGGGTCTCCATGACGCGCTCACCGGTCTTCCCAATCGCGCGCTGCTGCTCGACCGGCTCGAGCAAGGGATCCGTTCCGCGCGACGCCTTGGCATCCCGCTCGCGCTGCTCGTGATGGACCTCGACCGCTTCCGCGAGGTCAACGACAGCCTCGGCCACGAGGCCGGCGACTTCATCCTCCGGCAGACCGCCGAGCGCCTCCGCAAGGATCTCCGTGAAGTCGACACCGTCGCCCGGCTCGGCGGCGACGAGTTCGCGATCGTTCTACCCGGTACCGACGAGGAGGGTGCTGCGCTCGTCGCGCGCCGCGTGATCGCCGCGCTGCAGCGGGCGTTCGAGCTCGACGGTGAGGCCCTCGAAGTGAACGCGTCCATCGGAATCGCCCTCAGCCCGCGCCACGGCGAGGACGTGCAGACGCTCCTGCGCCGTGCCGACATCGCCATGTACAGCGCGAAGCGCTCGGCTCAGGGCGCGGCCGTGTACGCGGAGGGCGCCGACGACGACGGTACTAACCGCCTCGCGATGATGGCCGAGCTGCGACACGGCCTCTCCCATGACGAGGTCAAGGTCATGTACCAACCGATAGTCGCGATGGATTCGCAGCGGGTGCTTCGCGTCGAGGCGCTCGCGAGGTGGCGCCACCGGGAGCGAGGACTCGTCCCTCCAGCCGAGTTCGTCCCGCTTGCCGAACGTTCCGGGCTCGTTCGGTCGTTGTTCGAACACGTCCTCGTGACGACGCTGACGCAGTGCCGCGTATGGTCAGAGGCAGGACTCCCGCTTCAGGGCACGGTGAACCTTTCGATGCGCAACCTGCTCGACCCGGAGCTAATCGAGACGGTCGCGCGCTCGATCGAGCGGACGCGCACGAAGCCGGAGCTCATCGGCCTCGAGATCACCGAGACGATGCTCATGGCGGATCCCGACCGCGCGCTTCGCGCGGTGGAAGGCCTACGCGACCTCGGCGTCCAGCTGGCGATCGACGATTTCGGAGTCGGCTACTCGTCGCTCGCATACCTGCAGCGGCTTCCCGCATATGCGGTGAAGATTGATCGCTCTTTCGTGAGCCGCATGACGCGCGACCGCAGCAGCGAATCGATCGTGAAGCTGATCATCGAGCTCGGGCATTCGCTCGGGATGAAGGTGATCGCGGAAGGCATCGAGGACCGCGAGACGTGGGACGCGCTCGTCGCGCTGCGGTGCGACGACGCGCAGGGCTACTTCGTGGCGAAGCCGATGGTCTCGACCGCGATTCCGGCCTGGCTCGCGCAGGGGCACCGCACGACCACCGCCACCTGAGACGCGGGCGCGCTCAGGGCAAGCCCATCGCTCCGCTCGCGTAGTACGCGGCGGCGCGCTCGCGGAAGTAGCCGCCATCATCGTCCGCGCTCAGCGAGTCGCGAGTGTTCGCGCCGATCGGCGGCGGATTGGTCACGCCGTCCTTCGCGGCATCGCACGCGCACGTCATCCCGCCGCCGCCTTGGCCGTAGAGGAAGGCGACGACGCCCGCGCGCGCGTACGCGCTCAGGTTCGCGCGGCCGGGATCGTCGAAGAACCACTCGACTTTGTTGTCCTGGTAGTGGTCGGTGGTGTTGTTCACCGCGCGCATCTTCGTGTTCCCGAGCGGGATCTGCCAGAGCACGATCCGCTTCTGGATCACGGCCGAGAACCGGCCGAGGTAGCGCGCGTTGCGTGCGAAGTCGTCCGGATACCACCATGCGCCGCTCGTCCCATCGTGGTAGATGGCGTAGCCGGCGTCGCGGTCGCTGAACTCGGCGAACGACAGATCGAAGGTTGCGCCGAGAGATTGGTAGAAGGTGGCTGAGCGCGTGGCCAGCTGATCGATCTGCGCATCGGTCGGCTTCTGGAAGAGCGGATCGACCTTCGTCCCCCAGAGCGAGAGGTGATAGGCGAGGAGGACGTTTGGCGCATACGCATCGCGGAGCTTCACGATCGCTCGGGCGAGCCCGGACGCATTGTCGGGAAGTCCCGCGAGCTCGGCGATCCCGGTCCCACCAGCGACCGCCGGAGCCGCGGCCGCGTCGTCGCCGTATCGCTGCTGGATGAATCCCCACAGGTCTGGCTCGACATGCAGGACGACCGTCGTCGGACTCTGCGCGCCGGCACGTTGAAACAAGAGCTTCAGGTCGGCGTAGTAGGCGCTCATCGTGGAGGAGTTACGAAGGTTCGCCAGATCGCCGTCAGCTTCGCCCATGCCGTTGCCGGGCGCCGACTGCCGGATCATGTAGTAGGTAAACACTGGAGTCACGCGATTGCTCGCCGATTCCCGGATGTAGTAGGTGGGGAACTGCGCGTTCGCATCCCACGTCGACCAGCCCCCGCCGGTATTCACTCCGCCGGCGAGGTACTGATAGCGGAACGCGAATGGAGCCGTCGCGCGCAGCGCCGGCGCTCCGTTCGGATCGTCGCTCATCCCGATCTCGACCGCCTGGCTCGGCCACTTCGCCGGCAGCGGTGCGAGCGCGCCGACGGGAGCGCTCCCCGCGACGGTGACGTACCAAAAGACGCCGTAGTCCTCCATCCACTGCGCGCCTTCGATGAGCGGCCGGATGGAGAGCCGGTACGTACCCGGGACCAGAGGCGCCATCACCGAGAACTGGAACCACGCGACCTGGTTCGGGCCGACCCAGGGCGCCGGCTGGACGGCGACGCGGTTGTAGCGCGGCCACCCTGTTGCCGGTGATCCCTGTGTTCCGTCGCCGCCGAGCGCGCTCGCGCGGTCCTGCCCGGGATCGGGGTCCCACGTCCCGAGGTACGCGACCTGGCCCATCGTGCCGCCGAGCCAGCCCCGCGTTCCGCTGTTGTAGTAGGCGACAGTCGCCGTCGCGCGCTGCCCGGGACAGAGCGTCGGGTAGCCGCTCTGTCCGTACCACGCCGCATGGAAGCCCGGTATCCCCGAAGGCACCGTGGCGGGCGGAGAAATGCCGGGACCGGTGCTGGCGACGCAGTCAGCGAAGCCGGGAGCGCTCGGTCCGGCGGCGATGGCATTCAAGCGAACCGGCCCGACGCTCGCTACGGCCAGCAGCAACCCGCAGACGGCGCTTTTCAGCATCAGCGCTGCACCGTACGCCGCTTACGCGTGGCCGGCGGTGTCGAGGGCGTCGCTACGCCGCGCGCGTCACCGGCCGAGCCGTGCGCGTCACGGACTACGCCGTGCGCGGGTTTTGCTTCGCCGGGTCGATTCCCAGATCGGCGATCGCCTTCGCGACGTCGCCGGGACCGTACTGCTCGCAGAGCGCGAGCGCATGCAGCGACGCCGCGGTCACGCTCTCGGCGTCGACCTCGAAGTGGCGGCGGAGTGCTTCGCGCGTATCGCTGCGACCGAACCCGTCGGTGCCGAGTGGAACGAAGGGACTTCCGGACCAGCGCGCGATCTGGTCGGGAAGGGACTTGACATAATCCGTCGCGGCCACGATCGGCGAGTGACCGCCGAGGATCTGCGTGACATAGGGAAGCTTCGGCTCCGCTTCGGGGTGCAGGCGGTTGAGGCGTTCGATCTCGAGCGCCTCGTTGCGGAGAAGCTGGTAGCTCGTCACGCTCCACACGTCGGCGGCGACCTCGTACCGCTCCTGCAGAAGCTCCTGAGCGCGGAGGACCTGCCGCATGATCGAGCCCGATCCGAGGAGCGTGATGCGGCGCCGAAGCCCTTCTTCGCCCTTGCGGAAGAGGTAGAGGCCCCGAACGATCCCGTCCTCGACGCCCTCGGGCATCGGCGGCTGGGGATAGTTCTCGTTGTAGAGGGTGAGGTAGTAGAAGATGTCCTCGCCGCCCTCACCGAGCATGCGGCGGATGCCGTCTTTGACGATGATCGCCGTTTCGTACGCGAAGGCTGGATCGTACGCGCGGATGTTCGGGAGCGCCGTCGCGAGGAGATGGCTGTGGCCGTCCTCGTGTTGCAAGCCCTCACCGTTGAGCGTCGTCCGCCCCGCGGTCGCGCCGCACATGAAGCCCCGGCCCCGCGAATCGCCGAAGGCCCAGATCTGATCGCCCGTTCGCTGGAATCCGAACATCGAATAGAAGACGTAGAACGGCAGCATCGGCTCGCTGTGCGTCGCGTAGCTCGTGCCCGCGGCGGTGAGCGAGGCCATCGAGCCCGACTCGGTGATGCCCTCCTCGAGCACCTGGCCGTCCTTCGCCTCGCGATAGGGGAGCAACGTTTCGGCGTCGACCGGCTCGTACCGCTGCCCCAGTGGTGAGTAGATGCCCACCTCTTTGAAGAGGGGGTCCATACCGAAGGTCCGGGCCTCGTCGGGGATGATCGGCACAACGCGCTTGCCGATGTTCTTGTCGCGCAGCAGATTCCGCAACAGGCGCGTGAAGGCCATCGTCGTCGAGGCCGCCGCGCTGCCCGATCCCTTCGCGAACTCCGCGAACGCCGAATCCTCCGGCAGGGCGAGCGGCTTCGCACGGACGACGCGCTTGGGGACGGAGCCGCCGAGCGCGCGCCGGCGCTCGAGCATGTAGCGCACCTCGGGGCTGTCCATGCCCGGGTGGTAGTAGGGCGGATCGTCGGCGAGCGCGTTGTCCGGGATCGGAAGCTCGAGACGATCGCGGAAGATCTTGAGCTCCTCGAGGCTCATCTTCTTCGCCTGATGGGTGATGTTCCGCGCCTCGACCGAAGGGCCGAGGGCCCACCCCTTCACCGTCTGCGCGAGGATCGCGGTCGGCGCACCGGTGTGGCGCACCGCGGCGTGGTACGCGGCGTAGACCTTCCGGTAATCGTGGCCGCCGCGCCGCAGCGATCGAAGCTGCTCGTCGGAGAGATGCTCGACGATCTTCCGGAGACGGGGATCGGGACCGAAGAAGTGCTCGCGAATGTACGCGCCGTCGGCGATGGTCATGCGCTGCGATTCACCGTCGGTCGTCTCGGCCATCCGGTTCACGAGCACGCCGTCGACGTCGCGCGCCAGCAGATCGTCCCATTCACGCGACCACAGCACCTTGATCACGTTCCAGCCCGAGCCGCGGAAGACGGACTCGAGCTCCTGGATGACCTTGCCGTTCCCGCGCACCGGACCGTCGAGACGCTGCAGATTGCAGTTCACCACGAAGGTCAGATTGTCGAGGCCCTCGCGTGCCGCGACGTGCAGCGCGCCGAGCGACTCGGGCTCGTCGCACTCGCCGTCGCCGATGAATGCCCAAACGCGCGAGTCCGACGTCTCCTTGATGCCGCGGTGCTCGAGGTAGCGGTTGAAGCGCGCCTGGTAGATCGCGGCGAGCGGTCCGAGCCCCATGGACACCGTCGGGAACTCCCAGAACTCGGGCATCAAACGGGGATGCGGATAGCTCGAGAGCCCCGCACCAGGCACGACCTCGCGCCGGAAATGATCGAGCTGCGACTCGGTGAAGCGACCCTCGACGAACGCGCGCGCGTAGATGCCGGGCGCCGCGTGACCCTGGAAGAAGATCTGGTCGCCAGAGGCGTCGCCGTCCTTGCCGCGGAAGAAGTGGTTGAACCCGACCTCGTAGAGGCTTGCGGCCGAGGCGTACGTGGCGAGGTGACCGCCGATGCCCTCGTAGTGATGGTTCGCGCGTACGACCATCGCGACGGCGTTCCACCGGATGATCCGCCGGATCCGCAGCTCCATCGCCTCGTCGCCCGGGAAATACGGTTCCTGCTCGGGCGAGATCGTGTTGATGTACCGCGTCTGGGTGAGCGGCGGGAGCCCCACGTGGAGCATCCGCGCCCGCTTGAGCAGCTTGTAGAGGACGAAGCGCGCGCGATCCGGACCGGATTGCTTCAGCAGCGCGTCGAGCGACTCGATCCACTCCTGGGTCTCGTCCGGATCGATGTCCGGCAGCTGATGTTTGAACTCGTCGAAGACATCGTGCAGGTCGCTCACACTGAAAAGTCTAGCCGCGTGAACGCGGCGACATACACTCGGCGCGATGCAGGAACGTCCTCGTCGTCGGCGCTTTCGACGTCGTGCAGTGGCGAGACCGCGGTCGACCGAGCCCGCGCCCGTCCGACCGCCGCGAGCCGATCAACGACCACAACGCCCTCCGCGATCCCGCGAGCGACGACCGCAACGCGAGCGGGATGCGCTCCGTCCCGGCGCGCCGTGCGTGATCCTCGTCGATTGCCGCGAAGGCGAGCCCGATCGCTCCGGCGCGAACGCGGTGTTCGAGGGATTCTTCGATCTCGAGTCGGGCGAGCCGCGCCGCGTGGGAAGCGGCGTGCCCCGCTTGCGCGTGGCCGATGAACGGCTCTGGGGATTCGAGTGCTGGTGGCGCGCGGATCCGGCGCGCGCCGGTTTCACGGCGGCCGACCGCGAGGAGCTTGAGACGTCGAAGCGTCTTCTCCGGGGGCTGCTACGTGATGCCCGGCGCGGCGGCATGCGCGGTGCCGCGCTTTCGGCGAGGACTTAGGCGGGAGTGACCTTCTCCGCCTGCGGCTTGCCGCGGCGGGGATCCGTGCCCTTCTCGTAGGACACGCTTTGTCCTTCGCGGAGCGTGTCGAATGCGTCCCCTTCCACCTGCGAGCGGTGGAAGAAGATGTCCGAGCCATCCTCCGTCTGGATAAAGCCGAAACCTCTGTCGCCGACCAGCTTCTTGATCGTACCTGTGGCCACTTGTCCTCCACGTGCGCGGCACGTCGTCCGTTTGTTTGCACAGAATGTACGCCGTTCGTGCGGCGGCGGGTCGGTTGGACATCGGCTGCGGGTCCTGTCCCGGGCTCAGGGTTGCGCCCTCGCCGCACCCTCCCCGCTTCATGCGCGCAGCCTCCACCACTCAGCGACGCGGGCCCAAGGGGCAGGGGCCCCTGAGGTCGAAGACCGGCGGCGGCTCGTACGCAACCCGCTCGCCCGTGCCACCCGCAGCCTCGCTCGCCCGCCTCCTTCCGGTCGTAGCCGGTCCGACCCGACGGCCTCTGCGCACGCTCGGACTTCGAGATGAAGCCTCGTACTAGGACGTTTCTGGTACGGACGGACGCCGTTCTATGACTAGGCCCACTCACTGAATCAGCCGACGATGCAGCGAGCCGCGCGGGTAGGAGGACAAAGAGGAGCCGCGTGGGGCAGGGGAGCGGCAAGATGCGTCGGCCTCGGATTCGTTTCTGGCAGAAGGTCCTCGCCGCGTTGCTCATTGTCGGCGTCGCGCCGATCGCGCTCGTCAGCGCCGTCGGCATTCAAGGAACGCGCAATGACCTCACCTCGCTCGGCGTCACCAACATCCGCCAGCGGTCCACATCGACCGCGAACGCGATCGACGCCTACCTTGCGAGCCGACTTGGCGACATCGTCCTCGTCAGCAAGATCCCGGACGTCGTGCGGTACACGCAGAACCTCGCCGATCAGCTGAATCGCGCGGTCGCGCGGAACGCCCTCGCTGCCGCTGCGGCGCGCGCACCGGAATACGAGTCCGTCGCGATCGTCGACCCGAAGGGAACGATCGTCGCCGCCTCCGTGCAGTCCGATGAGGGGACGAGCGTCGCGTTCCGTCAGTACTTCCTCACCGCATTCAAAGGGACGCCGTACGTGAGCGATCCGTCGTATTCGGTGATCACGAACAAGCCCGCGCTCTTCTTCTCCGCGCCGGTCAAGGACCCGAGCGGAGCGATCCTGGCGGTCGTGCGCACACGCGTGAACCTCGCCGCGATCTGGGACATCGTCGAGGGCGACGCCGGCTCCGTGGGCGTGGGCGCGCACAGCTTTCTGGTCGACGACTACGGCATCCGCCTCGCGGTATCCGAGACGAAGGGCCATCGCGATCAGGCCGAGTCGCTCATCTACAAGCCGATCGCTCCGATCGACCCGGACACGGCGAAGACGCTCGCGGCGGACAAGCGGTTCGGCACGAAGACTCCCGATCAACTCGTCATCGACCCCCTCCCCACGTTGAAGTCGGCGCTCGAGGCTCTCCCCAAGGGCACGAGCGCCGACGCAACTTTCGCCTACGGGGGCGGATCGGCTGAGCAACGCGGCGTGGTCACACGTCTTGTCACCAAGCCCTGGGGCTACGTCCTGGCCGTTCCGCTCACGACCTACACGAAGGCAGCCGACAACGCGACCTTCGACGCGGTCCTCATGCTCGTGATGGGCGTCCTTCTCTCCTTCGTCATCGGCGTGGTCCTCACACGGTCTCTCGTCGGACCGCTCCGCCGCCTCGTCGGCGAAGCGACACAGGTTTCGACGGGCGACATCGATCTGCGCGAGGCGAAGTTCGACACACGGAGCGGGGACGACATCACGCACGAAGTCGCGTCGGCGTTCGATCGCATGCTCAACGCGCTCCGCTTCTACGCCCTCGCGGACGAGGCAGGGAGCGGAGGCGATGACTAGCCGATGAATGCCCTCGCGATCGAGCTTCTCGGTGTCGCGAAGGAATATCTCGGACCGGCGGCCCCGGCGTTCCTCTCTCGAGAGCTGCATGCACTCGGGGTCAACGCGAATACCGTCGAACCCGCGCACATCCTTCCGCTCGCCGAACGCGCCCGCCTCGCGGCGGGGAAGCTTATGGACAACAAGCGCGCGGGCGAGCTCGCCCAGGCTCTTGCCGCGCACGGCGGTGAGATCGCGCCGCCCAGGGTCTCGAACGACCATCGTCTGGCCGCGAACGCCGCCGCGAAGCTCTTCGCGAGCGGACGTTTGCGCCAAGCCGAGGCCGCGTATCGCGAGCTCGTGGCCAAGCACGGCGACGCCGACTCGTACACCGAGCTCGCCCGAACGCTCATGTCGCTCGAGGACGTTGAAGCGGCGCTCGCCGTGCTGCGCGACGGTGCGTCCGCCCTGACGCGGAAGAACGACCGTGTGAGCGCGATCGCCCTTCTCGGTGTTGCCGTCGAGATCGTGCCCACCGATCTCGCGGCGCACCGACGTTTGGCCGCCGCGCTCGCCAATCAGGGCGACTTGATCAGCGCCTGCGAGGAGTACGGCCGGTACATCGACGTCGCGCTCTCGCACCGCGACACCCGACGCGCCTGGCTCGAGCTCACCTATGGTCGCGAGACCCTCGGGGACCTTCCGCAGCTGTTGGCGATCGCGGACCGGGTGGCCGCGGCGCAGGGCGGGGCGATGCCGACGCCGCCACCGCCTGTTCGCGCCGCGGCCACCCCTTCCACGATCCCGGCCCCGCGACCCACGACATCGGGGAGCGCGAGCTGGACTCCTCCGGCGAAGCCGGCGACGCCCGCCCCCATCTCGACGAAGCCGTCGCCGGCGGCCGCGAACGGGCGGCCGACGATCATCGGCGCGAGCGAAGTGGCGAAGCCGGCACCGTCGGCGCTCGGGAACCTGATGCAGGCCCGAACACGGCCGGAGGCCTCGAACGCGGTCGTCATCAAGGATGCGCGGACCATGACGCATGCCGAGCGCAGCGATGTCACGAGCGCGGAGACGCTCCTTGCGCGAGCCGGCATCAACGGCAAGCCGAAGACCGAGCTCTCTGCTGCACCGCGGCGCGCCCGACCACCACTCGATCTCGAGGCGGAGCTCGCGCGGCTGGTGCCGCGCGGGAATCCGCCGGAGGACGCCGCGATCGCGGACCTGCGCGCGACGGTGCTGATCGGGGCGAGAGATGCCCGCGCCCCGGAAGCGGCGCTCGATGCCGCGCGCAGGTTGCTCGCGATCCACAAGCTGGCCGCGGCGTCGGACGTGCTGCTCGACCTGATCGGCGCAGGGTTCAAGGACCGCGAGGCGCAGCGTCTGCTCATCGAGGTGAACTGCGAGATCGGCATGCGTGAGGTCGCCCGGGAAAAGTGCGCGTTACTGGGTGCGGTCTACCGGCTCGATGGCCAGGGCTCCATCGCCGAAGACGTGGAGCGACTGGCGCTCATCCTCTAGCCCGTTGGGGGGTTCCACCCCCCAGCCCCCGGCGATCGACCGGTGCTCGTGTCGACGAACGGCCTGGCGGCGAACGCGATAACCAGTCCTGCGATGAAGCCACCGATGTGCGCCCAGTACGCGACGCCCGAGGTCTGCTGGCTCACCGCGATCGCCCCGAGCCCGTTGATGAACTGGAGGAGCGCCCAGACCCCGATCATCACGATCGCTGGTACCGCGATCGGCCGGAGGAACACGATGCCGAGCGTGATGAGGACGCGGACGCGGTTGGTCGGGAAGAAGACGAGATACGCCGCGAGCACGCCGCTGATCGCGCCGGATGCGCCGAGACTCGGGATGATCGACTGCGGATCGGTCGCGACCTGCGCGAGGGCGGCGACGATCCCGCAGAAGAGATAGAAGATCAGGTACTTGAGGGAACCGAACGTCTTCTCGACGTTGTCGCCGAAGATGAAGAGGAAAAGCATGTTGCCCCCGATGTGCAGCCATCCGCCGTGCATGAACATCGAGGTGAAGAGGGTGAGCCAGATCGGCATCGGTCCCGGCGCCTCGTCGATCTGCACGGACGAGCCATCTGGGGCGGTGACCATGAACGCGCCGATGAGGTCTTTGCCGGTCGTGATCTCCGCGGGAACGGTGCTGTAGCCGTTGGTGAAATCGGGATTGACGAGCTGGTACAGGAAGACGAGGACGTTCAGGACGATGATCGCAACGTTGACGACGGGTAGGCCAGGAGGACCGGTGTCCTCGTCGCCGATCGGGATCACGGGTGCATTCTCGCCAGACGCCTTGGCAAGCGCCAATTCGCCCGAGGGACCGGCCGATTGCTGCTGCATCGGTACGACCCGTGCTTTTGGGATGACGCATGCGGATCGTGAGGTACTGCGGGCGAGAGCGGCTTCCCGGCGGCGCGCGCCTCTGGCGGCGCCTTGCCCGCCGGGCGCGGTTCGATGGCGTGCTGCTCGTTTTCGGCTATGGCGTTGGCGGTCGCCCGGGCGACGAGCAGCGCAAGGCTGAGCGCACGGGCGAGCTCAGCGGAATGGTCCTGGCCGACTACGAGCCGGGGGTGATCCGTGTGTGGGTGCCCTGCACGTGCCAGGCCGCGGAGTTCGACGCCGACCAGCTGCGTGAGGACGGCGACGATCCGCTTGCAAGCTTCGCCCACGAGCTCGGCCATCACCGCGAGTGGATCCGTCGGCGCGAGTACCACAACGAGGCCGTCGCCGAGCGCTATGGCCGCCTGCTGCGGCGCGAGATAGGGGTCGGTTGATCAGAGCGGCCGAAGCACCTCAGTAGTTCTCCAGAACAGACGAACTCGGAGCCTAAAGGTACGAGCTTCCCGCCTTCATCAAGGACGCTCCGGCTTCAGTGATCTGACGAGAGTCAGGTGAGAGCTCATATGCCTCGGGCCGGGGCGCGTGCGTGTCCCACATCGATAGGTACGA
>Ga0209474_10002562_pt1 | contig 16595 bp, 14 predicted proteins | sample GraSoiAngelo_145_FD_185902 | JGI IMG/M metagenome (GOLD analysis project Ga0209474, IMG submission 185902) | Grasslands soil microbial communities from the Angelo Coastal Reserve, California, USA - 14_1009_05_20cm (SPAdes) (version 2) | ecosystem: Environmental > Terrestrial > Soil > Grasslands...
ATTACCGCCAGATAACCAACGATCAGCGGCCGCGGATTTGAAAGTACAAAAACCAGAAGCAGAACGGCAAAGACGAAAACAAAAACTCCGCCGACCACACCGATGGTTGAACGCAGGAGCACGTTCGCCATTGTGCCCGCTTGGTTGCCGACCGTGGCGGCAATTTGGTCGGCCTGCGGCAAAGTGTTTTGCAATGCGGGGTAGCGTTCGGTGAAATCGGCGATATGAGCACGAATCGATTGCCAAGCATTCGGAGCGCGCTGTATCAACGATTGTAATTCATCCGTAAAAGTCGGCACTGCTACCGCCACGACCAGAACCACGATTGTGGCCAGCGCGATCAGGACAAGAGCTACGCCGGCCGGCCGAGGAACGCGTCGGCGTTCCAGATAAACGACGAGCGGGTTCAACACCATCGCCAACAAGATCACGATTCCGAACAGCAAGAGCACCGGCACGAGTGCGCGCAGAAAGAGCCAGCCAACGATCAGAAGCACGATCAGGATGAGGAGCCGGCGGCCATCCCGGTAAGCGAACGGACCGAGTTCGTCGTGTTTCTCCTGCGGTGTTGAATTTGTCATGAATGGAATCCAATACGGCGCTTTGGCGTTCCGGGTGGCGTCATTAATTCGCGGATGGCATCGAATACGATCTTGAATTGGGCATCGTATTTCTTCTCGAGGGTGTCCCTCATGCTGCCGTTCTAGCACCATGCTCGCTGGTTGAACAGCGGCGAAGCTCTCCTTAAGATTGGGGCGCCGCACAGGCTTGAGGCCTGTGCTCCGAGCGGTATAAATCGTGGTCCTACTTGCGAAACGGCGTTCTTCACCTACAATAGGCGCTTCGTTTATGGCTGAGAATGCGGAAGCGGTGGATCTTAAAGAGTTCCAATTGCATGAGAAGGATACGGGCAGCGCTGACGTCCAAGTCGCGTTGCTGACGAAACGGATCACGGAATTAACCGAACACCTCAAGACCAACGCGAAGGACCATTCTTCGCGGCGCGGCCTTTTGAAAATGGTCGCGCAGCGCCGCAGTCTGCTCGATTATCTCAACCGCTCGAAAAGCGAGCGCTATAAAAAGGTGATCGACAAGCTGAATCTGCGGAAGTAACCGCATTTTCCGCATCGAAGCCGGACGAAAATAAAACTGCAAGGCCCAGGCCGATAAGGCACCTTGGGTTTTAGGTTTCAGAGCCGAACAGAGTTTCGGAATTGACACCTACAATCAGGGTGACCGGCCTGGATTCTCGCACATCCAGGAAAGTAAAAATGCAACACAAGGTCACGGCGCAAATAGGCGCCAATTCTATCTCTATTGAAACCGGCAAGATCGCAAAACTGGCCGACGGCTCGGTCATAGTTTCGTGCGGTGAAACCATGGTGATGGCGAGCGCGGTCTCGGCCACCACCATTAAGGAAGGTCAGGACTTTTTCCCGCTGACGGTTGATTACCGCGAAAAGGCGGCAGCCGCGGGAAAATTCCCCGGCGGTTATTTCAAACGTGAAGGACGTCCGACGGAAAAGGAAACGCTCACTTCGCGCATGACCGACCGGCCGCTGCGCCCGCTCTTCCTGCAAGGTTATTTCTACGACACGCAGGTTATCTCCATTTTGCTCAGCGCCGATGGCGAAAATGATCCCGATATTCTGTCGATGAATGGAGCGTCGGCTGCGCTCACCGTGTCCGACATTCCATTCAAAGGGCCGTTCGGGGCGGTGCGAGTAGGGCGAGTGAACGGCGAATTCATCGCGAATCCGACTCACGCCGTGCGGGTCCACAGCGATCTGGATCTGATTTACGTCGGCACCGAAAACGATGTCATCATGATCGAAGGCGCCGCCAACGAATTGCCGGAAGCGGACTTCGTGAAAGCGCTGGAATTCGCTCACGGACACGCGCGCGAGATGATCCGCGCGCAGAAAGAACTGGCGGCACAAGTTGGCAAGCCGAAACGCGAGATGCCGCTGCTGAGCGTAAAGCCGGAACTGCTCGAAATCGCGTATCAGGTCGCTGGCGATCGAATTGAGGGCGCACTCTATACTCAGGGTAAGGTTGCACGTTCCAAGGCGGTGCAAGCGTTGCGCGAGGAAGTGAAGGCGGCGATGCTTCAAAAATACCCCGAGGTTGACGATTTCGCCATTTCGCAGGCCTTCGACTACGTCCAGAAAAAAGCCTTCCGCGTCAGTGTGCTGGAAAAACAGAAGCGGATGGATGGACGCGGCTATCAGGATTTGCGTCAAATCAGCTGCGAAGTTCGGGTACTGCCACGCGCGCACGGCTCAGCCATTTTCCAGCGCGGCGAAACACAGGCTCTCGCTCTGGCCACTCTGGCGCCGATCGAGGAAGCGCAAATGATCGATGCCTACGGAGGCGGCGAACAATCGAAACGCTTTTTGCTCCATTACAATTTCCCGCCCTTCTCAGTCGGCGAAACGGGAAGGTTTGGCGGCGCGAGCCGGCGCGAGATCGGCCACGGCGCCCTGGCGGAACGTTCGCTCGAGCCGGTGGTGCCGAGCGAAAATGATTTTCGTTACGCCATCCGTATTTCCAGCGAAGTAATGGAATCCAACGGTTCGACTTCAATGGCGAGTGTGTGCGGCGGAATGCTCGCCCTCATGGACGCGGGCGTGCCGGTGAAAGACGTGGTCGCGGGAATTTCCGTCGGTCTCGTTACCGAATACGACAACGATCAACTGAAACGTTACGAGCTTCTAACCGATATCATCGGCTCCGAGGATCATTTTGGTGACATGGATTTCAAACTTTGCGGAACGGCCAAGGGCGTGACCGGTTACCAACTCGATCTGAAATTGCCTGGGATCAGCTTGAAAATTCTCAGCGAAGCGATCCAACGCGCGAAGGAAGCGCGCAGCAAAATTCTCGAGATCATGCGTAGCACGATCGACAAGCCGCGTGCCGAACTTTCGAAATACGCGCCTCGGATTGAGACGATCAAAATTAATCCAGAGAAAATCGGCGCGCTCATCGGGCCGGGCGGCAAAACAATCAAGGGAATCGTGGCGGAGACCGGCGCCGAAATTAACATCGAAGACGACGGCTCGGTGCACATCTACGCCACCAGCGGCGAGTCGATGGCGCGCGCGAAAGAAATCATTGGCGGGATGACGCGCGAGATCGAGATCGGGCAGACGTATCAGGGCCGCGTCGTTTCAGTAAAAGAGTTCGGCGCGTTCGTCGAAGTATTTCCAGGCAGGGACGGGCTTGTGCACATCTCCGAGCTGGCGGATTTTCGGGTAAAACGAACGGAAGATGTGGCAAAGGTGGGCGACGTTATTTGGGTGAAATGCATCGGCATCGATGACAAAGGACGGGTTAAGCTCTCGCGCAAAGCCGCGCTGAGAGAGCGCGCTGAAGCGGAGACCGGCCACGTTCCCGAGCCCGCACACGACGGCGCGGGGCGGTAAGGCAGCTCCCGGCGTCATCCCGAGCGAAGTCGAGGGATCCCGCGGCATTACCATAAAGCTTGCACAACGGGATCCCTCGACTCTCGCTCGGGATGACAGAGCTATAGAATCCGCTCTATGATCCCGGTGCGATGAAAGCCGGCTTTCTCGAAAAACTGATCGGACGGCTCGGCAAGATCGGGCCCGAGGAGGTGCAGAATTATTTGCTGCGCCTGGCCCAGGAGAAGGGATTTCTTGAGACGGTTTTTAATGCGATCCAGGAGGGAATTATTGTTACCGATTCATCTGGGCGAATCACGTACCTCAATGACGGCGCCTGCGAGCTTTTCGGCCTCGATGGCGAGGATTCCGTTGGCAAACTCCTCGACGAACGAGTGCGCGGACTTGATTGGAATGCGCTCACCCACAGTGGTGGTCCGGTTACGCGCGACCTCGAGATTTTTTATCCGCGAAACCGGTTCCTCAATTTTTACATCGTGCCGCTCGTGATCGAATCACGGGTGGACAGAAATGAAAACGCCGCCGCTGACGACCGCGGCTACAGCGAGCAGGTCGGCTACGCCATTATCATGCGCGACATTACCGAGAGCCGACGCACTGCGGAGAAAACGATCGAGAGCGAGCGGTTGAATGCGCTCACTTTGCTAGCCGCGGGCGTCGCTCATGAGCTCGGCAACCCGCTGAATTCATTGAACATTCACTTGCAGTTGATGGAACGGCAGTCCCGCAAGTTGAAAGGCAAAGAGCGCGACGAACTCCAGCAGTCCATCGAAATTTGTCGAGGCGAAATCAATCGGCTCGATTCCATCGTCACCCAATTCCTCCGCGCGATTCGGCCGTCGCGTCCGCAGCTTCAGCCAGAAAATGTCAACGTCATCGTGGAGGAAGCGGTGCGCTTTTTCTCGGCCGAGATCGAAGCGCGCGACATCGTGGTGGAAACGGAATTGCGCTCCGATTTGCCATTGCTCCAGCTTGATCGCGATCAAATGAAGCAGGCCTTTTACAACGTCATTAAAAATAGTTTCGAAGCGATGAGACGACGCGGCATTTTGCGGATTCGCACGGACATGGATGAATCGCATGTGCGAGTCAGTTTCATCGACACCGGTGGAGGAATGTCGGCGGAAACGTTGAGCCATGTCTTCGAGCCTTATTATACAACCAAAGAAAGCGGCACCGGCCTCGGGTTGCTCATTGTGCGACGGATCGTGCGCGAACACGGCGGCGAGCTTGCGATCGAAAGCACCGAGGGCAAAGGGTTGGCGTTGAGCATTCGCCTCCCTTTCAAGGAGCAACGCGTCCGCATGTTGGAAGCGGGTGATCGGAAGGCGAACAATGAGTGACTTAGAGCCTGGAGGGCGGAGCTCTCCGACGCCCGATTCGTCAGTCCGGCTCGGATTGGGCTCGCAGAGCTCGCCCCTCCAGAGATTGAAGGTGCGTCGACCTGAGAGGAAAATACCTGCGCATTTCACTCCAATTGATTCTGGATTTCGATCCGTGATTATTTATCTAACGGTTTGTGTGCAACGAAAAAAGACCGTTACTCGCGAATCCTATCGCAAGGAAGCTGATCGTGGCAGCATGGCGAGCAAACACTTTTTGGTGCATTGGTCGTTATGTGACGATCACATCCATTTGTTTTGCGCTCCTAATACTTTCCCAGCTCAATCACTGAAGAAATGGATCGCGTGTTGGAAAAATCGCGTGACACGCGAATGGACGAACCGCTCGCAGATTTCAATTTGGCAGCGCGAATTTTGGGCCGCCAGTTGCACCGCGCCGAATCGTACGAAGAGAAATGGAACTATGTGAGAAATAACCCGGTACGTCATGGCTATGTGTCTCGTGTTGAAGATTGGCCCAACTAAAGGGAACTCAATGTCCTCGAGTGGCATCATCGGTAGCGTGGAGGGCGGAGCTCTGCGACGCCGGATTCACCTGGAGAAAGCCCGCCTGTTATACGCCCCAAGCCCCGGGGCTCGCAGAGCTCGCCCCTCCAGAGCACGCTTTTACAACGCATTGTCGTCTCCGTGGAACTCGATCATCTTACAAGTAACGGATGCAGCCAACGATTTTGATCGTCGATGACGAAAAGCACACTCGCGACGGGTTGCGGCGTTTGCTCGAAGACGAATACGACGTTTATGTCGCCGAGGACATCGGCGGTGCCATAAGTGTGCTGGAACGCGAAACGGTCGACTTGCTCCTGACCGACCTGCGACTGTCCGGGGAGGACGGAATGCAGCTAATCGAGCGGGCCCTGAAAATGCCGCACCCCCCCATCTGCATCATGATGACGGCTTATGGTTCAGTCGATACCGCGGTGGAGGCGATGAAACGCGGGGCTTACGATTTCGTAACTAAACCGCTCAATCTCGACAAAGTCGAAATCCTGATCGGCCGCGCGCTGCAATCGCGCCGGATGGAGCAGGAGAATCGCATTCTGCGCCAGCAAATCGATGACCGCTTTGGTCTGGAAAATATTTTGGGGGAATCGCTCGCGTTGCGGGAAGTGCTGGACACGATCCGGCAAGTTGCGCCCTCGTCGGCGAATGTTTTGATCGAAGGCGAGAGCGGCACCGGCAAGGAACTGGCGGCGCACGCGATTCATAATTTGAGCCGGCGCAGTCAGGCGAAATTTGTGGTGGTGCATTGCGCGGCGTTGTCGCCGACTTTGCTGGAAAGCGAATTGTTTGGCCACGAGCGCGGCGCCTTTACCGGCGCGCATGAACGGCGGATCGGAAGGTTCGAGCAAGCGAACGGCGGCACTATTTTTCTCGACGAGATCGGCGAGATCGACGCGAGCACCCAGGTGAAATTATTGCGGGTAATGAGCGAGCAGCGTGCGTTCGAACGCGTCGGTGGCACGCAAACCTTGCGCGCGGACGTGAGGGTGATCGCGGCGACGAACAAGAATCTTGAGCAAATGGTGCGGGAAGGAAGATTTCGCGATGATCTTTATTTTCGCCTTAACGTCGTGCGCATTACCATGCCGCCGCTGCGTGCGCGCAAGGAGGATATTCCACTTCTCGTTAGATCTTTCTTAAGACATTTCTCGAAAGCGAATGAGAAAAGGGTGCTCGATATCACGACGGACGCGATGAATACGCTTTTAGCCTATGATTGGCCGGGAAACGTGCGCGAGTTGCGCACTGCCATTGAGCACGGCGTAGTGATGGCGAGCGGGCCCAAAGTTACGGTGCGCGATTTGCCGCGCGCGATCCGGGAAACGGCGGTAACCTCGGCCGGCGCGATCTCGATTTCGGAAACGGCGAATCCGCTCGATCTGGCAGAAACAGAAAAACGGCTCATCACCCAGGCGCTGGCTTCGACGGGCGGAAATATTACTGCTGCGGCCACTCAACTGGGAATCAGCCGCCGCACTTTGCACCGTAAACTCAACGAAATGAATGCGCAGGGCCGGAATGTGCGAGAGCAAGCGCGCGCGGCAAAAAAACGGACAAAATAGGCATGCCGGGGCCGGAGATTTCGTCATCACCACAGTTTCCGGTTTACGAATGTCACATCGGGACGTTGAATTAGTCGGGTGAGCGACAACAGAAAGATTTTTGGAACGGACGGCGTTCGTGGCGTCGCCAACGTCGAGCCCGTTACAGCCGAGACTGCGCTCAAGCTCGGTCGCGCCGCCGCGCACGTTTTCCTGAAATTGAATCCGCGGGCGCATCCGGGCGGGACGCGACCAAAGATTGTGCTCGGCAAAGACACCCGGCTCTCAGGTTACATGCTCGAAAATGCGCTCGTCGCCGGCATCACGTCGCTGGGAGTGGATGTGCTTGTGATCGGCCCATTGCCTACTCCCGGTGTCGCTTACATCACCCGCTCACTGCGCGCCGATGCGGGGATCGTTCTCTCCGCTTCGCATAATCCCTATGCCGACAACGGCATTAAATTTTTCCGCCACGATGGCTATAAGCTCGATGATCAGGTCGAGCAGCAAATTGAGCAGCTCGTTTTCAGCGGCGAGATCGATTCGATTCGCCCGACCGCGGGCAACATCGGCCGCGCGACCCGAATTGACGACGCACTTGGCCGTTATGTCGAATTTGCCAAGCAAAGTTTTCCGCGCGGAATGACTTTGGAAAAAATGCGGATCGCGGTCGATGTCGCGAATGGCGCCGCCTACAAATCCACGCCCTGCATTTTGCGCGAGCTCGGCGCGGACATTACCGTCGCGCACAACACGCCTAACGGAACCAATATCAACGCCGACTGCGGCAGCACTCATCCGGAGGAAATTCAGCGGGTCGTTAAGGAATCCGGCGTCCACGTGGGTATCACCCACGATGGCGACGCAGACCGCGCTTTGTTGTGCGATGAAAACGGCGAACTGGTTGATGGCGATGAAATTCTGGCCATCGCCAGCGTTGATTTATTGCGCGCGCGAAAATTACGCGACAGCACTCTGGTTGCGACAGTGATGAGCAACTTCGGGCTCGATGAAACCCTCGGCGCACACGGAGGCAAGGTCGTTCGCACCAAAGTGGGCGACCGCTATGTGCTTGAAGAAATGATGGCGCGCAATCTCAATGTCGGCGGCGAGCAAAGCGGCCACATGATTTTTCGCGATTTCACCACCACCGGCGACGGCATTATCAGCGCGCTCCAAGTTTTGCGGATCATGAAGGAAAGCGGAAAACCATTGAGCGAGCTGAAAGGGTGCCTGAAGAAGTATCCGCAGGCACAGCGAAATTTGCGGGTGAAACGCAAACCGCCGCTGGAAGAGTTGCCGGCGGTGATGAAACTGGTGGGTGAAACCGAGCAGCAACTTTCCGGAAAGGGCCGTGTTCTTTTGCGCTACTCCGGAACGGAACCGAAAATTCGTTTGCTGATCGAGGGACGCGAACCGGCTGAAATTGATCGGCAGGCAAATCGGATTGCGGAAGCGATTGAGGAAGCGATTGGGGCGAGCTAAGAACTGATGACTAAACGCGCCGTCATCCCGAACGAAGTGAGGGACCTCACCCAAGCTGCTGGATCACGCAAAAAAGTTTGTGTATTCAATATCCCGAATGGGAGGTCCTTCGCTTCGCTCAGGATGACGAGCGTTGTGTGGTTATGACGCTTTCTCAAGTAATCGAAGCGCTCCTTTTCAGCGCGCAAAAACCGCTGACCACAGCCGAGCTGCGTGACGTGCTCACCAGCGCTGGCGAAGGTGACGCGCTCGTTCCGAATGAATTCGCGCGCGTGAAGGAAGCGGAAATTGCGGTCGCGCTCGAGCAACTAAAAGTTGACTGCACACTGGCGCCCCGCGGATTCCAGCTGGTGGAAAAAGCAGACGGCTGGCAGATGGTTAGCCATCCCGATTGTGCGCGCTGGGTGCGCCAGCTTTTTCCCGGTCCGAAACCGGCGCGACTGTCGCCGCCGGCGCTGGAGACACTCGCCATCATCGGCTATCGTCAACCCATTACCCGGGCCGATGTCGAAGCGGTCCGCGGCGTCACTGTCGAAGGTGTGCTGCAAAATTTGATGGAGCGTGGTCTGGTAAAAATCAGTGGGCGCGCGGAATTGCCAGGGCGTCCATTGCTCTATGAGACGACGCAATTTTTCCTGGAGCATTTCGGTTTGCGGCATCTCGACGAATTGCCGAACGCCGAAGAATTGCGTACGCGCTATTTGCCGACAGCCCAGCCGAAGCGGGAGATCGCACCGGCTGACGCTGAGCGGGCAGAACAAACTCAAAACGCGGAAGTTGTGCCGGCGCCGCAGGATTGACTTGGCTCGTGATCTGCGAAACGATTTGAGCACATCAATCTTATGAAAATTTCCATTTTCAAAATTGGCACCTCGTTGCTCGGTCTGGCCGCGATTTATTCGCTGAGCGGCTGCAATAGTTACAACCGGCTGGTCATTCTCGAGCAAAACGCGAACAAGAAATGGGCAGACGTGCAATCGGTCTATCAGCGGCGCGCCGATTTGATTCCGAATTTGGTGAACACCGTGGCTGGCTCAGCAAATTTTGAAAAATCTACGCTCACAGAAGTGACCAATGCCCGCGCCAGCGTAGGTCGGGTCCAACTGGATCCGAACAAGGCGCCAGAGGACGCGGAGCAGCTGAAGAAATTTCAGGCCGCGCAGGGACAATTAAGCAACGCGCTTTCGCGGTTGCTGGTTGTGAGCGAAAATTATCCGCAATTGCGGGCGACGGAAGCATTTCAAAATTTGCAGGCGCAACTCGAGGGAACGGAAAATCGAATTTCGGTGGAGCGCAACAATTATAACAGCGCGGTGCAGGATTTGAATGCGGCGCTGGAAAGATTTCCCACCAACATGTTGAACAAGATGTTTGCATTTAAGCCACGTGCATTTTTCCAGGCCGAAGCCGGTTCGGAAAAAGCGCCGACAGTGAATTTTAACTTTGGAAGCCCGGCACCGGCGCCAGCTGCGACCGCAGCGACGACACCATAATTTTTGCCCGTCATCCTGAGCGAAGCGCAGCGGAGTCGAAGGATCCCGTGGAATTGACCTTAAAGATTACGCAACGGGATCCCTCGACTTCTCTCGGGATGTCGCGACAGGGCAAACGATTATTTTTTGCAGTCGTTGCCATCCTGGGGGGTGCGATTTGCGCGCACGCCGCCGAAGTCATCCCGCCGAAACCGGACCGTTATTTTAACGATTACGCTGGTGTCGTTTCGCGCGGTGTCGCCGAACGGCTCAACACCCAGCTCGCACAATTCGAGCGCGACACTTCCGATCAAGTCGTGGTTGCGATTTATCGAAAAATGCAGAGCGAATCCTCAATCGAGGATTATGCGCAGCGAATCGCCCAAACGTGGCAAGTCGGCCAAAAAGACAAACGCAACGGCATTGTTCTTCTTGTTTTCTTAGACGATCGCAAAGCCTCGATCCAGGTGGGTTACGGTCTGGAAGGCGCGTTGCCGGACATCACAACCTACGACATTCGCGAGCGCCATATGAACCCGCATTTCCGGAAGGGTGACTATGAAGGCGGGTTGAGTGAGGCGGTGGATTTGATCTGCAAGGCGATTCGCGGCGAGTACAAAGGCAGCGGCCGAGCAAATGCGGAGAGCCGGACTGACAGCGGAGGCACCGTCGGTCTGTTAGTGTTTCTCTTCATTCTGGTAATCTTTTTGCTCGCGGTGCGCGCTTCGCGTCGTTTCGGCGGCTATCGTTATACCGGAGGCGGTGGCCCGTTTATTTCTGGCAATTGGGGAAGCGGCGGCGGTTGGTCGAGCGGGTCGTCAGGCGGCGGATTTGGGAGCTTCAGTTCTGGTGGTGGGAGCTTCGGCGGAGGCGGGTCGAGCGGGAGTTGGTAACTAGATGCGAACCCATCACTTTCTTCGCCGGCTCGATCACAACCGCATCATCCAGGCCATTAAAAAAGCCGAGGGGAAAAGTTCCGGTCAAATCCGCGTTTTTGTCCAACGCTGGAAATTTGAGGAGGATGCCTTACCCCGGGCGCAGAAAAAATTTCTGCAGTTGGGAATGCAAAAAACGCGTGATCGCAATGCGGTCCTGATCTTCGTCGCGCCCCGCGCACATAAATACGCGGTGGTAGGTGACGTGGGGGTACACGAGAAATGCGGCGAGGAGTTTTGGAAAAAATTAGTGCACGAGATGCGGGCGCATTTCAAAAATCAGGATTTCAATCGCGCTATCATCCTCGCAATCAGTGAAGTAGGAAAATTACTAGCGGCGCATTTCCCCCGTACCGGCGACACCATCAACGAGCTGCCAGACGAGATTGCGCAAGGGTGAACGTCATCCCAAGCGTGAGCCGAGGGATCTCGTTGAAGTTGCCTTAAAGGTTTCGCGGCGGGATCCCTCGACTGCGCTCGGGATGACCGTTGGCGGATGCACTTGCAAATTGCCCGCAATCGTGTTCATTTCCGCCTTCGCAGCGAGTTTTTAAATTAGTTGCGCTGTCGGTCCCTGGGTTTCCGTCGCTGGACGCGAAGCTTTACTCGCCAGGGGAAACCCAGCGAAAGAGGAATGGAGCAACCGAGTAAAGTGATGGAATAATAGGCGCTTTGTCTCTTTTCGTCATTACTCCCATACTCCAACACTCCGAAAGGATCACATGCCAGTTCGTTACGGTCGGTTTGAAATGCCAAAGACCCTCTCCAAGGAGGAGAAGGGGGCAACGGAAACTTACGCGAAGTTTGTCGCGGAACCTTTTGAGGCGGGCTACGGCCATACTGTAGGCAATTCGCTTCGGCGCGTGCTTTTGTCATCGCTGGAAGGCGCTGCCATCACCGCGGTAAAAATTACCGGCGCGCAACACGAATTTGCCACTTTGCCGGGCGTGGTCGAAGACGTCACCGACATCGTGTTGAATTTAAAGCGCATTAAGTTCAAGGCGACGGAGCATGAGCCGCGCAAGCTTTCGCTCAGCGTGAACAAGGAAGGCGAAGTCACAGCCGGCGATATTCAACTCGCCCAGGGTTACGAGGTTTTGAACCCCGATCAGATCATCTGCACTCTCGACAAAAAGCATAAGTTCGATGCTGAGCTGGAAGTCCGCGTGGGACGCGGTTTCGCTACCGGCGAAGAAAACAAGCGACCCGATCAACCGATTGGCCTGATCCCGATCGATTCCATTTTCTCCCCGGTCACGCGGGTGAAATATGCGGTCGAACACACCCGCGTGGGTCAGCGCACCGATTACGACAAGCTCATTCTCGAAGTTTGGACCGATGGCCGTCTCACACCGGACGACGCTCTTCTCCAAGCCTCAGCCATCTTGCGGCATCACCTCGATGTTTTCGTCAATTTCAACGAAGACGTGATCGAGTTCGACGAAACGCCTGCCGGGGTCAGCGAAGAGAACATGAAGCTGAAGAAGCTTCTCAACATGAGCGTGAACGAAATTGAGCTGAGCGTGCGCGCGGCCAATTGCCTGAACAACGCCAACATCACCAGCGTGGGCCAGCTCGCCCAAAAAACCGAGGCGGAAATGTTGAAGTATCGAAACTTCGGCAAGAAATCGCTTAACGAGATTAAGGACAAACTCACTGCCCTCGGACTGGGACTGGGAATGAAATTTGATCCCGGTCTGGTGGAAACGCCGGTCGGAGTCGATGTCGCCGCCAGCTCAAATGGAGCGGGCACAGAGCAACCGTCACCATCGCGCGTCAGCTAATTCGCGATGCGACACCAAAAGAAAACGATAAAGCTTGGTCGCACTGCCGAGCACCGAAAAGCGCTGCTGGCAAATCAGGTTTGCAATTTGATCGAGCATCAACGCATTCGCACCACCTTGGCAAAAGCCAAAGCGGTCCGCCCGCTCGCGGAAAAAATGGTCACGCTTGGCAAAAAAGGATCGATCCATGCCCGTCGCACTGCTTTTGCGGTTCTACGGCAGAAGGATGCGGTGAAAAAGTTGTTCGATGAAATCGCGCCGCGCACGGCCGATCGCAACGGCGGTTATACCCGGATCGTGAAACTCGGGCAACGCAAAAGCGACGCTGCTCCGGTCGCCTATCTGGAATGGGTAGATGCCGCCATGCTCCTCGATCAAGAGATCGATGAGGCGGCGGAGAAGAAAGCGCGCAAATCGAAAAAAGAAGGCGAGCAATCCAGCGGCGCGGAAAAGAAAACAAAGAAAACGGCGGCGGCTGCGGGAATATAGGGCTGTGCCCTGTGCGCCCAGCGGAGATGTTGTCCGCTGATCCTGTTGTAGCAGAGTAAAACCCGCTGGGTGCACAGACTGGAAAGTCTGTGTTCCGTTTCGGGCAGCGAATATTCTATCCGCTCAAGTTCTTAGTTGTAGCTGCCGCCGTCACCGGCGGCAGAAAATTTGAATTGATCGAGATTCTTCCGCCAGGGACGGCGGCGGCTATAGCCGCTTTCGGCAAAAGCATTCCGGTTCCATTTTCGGGACGGCCATTTCCCAAGCACGGAATGATTTCGGCCACGACAATTTTCTTTATTACAATTTAAATAGCACAACCTAAGCTACTTACAGTGTGAGAAAAATTGATGGCACGGAGGGTGCATAGGGCAAGGCTACCTATGCACACCCATAAATCTACAACTTACGATCTTATCATGGAATCTGAGTCTGAAGACAAGAATCGAAGCCTGATCGAAACAGTAATTTACGCACTCTTTATTTTGAGCGCGATCGTTTCGATCTGGCAGTTCGTGGTGCAGCCAGTCGTTGTGCCTTCGCATACCGCCGGCTTCGCTTCCAATCAGACCCGGTGCGCCCAGGGCGAGATCTAACAAGAATTAAACAGACGGACATCAGCCGGTCGAACCGGACCGAAGTATGCCGTCTTTAGATTAGATAGCGGTCATGTTGCTGCAGGATTTGCGGTATGCCCTGCGAATGCTGGTGAAACAGCCGGCGTTCACTTTCATCGTCGTCATTACCTTTGCTCTCGGGATTGGCGCCAACACCGCGGTCTTCAGCGTGGTCAATGCCGTTGTGCTGCGGCCTCTTCCGTTCCAGCAGCCGCAAGATCTCGTTGACCTCGCGCTCTATGATGTGCGCGAAGGCCCGGAGAAGATCGAAGGTATGTCCGTTTCATATCCTGACTTCGAGGATTGGCGTGCGCAGAATCGCGTCTTCGAGCGCGCCGCCGTTTACGTCAATCGGAGTCTCACCCTGACTGACGGCAAGCAGGCAATGCATGTCGTCGGCGAAGCTGTTTCCGGCGAATTGTTCAACTTGCTTCGAGCCAAACCGCTGCTCGGCCGGACCTTTACCGCGAACGAAGATGAGCCCGGGAATCGCGCTGTCATCCTGAGCTACCCAGTGTGGCAAACGCAATTCGGCGGTGATAAGTCGATCATCGGCAGGTCCATCACCTTGGACGGCAACAGTTACGAGGTCGTCGGGGTGATGCCGAAAGGTTTCGATTTCCCGCTCGGTCGCGACAATATCCCAGTCGATCTTTGGATCACGGTCGCGATTTTGCGCGAAAGCAGCGATGGATCGAAGCCGATGACGGCCCAGCGCGGGAATAATTTCCTCGGCTGCATCGCGCGTTTGAAAAGGGGCATCTCGATGGCGCAGGCGCAAGCGAACATGGATACAATCAGCGCGCGCCTGGCTCAACAATATCCCGATAGCGACGCCTATTTCCGCGTGCGTGTCCGCTCGTTACGCGACGCGATCGTTGGCCAAACGCATTCCGCGTTAATGATGCTGAGCGCGATGGCGGCATGCGTGGGCCTCGTCGCCTGCGTCAACGTGGCTAATCTTCTCCTCGCGCGTTCCGTTTCGCGGCAAAAACAGATCAGCATTCGCGCCGCGCTCGGCGCCGCTCGCCGGCACATCGTGCGGCAATTGCTTACCGAAAGCGTCTTGCTCAGCGTCATTGGCGGCCTCGCCGGTTTATTGCTCGCAATCTGGGGACTCGACGCGATGAAACGATTTCTCCCGTCGAACATTCCGCGCATTGATCAGATTTCGCCAGACACGCGTGTTCTCGCCTTCACCGCCGCAGCGAGTCTCATTGTGGGAATCTTCGCCGGCCTTCTGCCAGCCTGGCGCGCATCGCATCCGAACATTGCCGGCTCGCTCAATGAAAGCGCGCGCGGCTCCAGCGAAGGCGCGCACGGGCGGCGCCTTCGTTCTGCGCTGGTCGTGGTCGAGATCGTCCTCGCGCTGTTGCTGCTCTCAACCGCGGGGTTGCTGGTGGAGAGTTTTCTGCGTTTGCAAAAAGTGCCGCCCGGCTTTGATCGCACTAACGTGTTTACCGCGCGCGTCGCGTTGCCCGACACGACCTACGGCAAACCGGCCGAGTGCGCCGCCTTCTTCGATAAATTATTAAAGCGCGTCGGCCAGTCGCCCGGTGTCCAATCAGCCAGCGCGGCCTGGTGGATTCCACTGAGTGGAAGCGAGATCACGCTCACGACCGACATTCAGGAACATCCAGTGCCGAAAAGCGAGCAGCCCGCCGTCCAGGTCAATGTTGTCGCGCCCGATTTCTTCAAAACACTGCGCGTGCCGCTGCTGCGTGGCCGCGAGTTCACTGAGCACGACGACATCAACGCGCCAGCGGTCGCTATCGTCACGCAGAGCTTCGTGAACAAATATTTTCGCGGCGAAAATGCGCTCGGGAAACGGATCAAGCCCAGCGGTTCCGTCACTCCCGGCGAGCCTCCGATGCGCGAGATCGTGGGTGTGGTTGGCGATCTTCACCTGACAACCCTTCGCGAAGCGGCGCAGCCGCAGATTTACATTCCACATCAGCAATTCGCCATTTCGACCGTGTCGCTCTTCGTCCGCAGCACTGTGAATCCGTCCTCCCTCACGAGTTTGCTGCGCAACGCCGTGGCCGAACTCGACAAAGACGTGCCGCTTTATCGTCCGCGGCTGTTGAGTGAATACGTCTCTTCATCCATCGCGCAGCCGCGCTTCAACGCGATTCTGGTCGCGCTTTTCGCCGGCATCGCGCTGTTGCTCGCAGCCGCGGGGATTTTCGGCGTCATGAGTTACGCGGTCTCGCAACGCACCCACGAAATCGGCATTCGGCTCGCTCTTGGCGCGCAACGCGGGGACGTTTTGCGCTTAATCTTCGGCGAAGGCATGCGGCTGGTCGCGCTCGGCGCTGTCGTCGGCGTTGCGCTCGTCTTCGGCGTTGGCCGTTTGCTCAGCAATTTGCTTTACGGCATCGGCGCGTCTGATCCGGTCACAATTTTCTCGGTCACCATCCTGCTCGGCTTGGTCGCCTTCATCGCCTGCTGGTGGCCGGCCCGACGCGCCAGCGTGGTCGATCCGGTTGTTGCCTTGCGCAGCGAATAGTCCATGCACTCCATTCTCCAGGATTTCCGTTATGCCTTGCGGATGCTGGCGAAACAGCCAGCTTTCACCGCCATCGCCGTCTTGACACTGGCGCTCGGCATCGGCGCTAACACCGCCATCTTTAGCATCATCAATTCCGTCCTGCTGCGGCCGCTTCCGTATCCGCACGCCGATCGCATCATGGTGCTGAACGAATCCTCCGGGCCGGGTCAGGATTTTTCCGTCGCATTGCCCGATTATTTCGATTGGCAGAAAGAGACGAAGACATTCGAGCATCTCGCCTGCACACACAAAGAATCGCGCAATCTGAGCGGCATTCCCGGTCGCGAAGCCGAGCGCGTTTCAACCGCATCGGTCACGCGGAATTTCTTCAATATCATCGGACTTTCGCCGCAAATCGGCCGTGCCTTTAGCGAAGACGAAGACAA
>Ga0209474_10002563_pt1 | contig 16587 bp, 16 predicted proteins | sample GraSoiAngelo_145_FD_185902 | JGI IMG/M metagenome (GOLD analysis project Ga0209474, IMG submission 185902) | Grasslands soil microbial communities from the Angelo Coastal Reserve, California, USA - 14_1009_05_20cm (SPAdes) (version 2) | ecosystem: Environmental > Terrestrial > Soil > Grasslands...
TCGCCGACGCCGTCGCGATCGCGCTTGCCCACGCCCAGCGCGAGCGGTTCAGCGCCGCCGTCGCGCTCGCGTCGGGGTGATCGCATCGGTCCGCGGCCGGATCGTGGGCCGTGGCCCCGACCACGTGGTCGTCGAGGCGGCTGGTCTGGGCTACAAGGTCTTCGTTCCACGCCCGCCGCGCGGCGACGACGTTCAGCTCCACACCCACCAGGTGATCCGCGAGGACGGGCAGTTCCTGTACGGCTTCGAGACCGGAGAGGAGCTGGCGCTCTTCGAGCTGATCATCGGCGTCTCGGGCGTCGGGCCGCGCGCCGCGCTCGCCATCCTGTCGGTCTCGCGGCCGGTCGACGTGGCCGCGGCCATCGCCGCGGGCGATAGCGCCGCGCTCGCGAAGGCGCCGGGCGTCGGGAAGAAGACCGCCGAGCGGCTGATCGTCGACCTGCGCTCGAAGGTCGGCCGCGTCGCGATCGGTCCGTTCGGCGGAGACGCCGCTGACACCGATGAAGCGGTCGCCGCCCTCCGCGCGCTCGGCTACACGGCGTCCCGCCCGCAGGCGCGGCGACCACCGAGGAACGCCTGGCGACTGCGCTACGCGCCCACTAGGCTTTCGACCCAGGACCGCGGCTAGTACGGAAGGGCGCCTGGCGGGCGAACGACCTGGGCGTCGAGAATGACGTTCGGAGAAGGGGCCGCTGGGCGCGGGAAGGAGCGTTCAGTGTCGTTCTGGCGCGATGACGACGGCCAGGGCCTCGTCGAATATGCACTCATCATCGCGGTCATCGCCATCGCGGTCATCGTGGCGATGATCTTCTTTCGCGGACAGCTCCAGAACCAGTTCTCGAACATCGGCAACAACCTGACGTAGCGGGTCCCATCGGCCCCTTCTCCCGCCGAGCAGATTCACCGGTTTGCTACACTGACCCATGGCCGGCGGGGCGCTCCCGCCTGCCGCTCGAGCCGTGAAGGTGGGGCGATCCCACCTTTTTTGTCGCCGGAACGGCCGAGCAATGAAGGGGGGAGCGTGGCATGAACCGAGAGCTCGTCACCGGTCTCGCACAGCTCTCCGCTGAAAAGGGCCTCCCCAAGGAGGTCGTGAGCGACATCATCGCCCGCGCGATCAAGCGCGCGTACGGCGCCGAAGAGAACATCGACGTCAAGGTCGACGTGCAGACCGGCGCCTTCAAGGTCTTCCTCCTGAAGACGGTCGTCGACAAGGTCGAAGACCCCAAGCTCCAGATCCAGATCGACGCAGCGCGCCGGATGAAGCCGGACGTCGCGCTCGGCGACACGATCCCCCTCGAGGAGTCCGCGGCCGCCCTCGGCCGCATCGGCGCGCAGACGGCGAAGCAGGTCATCCAGCAGTCGTTGCGCGAAGCCGAGCGCGAGCAGGTGTACGCGGAGTACGCCGACCGCGAGGGCGACATCATCAACGGTCAGATCGAGCGCTTCGAGGCCGGCGCCGCCATCTTCGAGCTCGGGAAGGCGAAGGCCATCCTGCCGCGCAGCGAGCAGGCGCCGCACGAGCGCTACTTCGTCGGCCAGCATCGGAAGGTGCTCGTGCTCGAGGTCCGCCGATCCATCCACGGACCGCAGATCATCGTCAGCCGGGCCCACCGGGGACTGGTCAAGCGGCTCTTCGAGCTCGAGGTCCCGGAGATCTACCACGGTCAGGTCGAGATCACCGGTATCGCCCGCGAGGCGGGCTCCCGGACGAAGATCGCCGTCCGCTCACGGCAGCCCGGACTCGATCCGGTCGGGGCGTGCGTCGGACAGCGCGGCCTGCGGGTGCAGGCGATCAGCAATGAGCTTGGCGGCGAGCGCGTGGAGGTCATCCAGTACGACGAGAAGCCCGAGGAGTTCGTGAAGAACGCGCTCTCGCCGTCCCCGGTCATCCGGGTCGACATCGTCGTCGACGAGAAGACCGCGTACGTCGTCGTGCCCGACCGGTACCTGTCCCTTGCGATCGGCAAGGAGGGCCAGAACGCGCGGCTCGCAGCGAAGCTCACCGGCTGGCGCATCGACATCCGCAGCGAGTCCGAGGTGCGGGCCGAGGCCGAGCCGGAGCCCGAGCCGGAGCCGGTCGTGGTGGAAGCGGAGCCCGCCGCACCCGTAGTGGAAGAGGACCAGGAGACGATCCGTCACGACCTCGTCGCCGAGGTCGAAGCCGAATCGCTGGCGGCGGACGAGGACGAGCTTGAAGACGAAGACCGGGCCCTGCTCGGCGGCAAGAAGAAGAAGGATCGTCGTTAGGGCGGTCCCGCAGCGGACGTGCGTCGCGTGCCGGCAGGTCAGGGCGAAGCGCGAGCTCATCCGGGTCGTCCGGGACGCGGACGGCAGGCTCTCGGTGGACCTTCGGGGCAAGGCGCCGGGACGAGGCGCGTACCTCTGCCCCGATGACGCATGCCTCACGCGCGGCATCGACGACGGCTCGCTCGGGCGGGCCCTCGCACTGACGATCGACGAGGCGACGAAGCACCGGCTGCGAGATGAGCTCGCCGCCGGCGCAGGAGCGAAAAGGGGGACGACGTAATGCCGAAGGCAAGACCGCGGCGGTTCCCGCCGCAACGCGGACCGCGCCCGCGCCGCCGACCATCGCGCGGCCAGGTCGCGCCGCAGGCACCCATCGCCGCGCCGGCCGCGGTCGCCGTCCTCCCGGAGGGCGGCGCGCCGGTCTCGCTGCCGAAGACGATGCAGGTCGGCGAGCTCGCCAAGATGCTCGACCTCTCGGTGGTGGATGTGATCCGCGGGCTCGTGAACATGGGCGTGATGGCGACGATCAACCAGACCGTCGACTACGAGACCGCGTCGCTCGTCGCGGGCGAGCTCGGTCTCGAGGTCGTGCCCGAAGAAGAGGTCGCCCCGCCGGACGAAGAGATCGAGGAGACGGCGCCGGCCGGCAAGGAAGTCCTCTGGACCGACGACGACGAGGCGAAGATGGTCACCCGGCCGCCGGTGGTCACCATCGTCGGGCACGTCGACCACGGCAAGACGAGCCTCCTGGACGCGATCCGCGAGACGAACGTCACGGCGCGCGAGGCCGGGGGCATCACCCAGCACATCGGTGCGTATCAGATCGAGCACTCGGGCCGGAAGGTGACGTTCCTCGACACGCCGGGGCACGAAGCCTTCACCGCGATGCGCGCGCGTGGCGCCCAGGTCGCTGATGTGGCGATCCTCGTCGTCGCGGCCGACGACGGCGTGCAGCCCCAAACGATCGAGGCCATCTCGCACGTCAAGGCGGCGGGGGTGCCGATGGTGGTGGCGCTCAACAAGATCGACAAGGCCGACGCCAACCCCGACCACGTCAAGGGTCAGCTCGCCGAGCACGGGGTCACGGTCGAGGAGTACGGCGGCGACACGCCGCTCGCGCCGGTATCGGCGCGCACCAAGCAGGGCCTCCAGGACCTCATCGACGTGGTGCTCCTCGTCGCCGACGTCGCCGATCTCAAGGCGAACCCCGATCGGCCCGCCATCGGACGGGTGATCGAGGCGCACATGGACAAGAGCCGCGGTCCGATCGCCACGCTCCTCGTCCAGACCGGCACGCTCGAGCGCGGCGATCTCATCGTCGTCGGCAAGCACTTCGGGAAGGTCCGCGCCATGACCGACGACAAGGGGAAGAACGTCGGCCGGGCGGAGCCGTCGCGTCCGGTCCTCATCCTCGGCCTGCCCGACGTCCCTGAGGCGGGAGATGTCCTCCGCGTCGTGGCCGACGAGAAGACCGGCAAGGCCCTCGCCGAGCGGAACGCGCGCGAGCGCGCCGCGGCGGCGGGCGGCGAGCGCCCGGCGACCCTCGACGAGATGTTCGCCCAGGTCAAGGAGGGCAAGTCGAAGGAGCTGAAGCTCGTCCTCAAGGCCGACGTGCAGGGATCGCTCGAGGCCATCAAGGGCGCCTTGGCGAAAGTGCCGCAGGAGGAGGTCGCCCTCGTCGTCATCCACGACGCCGTCGGCGACATCAGCGAGTCCGACGTCACCCTTGCCGCGGCGTCCGGCGCGGTGGTCATCGGGTTCAACAACAAGATCGATGTTCCCGCCAAGCGCGCCGCCGAGCAGACGAAGGTGGACGTCCGCCAGTACAAGGTCATCTACGAGCTGCTGGACGACATCCAGAAGGCCCGCACCGGCATGCTCGAGCCGGAGATGGTGGAGAGCATCCTCGGGCACGCCGAGGTGCGGCAGATCTTCACCGCCAACAAGACGACGATCGCCGGCTGCATGGTGTCCGACGGTCTCATCCGCCGCGGCGCGCAAGCTCGGCTCATCCGGGGCCAGGAGCCCGTCTGGGAGGGCACGGTCGCCACGCTTCGTCGCGTGAAGGACGACGTCCGAGAGGTCGCCGCTGGCCTCGAGTGCGGCATCGTGCTCGAAGGCCACAACGACGTCCAGGTCGGCGACGTGATCGAAGCATTCGTCGTCCAAGCGAAGCCGCGCTGAGATGGCCTATCGGCGCGCCGATCGGGTCAATGCCCTCCTGCAGCGCGAGCTGGCCACGCTGATCAGCGAGGAGCTGCGGGATCCGCGGATCGCGTTCCCGACCGTCACGAGCGTCGAGACGACCTCCGACCTCAAGACGGCGAAGGTCTTCGTGAGCGTGCTGGGTGACGACGAGGCCGTTACGAGCACGATGCGGGCGTTGAACGAGGCCCGGCCGTACATCCGCCACGAGGTCGGCGAGCGCACCGATCTGCGGTTCGTACCGGAGATCGAGTTCGTGTCGGACACCTCCGCGGCCCGTGCCGCGCGCATCTCGAAGCTGCTGCGCGAAGCGTCGGGAGACCGATGAGGGCCGTCGCCGACGCGCTCCGCGCGGCCGATCGCATCGCGCTCGTGTCACACCGCGATCCCGACCCCGACACGATCGGGTCGGCCCTGGCGCTGGGGCTGGCGCTCGAGCGGATGGGGAAGCGGGTCTCCTGGCACTGCGCGGATCCGGTCCCCGACGCGATCCGGTTCCTCGCCTGCGCCGACCGCTACAGCCAGGCCGCCCCATCGGCGGACGTCGACCTCGTCGTGTGCCTGGACTTCGGCGAAGCGTCCCGCGCGAAATTCGCCTTGCCGGCCGGCCCGAAGGTCGCCGACATCGACCACCACGCGACGAACACCGCGTTCGGCGACGCGAACTTCGTCGACGTGACGAGCGCCGCCACCGGCGAAATGGTGGGCCGTCTGATCGATGCCCTCGGAGTGGCCTGGACGCCGGACATGGCGACCGCGGCCCTCGTCGCGATCATGACCGACACGGGCTCGTTCCAATTCCCGAACACCGATGCGCGGGCCCTCGAGCGCGCCGGGATGCTGCGCGAGGCCGGCGCGGACCTGCAGGCGATCACGTACAACGTGTTCCGCAACAAGCGCTTCGAGGCGCTCAAGCTCTGGGGCTTCGCCTTCTCCCGCCTGGTCCGCGAGGCCGGTGGGCTGCTCGTGTGGACGTGGATCGAGGACGCGGATCTCGGCCACGCCGAGGCGTCGGAGGAAGACCTCTCGGGCCTCGTCGAGCAGATCGCCCGGAGCAAGGGGATGCGCGTGGCGCTCCTCTTCAGCGGCGTCGGTCGCGACGTGAAGGTCTCGTGCCGCACCTCGGCCGCGACGCCCTCCGTGGACGCGGCCGCGCTCATGGCACAGTTCGGCGGAGGCGGGCACGTGCGCGCGGCCGGCGCGCTCATCCCGTCGGCCGGACCGGACGCTCAGCTCGCGATCCGCGAGCGCGTCCTCACCGCGGCTCGCGAGGCCCTCGACCGCGCCCGACAGCCCGCATGACCCAGGCCCCGGAGGGGGTCCTGCCGGTCGACAAGCCACTCGGATGGACCTCGTTCGACGTCGTCGCGGTCGCCCGGGGCGCCCTGGGCGCGAAGCGCATCGGCCACGGCGGGACGCTCGATCCGCTCGCGACCGGCGTGCTACCGCTCCTCGTGGGCCCGGCGACGAAATTCGCCGACCGGCTGCACACCGCGCCGAAGGTCTACGCCGCGCTCGTGCTGTTCGGCCACGAGACGACGACCGACGATCGCGAAGGCGCCGTCACAACTGAGGCTGACGTGCCCGCGCTCGCGCAGAGCGACCTGGACTCCGCCATCGCGCCGTTCCGCGGATCGATCGAGCAGGTGCCTCCCACCTTCGCGGCGGTGAAGGTCGGCGGCCGGCGGGCGTACGCGCGGGCCCGGCGCGGCGAGACCGTGGCGCTCTCGGCGCGTACCGTGACGATCGAGCGGCTCGCCATCGCCGACTGGGAGCCACCGGCGTTGCGGCTCCTCGTGGTCTGCTCGACCGGAACGTACATCCGGTCGCTCGCCCGGGACATCGGCCGCGCGATCGGGTCCGCGGCCCACCTCGGTGGCCTGCGCCGCCTCGCGGTCGGGTCGCTGACCGTCGATGACGCGACCACCGTCGAAGCCCTCCGCGGCATGCCGGATGCGGCCGCGTTCCGTGAGGCGGACGACCGTATCCTCCCGTTAGCGGACCGGTACCGCGAGGCACCGGCCGCGGAGCTGCTGTCGAGTTGGGGGCGGTCTGCATGATCATCCGAGCGGCGGAGTGGGCGGCCCGGTGGCTGCTCGAGGCATGGCGCGGGCTCACGCTCGACGCGAAGGTCGTCGGGACGGTGGCCGTCGCGAACTGGCTCCTGCTCTTCGCGAATCACACGACCGTCGCCGCGACGACCGACGAGCCGGTCTGGCACCTGTTCCCCGGCGTCGCCGGGCCGGCCTTCCTCCTGCTGGCGGGCGCGGTCGCCTTCAGCTACCCGGTGCGCCAGCTGCGGCAGGGGCGATCGTTCACCGCTCGGGCGCGCTGGCTGCACCTCGGGCTGATCCTGGCGGTCTTCGTGGTCCTGCCGACCGTCGCGTCGATCGTGCTCCGCGAGACCGGGAAGCCGTACACGTACATCCACGACGGCGCGCTGATGATCGAAGAGGCGGCGCGGAAGCTCCTCGCGGGCCACAACCCGTACGCCACGGATTACGTCGACACGCCGCTCTACTACTGGCCGATGGTGAACAACCCGGCTCTCTACCACCTCACGTACTTCCCGTTCCTCTTCCTGGTCACGATTCCGTTCGTCTGGGCGTTCGATCACCTCGGCGTGTTCTGGGACCAGCGCTATCTCTACCTCCCGGCCTTCGTCGCGACGCACGCAATCCTGCCGCTGCTCGTGAGGCGCACCGAGCACCGCATCGCGCTCGTGGCCATCGTCGCGCTCAACCCGCAGCTCTTCCCGTTCGTCATCGAAGGCCGCAACGACTTCTTCGTGCTGCTGTTCCTGTTCGCCGGGGTCGCGCTCCTCCAGCGTGAGCGAAGGGCCTGGGGCGCCTTGGCGATCGCCGTCGCGGCAGCGGCGAAGCTGCACGCGCTCGTCCTGCTGCCGTTCCTGGTCACCTACCTGGTCGCGACGCGCAGGCCGAAGAGCCTCGGCGAAGCCGCGCTGGCCCTCCGACCGGCCCTTCCGGCGGCCGCGTTCCTCGCCATCACGTTCGCGCCGTTCCTCCTGAACGACTGGAACGCGTTCTACGACGACGTCGTCCGGTACAACGCCGGCGGCGCCGCCTGGACCTACCCGATCTCCGGGATGGGCTTCTCGGCGATCCTCCTGTGGCTCGGCGTGATCGGGTACCGGCAGGCCGACTTCCCATTCGCCGTGATCGAGATCGCGGTCGCGACGCCGATCGCCCTGTACACGCTCTACCAGCTGTGGCGGACGCCCTCGATCGCTCGCATGCTCGGCGGGTACGCGCTGACCCTGCTCGCGTTCCTCTTCTTCGGCCGGTACTTCCAGGGCAACTACCTCGGCTACATCCTCGCCGTCGCGACGCCGATCCCGTTCCTCGGCAGAGAGGCGCGGCCCGAGCGGTCCGCGCGGCGCCGCCGGGCGCAGGTGACGCATCGCGGCGCCCAGCCGGCGCGGTCGCTCGGTGCGGCGAGCGCGGCCGAGGCCCGGAGCATCGAATAGTCCTCCACGATTTCAGCGGCTGGCCACGAGGGCCGTTGCACCTCGCGGTCGGTGTGTTCGACGGCGTGCACCTCGGCCATCAGGCCCTCATCCGCGGCCTGGTCGGCGGCGCGCGCGCGGCCGGTGCGACCGCGGTGGCGGCCACCTTCGACCCGCTCCCGGCACAGGTCCTGGCGCAAGACCCACCGCAGTCGACCCTGGCCGACGCGCCCGAGCGCGCGTTGCTGCTCGAACACGCTGGTGCGCAGGACGTCATCGTCTTCACGTTCGACAAGGCGTTCTCGCAGCAATCGGCGGAGGACTTCATCAAGCGGGTCACTGCCGCCGGAGACGTCCAGCGCATCGTGGTGGGACCCGACTTCCAGTTCGGACACGGACGCGAAGGGGCGGTCCCCGCGCTGCGGACGCTGGGCGAGCGCTATGCGTTCGCGGTGACGGTCGTCGAGCCGATCGCGCTCGGCGGCGCGGTCATCAGCTCGACCCGGATCCGGCAGGCCCTGCGCGAGGGCGACCTCGTCACCGCGCAGGCGCTGCTCGGCCGTCCCTACTCGGTGACCGGGACGATCGTGCGCGGAGAGCAGCGCGGCCGCGCGCTCGGCTTTCCGACGATCAACGTCGCCCCGCCGCCGGACAAGCTCCTGCCGCACGACGGCATCTACGCCACGTGGGTCGTCCTGCAGGACCGCCGCTACCGCGCGGCATCGAGCCTCGGGATCCGACCGACCTTCGGCGGCGGACCGCGGAAGCTCGAGGCCTACATCCTCGACTTCAACGAGGACGTCTACGGCCGCCAGGCGACGATCGCCTTCGTCGAGCGCCTGCGCGACGAGATCCGGTTCGACCGCGCCGAGGACCTCGCCATGCAGATCGCCAAGGACGTCGAGCGGACCCGCCTCCTCTTACGGTAGGAGGATGTACGGGCTCCAGGGCCGGATCGTCGCGACGCCGGGTCGCCGGGACGCGCTCCTGGCCCTCCTGCTGGAGGCGGCGCGCGGCGAGCCGATGCCCGGCTGCCGCCTCTACGTCGTGAGCGAGATCCCCGGCGAGCCGGACGCGGTCGCGGTGACGGAGATCTGGGACGACAAGGCGGCGCACGACGCCTCGCTGCGACTCGAGCGCGTGCGATCGGTGATCGGCAGGGCTCGCCCCCTGATCGCAAAGATGGAGGAGTCGCTCGAGCTACGCCCCATCGGCGGCCTGGGGGTGGACTGAGCCCGCCGGCGCCGCCGGGAGGTACCGCTCCGCGTGGCCGAGGGGACTGAACAGCCGGAAGTACAGCGGGATCAGGAACATCAGCGCGCCGACGGCCACGTACACCAGCTGGACGTCGTGGGTGCGATCGATCGCGACGCCGCCGGCCATCGCGCCGATCGGGTTCGCCGACCACGCGAGCACCATCGCGATGGTGATGATCCGGCCGAGCATGTGCCCCGGCACGATCGCCTGGCGGAGGCTGCCGGTGTTGATGTTGAACAGGATCCCTAGGCCCGAGGACAGGCTCCAGCAGAGCACCGCGATCCAGTAGGACGGCGCCAGGGCGAGGGCCACGGTCAGGATGCCCGCCGCCATGAGCGAGCCGAGGGCGACGTTGCCGAAGCTCCATCGCTTGCGCAGCGGGCCGGCCGCGAGCGAGCACGCGAACACGCCGACGCCGCCCGCGGCGAAGAGGATCCCGATCTGGGCGTCGCTCGCGGCGTACCGGTCCTTCGCCAGGAGCACGAGCTGCGCGAACGCCGTCACCGACACGAGGTTGACCAGCGCCATCATCGCGGAGATGTTCCGCAGGACCGGGTGACGGAGCACGTAGCGGAGCCCCTCGACGACGTCCTGCCGGATGCTCGTGCGGGCCGCCGCGAGCGGCGGATTGAACGGACGGCGGATCAGGCCGAGGGCGACCGCCGACACGAGGAACGACGCGGCGTCGACGTAGAGGAGCTGCTCGACCTGCAAGAAGACGAGCAGCGCCCCCGCGGCGAGCGGCCCGGCCACGGTCGCCGCGGCGAAGCTCGCCTGGATCCGGCCGTTCGCGGTCACGAGGTCGGACCGCTCCACGAGGCTCGGGATCGCGCCGAATTGCGCCGCCTCGAAGAAGATCGACAGGGTCGAGGCCACGAATACCACCGCGAGGACCCACGCCACGCTCAAGAGGCCCGCCGCCGCGGCCACTGGCACCGACGCGACGGTGATCGCGGCGAGCAGGTCGGTCACGATCATGAGCCGCCGGCGGTCGGTCCGATCGGTCCACGCGCCGATGAGGAGGCCGAAGAGCAGGTGCGGCACCGTGAAGAGCGCGGCGCTGGCGGCGAGGTAGACCGCGGAGCCGGTGAGCTTGAACACGAGGAGCGGGATCGCGAACTGGGTGAACGAGGTCCCGAACGCCGACACGGTCTCGCCGACCCAGAAGCGCCAGAAATCGCGACCGGCCCCGGCGGGCCGTGGCGCGCCGGGGCCGGCTGGGATCGCTACTTGGGGACCTTCTGGGCGAAGGAGTTGTCGAACAGCGCCTTGCTGTCGACCTGGTCGGTCACCTTGAGGTTCGGGCAGAGGGTCGGGTTGTTCTTGCAATCCTCTACGTTCAGCTTGAGCACGTTGTCGACGCCCTTCTGGTCGACGATGCCGTCCGCGGACAGGTAGCCCTTCGCGATCTCGAGGGCCTTGATGTAGAGATCGCGGTCGGATCCGGTCACGGCGTCGGGCAGCTTGGCCGCGATGTCCTTCGCCGCGTTCGCGGCGATGTAGCGGTCCGCCTTCACGAGCGCGTTGACGACGCGCTGGACGACATCGGGACTCTTCGTGATGAATTCCTGGGTCGTGACGGCGCCGGTGAACTGATACGCCCCGCCGAGCAGCGCGACGGTGTCCTTCTCGGTCCGGAGATCGCCGCCACCCAGGACGAACCCCTTGCCCGCGTTCACGTACGAGGTCACGAACGGGTCGGAGTTCATGCAGGCCGCCGCGCCCTTCGAGTCGAGGGTCGCGGCCATCGTGCCGGAGCCGCAGGGCTTGAACGTGTAGTCCTTGTCCTGCACCAAGCCGGCCTGGTTCATCATGAACGTCAGCAGCAGGTGTGTGCCGGAGCCGACGGACGTCGCGCCGACGGTCTCACCCTTGAGATCCTTGACGGTCTTGACCTTGTCCTTCAGATCGCCGCGCACGATGAGCGCCGTGCCCGGCAGCTTCGCGAACGAGACGACCATCTTCGTCGGCTTGCCGGCGATCTGCGCCTTGATCGAGTGGTCCAGCGAGTTGCCGGTGAAGTCGACGGAGCCCGAGAGCAGCGCCGTCGCGGCCTCCGTGCCGGCCGCCGCGTAGTTCAGCTGGACGTCCAGGTTCTCGTCCTCGAAGTAGTTGAGCGCCTTCGCAAGGTCCCACGGCAGATAGATGAGCGAGGCCGCCGAGCCGACCGAGACCTTCACCGTCGCCCGAGGCGGCTTGGTGGCCTGGGCCTGCGACGCGGCGGCGGAAGACGTGGCCGGATTCGGCGCGCCCGTGCCGCCGCAGGCCGAGACGAGCAGGATGAGCGCCGCCGAAAGTCCGATCAATCCTCGGGTCTGCTTCATGTCAGCTCCTCCATCAGCGTTCCAGCCGCGGCTTCCAGCGCGAGAACCAGCCCTCCACGACCTGCAGGAACGCATCGAGCGCGAGGGCCAGCGCGGCGATGACGACGATACCGCCGAACACGCCCGTCGAGTCGAAGAAGGCCTCCGAGTTGGCGATCCGCCGGCCCACGCCGACGCTCGAGCCGATGTACTCGGCGACGACCGCCCCGGCGAAGGCGAAACCGGCGCTCGTCCGCAGGCTGGCCACGATCGCGCTGAATGCGGCCGGCAGCAGGACCTGGAAGGTCACGTCGCGACGGCGCGCGCCGAGGACCCGAACGTTGTCGACGAGCGTCTGGTCGACGTCACGCACCGCCGTGAACGTGGCGAAGAACACGATGAAGAAGACGAGGGTCACGCCCAGCGCCACCTTGCTCGCCAGGTCGATCCCGAACGCGAGGATGAAGACCGGGGCGAGGACGAGGCGCGGGATCGCGTTGAACATCGACAGGAGCGGATCGAAGGCCTGCCCGAGGACCCGGTTGCGGGCGAACGCGTAGCCGATCGCCACGCCGAGCAGGGTGCCGATCACGAAGCCCAGCACGGTCTCGATAAGCGTCACCTCGATGTCGCGGTAGATCGAGGTGGGGGTGTAGCCCTCGGCCAGCCAGCCCCAGATCCGCGGCACGATGAGCGATGGCCGGGAGTAGAAGAACTTGTCGAGGATCCCGAGCTGACCGAGACCCTCCCACACGCCGACGAAGGCGGCGATGACGAACACCTGCAGCGAATGAACCACGCGCGGCGGGTGAGCGGCATGGCGGTGGCCGTGGCGACGCTCATGAGATCCGGAGGCTCCGCTCGTACGAACGGGTGACCTCGTCTCGCAGGTCCGCCCACGCGCGCTCGTACAGGGCGACGAACTCGGGCTCGAAGCGCACCTCGGTGACGTTCCGTGGCCGAGGAAGCCCCACCGGGTAGCGCGCCTTGATCCGGCCGGGTCCGGCAGTCATCACCACGATCTCGTCGGACAGCGCGATCGCCTCTTCGAGATCGTGCGTGATGAAGAGGACGGTCTTTCCGGCGGCGCCCCAGGCTCCCAGCAGCTCGTTCTCCATCAGATTGCGGGTCTGGACGTCGAGCGCGCTGAACGGCTCATCCATCAGCAGGGTGGCCGGGTCGCCGACCATGACCTGCGCGAGCTGCGCGCGCTTGCGCATGCCGCCGGAGAGCTCGTGGGGGTAGTTCTCGCCGAATTGCGCGAGACCGACCCGATGCACCCACTCGTTCACCCGCTGATCCGCGGCGGACCGCGGAACGCCGCGGAATTCGAGCGGGAGCCGTACGTTCTCGCGGACGGTCTTCCACGGCAGCAGCGCGTCCCGCTGGAAGATGAAGCCGACGTCCGTCCGGACGTTCGTCACCGGAGATCCGTTGAGCGTCACCGTGCCGCTTGACGCAGGAAGGAGCCCGGACACGAGCGACAGGAGCGTCGACTTGCCGCACCCCGACGGCCCGACCACGGAGACGAACTGTCCGGAGCCGATCGCGAGATCGATGTCGGTGATCGCGAGGTAGGGCTTCTTCCGCGGCGGGCGGTAGGTCTTGGAGACGCCGGTCAGCTCGATGGCCTGCGTCATCCGGTGCGACGGCCGGCGGCGGCACGCTCGGCCTTCTTCACCCGGCCCGCGGACGGCCGGCCGACGAGCTCCTCCGCGACGTCCGCGGCCGCGAACAGCCCCTCGATGTCGATGCCGGTATCGACACCCACCGCGTGGAGCAGGTGGACGGTGTCCTCGGTCGCGACGTTGCCGGTCGCGCCCGGAGCGAACGGACAGCCGCCAAGTCCCGCGATGCTCGCGTCGAACCGGTCGATGCCCGCGCCGAGCGCGGCCCACACGTTGGCGAGGCCCATCCCTCGGGTGTCGTGGAAGTGCGCGGCGAGACGCACGGCGGGCAACGCCGCGCGAAGCAAGCCAAAGCGCTCGGTGACCGTCCGCGGATCCGCGATCCCGATCGTGTCGGCGATGTCGAGATCGGCCGCTCCGGCATCCGCGCACCGCCGCGCGACGTCGAGCACCGTTTCGGCCGCCACCGGACCGGAAAAGGGACAGCCGAACGACACCGCGATCGCCGCACGTACTCCGACGCCGTCCCCCTCGCCACGGCGGCAGAGCGCACGAAGGTCCTCGACCGATCGGGCCACGGACCGCCGCACGTTGCGCTCGTTGAAGGCGTCGGTCGCCGCCAGGACGAAGATCACCGCCGCGACGCCGGCCGCCGCCGCACGGTCGTAGCCCTGCTCGTTCGCGACGAGAGCGACGTACGCCACATCGTCGCGGGCCGGCAGCCCCGCCACGACGGCTTCGGCGTCGGCGAGACGCGGCACCAGGTCCGGCCGCACGAAGCTCGTGACCTCCAGCTCGTGGACGCCGGCCTCGATGAGAGCGCGCGCGAGGCGCAGCTTGCCGCCGGTCGGGACGTCCGTCCCTTCGTTCTGAAGGCCGTCCCGCAGGCCGACGTCGATCACCGTGGCCGTGGATGGGAGCGGCATCAGATGATCCCCTCGGCGCGGAGCCGGGCGATCTCCCTCCCATCGAGCCCCAGCACGTCCGCGTAGACCGCGTCATTGTCGGCGCCGAGCATCACCGGACCGACCCGGTCCACGCGGCCGGGCGCCTCGCTCATGCGCGGCACCACGCCCGGCATCGTGATCGTCGTGCCGTCGCCGAGGTCGCGCTCGAGGAGCATGTCGCGCGCGCGGTATTGCGGGTCGACGGCGATGTCCGCCATCGAATAGATCGGGCCGGCCGGCACCTCGGCCCGTTCGAGCGCGGCGAGGCACTCCGCGAGGGTGTGACGGGCGGACCACATCTCGATCGCGGCATCGATGAGCGACGCGTGCGCGGCGCGTCCCGGATTCCTGCGGTACCGTTCGTCGCCGGCGAGGTCCTCGCGGCCGATCAGACCCATGAGCCGGACGAAGAGCGCGTCGCTGTTCCCGCCGATCACGACGTACTTGCCATCGGCCGTGCGATAGGTGTTGCTCGGTGCGACGCCCGGGTAGGCGCCGCCCGCTCGCTCGCGGATCTCGCCGGAGTAGCGGTACTCGGTGATCGCGGCCTCCATGAGGGCGAAGACGGCCTCGTACAGCGCGACGTCGACGACGTCACCGCGCCGCTCGCGCCCGCGCCGCACGAGGCCGGCAAGCGCTCCGATCACCGCGAACAGCGACGCCACCTCGTCGGCGAGCGAGATCCCCGTACGCGACGGCTCGCCGCCCGGCTGGCCGGTCGTGTAGCGGATGCCGCCCATGGCCTCGGCGACCGCGCCGAGACCGGTGCGCGTGCGGTATGGCCCGGTCTGGCCGAAGCCGGAGATGCGCACGACGACGAGCTCCGGACGCGCCGCGCGGAGGTCGACGGGATCGAGGCCCCAGCGTTCCAGGGTCCCAGGCCGAAAGTTCTCGATCAGCACGTCGCTCTTCCCGATGAGCGTCCGCACCAGGCGCTGGCCCTCGGGACGCTGGAGATCCGCCGTGATCAGTCGCTTGTTGCGCGACTGGACGCGCCACCACAGGGACGCACCGCCGTGGATGTGCTTCCAGTCCCGCAGGGCATCGCCGCCACGCGGTGATTCGACCTTGATCACGTCGGCGCCCAGGTCCGCCAGCAATCGGCCGGCGAACGGACCGGCGATCATCATTCCCAGCTCGACGACGCGAACGCCGGCCAGCGGTCCCCATCCGGTCATGGGCCGCGATTATGTCCGCTTTCGCGTACCGGCCATTCCGACCGCGGACATCGCGATACGCGTTGCTACGGCGCCTGACCGATGTCGGACCCGCCGAGGCGGAGCGTGCCCGAGGGCACCGCCGCGAGCTGGAGCGTGATGCCCTGACCGAGCTCCACCGTGCGGGGTGCTCGCACGTCCGGCGGGCGTGCGGCGGGCTCGTAGATCACGATCGTCGTCGGGCCCTCGATCGGAAGGCCGTGCGTCGCCGTCGCCGCGGCATTGCTGTAGCGGACGACCCGGTCGGGCAGGTAGTAGCTCGCGACGAGGACCTCGGCGGCCGCGAGCACGATGCTGCCGGGCGGGGCTTGATCTCGGATCCACGACGTCTTCGCATCGGTGCTCCGATCGTGCGCGACGAGCGAGGCGCGCGAGAACACTGGGTCGTCCCCGATCAGGAAGAGCGCTGCCGCCAGCGCGGCGTTCGCGAGGACGAGCGCGACGGCGGTCGGGCGCGGAGCGGGGACCCGGCCGAGCAGCCACGCCACGAGCGCGTACATCCCGGGGACGAGCGAGAGCACGAAGCCCCACTCACCGATGTGCACGAAGAGATAGAAGAGCAGCGCCGGCGCCAGCCAGACGGCGAAGAATCCGGCCTCGCCGTCGTCGGGCAGCCGCTGGCCGCGGACCGAAGCGAGCGCGCGGGCGAGTCCCAGGACGAGCAGCGCGACGAAGACGAGCAGGCCGCCCCAGAAGAGCGAGTCGCCGACGAGGACCGCGTTGAGCGGGATCGAGCGCTCGGCGTTCGCGCTCACCCCGCTGACGCCCGTCAGCTGACCGATCGAACGCGTCACGTACGCGACGAGGCCGTCCGACAGCGCCGCCGAGGGCAGGAGCCAGAGCGCGCAGCCGGCGAGAAGCGCGAGGGCCGAACGGAGGCGCGCTCCTTTGTCCGGCCACAGCATCCAGATCCAGAGCGGGAACAGGAAGAGGAGGAGGTCCTGGCGGAAGCCGCCGAGCGCGCCGAACGCGAAGGACGCGACGACCGCGCGCCGGACGCCCTGGCCACGCGCGTCGCGGAACGCCAGCGCGAGGCCGGCGCTGATCGGCGCGAGGAGGAGGTACGGCATCGCGACCTCCCCGTGCAGCCACACGAGCGGGCTCGCGGCGAAGGCGATGGCGAGCGCGAGCGACAGCGGCGGCCCGGCGTACCGGCGGCAGAGGAGGTAGCAGAGGCCCGCGGCCACGCCGCTCGCGACGACGCTCACCGCCACGAGGGCGTGGTCGCTGTCGAGGCCCGCGGCCTTCGCGAGCGCGGCCGCGGCGACGTAGAAGATGTAGCCCGGCGGGTGCGGCCGGGATCCGCTCAGCACA
>Ga0209474_10002564_pt1 | contig 16581 bp, 15 predicted proteins | sample GraSoiAngelo_145_FD_185902 | JGI IMG/M metagenome (GOLD analysis project Ga0209474, IMG submission 185902) | Grasslands soil microbial communities from the Angelo Coastal Reserve, California, USA - 14_1009_05_20cm (SPAdes) (version 2) | ecosystem: Environmental > Terrestrial > Soil > Grasslands...
CATGAACACCATCAACGCCGCAGGATATCTCGCGGGCGCGTTAATGGCTTCCAGGTTGATCAAGCGATACGGCCTGTCCGCGGCTATCCGCTGGGGAACGCTGGCCTGCGTGGTGACGCTGGCTGTGTGCGCACTGTCAGGGAATTTTGTGGTCTTGAGCCTGGCGCGGTTACTCGTGGGTGTTGGCGCGGCCGTCGGCTTCGTCGCCGGCGGGGCGCTGGCGGCGCGAACCGCGCAATCGCAGCCGACGAGGGCGAACTTCCTGCTCAGCCTGTTTTACGCCGGACCGGGGCTCGGCATTCTCTCGTCGGGCCTAATCGCGCCTTTCGTGCTGCAGGTTTTCGGTCCGGGATCGTGGTGGATCGTATGGTGGGCAATGACGCTGCTCGCACTCGCCATGACAGTTCCGCTGATGCTTGCGCGCATCAACACAACCCACGCCCTCGCCGAGGCCGCGCCTGCGAGCTTCGCCATCCGGCCGGTGTTGATCTATCTGGCCGGCTACTTCCTGTTCGGTGCCGGCTACATCGCTTACATGACTTTCATGATCGCCTATGTCCGCGACGCCGGCGGCGGCCCAGCGGCCCAGAGCGCGTTCTGGTGCCTGATCGGCATCAGCGCTTTTATGACCCCATGGTTGTGGCGGCGCGTAATGGGATTGGACCGGGGCGGCCTCTCCACCGCGATCATTCTCGCCGTCAACGCGTTAGGCGCTGCGCTGCCTTTGTTCGGGCATTCCCCGTTGCTGCTTGCAATATCGGCGGTGGTGTTCGGGGTGTCATTTTTCGCGTTGGTGGCGTCGACCACCGCTTTCGTGCGGTTCAATTATCCGCCTTCGGTCTGGCCCAAAGGCATTGCCGTGATGACGATCGCGTTCGGCATCGGCCAGATATTGGGACCGATCGCGGTTGGCGCCGTCACCGACGCATTCGGCAGCCTGTCGTATGCGCTGAATGTCTCGGCGGCGATGCTGGCGTTAGGCGCGGTCGCCTCGGCGTTTCAGGGAAAGCTAACCAAGAGTTCCGCATCCTGAAAGGAGCGGCATCGCCGCGCCTCGAAAGGATGATGATGCACGATGGCCTCATGGTTCGAGACGGCGCAACTGCGCCTCCTCACCATGCGGCAGAGTTAGTTCCCGCTGAACGAATTGTAACCCTGGTCTTCCCAGTAGCCGCCCTTGTAGTCGTTGGTGACTTCCATCGAGATCACGTATTTCGGATTCTTGAATCCGAGTTTTGTCGGCACCCTGATCTTCATCGGGTAGCCATAGGCTCGCGGCAAGATTTCGTCGGCAAATTTGAACGACATCTGGGTTTGCGGATGCAGCGCGCTCGCCATGTCCAGGGGTGAGTTGTAGCCGTCAGTATCGGCGCACTGGAACCAGCAATATTTGGCGCGGGTGTCGGCGCCGACCAGTTTGAGGAAATCGCGCAATGGCGTGCCGGTCCAGCTCCCGATCGCGCTCCAACCCTCGACGCAGATATGGCGGGTGACCTGCTTGACCTGGGGCAGCTTGTACAACTCGTCCAGAGTCCAGGCTTTCTTGTTGTCGACCAGCCCGCGCACCTCGAATTTCCAGTCCTTGCCGTCGATCGCAGGCGCGTCCTCCACGTCGTAGTAGCCGTTGAACGGGAATGGCCTGGTTATGGCGCTTTCCGGGAAAGTCGGTGCCAGCGCGTTGGGATTGAAGATAAAGGCTTGCACGCCGTCATTGAACTTCGAGACCTGCTTGAGCATCTGCTCGGCGGAAAAACTGTCAGACACGTCGCAGCCCGTCAGGAGCGTCAGTGCGCCAAGGCTTGCGCCACCGGCGATGAAGCGTCGGCGACCGAGATCGGGCATGATCTTTACGGCGTCTCGGACCAGCAGTTGCTTGTCCACGCCTGGGATCAGAAGTGAGCGAATTCGGCCCATAATGTGTCCTCCTCGAATTTTCAGCGGCCGATGATCATGGCGCGGAGGCTTTTGGGTACCAGCACCGCCAGCGCGACGTGCACGATCAGGAACGCGACAATCGCCGCCATGCAGAAGAAATGGACGTAACGGGCGACTTCATAACCGCCGAACAGCGCTGTCAACCACTGCAACTGCACCGGTTTCCAAATCGAAATCCCCGACAGCACGATAAGAACGCCGACCACGATGATGCCGGCATAGAGAAGCTTCTGAACGTAATTGTATCTGGTGAGGTCGTGATGGCTGAGCTTGCCGGTCAGCGCCGCTTTGGTGTCGGTGATCACGCCGGCGGGCGTAATCGGCAACAGCTTGTTGCGGAACCGGCCGGTCGCAAAGCCAAGCGTGACATAGACGAGGCCGTTGACCATCAACAGCCACATCGCAGCGAAATGCCAGAGCAGCGCACCAGCGAGCCAGTCGCCCAAGGTGATGCTCTTGGCGAACTTGAAAGCGAACAGCGGCGAGGCGTTGTAGATCTGCCACCCCGACATGATCATCACGATCATCGCTACCGCATTGATCCAGTGCGCGATACGGACCCATGCCGGCTGGATGACCGTCGCTGTGGCCGGTACGGCGCGTTCATCGTTCGCTGCAAGGCTGGACATTTTGTTCCTTGGCTGTTCCGTCATCGAGATTTGATATCCCATTATACGGCAGGCATTGCGAGTTCGTTACCTCAATACAGGTTATAGCATCGATGCCCGCAGCGCATCGCGGTCACAAAAAAGCGAGCCGGGTCGCCCCGGCTCGCCGCCGCCGCATCCTTTGGGGACAGATCAGGAGGGGCGGGTCTTACGAGGGCATCAGGACGGTATCGACCACGTGGATGACGCCGTTCGACTGGTTGACGTTGGGGATGGTGACGGTTGAGGAATTTCCCTTGGAGTCGATAATCATCACCTTGCCGTCCGACTTCTTGATGGTGAGTTGTTCGCCTTCAACCGTCTTGAGCTTCTTGCCTTCGGTGAGGTCGGAAGCCGCAAGCTTGCCCGCGACCACATGATAGGTGAGGATCTTGGACAAGGTTGCCTTGTTCTCGGGCTTGACCAGATTGTCGACCGTTCCGGCCGGCAGTTTGCCAAAGGCGGCATTGGTCGGCGCGAACACCGTGAACGGGCCCTTGCTCTCCAGCGTGTTGACGAGGCCGGCGGCCTTTACCGCCGCAACCAGAGTGGTGTGGTCCTTTGAGTTGACGGCGTTCTGGATGATGTTCTTCGAGGGGAACATCGCGGCGCCCCCGACCATCACGGTCTTCTCGCCGGACAGTTCGCTTTTCATCATCTTGTCTTGCGCGCTCACAGGCGCGACAACCGCAGCGGTCAGCGCCAGCGCGGCAAACGCTGCGGCAGAAAACAACACAATGTGCCTGGACGTGGAATGCTTGGACATGGAATGCTTGGACCTGGATCGTCTCCCGATGAAATGAGGTAACCGGCGGACCTGCGCCGGCGAGGGCAACGACGAGGCGTGTCCAACAATTGATCTGACCGCGTCGTCGTTGGGCCGAGCTACGGGAGTGTTTGAAGGCCGGTTTCAGAAAATATATTTTGGCGAATTTGAAACTTCTTGAGCCGGCGGCCGTGTGCTGGCTCTGTTGCGAAGAGCGCGAAGCGAGGAAGCAATCAAGCTGCCTATTTCGCCGCGATCTGACGAAGCAACGATGAGGGCTTTAATCCCGACTATTCGGCGTCTGCAGAAAACCCCGATTCCAGGTCGGGCTGATCAGGATCTCGTTGACGCAGACCCGCGGCGGCATGCTGGCGACAAAGGCGATGGTACGGCCGCAATCTTCCGGTTGCAGCATCCGGGCTTGCTCCTGTTCGGAAGGGACGACCGGCCGCAATTTCAGGATCGGCGTCGCGACCTCGCCGGGCGACAGGCAACAGGCGCGCAAGCCGTTGACGCATTCATCCATGTTGAACGAATGAGTCAGCGCCAGCACCGCGTGCTTGGTGGTGGTGTAAGCGGGTCCAGGCATTTTCGATACGTGACGGCCGGCCCATGAGGCGACATTGATGATGCAGCCGTCTTTCTGTTTGCGCATCGCGGGCAGCACCGCGCGCATGCAGTAGAGCACGCCATTGAGATTGATATCGACCAGCTTGTTCCAGCCCTCCAGCTCCATGTCGGCCCAGCTTCGTTTGGGCACATTGATGCCTGCGCTGTTCACCAGCAGATCGATTCGGCCATGATGGTTGAGAATTTGTTCGGCTGCCTTGTTCACCTCGGCGGGTTTGCTGACGTCGAGCGGGATCGCTGCGGCCTTGCCGCCGGCTTTGATTATCCTGGCTACGACGGCATCCAGCGCATCCTTCCTCCGCCCCGAGACCACCACTGTCCAGCCATCCGCCGCCAGCGCCTCGGCGCCGGCCTCGCCGATGCCACTGCCGCCGCCGGTCACCCAGGCCACGCGTTTCCCGTTATTTGACATGCAAACTGTCTCCGTTGCTTTGCGACGGGTGTCTTTGCTATTGAACTATTGCGTTGCCGCGACCAACTGCATCGTGTCCGCCCTCGCACAATGATGCATGAACGCCACCCAGAAGACCATCATGAACGCCAACCTGTTTTCCCGCCTGTTCGACACCCTAGATGATCCAGCCCGGCTTGCGATCGAAACCATTGAGGGAGCGCGCATCAGTTATGGCGAGTTGATCGCGCGCACCGGCCAGATGGCCAATATTCTGGTTAACAGTGGCGTCAAGCCGGGCGACCGTGTCGCCGCGCAAACCGAAAAATCGGTGCCGGGTCTGGTGCTGTATCTTGCAGCCCTCCGGGCCGGCGCGGTGTATCTGCCGCTCAACACCGCCTACACGCTGAACGAACTTGAATATTTCATCACCGACGCCGAACCGTCGCTCGTGGTGTGCGATCCTTGGAAGGCCGAGGGCATCGGCGCCATCGCCAGCAAGGTCGGCGCAAAGGTCGAGACCCTGGACGCCAACGGCAACGGCTCCCTGACCGATCGCGCCGACAAGGCCAAGGCGGAGTTTGAAATGGTTCCCCGCGCCAATGACGATCTCGCCGCGATCCTCTACACATCCGGGACCACAGGGCGCTCCAAGGGCGCGATGCTGACGCACGATAACCTCGCGTCGAACTCGCTGTCGCTGGTCGAGTACTGGCGGTTTACCGACAAAGACGTGCTAATACACGCGCTGCCGATCTATCACACCCACGGCCTGTTCGTGGCGAGCAACGTCACGCTGTTCGCCCGCGCCTCGATGATCTTTCTGCCGAAATTCGATCCCGAACTGATCATCAAGCTGATGTCGCGCGCCACCGTCTTGATGGGCGTGCCGACATTCTACACGCGCCTGCTGCAAAGCCCGGCGCTGACCAGAGAGTCCACCCGACACATGCGGCTGTTCATTTCCGGCTCCGCGCCACTGCTCGCCGATACCCATCGCGAGTGGTTTGCTCGCACCGGCCACGCGGTGCTCGAGCGTTACGGCATGACCGAGACCAACATGAACACGTCAAACCCCTATGACGGCACTCGTGTCCCCGGCGCGGTCGGCCACCCGCTGCCCGGCGTATCGGTGCGCGTCACCGATCCGGAGACGGGCGAGGAACTCGCGCGCGATAGCGTCGGGATGATCGAGGTCAAGGGACCTAACGTGTTCAAGGGCTACTGGCGGATGCCGGAAAAGACCAAAGCCGAATTCCGCGACGACGGCTTCTTCATCACCGGCGATCTCGGCAAGATCGACGCCAACGGTTATGTGCACATTCTCGGCCGCGGCAAGGATCTGGTGATCTCGGGAGGCTTCAATGTCTATCCCAAGGAAATCGAGAGCGAGATCGACGCCATGCCCGGCGTGATCGAATCCGCCGTTATCGGCCTGCCGCATGCCGATTTCGGCGAGGGCGTCACTGCCGTGGTGGTGTGCGACAAGGGCGCCAAGGTCGATGAGCGATCAGTGCTGAAGGCGCTCGAGGGACGGCTGGCAAAATTCAAAATGCCCAAGCGAGTGATCGTGGTGGATGAATTGCCACGCAATGCGATGGGCAAGGTACAGAAGAATATTCTCCGCGATACCTATGCCAAGCTTTTTTCGAGCTAGCTCCGCGCAATCCCTTGTGCATTACAACAGGCTGATCACGAACCGGCCGCCAACGACAAACAGATAAAGTCCAAACGCCATCTCCAGCCTGCGCTTCGACATCGCATGGGCGGCTCTCACCCCGAGCGGGGCGGTCAACAGGCTGCTTGGCATCACAAGCACCGCACCGATCAGCGAGACGTAACCCAGCGCGAACGGTAATTGCAGCGCGATCACTTCCGGATAGCGCGCCGCGGCGGGCCATCCGGCATAGACATACCCGATGGTGGCGGGAATCGAGATCAATACCGCCAGCGCCGACGAGGTCGCGACGGCCTGATGGATAGGACGGCCATAGAAAGTCATCAGCAGGTTCGAGAACAGTCCGCCGCCGATGCCCATCAGGGTGGAAAGAATTCCGACGAAAAAGCCGTAGATTTTCATCAACGACCCTTTCGGCAGGTCGTCGCCCAAGTTCCAGGTCGCGCGCGCCAGCAACAGACGCGTCGCGGCCGACCATGCCACCATCACAAACACGACCTTGAACAGGCGCTCCGGTGCGTAGCGCGCGGTGATGCTGCCGGCGATCACGCCTGCCAGCACCGGCAGCCACCAGGTTTTGAGGATGTCGGTATCGACGGCGCCTCTGATGTAGTGGGCGCGCCAGGAGCGGATCGAGGTTGGAATGATGATGGCGAGCGATGTGCCGACACATAGCGGCATCCGTACATCCAGCGGCACGCCGGCAAGCCCGAAGCATTCGTAGAATACCGGAACCAGAATAGCACCGCCGCCGATCCCGAACACACCGGCGAGAAATCCGGACAGCGCACCAACTGCCAGCAGCAGCAGTGCCAGCTCGAGAAGCTCAAACACCTCAAGCCCGCCCGCCATCATTCCCATCATCCTTGTTCTCGCGCGCGGTAAAAGGGGTGCGCCCCGTTGAATCGTGCTTCAGATGCAGCAGCCATCAAGCGGTCCGCACCTTGTCAACGCCTGACAGTGCAAGCCTCATCTGAAACTATGAATAATCGTTCGCGAACAGCGGATTTCGACGTTGCGCTCAGTGATTCGAGTTCGTAAATAGGATTCGTACCGCGATCCCCCAAAGGGGTCCTGCAAACCTCAAAGCCGCCAATGACCGCCAGGATCGAACGACCGCTTTCGCCGCATCTACAGGCCTATCGCTTCACGCTGACGATGGCGATGTCGATCATCCATCGCATCACCGGCATTGCGCTGTATTTCGGGACACTGTTGCTGGTATGGTGGCTGATCGCGGCCTCCTCCGGTCCCGGCGCGTATTCCTACGTGCAGGCTTTCACCTCAAGCTTTATCGGGCGGCTGATTGTGCTCGGATACACTTGGGCACTGCTGCACCATCTGCTTAGCGGCATCCGGCACTTCATTTGGGATCTCGGCTACGGCTTCAAGCCGAACGAGCGTGAAACGCTGACTTGGGTGGCGCTGATCGGCGGCATTTTGTTGACCGTTCTGCTGTGGATCGCGGCTTATGCCATCGGAGGCGGACGATGAGCGCGCCCAATTCTCCCGCCACCAAATCGATGCGCACGCCGCTGGGCCGCGTCCGTTACCTCGGCGCGTCGCATTCGGGCACCTCCGACTTCTGGCTACAGCGCATCACCGCGGTGGCCTCGGTGCTTCTGATCTTGCCGGTGGTTGTGGTGGTGATGATGCTGCTCGGCCGCAATCAGGCCGGCGCCGCGCAAATCCTGGGCTCTCCCTTTGTCGCGATCATCCTGCTGTTGTTCATCATTGCGATGGTCTGGCACATGAAGATCGGCATGCAGGTGGTGATCGAGGATTACGTGCATGGCGAGAAGGTTAAACTGATGGCCATCATGGCCAACAACTTCTTCTCCTTTGCGGTGGCCTTGGCTTCGATCTACGCCATTCTCAAACTGTCGTCCGGAGTGTAGCCGATGGCCGGACGCGGAAATGGCAACGGGAGCGCCGCAACGGCTGGAACCTTAGCCGCCAATGGCAAGGCCTATCCGATCGAAGATCACACCTATGACGTGGTCGTGGTCGGTGCCGGCGGCGCCGGATTGCGCGCGGTGGTCGGCTGCGGCGAGGCGGGTTTGCGCACCGCCTGCATCACCAAGGTGTTTCCGACGCGCTCGCATACGGTAGCGGCGCAAGGCGGCATATCGGCGGCGCTCGGCAATATGCACGAGGACAACTGGCGCTGGCACATGTACGACACCGTCAAGGGGTCGGACTGGCTCGGCGATCAGGATTCGATCGAGTACATGGTGCGCCAGGCGCCGGAAGCGGTCTATGAACTCGAGCACTGGGGCGTGCCGTTCTCGCGCACCGACGATGGCCGCATCTATCAGCGGCCGTTCGGCGGCATGACCGTCGATTACGGCAAGGGCCAGGCCCAGCGCACCTGCGCCGCGGCCGACCGCACCGGGCATGCCATGCTGCACACCATGTACGGCCAGGCACTGCGTCATTCAGCGGAATTCTACATCGAATTCTTCGCCATCGATCTCATCATGGACGATCAGGGCACCTGCCGCGGCGTGATCGCGCTCAGCCTGGAAGATGGCACTTTGCATCGCTTCCGCGCTCAAACCACCATTCTGGCGACCGGCGGCTACGGCCGGATCTATCATTCCTGCACCGGTGCCCACACCCAGACCGGCGATGGCAGCGCCATGGCGCTGCGTGCCGGGCTGCCGCTGCAGGACATGGAATTCGTTCAGTTCCATCCGACCGGCATCTACGGCGCCGGCTGCCTCGTTACCGAGGGAGCGCGCGGCGAGGGAGGGTATCTGGTCAATTCGGAGGGCGAGCGCTTTATGGAGCGCTATGCGCCTTCGGCGAAAGACCTCGCCTCGCGCGACGTGGTCTCGCGGGCGATGACCATCGAAATCCGCGAGGGCCGCGGCGTCGGCAAGAAGAAAGACCATATCTTCCTGCACCTCGATCATCTCGATCCGAAGGTGCTGCACGAGCGGCTGCCGGGTATTTCAGAGTCGGTCCGGATTTTCGCCAATGTCGACGTGACGCGCGAGCCGATCCCGATCGTACCCACCGCGCACTACAACATGGGCGGAATCCCGACCAACTTCCACGGCGAAGCACTGACCAAGAAAAACGGCGACGACAACTTCGTGGTGCCGGGGCTGATGGCGGTGGGCGAAGCCGCCTGCGTTTCGGTCCATGGCGCCAACCGCCTCGGCTCCAATTCGCTGATCGACCTGGTGGTGTTCGGCCGCGCTGCGGCGCTGCGCTGCGCCGAAAAACTGACGCCAAACGGCAAACAGCCGGATCTGCCCGCGGGATCGGCCGATAAGGCGCTCGGGCGGCTCGACCGTTATCGCTATGCTTCGGGCGGCACGCCTACCGCCAAGCTGCGGGACAGCATGCAGCATGTGATGCAGAACAATTGCGCGGTGTTCCGAACCGGCGAGGTGCTCGACGAGGGGCACAACCTGATCCACAAGGTGCATAGTGCCATCACCGACGTGTCAGTAACCGACCGCTCATTGATCTGGAATTCCGACCTGGTGGAGACGCTCGAGTTCGACAATCTGATCGTACAGGCCGTCGTGACGATGGACTCGGCGGTGAACCGCACCGAGAGCCGCGGCGCGCACGCCCGCGAGGATTTCCCCGAGCGTGATGACAAGAACTGGATGAAGCACACGCTGGCGTGGATCGACGATTCCGGCAGCACCAGCATCGATTATCGTCCGGTGCACGACTACACGATGACCAATGACGTGCAATACATCCCGCCAAAAGCGCGGGTGTACTGATGAGGACAGCGAAGGTCGGACAGCATGGTTGAATTCGCGCTCCCGAAAAATTCCAGGATAACCGGCGGCAAGACTTGGCCGAAGCCGCCCGGCGCTACCGAGCTGCGCGAATTAAAGGTCTATCGTTGGAACCCGGACGACGGCAAGAACCCAAGCATCGATACATATTACGTCGACACCCACGATTGCGGCCCGATGGTTCTCGACGCGCTGATCTGGATCAAGAACAACATCGATCCGACCTTGACCTTCCGCCGCTCCTGCCGCGAGGGCGTCTGCGGCTCGTGCGCCATGAACATTGACGGCCAGAATACACTCGCCTGCACCAAATCGATGCACGAGTCCAAGGACGGCGTGAAGGTCAGTCCGCTGCCGCATCAGCCCGTGGTGAAGGACTTGGTGCCTGACCTCTCCAATTTCTACGCGCAATATGCCTCGATCGAACCGTGGTTGAAGACCTCCTCGCCGACACCGCAGAAGGAGTGGCGACAGAGCCACGAAGATCGCGAAAAGCTCGACGGCCTCTACGAGTGCATTCTCTGCGCTTGCTGCTCGACCTCATGCCCGAGCTATTGGTGGAACAGCGAACGCTATCTCGGCCCGGCCGCTTTGCTGCAGGCGACACGATGGATCAAGGACAGCCGCGACGAGGCCACCGGCGAGCGGCTCGACAATCTCGAGGATCCGTTTCGGCTTTATCGTTGCCACACCATCCTGAATTGCGCCAAGGCCTGCCCCAAGAGCCTCAATCCCGCCGAGGCCATTGCCGAACTGAAACTGAAAATGGTTGAGCGCCAGATGTGAAGCTCGCCTTGGTTGGCGGCTAGGGTACGGCATTCCTTACCGGAACCCATTGGAACCTTTTGATATCGTTCGCGTTGTCGAACATGTCCGAGGCTTCCGCGTCCAAGGCTGCCGAGCATCGCGCGACGCCTGCCGCAGGCAAGCCGCCGATCATTGAGGTGATGGGAGAAGCCGGCGACAGCGTGGAGCCGCCCCCGCCTGAACTCATTGAAAAGAATCCGGAACTGTCGCCGGAACAGGCCGAGCAAGCCCGCAAGGATTATTTGCTGACGCGGTTCTGGATCACCGCCAGGGGATTCTGGGGAAAAAATGGCGACCGGCTGGCATGGCTGTTTTCGATCGGGCTCCTGGTCCTGATCGTTGCCCATGTCGGCTTTCAGTACGGCATCAATCTGTGGAATCGCGCAATCTTTGACGCCATCGAGAAGCGCGATTCATCAACCGTATTTTATCTGACAGCGGTATTCTTTCCACTGGCGATTGGGAGCGTGGCGCTCACAGTGGCGCAGGTATTCGCGCGCATGGCTATCCAGCGCCGCTGGCGTGCCTGGGTGACTAATTCCGTGGTGTCGCGCTGGCTGACAAACGGCCGCTATTATCAGCTCAACCTGGTTGGCGGCGACCACCAGAACCCGGAGTATCGCATCGCGGAGGATTTGCGGATCGCCACCGATTCGCCGGTCGATTTCGCCGCCGGCGTTACTTCGGCATTTCTGTCGGCGGCGACGTTCATCGTCGTGCTTTGGACCATAGGCGGGGCGCTGACGGTCACGGTCGCGGGATCGAGCATTAGCATTCCCGGATTCCTGGTGATCGCAGCGGTGATCTATGCGGCAATCGCTTCCGGGTCGATTACGGTGATCGGACGCCGCTTCGTTCAAATCTCAGAGGACAAAAATCAGGCTGAGGCGGAATACCGTTACGCGTTGACACGCGTGCGGGAGAATGGCGAGAGCATCGCGCTGCTGGGTGGCGAACAGGAAGAGCGCGACGGCATCGACCGGAGTTTCGGCAGCGTATTGCGGCAATGGGCTCGGCTCGCGGGTCAGCACATGCGCACAACCCTGGTGTCACAGGGTTCAAGCCTGATCGCGCCTGTGGTGCCGCTGTTGCTGTGCGCGCCGAAATTTCTCGACGGCAGCATGAGCCTGGGACAAGTGATGCAGGCGGCATCCGCGTTCACCATCGTACAGACCGCGTTCGGGTGGCTGGTCGACAATTATCCACGGCTGGCGGACTGGAATGCCTGCGCGCGCCGTATCGCCTCTTTGATGATGTCGCTCGACGGACTTGAGCGCGCCGAGCGTGGCGACGGCATCGGCCGGATCCGGCGCGGCGAAATCGAAGGCGATGCGATCCTCAGTTTGCACAATCTTTCAGTCACGCTCGACGACGGCACCGCGGTGGTCGGCGATGCGGAAGTGGTTGTGGAGCCCGGCGAGCGGCTGCTGGTTGCCGGCGAATCCGGCACCGGCAAGAGCACGTTGGTGCGCGCAATTGCGGGGCTGTGGCCATGGGGCGGTGGCGATGTCAATTTCCATCCGAATCGCCGGCTATTCATGCTCCCGCAAAAGCCTTACGTCCCTTCGGGCACGCTGCGCCGCGCCGCCGCCTATCCCGCGGCCGCCGAGGATTGGACCGTGGAGCAGATCGGCGAAGCGCTCGACAAGGTCGGCCTCGGCCACCTCAAGGACAACATCGAGGAAGATGCGCCTTGGGACCAGACGTTATCGGGCGGTGAAAAGCAGCGGCTCGCCTTTGCGCGGCTGTTGCTGCACAACCCGGACATTGTCGTGCTCGACGAAGCGACTTCGGCGCTCGATGCCAAGAGCCAGGACAGCATGATGGAACTGATGACGAAAGAGCTGCCCAAGGCAACCGTGGTCAGTGTCGCTCATCGCCCCGAACTCGAGGCATTCCACAGCCGCAAGATCCTGTTGGAGCGCCGCAAAGGCGGCGCCAAGCTGGTGAGCGACGTCGATCTGATTCCTGGCAAGGGCAAGCGCGGCCTCCTTGGCCGCTTCTTGCGTCATCGCAACTAGGTCTCCAGAAAGCGGCTAGTACGAGCCCGATTGTGCCGCTGCGGGAAAGTCGGCTATGCATGCGCCGCTTTGCACGCGCTACGAGGATCATTTGAAACCATCGACATTGCCAGGTATCGCGCCAGCCAATGATCCGACATCTGCACCGTTTGGCGCATTCGCGCCGACGCGCGCGCAAGCTGCGATCATGTCGCTCGCGCAAGGTACGCGCCTCAAGCGCGGCGCGTTCCGCCCGATGATGTCGCGGCTGGTAAACCTTTTGCGCCCGGGTCCGGTCGATGTGCAGTATCAGGGCGCGTCATTTCGATTTTACCATCAGACGAGCGCGACCGAGCGCGGCGCGCTGTTCAATCCTGAGTACAACGTTGTAGAGCTGGATTTTCTGCGCGCGTACACGCCTCAGGGCGGCGTCTTCGTCGATATAGGGGCCAATGTCGGCACTTACGCCCTGGCGTTGGCGCGCCATGTCGCCGCAAGCGGAACAGTGATCGCGGTCGAGCCGCATCCGGTCACTTGCGCGCGGCTTGCGTTCAACCGCGCCGCTTCCGGTTTGGACAACATCAAACTCGTTGCGGCCGCGGCCGGCTCTTGCGACGGCGAGCTTGTGATCCAGACCGATGCGGACAATCTCGGCGCCAGCCACATCATTTCTGTCGAAGGCGCGGACCATGGCATGAGAGTGCCATCATTGCGGCTGCAGCGCATTCTCCGCGATGCAGGAGTGGGCCACGTCGACGCGCTGAAGATCGATGTCGAGGGATTTGAAGATCGCGTTCTGACCGGCTTCTTCAGGCAAGCGCCGCAAGGTTTGTGGCCGCGCGCCGTTGTTATCGAGCATCTATCCCGCAACGATTGGCAGGACGACTGCATTGCCGACATGCGCGCGCGTGGCTACGCCGAAACAGGCAGGACGCGAAGCAACACGCTATTGCTGCGGGGTTCCATCTAACGGGTCCTAGCAGGCGGGAACATCGTCCCTTCGGCATGGTTATCGCTCCAACAACAGCGGAGCGGAACCATGGCCAACGACAATACCGCAAGCGATATCGACCGCGTCTGGGAGCTCATGAAGAAGATCGGCTTTGCCATGCTGGTCACTCGCGATGGCGACAAGCTTCGCGCACGTCCGATGAGCGCTTATCTGGTGCGTGACGAGAACGTGATCTATTTCCTTACCGACGCGCGGCGGCATATGGACGAGGAGATCGCCCGCAATCCACAGGTCAATCTGTCCTTTGCCAATGCTGGCAGCCAGAAATACGTCTCCATCAGCGGCAGCGCTGTCATCTCGAACGATCGCGCCAAAATCAAGCAGCTGTTTTCAACGCCGGCGAAGGCATGGTGGGACTCAGCCGACGATCCGAACATCCGCGTCTTGAAGATCACGCCTGAGGATGCCGAGTTCTGGGATTCGCCTGGCACCTTGACCAGTTACGTGAAAATGACGGCGGCTGCCTTTACCGGCGCACGCCCCGATCTCGGCGACCATCACAAGGTGGCTCTGTAGATGCCGATAGAACCGCAAGAAGATCCGCCAATCAAACCGGGGCAACCTTCGGAGCCCCCGCAGGAAGATCCACCCGGCAATCCACGCCCGGAGGTGCCGCCGCCGATCCAGGAGCCGGGCCAATCGCCGCGACCTGAAGAGCTGCCCGGCCAGATGCCGCAGGAATTGCCGGTCCGAGGCCCGCAGGGGCCACGCACGCCCTCCCCCGCGACCGATGCAGACGCGGAGCTGGGGGGTGCGCAGCCCGACGTTCTTCCCGGCACATCAGACATGCCGAAGCGGACAATGTGAGTCTAGTCTTCCGCAACGATCTCCTGAATGCGTAATGAATAGTGGCGAATCGAAGCGTCGCTGCTGCATAAATAAATAGAACGCGCCGCCACAATGCGGCCTAACGTCTATTTGCTTATCGCCAGAACTTGGCAGGGCTTTCGGGGGATCCAGATCATCATGACAAAGCTTCGTTTCGTGCTGCTTGCCACAACCGCGCTTACAGCGATGCAGTTGATCGCCTCGGCTTCGCACGCGCAGAACGCGCCGCTGATCGTGGCCCAGAGAGAAGAACTTGGTCCCGACGGAAAGCCCAAGCAACGCCCGGCGCCACCCGCTGCTGCACCCCCGGCGCGACCCGCGCCGCCGGCCGCCGCGCCTCCTCCTCCACCGCGACCCGCGCCGCCGCCGCCCCCACCCGCAGCGGCTCCCCCACGGCCTGCTCCTCCGCCACCTCCGGCGGCGGCTCCGCCGCCCAGGCCTACACCTCCGCCCCCTCCGGCGGCGGCTCCGCCGCCCAGGCCTACACCTCCGCCCCCTCCGGCCGCTGCACCGCCGCGGCCTACGCCTCCGCCTCCGCCGCCCCCGGGCGCAGCACCGTCGCGGCCCACACCTCCGCCGCCCCCGGCCGCCGCACCGTCGCGGCCTACACCTCCGCCACCTCCGGCTGCGGCACCCCCGTCCCGGCCTACACCTCCGTCGGCTCCGCCTGCGCCTGCTCCGCCACCTGGTACGCCGAAGTCATCGGCACCGCCGAGCGCAGCTCCTCCTGCGCAGCTTGAGGAGCGACGAGGCGCGCCGCCCGCCGTGCCGCCGCCCCCTTCCGGCGCCAGGCAATTGCCGCAGGGTTCTCCACCGGCAGGGGCGCCACAAACTCCATCCGCGCCTGAGCCATCGCCAGGTCCGAGCGGCAGAAAGCAGTTGCCGCCGGGAGCGGGCGGTCCGCCTGCAGCCACACCGCAGGCGTCACCTCCACCTTCGCCTCCTCCCGCGGGCGCGCCTCCACCGCCATCGGGGCGGGTCGCGCCGGCTCCGACAACTCCGCCGCCACCCGGCGCTCCTCCCGCGCCGAATGCTGCTCCCGCTCCGGGCGGCGGTCAGACCGCGCTTCCGCCCGGAGGCCCGCCGTTGTCGCGTCGTCCGCCGCCACCGACGGTCGCAGCACCCATTCCGCCACCGCCACCTCCCGCTCAAGCGCTCACCCCGATTGCGCCGGGTGCGCCAGCACAGGGGCCGCGCCGCATCGAAGATTTCCGGGGCGCGCGGCAGGAAAGCGACCAAGGCGGCCGCAAGGTCTTCACCGAGCCCGGCCGTGTGATCGTCGTCGACCCGAGCGGCCACTCATTCATTCGCCATAACGAGCAGGACCGATTCCGATTCGGCGCGCGCGATATCCAGACCCAGCAGGTCGGCGGCGAAACCCGCACCATCGTGATTCGTCCCGATGGCACGCGGATCATCACCGTCAGCGGGCGCGACGGCCAGTTGCTGCGGCGTATTCGCCGGGATCAGCAGGGCCGCGAGATCATTATCATCGACAACACTTACCGCGATCCGCGCGCGTTCGGCGGCTTCTATGTCGACCTGCCGCCGCCGATAATACGCATCCCCTACAACAGGTACATCGTCGAGGCCGAAGAGGCACCGCCTGAACTGATCTACGAAACCATGCTGGCGCCGCCGGTGGATCGGATCGAGCGGCGTTATTCGCTCGATGAAATCCGCTACAGTCCCTCGGTGCGGCAGCTGATGCCAAGCATCGATCTCAACAGCATCAACTTCGAAACCGGGTCCTGGGAGATTCCACCCGATCAGGCTGCCAAGCTGCAGGCGATCGCGGACGGGCTGAACCAGGCGATCACGCGCAACCCGCGCGAGGTTTTCCTGATCGAGGGCCACACCGACGCGGTCGGAAACGATGTCGACAATCTGTCGCTGTCGGACCGGCGCGCCGAATCCGCCGCGGCATTGCTAACCCAACAGTTCGGCGTGCCCGCGGAAAACCTGACCTCGCAAGGGTACGGCGCGCAGTACCTGAAAGAGCAGACCAGCGGCCCGAGCCGAATCAACCGGCGTGTCACCATTCGCCGCATCACGCCGCTGCTCAACGGCGGAACAGCATCGCTGCCGCCTCCGCCTCCCGGCACCGCACCGCCGCGGTG
>Ga0209474_10002565_pt1 | contig 16579 bp, 8 predicted proteins | sample GraSoiAngelo_145_FD_185902 | JGI IMG/M metagenome (GOLD analysis project Ga0209474, IMG submission 185902) | Grasslands soil microbial communities from the Angelo Coastal Reserve, California, USA - 14_1009_05_20cm (SPAdes) (version 2) | ecosystem: Environmental > Terrestrial > Soil > Grasslands ...
GCGAGCTCACCGTCGGCGACGCCGACCGCGCCGACCTGACGCTGCGTCTGCTCAAATCACTGCAACCCGCGCCGATCACCGATCGTCCGCATTCGTGGGACTACTGAGGCGCACGATGCCGAACCTGCCGTACATTCAACGCCCGCTGCGCACCCTGTGCCGCAGCGCGGCGATGATCAGCCTGCTGGCGCTCGCCGCGACCGGCCGGGCCGCCGACTGGGAGATGAGCTTCGACACGCGGCTGGTGACCTCGGATGCCGGACGCTCCTTCATGGACGGAGGTCTCGGCGCCACCCGCTACGACCGCAACGACTCCGGAGTTCAGCTCGGGCGGGCGCGCTTCGCACTCACGGCATCGCTCGGCGAGCTGTGGAGTGCGCACCTCGACGCCTACGCCTGGGACGACAAGGACCGCAGCCCCGTGGGAGTGACGGAGGCGTACCTGCAGTTCCGTCCTTACCCCCGCGCCGGCTATCGATTTCGCCTCAAGGCCGGCGCCTTCTATCCGCCCATCTCGCTCGAGAACCGCGCCGCCGGCTGGGAGTCGCCCTATACCCTGTCCTACTCGGCCATCAACACCTGGCTCGGAGTCGAAGTCCGCACCATCGGTCTGGAGGCGCAGCTCGACTGGCTCGGCACGCGCACCGGCCACGATTTCGACCTCGGCCTGACCGCCGGCGCATTCGGCTGGAACGAGGGGGCGGGCGTCGTGCTCGCCAGCGATGGCTTCATGCTGCACGACCGGCAGACGCCGGTGTTCGGACGGGTGGGACAGCCGGGCGCGGCGCCCCTGGGCGCCGTCGAACCGTTCCAGCAATTCGACGGGCGTGCCGGCGGGTATGCGGGCGTTGAAGGGCGCTGGCTCGATCGCGTGGTGCTGCGCGTGCTGCGCTACGACAACCGCGCCGACCCGACCGCGATGGACTTCGTTTCCGGCGCCATCGCCTGGAACACGCGCTTCAACAGCGCGGGGCTGCGGATCGAGAGCGGCACCGGCTGGACCGCGATCCTGCAATGGCTCGATGGCGAGACCCTCATCGCCCCGCCGGGGATGCAACTCGAGTGGCCGTTCCGCGCGCAGTTCGCCCTGCTGTCAAAGCGCTTCGGCCGCCACACGCTGAGCGCGCGCTATGACCGGTTCGAGGTCGAAACCAACGTCCCCGACGGCGATGGCTGGCAGATCGGGCACGCCTTCACCGCGGCCTGGCTGTTCGACGCCGATGCGCACTGGCGAGTGGCGCTCGAGTGGCTGCGGGTGCGGAGCTCCTCATACAACCGTGCCGAGCTCGGCGGTCCACCGCTCGCGACCGAGACGCAGCTGCAGCTCGCGGTGCGCTACGCGTTCGGTTCCGGATTACACTAACGCCGACACGTCGCCGTCGGGTCACCCTCGCGCCGTGCCGGGCACCCAGCGAGACTACAGGCTCGCGCGCAACCTCAGATCACGCGACGAGGCCCCCACATAGACTGTACGGCGCGGCGCACCGATCCAGCGATGCCGAGCCGTGGACCAATACTGCAGCTGCCGGCGCGGAATGTGCACTTCCATGACTCGGCTCTCGCCCGCGGCCAGCCGCACACGGTCAAAGCCGACCAATGCGCGCTCGGCGAACTGCACGCCCGTGGGGCGGTTGCTTGGTGCGCCGAGATAGACCTGCGGCACTTCATCGCCAGCGACGGTTCCGCGATTGCTCAGCTTGAAGCGCACCAAGGCCCCGTCGGCGGTGCGGCGCGCGCTCAATTCGGAATAGGCGAACCGCGTGTAACTGAGCCCAAACCCGAAAGGGAACAGCGGTGCGCGCCGCTGCTGGTCGAACCAGCGGTAACCGATGAACAACCCTTCGCTGTAGTGCGTTGACCCGCCTGCACGGTTCGAGTGCCGTTCAGGGTGGGTCGGATCGTTGGCCATGTTGTCCTCGACCTTCACCGGCCATGAAAAAGGCAAGCGTCCGGCCGGGCTGACTCGTCCCAGCAACAGATTCACGGTTGCCGGCCCGCCCTCGTCGCCCGGGTACCACATCAGCAAGACGGCTTTGACCTCGGACAGCCATGGCATCGCCATCGGCTCGCTCGCGTTCAGCACGACGATAGTGTTCGAATTGACGGCCGCGACGTCGCGTATCAACGCGTCCTGGTCGCCGGGCAGCGCAAAATCCGGGCGCCCTCGGCTCCACGCGAAGACCATCGCCGTGTGAGCACGGCGGGCTGCCTCGATCGCTTCCTGGTAAGCGATCTGCCGCTGCGCCGGGGTCACCCAGGCGAGACGCACCTGGACCGGTTGACCGCTGCTGTCGCCGTGAAGCTCGAGCGCGAAGGAATGGGCGCCGGCCGATAAGTGCACGCGCCGACGGACATTGTCGAGTCCGTCAACCGTCGGCAAGAGGTTGTCTTCCGACGGCTGCAGAACTCCGCCATGCAAACCGAGCTCATCGGTCGCAGCGACGCGTCGGCCATCGATGCTGAGGGAGCCGATGGCCCCGAGCAGTTGCAGGTTGAGGTCATAATCGCCGTCAGTCGCAGTGGAAAATTCTCCACGCCAGCGATGCTCCGTAGCGGGCGGCAACGCGGTGCCGCGTTGCATCGTGTACTCGAGCACCGCCGCCGAGCGCGCCGCCGCGCCGTCGGAGCCGGCGGTTGCTTCGTGCCACAGACCCGAGTCGTCGCGATACCACAGTGCGCTCACCGGCATCGCCTCACCGGTCATGTCATCGGCCACAGCAAAGTGCATATGACCCAGCTCTTGCAGGAGCTTGAGAGGACCGATCTGTCGATCCAGATGACCGAGCGCTTTCTCACCGGACACGCCGATCGCTATCAGCTGTCCGGCTCCCGGTCCAATCAGGGCCAGGTTGTCCAAGTCCTCCGGCTTGAGCGGCAAGGCGTGGTCATTTTTAAGAAGTACAGCGGCATCCTCAGCTGTCTTCTGCAGGATCGGGGCATGCTCGCGGGTCCGCTCCGGTACGACCGCGTGGCTCGGTGGCTGATCCAAATATCCAAAGCGCTGCAATTGCCTCAGAATGCGCCGTACCGCTGCATCGATCGTCGACTCGAGAACCTGGCCGCTCCCGAGCGCGGCGTGCAAACCGATCGCCGGCGCCGGCAAACTCATGGGCGGTGGTTCTGCGGTATGCGGCGGCTCTTCAGGCAGCGCGTCGTCGGGCGCCGGCGGCACCGCCACCTGCGCGACGGAGTCGAATGGCGATCGACTGGATGCGGCATCGAGATAAGCGAGGAAGTTGTCGCTGAGCCGATAGCCAGGCATTTCCAGGTCCAGACCGCGGTTGATGTAGAGCGTGTCGTGCACCGCCCCCCAATCCGAAGTGACGAATCCCTCGAAGTGCAGCTCTTCCCTGAGCAATCGCTGCAGCGTTGCGGCGTTACCGCATGAGTATTCGCCATTGATGCGGTTGTAAGAGCACATGATCGAGGCGACACCCGCTTCGATCACGGCCGCAAACGGCGCCGCGTAGATCTCGTGAAGTGCCTGCTCATCGACGAAAACATCATCGGCGCCTTCGTAGGCGATGAAATGCTTGGCCTGTGCCATCACCCCCTGTTGCTGAATGCCCCTGACCTCGGCGGCAGCGATTTCGCCGGCGAGAAACGGGTCTTCGCCAAAGGTGTTGTAGGCGCGCTCCCAGGTCTGGTCGCGATGGATATTGACGTAGGGCTCCAGCACGACGTCCTCGCCGAGGGCGCGCGCGTCCTCCCCGATGACCAGGCCATTGGCGCGAGCATCGTCGCGGCTGAAAGTCGCGGCCAATCCCATCGTCGCGGTCATGCCGGTGGACGCTTGCCGCGTCAGGATGCCGGGCGGACCGTCGGTCAAGCGCAGAGCCGGTATGCCGAGGCGCGGCACACCGGGCCAGTAGCCGGCCTGTCCCTGACTGGTCGCCGCGGGTTCGGCAGCGCCGTGCACCAAACCGAGCTTCTCCTCCCGCGTCATCTGTTGGAGAAGCGTCTCGACACGATCTTCGGCGTGAAGGGTCGCGAACGCGCCGCCAACCCATGTCAGCACGCCGAGCGCGAGGGAGCGAGCGAGGGTATTCATCATCGACTAAGCTGAGCAGAGTGCCATGGCGTTCCGCCAGGCGGAAGGGGGCACGCCCGGTGGCGTGGTGTCGGACTAGGCTCTGGCCGCGAGCTCGATGGATCGCGGCGGCGACGTTGCTGGGGGCACTCGCGACCCGATCGTGGTGCGCAGTGCCGTTGGTGAGCGGAAATGGTTTTGCCTTTGCCGTCGTCAGTGACGCGACCGGCCATCTCACCCGCTTCTATGTCCATCCCTATGCTTTTGTGCGCCCGGACCGCACCCGTCCGCTCGCCGAGGGCATAGCCACCACGAACTTCATCGCGGATCTCGCACCCAGCTCTTTAGGTGCCGAGGCATCGGTCCGTTACATCGATCAATCGCAAGTCATACGCGTTTCATCTCAGTACGGAACCGGCACGGTATTCATGCCGTTCGGCCTGCTGCATCCGGCGCTGATCATCGACTGGCAAGGCCCCTCAGCCGCCGCGGCAACGGTTGGCTGGACGGTGCGGTGGACGCACCCGGTGGCCTCGCGCTCTGCCGTGACGGTGTCGGGTGTTCGCGTGCGGGTCCTGCGGTTCCACGATACCCCGGAAGCGCTTTGCCTGATCCCGCTCGATCCGGGTCAATCCAACGATCCCGGCGATGATGCCGAGCTGCGCGGGCACGATGCCTGGGCGTTGATGGCGGTCGAACCGGGGGGTAGCGCCGCGCCCTTGGTCCGCTCATTGCTGCATTGGCGCGCAGGACACTCGGTCCCCGAGCTCATCCAGCGTGAGCTCTCCGACATCGAGCGCTGGCGCGTGCCTACTCCCGCATCGGTCACGGATCGCGTGGCGCGCGAAGTCTGGCGGCAAAGCGAAATCGTCTTGCGCATGGCGCAGAGTCGAGAACCCAACAGCGCGCAGCGTCATGGCCACGGACTCATCGTTGCAAGTCTTCCGGACGGCTTGTGGTTTACGCCGTGGGTGCGCGATATGGCCTACGCCGTGCTCGCACTGATTCGCATGGGCCACCTTGGAGAGGCGAGGGCTGCACTGGCGGCTTATTTCGATGCCCGGCCCACTGGAGTGATGCGCCGGGAGACGGCCCGCGCCGATTATCAGATCTCCGTGGTGCGGTATTTTGGCGACGGCGCCGAGGAGCCCTTCTTCACGATGGAAGGCAGCACCAACGTCGAGCTCGACAACTGGGGCCTGGTGCTTTGGGTCCTGGCGGAATATCTCGAGCGCTCGGCAGATGAATCGCTGCTGTCGATGCGCACCTTTCGTGGGACGGTGTACGAGAGCGCGCGCGATTTCGTCGTGCGACCGCTGCTTGCGAATTTAGAGCCGTATCAGCAAGGCCTGATCGTTCGAGCGGACACCTCGATTTGGGAAGAGCGCGAGCGAGATCGCAAGCATTTCGCTTACACGACGGCCGCCGCAATTGCCGGCCTCAGCGGGTTTGCAAGCATCGCCCGGCGGCAGCACGATGCGCCGCAGGCAGCGGCCCTGTCGAGTACCCTCGACCGTCTGCGGCGAGGGTTTGCGTCAGCGTTTGCGAGCGGCGGGAAACTCCGCGGTACGCTGGAGCCGGGAATCAAGAACGAAATCGATGGTGCCCTCCTGGCGATCATCGAGATGGGCGTCGTCGACGACCCGAAGTCCATTGCCGATGTGGTCGAGCGCATGCCACAGCTCAAGGTGGCCTCCGGGGGTTACCGTCGCGTGCGCAGCGTCCTCACCGATCCGGCCGTCTTCGAGTACTGGTATGAGCGGCAGGAGTTTGTGTTCGTGGACTTGAGCTTATCGGGTGTGCTGCGGCGCCTTGGCCGCCAAACCGAGGCTGCGGCCCTGCTGCAACGTGTGCTGACCGATGCCTCCGCGCACGATGATCTGATTCCCGAGATGTATGTCTCGGAGCCCTGCCCGCTGTTTCCGGGCAAGGTCGGTGACCCGACTGGCGCCATGCCGATGGTGGGTTACGGGGCTGGCGCGGTGATTCTGGAATTGTTAGCGCCGCTCGGTGCCCCGGGCACCCGGGCGTACCATGCTCCGCCTGGCGCCCGCGAGAGCGTGCCCGCGATGTAATGTCCATAGCCGATTGACACGCCCGCCAAGTCTGAGTAGATGGATTCCTTTCCAAATCCTCGAGAGGGAGGGGATTTGATGAAAACCCATTCAAGGCGGCCCGGCCGGGCCCGCCCGCCCACTCGCGCCAACTCCCGCAGGAGCCCGATCGCGACCTACTGCGCCGCCGTGATCTCCGCGGCCGCCGGTTCGGCCTACGCCCAGCAGGCCGCAACCACCGCGGAGAACGAGTCCGAGTTGCAAACCATCGTCGTCAGTGGCATCCGCGAAGCGCTCCAGAAGGCCGCGGAGGAAAAGCGCGCCGAGGAATCCATCGTCGAAGTCGTCACGCAGGAGGACATCGGCAAGCTCTCCGACCCGAGCGTGGCCGAGTCGATCTCCCGCCTGACCGGCCTCGCCGGCCAGCGCGTCCACGGACGCGTGCAGGACATCTCCATCCGCGGCTTTTCGGGCGACTACGTCACCACCCTCCTCAACGGCCGCGAGCAGGCGAGCACCGGCGACAACCGTGCAGTCGAGTTCGATCAGTACCCCTCGGAAGTCGTGCAGTCGGTGATGGTCTACAAGACCACCGACGCCGAGCGCGTCTCCTCCGGCCTCGCCGGAACGGTCGACCTGCGCACCATGCGGCCGCTCACGTATAAGAACAACGTGTTCACGCTGGGCGTGCGCGCCGAGAGAAACTCCCTGGGAAACCTGAACCCGGAGGGGACGACCACCGCCTACCGCGCCAATGGCACCTACATCGGACACTTCCTGGATGACACGCTGGGCGTCGGCATCGGCTACGCCCGCCTCGACTCACCGGAGCAGGAGCAGCACTACAAGGCCTGGTGGTGGGGCGCGAACCCCATCGACCCCAACGCAAAGCCGGTCGTCTATTACAACAACGGCGCGAGCATGCTGAATGGCGCCGAGCTCTACAACTACTCGCGCCACGACGTGCGCGACGGCCTGGTCGGCGCGCTCGAATACAAGCCGAGCGACATCGTCCACAGCGTCACCGACCTCTACTTCTCCCGCTATGCCCAGCACACCTGGGACCGCGGCTGGGAGGCATTCCTCTGCCCATGCGCGACCGGGCAGGCGATCGCGAATCCGACTTACACCGCGGTCGGCGGCGGTCCCCCACCTCCGGGCTCACCTGTGGGCACGACCGCCCCGACCACCACCTTCGTGACCTCCGGCACCTACAACGCCGTGCAGAGCATCCTGCTCAACCAGTATGCGACCACGCACGACCGGCTCTATGCCGTCGGAGAGAACTTCGAGCTGGACCTGGGCCCCTGGAAGACGGCGGCGGACCTGAGCTACTCCTACGCACACCGTCAGCAGCAATGGGCCGAGACCTATGCCGGCTATACGCCGTTCAACAGCACCGCAGGCGACGCATCCATCGCTTTCCGCAACGCGCTCACCAGTCTTCCGGCCCTCTCGAGCACGCTCAATTACGCCAACGCCGCGGCTATTCAGCTCGGCGACCCGGCCCCCTGGGGTGGCTGGGGCCACGACGGCGTCGACAACCGTCCGATCAGTACCGACAAGATCAAGTCCGTCAGGCTGACTGCGCGGCACGACTTCCACGGCCCGATCAGCTCGCTGCACTTCGGCACGCAGTATCAGGTACGCGACAAGACGCTGCAGGAGCTCGAGTTCGATCTCATGTTGAAGAACAACCGCACGCCGATCAACGTGCCGTCCAGCCTGCTCAAGAGCCCCGTGTCGGCCGCCTGGGGAGGATTCGGCAATGTGATCACGTACGACATTCCGCGCGCCATGAGTCAGCTGTATACGCTGCAGAAGTTCACCGACAACAACGGCTATGCGGGCGACTACACCGTCAACGAGAAGCTCACCAGCGGCTTCGTGCAGTTCGAGCTCAACTCGAAGATCGGTGACACACCGGTGCGCGGCAATTTCGGCGCGCAGCTCGTCCACGCCCAGCAGTCGACGACCGGATTCTGTCCCGGCTGCGGCGGGGGACAGCCCGTCTCGGGCGGCACGAGCTATAACGACGTTCTGCCGAGCGCCAACATCATCTTCGATCTCACCCCCGACGTCATGCTGCGCACCTACGCGGCCAGGACGATGGTGCGCCCGCTCATGAGCCAGCTGGGCGACTACGTCAACGCGAGCCCGCAGCCCGATGTGACCGATAAGTCGTGCAATCCGGCTCCAGGTCAGATTTGCAGCTTCCGCTGGGCGGGCAGCGGCGGCAACCCGCTGCTGCGACCGTGGCGCGCCGATGCTGTCGACGTCGCCATCGAGAAGTACTTCAGCAACGCGAGCTACTTCAGCGTCGCGGGGTTCTACAAGCATTTCAAGTCGTTCATCTATGATTCGGTTGGGAACAACAACTACAACTTCAGCGGCCTCAACCCCAACGGCCTGGGTCCCATCGCCTCCCCGTACGGAAGCTTCAGCCAGCCTCAGAACGCGACTGGCGGTAACGTGCGGGGGCTGGAGGCGAGCCTAAACCTCGAGCTCAAGCTCCTGTGGTCCGGCCTGGAGGGCTTCGGGACCCAGATCGGCGAGGCCTGGACCACGGTCAATGTTCCGCCGGATCCGAACACGGGCCCCACTCTCCCGGGCTTCTCGCCCCGCGTCCACACGTTCACCTTCTATTACGAGCGCCATGGGTTCGAGGCGCGCGTCGCCGAGCGCTACCGCGACGAGTTCGTCGGAGCGGTGCAAACGACCTTCGACTTCCGTACCTACACGCAGATCCTCGCCGACCGTCAGCTGGATGCCGAGCTCGGCTACAGCTTCAACTCCGGACGTCTCAAGGGGCTGTCGCTCACGCTCGTGGGCACGAACCTTCTGAACTCGGCCTACCGCGATACGACTGGTCCGCTGGGAAGCACGGCTCTCACCACACCGCAGGTCTATGAGCGTTACGGCCGCGTGTTCCTGGGCGGCTTCAACTACAAGTACTGAAGTCTCGTCCGTTGCGACCGCCCGCCCGGCCCACAGCGGGGCGGTCTGCCGTCGTCAGCGGGCCGCACGTGCCCACATGAGCGTCACCAGGCTGCGTCCCCGCAGGGTGTAGCGGAAGGCGCGGCCGTCGCTCTTCACCGAGAACAGCCGCGGCTCGACCGCCGAGTTGAAGACGATCACGACCATCGACCCGTCGTCGGCATTCCTGAAAGCCACGCACTTCAGGCCCTCGATATCGCTGGTCGACTCGATCCGATGCGCGCCGGGACGAACGAAGCGACTGGCGTGGGCCAGCGCGTAATACTCGACGTTGCGGGTCACGGATCCCGTCCGGGAATCGATGGTGACCACTCCGCGGCAGTTGGTGCACCCTCCCGCATGCGGGCCGCCCTTCTCGTCGAGTGCCAGGTTCCAGAGGATCACGCCACGGGCCCAGTTGCGCGTGCCGTCAATGACCAGGGTTCCGGCGAACCACGCGAGGCTCTCGTCCCAGTGCTTCTCCCACTCTCCCCCGGAGCATTCTGTGAGGTAGGTGTCCTTGTCCGGGTACGCCGCGTGAACGAGCGACTGGGCCTTCACGGCTCCCTTGTAGCAATGCCACGCGACCCCGGCGATGTAGCGGGCCGCGGCCGGATCCCCCAGAACTCTCAGGGGGGAGCCCGGTGCGATCCAGTTATGGTCCCACTCGAGAATCAGCGGAGCGTTCGGGCGCCGGGCAAACAGCGGGCCCAGGTGCCTGCCAATGAACTCGGCGCGCGCGGCGGCCTTGAAGGGCATTCCGGGATAGTTCCCGGGCTCGAAGCCCGGCTCGTTCTGCACGGTGATCGCGTAGAGCGGAAGTCCCGCGGCCGCATAGGCGTCTGCAACGCGCAGCAGATACTGCGCGAAGGCGTCATACGCGTCGGCACGCAGCCTCCCTCTCACGAGCTTCCCCGAGTCCTTCATCCACGCCGGCGCACTCCACGGGGAGGCCACTACGCGGAGCCGCGGATTGATGGCCCGGATCTCGTGCAGGAGCAGAAACAGGTCATGAGCCTGCGGCTCAATCGAGAAATGCGCGAGCGTCGGATCCGGCTCACCGCGCGGACTATCGTCGAGGCTGTAATGCCGCTCCGAGAAGTCAGTCGCCCCGATCGGGACGCGCATGAAACTCAAGCCGATACCGGGAGGCTGTCCGAAGAGATCCGCGATCAGATTCCCGCGCGCGGCTTGGCTCAGCTTCTTCGTCATGAGCGCGACGCTCGCATCCGTCAGCGCCGCACCGAAGCCGACGATCTCCTGGTAGCTCCGAGAGGCGTCCACCTCGATCGCGAGCGGTGCCACCGGCTGCGCGCCAAACGACAGGTCGGGCTCGCGCGTCAGGAGCTCCGCGCGATCGCCCGTCGTCAGCCACACGTGCACGGCGGCTGGTCCGCCGTCGGTCGCCGCAGCACGCTCCTCGTTCAGATGCTGCGCCTGCGGCTGCGCCACGCCACCTATCAGGCAGGCGCCAAGGGCGAGCCACCCGGCCTCGTACAGCGATTGCTTTGGCGCAAGGCGCACCGACGCTCCTCGCCTCACCCCCGGCCCGCCGCGCACTGCTGGGCGATGTAGTCCTTGTGCAAGGGCATGACGGCCACGCATTTCTTGATGACCGCTTCGATGTCGTTGAGATAGCGCATGACTTCCTCGTCCGGGTACTGGTCCACCATCGGATCGTAGTCCTCGGGGATGATGCCCTGCCCCAGCATCACCTGCAGCCAACTCTCCTCCGCGAAGAGCTCGTCGTTCTCCCGGAAGATCCGGCCGTGACTGCGAAACAGATCGATCTTCACCCGCAGAGTGTCGGGGATCTCCATGCTGCGGCAGTAATCCCAGAACGGCGCATCGTTGCGCTCGGTGGCCTTGTAATGAAGGATGATGAAGTCCCGGATGCGCTCGTACTCGAAGTCCGCCCGCCGGTTGAACTCGTCGACATCGATGGGATTGAAGCCGCGCGAGGGGAAGAACCGGGCGAAGCGGACGATGGTCGTCTGAATGAGGTGGATGCTGGTCGACTCGAGCGGCTCGAGGAAGCCGCTCGAAAGACCGACCGCCACGCAGTTCTTGTTCCACAGCTTGCGGCGCTTGCCAGGGAGGAATTTGATGTAGCGCGGGGGACCAGAGGGTTTGCCGTCGAGTCGTGCCAGGAGAACCGCGGTCGCCTCGTCGTCGGAGATGTACTGGCTCGAGTACACGTAGCCATTGCCGATGCGATGCTGTAACGGGATCCGCCACTGCCAGCCCGCTTTGTGCGCCGTGGCGCGCGTATAGGGCAGGAGCGGATCGACCGACTCGCACGGCACGGCGACTGCCCGGTCGCACGGCAGCCAGTGGTTCCAGCTCTCGAAACCCGTGTGCAGGGCCTGCTCGATCAGCAGCCCCCGGATGCCCGAGCAGTCGAAGAACAGGTCCGCGTGGATGCGCTCGCCGCTCTCCATGCGAACTGCGTCGATGTAGCCATCGCCGGCGCGCAGCTCGGTGCCGACGATCTTGCCTTCGGTGCGCGTGACACCGCGCGCTTCGGCATAAGCGCGCAGGAACAGCGCGTACAGTCTCGCGTCGAAATGAAAGGCGTTGGCGATGTCCCCGAGCGGCGACTGCTTCATCTCCGGGACGCTGCGCATGAACCTGCTGTGGCGCGGCGCCACCGTGTTGATGGAATAGTGCTCGAGCCCCGGAACCAGCCCGCGGGCGCGCATCTTGAGCCAATACTGGTAGCACTTGAGGATGCCGAGATCCTGCCCGATGCGGCCGAAGCCGTGGATATAGAAGTCCCCGAGCTTTGCCCAGTCGACGAACTCGATGCCGAGCTTGAAGGTGCCCTGGGTTCGTGCGAGAAACTCGTTCTCGTCGAGCTCGAGCGCGGCGTTGTAGTGCTTGATGGCCGGGATGGTCGCCTCGCCGACACCGATCGTGGCGATCTCGTCCGACTCGATGAGGCGGATGCGTACGCCGCTCTTCAGGAGCTTCGAGAAGAACGCCGCGGTCATCCAGCCCGCCGTTCCGCCCCCCACGATGACGATATCCTCGACGCGCTTATCCATCGTTCAGCTCCTCCAGGCCCAGGGACCCTGCCGCCACGACACGCTTCTCAGAGACGCTCGCCGGTGCGCGCGTCGAACACGGACACATGCTCGAGGTTTTTCCATGACTGCGCTAACGTACCGCCCGAAAGAGTATGTAACGTAAGCCCGGCGGCTGCGTCCGTAGGCGAATCGTAGAGGCAGGCACCCGACCGACGGCTTATGACGATCGCGACCGCAGATCCTACCTCGAGCCTCATGCGGCACGAGTTCCCAGCCGGGTTCCGCTGGGAGTGCGCCACTTCCTGGACGGACGGTGACAAGCGCACGACTCGAGACTGCGGACGGTGGCGGCGCGCGCTCGTGCTGTGCGGGCTCGCGTTCGCCGTGGCGCCCGTCGGCATCTGCGCCGCGCCGGTTGCGCACCCGCAGCGATGGCCGGCCGCCAGAAGCGCTGGCCTGATCGACCCGGGCACCGAGGCGCGCATCACGGAGCTCTTGAGGCAGATGAGCCTCGATGAGCAAGTGGGGCAGGTCATCCAGACCGACATCGGGGCCGTGACGCCCGAGGACCTGCGGCGCTATCCCCTCGGCTCGATCCTCGCGGGCGGAGATTCGGGCCCGCACGGCGACGAGCGGGCGGCGCCTGCCGTGTGGCTCGCCCTCGCGCGCGAATTTCGCGCGGTCTCCGTCGAGCGGCGCGCCGGTCACACCCCGATCCCCGTCCTCTTCGGCATCGACGCCGTGCACGGCCACAACAACATCGTGGGCGCGGTCATCTACCCCCACAATATCGGCCTGGGCGCGGCACACGATCCGCAGCTGCTCGAGCGCATCGGCGCGGCGACCGCGGAAGAAGTGGCCGTCACGGGCATCGACTGGGCCTTCGCCCCGACGCTCGCCGTGCCCCAGGACGTGCGCTGGGGACGCTCCTACGAGGGCTACGCGCAGGATCCGCAGCTGGTCGCCCGTTACGCGACGGCGATGGTCGTGGGACTGCAGGGTCCCTCGTCCCTGAACGGCAAGCTGCAGGCCGGTCACGTCGCCGCGACCGCGAAACATTTTCTCGGCGACGGCGGCACCGCACAGGGCGAGGACGAAGGCGACGACCAGATCAGCGAGGAAGAGCTCATTGCCCGCCACGCGCAAGGCTACCCGGCGGCGATCGACGCGGGCGTGCTCACGGTGATGGCCTCGTACTCGAGCTGGCAGGGCCGGAAGATGCACGGCAACCGCGCGCTGCTCACGGAGGTGTTGAAAGGGCGCATGGGCTTTGCGGGTTTCGTGGTCGGAGACTGGAACGCGCACGCGCAGCTGCCGGGCTGTCAGCCCGGGCGCTGCGCCGCGGCCTTCAACGCCGGCGTCGACATGTTCATGGCGCCGTACGCGTGGAAGGAGCTGTATGCGAGCACGCTCGCTCAGGTTCGCTCGGGCGAGATCTCCCGGGAGCGGCTGGAGGATGCGGTCCGGCGCATTCTGCGCGTCAAGATGAAGCTGGGGCTGTTCGAGTCTGCGCGGCCTTACGAGGGACGCACGGAGCTCATCGGATCGGGCGCGCACCGAGCCTTGGCACGCGAGGCCGTGCGCAAGTCGCTCGTGCTGCTGAAGAACGACGGTGTGCTGCCCATCCGATCCGGCGCGCGTGTGCTCGTGACGGGACCGGGCGCTCGCGACATCGGCATGCAGTGCGGTGGCTGGACGATTTCGTGGCAAGGCACCGGCAACAGCAACGCGGACTTTCCTCATGCCGAGTCGATTTACGACGGGATCCGGAGCGCGGTTCACGCCGGTGGCGGTACGGTGGTGGACGAGGCGGACTCCAGGCCCGACGTGGCAGTCGTGGTATTCGGAGAGCAGCCGTACGCCGAGACTTCAGGCGACCGCAAGCTGGCCGTCGACAACCTGCGCGCGCCGCTCGGGCAGCTGCGCGCGCTGCGCAAACGAGGAATTCCGGTGGTCGCGGTGTTCCTGTCGGGCAGGCCGCTGTGGAGCAATCCCGAGATCAACGCCAGCAATGCCTTCGTGGCGGCGTGGCTGCCGGGCACCGAAGGGGGCGGCGTGGCGGATGTGCTCGTCGGGGACGCGTCGGGTAGGGCGCGCACTGACTTCACGGGGCGGCTCTCGTTCGCCTGGCCGGCTACCGTCTTCCCCGCGATGCCGGGATCCCCGAAAGGCGCGATCCTCTTTCCGCTCGAGTATGGCTCGAGCTATGCGCATCCGGCGCGAGCCGCTCACTTGAGCGAGAATCCGGCCCCTGCTTCGCTCGAAGCTGTCCCGGAACCCTGATCCTCCACGGACCACGGATCATCGCCCGATGCGAGGCAGGACTCGCCTCTTCAGTGCCATCAGTGCCATCGCCGGTCTGGCCATGCTGGTCCCTGGCATGGCGCGTGCCGACGCCTTGGCGCTGATACCCTGGCCGCGCACCGTGATCGAAGCCGATGGCGCGTTTCGATTGACGGAGCACATGAGCGTTAGCTACCCGGAAACTGCCGCGCCGAGTGCAGCACTGTTGATGGAGAGACTACATTTGCGACGAGGAGACGCGGCGGGTGGTGCGGTTGCGTTGCGAATTGACCCGGCCGCTGGCACTGGCGCGGAAGGGTATCGTCTCATCGTCGAGCCAGGCGGGATCGCGATCGACGCGGATACCGGCAGAGGCCTGTTCTACGGAGTTGAAACGCTGTTGCAACTGGTGCCTTCGACGTGCGGCATGCCGTGCCTGATTCCGGCAGTGAGGATTGAGGATGCGCCGCGGTTCGAGTGGCGCGGCCTGCTGGTTGATATATCCCGACATTTCTTCGGAAAGCCCGCGCTGCTGAAGGTCATCGACGAAATGGCGGCGCACAAGCTGAATGTCCTGCACCTGCATCTTACGGACGACGCCGGCTGGCGATTCGAGGTTCCGGCCTACCCGAAACTCATCACCGTCGGCGCACGCGGCGATGAGGATGCTCCCGGGGCCGGAACGCCCAAGTACCTGAGCAAGCGCGACATGCGCGAGCTCGTTGACCACGCCCGGCTGCGCTACGTAGAGATCGTTCCTGAAATCGAGCTCCCGACGCACTGCGGGGCCGCGGCGCGCGCGTATCCCGAGCTCTTCGATGGCGAGCGCAGCATCAATCCTGGCCACGACGCGTCCTGGGCTTTCATAAGGGAAGTGTTCGCCGAAGCGGCGCGCCAGTTCCCTTCGCCGTTCCTGCACTTTGGCGGCGACGAGTTCTCCGGCGATCGCTGGGATCAGTTGCCGGAAGTGCAGCAGCTGCGTCAGAAAGCCGGGCTCACGACCAAGCGCGAAGTCGAGGGCTACTTTGATAACCAGGTGGCCCAAGTGATCGCGAAGCTCGGGCGTCAGGCCATGGCCTGGGACGAGACCGCCGAAGCGGGCGTCGCACCGCAAGTGCTGATTCAATGGTGGCGCAAGGATCGAGCGGAGGTACTGGATGCGGCCATCCGCAGTGGACACGACGTCGTGCTGTCGCCGGTCGACCAGGTATATCTGGATTACCCGAACGCACTCGGCGAGCCCGGCGCACCCTGGGAAGGCAACGACAATGGACCGACGTCGGTCGCCAAGATTCTGAGCTGGGAGCCGGTGCCGCAGCGCTACACGCCGGAGGAAGCTCGGCACATACGCGGAGTCGAAGCAGCGCTGTGGACCGAGTTCATTCGCAGTGAACGGTATATGCAGTTCATGCTCTACCCGAGGCTGTTTGCCTTCGCGGATGTCGCATGGCGTCCGGCAGGTCCTCAGCAGCCCCCCGACTTCGAGCCCAGGGTACGGACGCATCTGGAACGACTGCGGGCCAAGGGCATCCACGCTCGGCGCAGTGCCTCCGATGCCGTCGAATACATGACTCACTGAGCCAGCAGGGGCGCGTGCAGCGGCAGGCTATGGCTTCCAGTCGAGGGAGATCGCGGAAAAGCGAGCCGCGCGATGAAATCCCAGGCAGGTTTTCGCTGCTAAACTCGATCATTAAGGCAATAATGATCGATTAATCAATCCCCAGCAGCCCACACCGCCTATTCCTCCCCGTTGCCACCATCGCCCAACTCTTCGAATAGCAAACTCACCGGCCACGACCACGCAGATCGCCAACTGGATTAAATGGCGGCCAGGGGCGGAATCGAACCACCGACGCGCGGGTTTCAGTGCGGTCAGCGATACCGCGCGAGCACCTTCTCCAGCGCCTTCGCCCCCGGCGACAGCGCCTCGTACGGCACGCTGTTGAGCGGCACGTCGGGCGTGCCGTTGATCTCGTGGAACTCGCGCTGCGCGCCCTCTTCGACGAACAGGAGCCCGGTCAGGTACTCGCCCGCCTTCATGCGCTCCTGGATCACGGCGGCCGCGGTGACGCGGTTGGTCGGATCGTAGGCGGCGTCGAGCTTGCGCAGCACGATGCGGCTGCCGTCGTGCATGACGACCGGCAGCGTCTCGCCTTCCTTGTAGTCCGCGGTGATCTCGCGCTCGAGCGGCACGAAATCAGCGTGCA
>Ga0209474_10002566_pt1 | contig 16578 bp, 15 predicted proteins | sample GraSoiAngelo_145_FD_185902 | JGI IMG/M metagenome (GOLD analysis project Ga0209474, IMG submission 185902) | Grasslands soil microbial communities from the Angelo Coastal Reserve, California, USA - 14_1009_05_20cm (SPAdes) (version 2) | ecosystem: Environmental > Terrestrial > Soil > Grasslands...
TGTAGCGCTGCAATGTCGCGGGACCGGCGCCCCGCTGGATGGTGGCGACATTTTCTAGGCGCACCTGCCCAAGCTTCGCGGAAGGAACCATCATGCGCGCAAGAACGTCGGAATTGTCGCGCTGCTCGGGCAAAAGTTGCATCGTGACGGGATATTGCTCCGAGCCTTCTTTGAAGCGCGTAATTTCATCTTCGCCGGAATAAAACAGCCGCACCGCATCGCTTACGTCCGTCATGCGAACGCCGATATCCGCTGCGCGCTGGCGATCCACTTTCACCTGCAACTCCGGGGTGTTGAGGTTGAGACTCGGATTGACATCCACGAGTTCGGGATATTGCGACATGCGGTTGGCGGCAGCCTTGCTGATTTCCGCGAGTTGCGACAGCTCCGGGCCGCGAATCACGGCGGCGATGGGAAAATAAATCTCGCCGCCGAGCACGGAGGGCAGACGCACGTTGTACGTCATGTTGTGATGTGTCGCCAATATTTTGCGAACCTCGGTGGCCGTCTGCACGTGAGTCTTTTTCCGTTCGCTTCGCGGTACCAGCACAATAAAAAGATGCGCATGGTTCGTGGGACCGTGCGTGAAGGATTGCACCAGCGCCACTTCGGGCAGCGCGACGACACGTTCGGAAATTTCCGAGGCCAGCTGTGTCGTTTTCTCCAGAGACGTGCCCTCCGGAAGCGTGTACGAGCTGATCAGCTCGGACTGGTCATCGGCAGGAATCCAGTCTCGCCCGACCAAACGATAGAAGCCGAACGTTGACAGAAACGTCAGCACACAGATCAGCAGAATGGCGCGGCGATGCGCCAGGGACCAGTGCAGCGATTTCAGATAAAACGCTTCGACGGAATGCAAAAACCCCGCGGAGTGAGCCTTCTTTTCGCCGCCTCCCAGCTTCAGCATGCGCGAACTCATCATCGGCGTCAGCGTGAAAGCCACGAGCAACGACACCATAATGGCCATCGCCATGGTCCAACCGAAAGAGTTCACGTACTTCCGCGCGTACCCGCTCATGAATGCGATGGGCAGGAAGATAATCACCAGCGAGAGGGTTGTGGCCATGACCGCCAAACCAATTTCCTTTGTGGCTTCAATCGCGGCCTGAACGCGGTCTCTTCCCTTCTCTTCCATGTAGCGAAAAATGTTTTCGAGCACGATGATGGCGTCGTCAATGACGATACCCACGGCCAGGGTCAGGGCCAGCAGCGTCATGTTGTTCAGGGAAAAGTCCATTCCGCGCATCAGCGTGAACGTAGCGATGACGGATGCCGGAATGGCGACCGCGGCAATCAAAACTGCGCGCCAATTGCGAATGAAAACCCAAACGATGAAACTCGCCAGAATGCTGCCGAGAATGAGATGTTCGAGCAGTGAATGGACCGATGCTTTGATGAATTCAGAAATGTCGTGGACGATTTGCAGCTGAACTCCTGGCGGCAGTTGCGAGCGCAGTTCCTGCACCTTGGCTCTTACGTCGTCCGCAACGCGCACCGTGTTCACGCCGGATTGCCGGAGCACCTGAATGGAAACCACGTCTTCGGACGGCGAGTACTTCCGGAACAGCGCGGACCAGGTGCGAAGCTCCTGCGCTCCGTCTTCCACTTGAGCAACGTCCCGCACGCGCACGGGCGTTCCACCGCGTGTGCCAATCACGATTTCGCCGAACTGTTCCGCGGACGTGACGCGCCCCAGAGTCCGCAAGCCCAACTCCATCGGGCCGGTAATCATGCGCCCGCCGGGAGCTTCGATATTTTCCCGCTGCAGGGCTTCGCGCACGTCCAGCACCGTAAAATTGTGTGCGGTCAGCTTCTGCGCATCGAGCAAAACGCGTATCTGCCGCGCCTGCCCGCCATTCAAGTCCACGCTCCCCACGCCGTCCACGGTCTGGATGGCACGCCGCACCTGTTTGTCGGCGATTTCTGTCAATTCGCGGCGGCTCATCGGCCCGCTCACGAGTAGCGTCATAATGGGATCGGATTGCGGGTCGAGCTTGGTGATAATCGGCGGCAGAGTGTCGCGGGGCAGGCGGTCGATCGCGCCGGCCACTTTCTCGCGAATATCCTGCGCAGCACCTTCGATATCGCGTTCCAGCACAAACGTGCAGGTAATGTCCGCAAAGCCTTCGAAGGAATAAACGTTGATTTCGTCAATCCCACTGACGGAGGAGATGGCATCTTCGAGCGGCAAAACCACTCCGGTTACGACCTCTTCGGGAGTCGCCCCAGGCAGCCGCACTTCGACGTTTACGGTAGCGGGGTCTGCTTTGGGAAAAAGGTCAACGGCCAGCCCACGGTAGGAGAAGGCTCCGAGGGTCACGAGAAAAGCAATCAGCATCACCGTGAAGACGGGATACTTGACGCAGGTTTCGGCAAGCTTCATCTCGTTTCACGCCTAGTGGAACGACAAGTGGAACTAGATTTGCCACAGATCTTACTTCATCGCCGGTGTGTTGCCCGTATTTCCGCCAGCTTGCTCTTGCACGACGGCTCCATCGTGCAATTCACCGGACACCGCCACGGCAACGCGATCTCCCGGTTTCAAGCCTTCGGCGACTTCAAACCGCCGGCCGCGCTCGTCTTCCGTTTGCCCTGCCGGGCGGATTTGCCGCTCAGCCACGTGATCGCCGTTTAGCAAGAAGACTTTGTAAACCCCGTAGCGGTAATTCACCGCGCCTTCCGGCAGGAAGATGGTTTTCTCTTCTTTCTCGCTGGGAATCGAAGCTTGCACAAAAAACCCAGGCTTCAGCCGGCCATCCAGATTTGCGAGCAGCGCTTCCGCCTCGAAGGTTCGCGAATCCTGCGCGATCGCGGGATTGATGCGAGAGATCTTTCCATGAAAAGTTTCTTGTGGAAACGCATCCACGTGCAAATCAACAGTGACGCCGCCCTTCACCCATCCCGCCCAGCGCTCAGGCACGGCCAGGCGCGCCCGCAAACGATCGGTTCGGACCAGTACCATCACCGGGCTTTGGACTTTCAGATATTCTCCGGGATGCACGTCACGCGTTTTGATCGAGCCGGGGTAAGGGGCGCGAATGGTGGAATCGTTCAGCTTTTTCTCCGCCAATCTTTCGCTCGCTTCGCTTGACACCAGAAGCGCCTTCAGACGGTCCACTTCCTGCAGCGCTACGGTGTACGTCGCCCGCGTGCTCTGGTAACGGCTCGCGGCCTCGTCCAGTTGTTGCTGTGAAATCAGTTTGTCGCGAAACATTTCCTGGGCGCGCTTGTATTTCTGATCCGCGTCAAACAAGTCCGCTTCCGCTCGCTGGACCGAAGCAATTTTCTTGGGGTCGCTGGGCGGAGGATCATTGGGCCCGATTCCCAGTTGCGCTCGCACCTGGGTCACAATGCCGCGCTGCCGATCCACTTCAAATTGCAGTTCCCTCGGATCGAGCCGCACCAGCGGCTGCCCCTCTCTGACGTTGTCGCCAACGTCAGAAAGGACCTCGTCCACTCGCCCTTCCACTTCTGAGCTCAACGTGCTCTCTTCCAGGGCATAAAGCGAACCAACGGCCTGAATCCGACGTCGGGCCGTCTCTTCCGCCACGGTATAGAAATGCACCGGAGCCGGATGAGACGCATCCCCCAGCACACTGGTCGGCTGAGCCTTCGAGCAGCCAGCCACGCCAACAACGACAAACGCCGTCATTAGGGCGAAATTCGCCGCCTCCCTGCGAGATTCAGGCTTGCTGTTTATGAAAAAGGGCACGCGAAGAAGGTTCTCCCGTCTTTATAGATTTGACGCACGAACCGGGCCGACCGTTTCTGACACCTTTACAACAGTTAGGTCCGCTCTTTCCTGGGAAGGGGGCCAGCACTCCTAGGTCAAGGCTGTCCCTGGCTGTGGATGCGAGTCCAGAAACAAAGGCAACCACTAAATTCTAGCAAGAATCCAGCAAGGAGCCGCGAACTTAAGTTGAGAGCCCAACCGATAATCTATTTCTGCGGATTGTCCTTCTTTTCTTCGGCTCCCAAATCCCCATAAGGCCACAAATTGAACGCCTTCAGCTCCTCATACTCGTGCTGAGCACGGAGCATCCTTGCCGTGCGTTCAGCCGGCCAGGGCGAGGCGAAACGCTCCGGGCGATCGGCAATCCAGAACGCCGCGAGCGCCATCAACGTAGCGTTCTGCGCAAGCACGTCCGGCTTCTGCGCTTCCAAAGCGTCCGCAGCAGAGTGGTGTGTGTACTTGTAATCGGGAGAGTCCTGCCCCATGTCAATTCCCGGAAGTCCCGCCATGGAAAAAGGCAGCGTATCGGTGCCGGATTCCACTCGGTCGTCCACCTCCGAAGCGCCAAGATTGGAAAGCGAATTCGCAAACGCCTGAAACCCGGGAACCAGATCGTCGCGTCCGCCCAGGTGAAAGCTCTTCGCTGGCCCCTGGCCTCCGTCAATCACCAGACTGCCCAGATGGTTTCTGATCTCACCCTGGTGCTGCTTCATGTAAGCAAAAGAACCGTCAAGCCCTTCTTCTTCTCCGGTGAAGAGCACAAAACGAATGGTCCGCCGCGGCCGTTGTCCGGAGCGGACAATCGCGTCGGCAGCGCCAAGCGCCGCAGCTGCTCCCGAGCCGTTGTCGGTTGTCCCTTCGCTGAGGTCCCAGGAGTCGAGGTGTCCGCCCACGACGAGGATTTCTTCGGGATGCTCCCGCCCGCGAATTTCGCCGACCACATTGGCGGTCTCCACCGGGCCTTTGGTAAAGGTATTCTGCACGTTAAAGCGGACACGAGGGGTCATGCCACGTTCCAGAAAACGCTCCAACTGCCCCTGGTCTTCCGCGGACATGGAAACAACCGGCACCGCGAAATCGGCGTTAAAGCCGAGAATCCCTGTGTGCGTCAGGTTCATGCCCGTGGATTTTCCTCCGCCCTGGCCACCAATCACCGCGACGGCGCCCGCAGGGCCAGCGGCTTTGAGGAAATCGCCGAACATGGCGAAGAGACTCATCTCGTCTTTGGTGGGCTTGCCTTTTGCCGTGACCAGCACGATTTTCCCTTTGAGCCGCGAGACATTCTTGATTTCGTTCTCGATGTCGAACATGTTGACGGCCACCACCTCGCCTTCGGCGCCACCCGCGGGCGTCGAACCGGTCCAGCCCATCGCGTCAACGCGCAACTTGTGCCGAACCGGCGCGAGGATTTCTCCCTCGGCCGTGCCGCGCGTCCAACCGCGCCAGATGGTGTACTTTTCCGTGCGCACGTTTTCGAGCCCGATGGCCTTCATCTTCGCGGCGCCCCATTCCTCGGCCTTGCGCTCGGCGGGAGTTCCGGTGACACGCCCGCCGATGTCGTCGCTCAACTCCGTGAGGAAGCTGAAGGCGTGCGAATTCATGATTCCTTCGCCGGCAATGCGGGCCAGTGCGGGCTTCGTACCGTCTTCGTCCGGACCTTTTGGCGCTGGACGATTGTCAGCGCGAAGCGGAAGCGCTGCGAATCCCAGGGCGGCGGTGGCCGTGAATAATCTCAGAAAAACACGTTGCATCAGTTCTCTCCTCGCGCCTGCCGGCGCCCATCAAGACTACCATCTCTCAGACGCGCTTTGTTCCCCATCGTTTCAGCCGTCGCACAGGAATACAGAACGTCCCGGCGCTTCGGCTTTGTCTTGCGATGCTGGCAGAGACGTAATACACTGATGCTATGAAGACGCTTAGCATACGATTACCCGAGCCACTCGTGGCGGACATTGAGGCAGAATCGCGGGGGCGGAAAGTCTCCAAGTCGGACGTCGTTCGTGAACGGCTTGAGACCGCACCGCGCCGGCGAAGACGCGCGGCCTCACTCAATGCTATTGCCGACCTGATCGGATCCGTTGACGGCCTTCCCAGTGGCCTGACTGCGCGCAAGAAGGCCTATTTACGCGCCACCGGCTATGGCCAGAAACGTCCTCGTTGACGCCGGTTTTGTGGTCGCTCTGCTGAGCAGCCGCGACAATCACCACCAATGGGCTGTGACTCAAGCTTCCAATTTGCCTCCGCCCTGGTCCACGTGCGAGGCAGTACTTTCCGAGGCTTACCATCTTCTCGGAGATCGCGGCGCGCCGAGTCTTGGAGCGTTGCTTCACCGCCGTGCTTTAGTCATCTCCTTCGACCTCGCCGAGAACATTGAGCCAGTCACGAAGCTGATGGAAAAATACTCCGGGGTTCCCATGAGTCTGGCCGACGCGTGCCTGGTCCGCATGACGGAAAGGCTTGCTGATGCCATCTTTCTGACGACCGACGAGGACTTCCGAATCTATCGGCGCCACAACCGCCAGGTCATTCCTTGTCTAACGCCCAAATGAGGGCCAGGTACGCCGGGTCTTTAACCCGTTTGCTTATTCAGCGCCATTGCGTCCATTCCGGATTCCAATGAGGGGACCGATTGTTAATAATGAAGCGGCCACCTAATATCGGCCTGTTCCAGTACTTTGGAGATGGAATGAGGGGCTACTCACGGGTTCCCGCGTATTTTTTCTTGGTAATTGCGTGGTCCACCTGCTTCGCGCTGGCATGTCCGGCTGGCTTCTCCCAGGAGGGCCAGAAGAAATCCGCTCCGGAAACCACGAAAAAACCGGAAATAGCCGGTAAGCAGGAAAAAGCGGACCAACCAGAGAAGGCGGCTCATCCCGCCCAAATCGAACTGCTCGAAACGAAAGTACGATTCGAGGCAAATGGCAACAGCCGCAAGGAAGTTCACGCGCTGGTGAGAATTCACAGCGAACTGGGAGTCCGCCAGTTCGCGCAGCTCAACTTCGATTTCAACCGCTCGTTCGAGTCGGTAGAAATCCCGATGGTGCATGTCACGCACGCCAGCGGCGGCACCGCGGATATCCTGCCGAGCGCGGTCATGGATCGCCCGAATCCCGCCGTCGTAAACTTCCCCGCGTATCAGAACGTGCGCGTCAAGTCCGTGCGCATCCTCGGTCTTCAGCCCGGCGACACGATCGAGTACCGCGTCGTGCGAACTGTCTCGCACCATCCTCTCGCCCCCGACTTCTGGCTAGACCATTCCTTCGACCGGACGGGCGTCGTCTCGCGTGAAGTCTTAGAGCTTGATATGCCAGCCTCGCGGACCGTCCAAATGAAGATGTCCAAGGATCTCCGTGCAGCGGAGAGGCAGGAAGAAGGGGCTGGAGACGCAGCTCATTTGCTTTACAAGTGGACCGTCGACGGCGCGGCCAACGCTCCGAGTGACCGCGAGGCCGAAAAAAAGGAGCTTCGCATTACCATCACTACTTACGGTTCCTGGGAAGAACTTGCAAACCGGCTGCGTGCCTCGCTGGAACCTAGCGAAAATGTGGTCAGAGAGTTTTACCCAAAGGCCAAAGAACTAACTCAGGGAAAAAAGAGCGCTGAGGAGTGGATTAGCGCGTTTTACGACTTCGTTTCGCAAAACATCAAGACCGTTGAACTTCCCTTGGGCGCTACTGGATACAAGACGCGCATGCCTTCGGATATTCTTGCTTCAGGCTACGCCACGGAAGAGGACAAATTCGTTTTGTTTGCTGCGATTGGAAACAATTATTGCGGACCGGCTCGCGCAGGACTGGTCATTTCCCCCACCGAAAATCCGGACACCGACCTGCCTCAGCCCGGCATGTTCGACCACCTCCTCACGATGTCCGGCTACCCTTCCATCAATGTCTGGATGGACTTGAATCTGGAAGTTGCGCCTTACGGCATGGTCCTTCCTCAGTTTCGGAAAAAGCGCACTTTGCTTGTCGGTCCAGCTGTGTCTGACCTTTGGCCCATTGTGGAAGGCGAGGCCCCGTTTTCAGCAAGGCAAACAGTGAATGTGGATGCGTCGCTCGGGGAGAATGGTACACTTCGAGCGAAAGTTCGTTATTCTATGCGCGGAGACAACGAATTGGTGCTGCGGGTGGCGTTTCATCACACTCCCAAAGAGAGGTGGAAGGAAGTTGCGCAACTTCTTTCAATTACAGACGGCTTTCGCGGGCAGGTGACCGGCGTGAGCGCGTCCGATCCCTACGCGACCAAAGAGCCTTTCAGCGTGGAATATGAATTGGACCAGCCGAAATTCGTGGACTGGTCGAAGAAACCCGTGCGCATCCCGGCGCTGCTGCCGCAGTTGGGTCTGCCTGACCCGCCTGCGAAGCCCAGTTCCGGCTCGGCGACGGCACCGGTCGAACTTGGCACCCCGCTGGAAGTCGAGACGAAAATGACGCTTCATCTGCTGCCCGGAACAAACGCGAGCGTCCCCGCAGGAACTGCGGTCGAGCGCGACTACGCTACATATTCCTCGCAATATTTCGCGAGCGCCTCCACGCTGACGGCAACCCGTCGCATCAAGTTTGTGTTAAGAGAAATTCCCGCCGCGCGCGCCGCCGATTACAATGCTTTTCTCCGCGCGGTGCAGAGCGACGAAGCCCAGGACTTCACGCTCGAACCGGCGGGCAGCCCATCGCAAAAAGCAAATTCGCCGGCGCCGAATGGCACAACGCCGCCGAAGCCTGACGCACCCAAACCTTGAGTCCTATTTGATTTCCAGAATTTCTTTCTCTTTGGAGGCGGAGAGATCTTCAATCTTCTTGGTCTCTGAATGCGTGAGTTTTTCCAATTCCTCGCTGGTTCGTTTGTGCTCGTCCTGGCTGATTTTTTTGTCCTTTTCCAGTTTGTCGATGGCTTCCTTAATATCCCGGCGGATGTTGCGGACGGCGGTGCGGTGATTCTCCAGAATTTTGTGCAGGTGCTTGACAATTTCTTTGCGGCGCTCTTCGGTCGGCGACGGCATAGGCACGCGCACGACTTTGCCGTCGTTTGTGGGATTTAGTCCGAGTTCGGAAGAGCGAATCGCTTTGTCAATCAGCGGCACGACGCTTGGATCCCACGGGGCAATCACCAGCAACGTGGCCTCGGGCACGGTCACCGTGCCCAATTGGTTCACCGGCATCGGCGTGCCGTGGTAGTCGACGCGGATGGCGTCCAGGATAGCGGCGTTGGCGCGGCCAGTGCGCAACGTGCCTAGCTCCTTGCGAAAATCCTCGACAGCCTTTTCCATGCGCGTCTTGGCCGCCGCCATCGCGTCTTTGGAGTTCCCGAATGTTGTCATATGTTTCCTCTGTTCGTGAAAACAGGAAATGTGAAATTAGAAAGCGAAGCCCTGGCTCACACCCATTTTCTAATTTTCTGATTTCCAATTTCCAATCACACCGGAGTTACTTTCGAGCCCACGCGCTCGCCCATCACGACACGCTTGATATTCCCCGGGCGGTTCATATTGAAAACCACGATGGGCATGCCGTTGTCCATGCACAGCGAAATCGCGGTCGAATCCATCACTTTCAAGTCCTGGCTGAGCACTTCGCGGTAGGAAATCGCCGCAAAAAATCGCGCGTCGGGAACTTGCTCGGGGTCGGCGTCAAAAACGCCATCCACGCGCGTCGCTTTGAGGATCGCGTCCGCTTTGATTTCCATGGCGCGCAGGGCCGCCGCGGTGTCCGTGGAAAAATACGGGTTCCCTGTGCCCGCCCCAAAAATCACCACGCGTCCTTTTTCCAAATGGCGCATGGCGCGGCGCCGGATGAACGGCTCGCAAACTTCTTTCATTTCAATGGCGCTCAGCACGCGCGTGAACACGCCTTCCTTTTCCAGCGCGTCCTGCAGGGCCATGGCGTTGATCACCGTTGCGAGCATGCCCATGTAATCGCCGGTGGCGCGGTCAATCTCAAAACCCTTTTGCCGCGCGCCGCGGAAAATGTTGCCGCCCCCAACCATGATTGCAGTTTCCACGCCCAGCGCATGAACCTCTTTCAGCTCGCGCGCAATGGCCCGAATCGTTTCGCCGTGAATGCCAAACCCTTGCGGCCCCTGAAACGCTTCGCCGGAAAGCTTCAGCAAAATGCGCTTGTACGCCGGCTTGTGCTTTTTCGCAACTCGAGTAATGGCATTTTTGGTCGAGGCCATGAGTCTCCGGTTTTTGCGGCTTAGAATCCTCGGAATTGTAACAAACTATCTTCTACCCCGCACTTCGCCAGCGGGTTGAGCGGCGATTCAGAGCATTGCCGAAGGGGGAATGGACAAAACCGGAAAGCCATCGACAACTGGAACGAAAAGAGCGCCGCGACCTTATCGGGGCGCTCTATCTTGGCTCATTTCGACTGCGGCAATTAGGCTTTCACCGGCACGGGCGCCGTTTCCGGCCCCGTTGACGGCCCGCCGCTGACTTCGCCGACCTTGAAGCGGACGAAGCGCCGGATGGAGATGTTTTCGCCGAGGTTGGCGACGGCCTGCGAGATCATCTCGCCAATCGTCACGCTCTCGTCCTTGATGTAGTGCTGTTCGTAGAGGCAGTTTTCCTCGTAGAACTTTTCCATTTTGCCTGAAACGATTTTCTCGACGACCGGCTCCGGCTTGCCGGAAGCCAGCGCCTGCGCGCGATAAATTTCGCGTTCCTTTTCGAGCATGTCCGGCGTGACTTCCTCGCGCCGCACGTAGCGCGGGTCGAGCGCGGCAATGTGCATGGCGATGTCGTGGGAAAGCTGCTGGAACGCCTCCGTGCGCGCCACGAAGTCCGATTCGCAGTTCAGCTCGACGAGCACACCAATCTTTCCGCCGGCATGAATGTAGTTTCCAACGAGACCTTCGCTGGCTTCGCGCTGTGCCTTTTTCGCGGCGGCTGCTTGACCTCTCTTGCGCAGAATCTCGATTGCCTTTTCGATGTTTCCGTTAGCCTCGACTAGAGCAGCGCGGCAATCGCTGAATCCAGCATTGGTGCGTTCCCGCAATTCCTTCACGAGTTGGGCTGGAATTTGCACGGCAGGTTGTTGTGTACTCATCCTTCTTTTCCTTGCTCATTAAAATCGTGTTGCAATCCACTTCTTGCAGAACGGCCCGCCCCCGAGCCATCCGGGGCGGGCCACTGGAGATTCCCACCCACGCAATTTTTAGCTTTCTTCGTCCGGAGGAACAGTGGTCTCGGCGCCTTGCGCCGGCGGTTCGGCCGCGCCCTCCACGAAATCGCCTTCCTGCTTTTCGTACTGTTCGTACGCGCTGGTGTCCACGTATTCGACACCTTCGACCAGCGCCTGATCCTCGGCGGATTTCTGCTCCGCTACCTGTGATTGCTGGTAAGCGTTTCGGCCTTCCGCGACAGAGTCCGCAATCTTTGTTGTGAACAAACGGATGGCGCGCAACGCGTCGTCATTTCCGGGAATGATCCAGTCCACCACATCCGGGTCGCAATTCGTGTCCACCACGGAAACCACCGGAACGCCCATGCGGCGCGCTTCCTTCACTGCGATTTCTTCGGCGTTCGAGTCGATCACGAACATGGCATCCGGCAACTGCGACATGTTCTCAATGCCTTCCAAATTCTGGTGAAGATGCTTCATCTCGCGGTCCAGGCGCGCGCGTTCTTTTTTCGAGAGCTGCTCCATGCGACCGTCTTCGGTCATGGCTTTCAGCAGTTTCAGGCGCTTGATGGATTTTTGGAGCGTTGCCCAGTTGGTCAGCGTGCCGCCCAGCCAGCGGTGATTTACAAAAAAAGCGCCGCAGCGCTTGGCCTCTTCGGCGACTGCTTCCTGGGCTTGACGCTTGGTGCCCACAAACAAAATGCTTCTGCCTTGCGCGGAGACGTCAGTAACGAAGCGGCTGGCTTCGCGAAACATTTTGAGAGTTTTCTGAAGGTCAATGATGTGGATGCCGTTGCGTTCCCCGAAAATATATTCCTTCATTTTAGGGTTCCAGCGGCGTGTCTGGTGACCGAAGTGGACTCCGGCCTCCAGCAATTCTTTCATCGTAATTTCTACTGCCAAGTTCCCTCCTAATAGGATAGCTGTTTGCGGCAGCGCACTGAACGGGCCTAAAGACCCGCCACCACAACTGCAGAACAGCCTCTTGCCGGCAGCTTGCCGGCCATGATCTCACCCCGACCGGGTCGGGATGGAACCCTTCGTGGCCAGACTGAAGTCTGGGCTACAAAAACTAACGCTTCGTGAACTGGAAGCGCTTCCGTGCGCCCTTTTGCCCGTACTTCTTGCGTTCCTTCATGCGGGAATCGCGCGTCAGAAATCCGTTGGTCCGCAAAGACGGCCGCAGCTCCGGGTTGAACCGCGAAATGGCGCGCGACAATCCCATGCGCACGGCGCCGGCCTGCCCACCCACGCCACCGCCATTCGCGGTGACCACGACGTCCACCTGTTCGGCCAAGCTGGTGAACTTCAGCGGCTCGGTGGCTTCATGCTTCCAGGCATGATTCGGGAAATATTGCTCGGCCGACCGGCCGTTCACGGTGAACTTGCCTGAACCCACGCGAAGGAAAACACGCGCAATGGCTTCCTTGCGCCGGCCTGTTCCCATAAACCAAGTTTGCGTGCCCGATAGGGGCGTACCTGCTGTGCTCAACGTTCCTCCTGACAATCGAAAACCGTGATCCGGGCGGCTGGAAACCTTAACCGCAGGTAAGACCGTTGAGACACCCACTCACCGGCCTGCTCCACGCCTAGCTGATTCCCTGCGAAGGCCTCCACGGGCCCCACGTAGAAAAGAACAGCAACGTGCGGAACTACAAATCTCGTTTACAAAGGAGCGACTGACCTAGCCACCCCTCCCCCCACTTTTGCGCAAGTGTTGATTCTAAAGGGGTTAGCATCCACGTAAACCCTTTAGAATCAACAGATCCGAGGGGTCCCACAAGTGTTGATTCTAAAGAGCTTACACTTGCTCGTCGGGCCCGACCATTAAATCGCCACTGCTTGCGGCTTTTGCCCAGCGTGCCTCGCCAGACTGGCCGCATCGCGGTATACGCGCAATTTCTTCGCACGGCGCGCTTGCAGCTTATTCTTCGGGAGCATCCCCAGAATCGCTTCGCGCACGATCCACTCCGGTCGCGTCTCGCGCACGCGCTTCACCGGCACGGTTTTTAGGCCGCCGGGGTATCCGCTGTGCGAATGATAAACCTTCTGCTCGATTTTGTTCCCGGTCAACCGAATCTTGTCGGCATTAATCACGACCACATGGTCGCCGGAATCCAAATACGGAGTAAAGCTGGGCTTATCCTTGCCAATCAGCATGCGAGCCACTTTGGTGGCCAGCCGTCCCAACACGGCGTTCGTGGCGTCCACTACAAACCAGTTCGCGCCGGTTTTCAGCGCTTCCGCCTCGGCTCCTTTGGCTACGTACGTCCTCATCGCAATCAGTCACACCTTTCCCTTTAGAGACAAACACCAAGTCTAATGTGCCCATCTCCGCTTGTCAACGCGTTCTCACTCGGTGGAAAGAGCATCCATGGAATCATTGGAGCACGCCGGTCACCCTAATCTTAGCGGGCCTCAGCTTATCCCAGCGGGGTTCGCGCCACCAAGTCAGGACTTCTCGCGCCGGCATACTTAGTCTTCCGGCGAGGGAGGCTGCGATGCGGTGGAATCGACGGGAGGGGCTGACGGTGCGGTCTCCGCTTCTTTTGCCGCGCGTTTCGCCTCTTTTTTCTGCGCACGCTTTTCGGCTTTAGCGCGCTGCTTTTCCAGGCGTTTCATTTCCTTTTGGCGCTTTTGGAACGTTACGGTCACAGAGCCTCCTCGCAAATCCGATTAGACCGGTCAATCATAAACGAATGTGAGCTACCAGCGGGGTTCGCGCGGCTGGCGCGCGGATTCGCGGTAATCTTCGTTGGAGAATCCGCCGCGGCCACGTCCGTGGCCATGACCACCGCCGCCGCGGTTGCCGCCGCCATCGCGGGGCCGGTCAGCTTTGGGCCGGGCCTCGTTCACCTTGAGATTGCGCCCGCCGAGCTCTTTGCCATCGAGGGCCGCGATGGCTTTGGCAGCTTCCGCATCATTGGGCATTTCCACAAAGGCGAAGCCGCGAGCCCTGCCGGTTTCGCGATCGGTGACAATATGAATGCGACCGATCTGGCCGAAGGGCTGGAACAACGCAGTCAAATCGGCTTCCGTGGTTTGAAAACTCATATTTCCAACAAAAAGGCTTTTCATATAATTTCTCCATTTGAACTTTTCTGATGCTTGCAGAGCCTGTTCATGGCGCTGCCCTCAGAAAGAATCCTGGTAAAACGCGCGGACCAACCTCGCACGCGAGGGGTGGCGCAGTTTGCGCAGCGCCTTAGCTTCAATCTGGCGGATGCGCTCACGAGTAACGGCAAAAGTGCGGCCGACTTCCTCCAGGGTGTGGGGATTGCCGTCTTCAAAGCCAAAACGCATACGTATGATGTGCTCTTCGCGCGGGCTCAAATGCTTCAACATGGAAGCGATATTTTTCTGAAGGCTGAGGTGGATGGCGGTGTCCGAGGGAGAGGCCACCGCTTTATCTTCAATAAAGTCGCCGAGGTGGGATTCTTCTTCTTCGCCGATTGGGGTCTCAAAGGAAATGGGAGTCTGAGCAATTTTGCGGGTGCTGCGGACCTTTTCAATGGTCACGTCCATGCGCCTGGCCAACTCCTCGGAAGTAGGCTCGCGGCCAAGTTCCTGAACGAGCTGCCGGGTACAACGAGCGAGCTTGTTAATGACCTCGATCATGTGCACAGGAACGCGGATGGTGCGGGCCTGGTCAGCAATCGCGCGGGTGATGGCCTGACGAATCCACCAGGTGGCGTAAGTGGAGAATTTATATCCGCGGCGCCAATCGAACTTGTCGGCTCCCTTCATCAGGCCGAGATTGCCTTCCTGAATGAGATCGAGGAACTGCAGGCCATGATGGGTATATTTTTTGGCGATGGAGACCACCAGGCGAAGGTTAGCTGAAGTGAGTTCCTGCTTGGCCAGCTGGGCTTGGGCTTCGCCGCGCTGAATAACGGTGAGCGCGCGCTTCAGAGCGATGAGACTTGTCTGGCTGGATAGCGCAATTTCATTGAGAGCGGCGCGGCGTGAGCGAAGCTCCCTGCGCGCTTGCGCGGCGACTTCTCCATGAGCGAGGTCGACACGGCGCTGGAGGCGTCGAACGTCGCGTTCGAGCGTGTGCAGACGCTCAAGAAACGCGCGAAAGTGATCCACCAGGCGCATGCGTTCGCGCCAATGGAAAGGGATTTTGCGAATTGCAAGAGAAACCTGGACGCGCGTTCGAGCCAGCGCCCACTTGGCACGAATGTATGCTTGTTTTTTCGATTTCGGGGTGGCGGCAAATTCTTGCGCCTGGCGGAGGGCGGTTGCATAGAGCCGAGCGACAAAGTCCATTTGCCGGAGAGTTTGCCTCGTCTTGGAGTCAATCTTCTCTTCCGTGATCCCTTCGTCAGGGAATTGCACCACTTCCTTGATGGAGCGTTCACCGCGCCGCAAAGCAGCCGCGACGGAAATGAGTTCTTTAACGACGATGGGCGAGCGGGTGATGGTCTTCATGACGACGAGCTGGCCGCACTCAATGCGCCTGGCGAGAACCACTTCACCCTCGCGCGTGAGGAGAGGCACCGAGCCCATCTCGCGGAGATAGATGCGGACGGGGTCCTGAGATTTGGAGTCCTCACCGATGCTCAGGTCGAGGCCGGAGTCGGAGTCCGCGGCGAATTCCTCTTTGAGGCTCGCTTCAGGAGCTTCCATCGCGGTTGCAGCGGGCTCAGCATTTGCCGCGTTCAAGTCTTCATGTATTTCAATTCCCTGGCGCTCCAAGTGCGCCAACAGGTCGTCGATTTCTTGAGACGAAAGCACATCTGGGGGAAGGCATTCGTTGATTTCATCATAGAGGAGATAGCCGCGCTCCTTGCCGATAACCAGGAGTTGCTGGAGATAACCGAACTCGTCATTAATGGGCCGCGCCAAGAATGCTCCTCTGCTTGCTGGAACGGAATAATTTTGCAAGCGACATCAAAAGTTTTCGTCTTCTCTGGGCTTCGAGCGGCCAGGCTTGGCCTTGGGGGTGTGTGCGTCCTTGAAGTCAGCCAGCTCCGCGTCGGTCACTGAGAACGTCGAGGAGGGAGGAAGATCGACCTGGGAGGCAAATTCACGTTGAAGCCTGAGGGAGCAAATCGCAGGCGCATCCTGGTAGCGCGCGCGATGCGCTGAAAACGCTTCGTTGGGGATGGTCACGAAGTAGCTGGACGATGCGCCGTCGAGTCCGCGGAGATTGAAAGCGTATTCGCGGAGCGCTCCCTTGGTCTCAAACCCGAGGTACTGCAGGACAATGGATTGGTCCACGAATGCCGCCATTTCTTTCCTAAAGGCAGTCGCAAGTTGGACTTAGGAGCCCTCTTGGAAATGAGAGGTGTCGAAAGGCAACGAACGCGGCCACAACTATGATGACACACTTACGAGTTCGAGTATATGCGGTTCTAAAAAAGTTTGTTGATTCCGAGGTAAAATGTGGTAGAGTGTGTGTACGCTTATTACCGCGGTTGTGTTGTGCGGCCCCTCTGGTTGGTGTAATTGATCTGAGAATACCCGCCCTCAGTTTCCTCCGTACGTTTTCAGCGTAATTAAAAGAAGCTGTGCCACCTGGAAGCAGCACGCGAATTTGTGTGCCCGACCCAGTGTGCGCCAGCAAGAAAGCAAAATGGAAAACTTTTCAGAATTCGTAATTTCTCCTTCCCTGAAGGAACAACTCTCGCACGCCGGCTTCGTGAAGCCCACGCCAGTGCAAACGGGGGCGATCCCGGCCGGTGTGGAAGGCAAAGACCTGCTGGCGACGGCGCAAACCGG
>Ga0209474_10002568_pt1 | contig 16569 bp, 11 predicted proteins | sample GraSoiAngelo_145_FD_185902 | JGI IMG/M metagenome (GOLD analysis project Ga0209474, IMG submission 185902) | Grasslands soil microbial communities from the Angelo Coastal Reserve, California, USA - 14_1009_05_20cm (SPAdes) (version 2) | ecosystem: Environmental > Terrestrial > Soil > Grasslands...
TGCAAAGTCGGCAAAGACAACACTGCAACGGATGTACTTCTGTTTGCGATTCCCCCCGACTGTCTTTTGAGCGTGACGGTTGGCTATAACGCCAGCCCCGAATTCATCGAGGAAGTAAGGACCGCCCTTGGCGCGAATCCTTCCCTTTCGCACGTACACCTCAACGCAGCCAAGCGGTTCGATGATGGCTCAATAGAGATCGGAGCACTGGACGCGGCGTAGACCGGTCGAAGAGCGCAGTCACCTTTTTGATAGCGCTTTGTCCCTCTCTTCGTCGCTACCGTTCTCCGCCATTATTTGCGCTACCGATTCATTTCATGGCGCCGAAGGGGGTTCGAATCTGTGTTTTCCGCGTATCGGGATCAGCCTTTATCCCAATTTATCCCAATACGCTGCCAACCGTGCCCAAACCGGCCAGAACGAGCCGAACGCTATCTAGTGTTATCATCAAGTTAGGCCGGAGCCGGAGCGCAATCACCCGTCTTGAAAATCGCTAAACCCGAAAGGGTTTCGTGGGTTCGAATCCCACCTCCTCCGCACTAAACCAAACGTAACATTGAATTTAAATAGGCTGTCCAGTTTCTGTTTGGCCAAAGCCTTTATCCCATTTTATCCCGATTCAAATTTTTGCCTGTCCAGCGGTCCGCGAAACCGTTAGGCTCGACCTCTACAAATAAAGCGGCGCTTTGCGAAACCGTTGTACGGGCTAAAACCTGTACCGGGGGTTCGAATCCCCCCCTCTCCGCCATAGTTAAATCCAATCTTTGTTACAGGTTACGCCCTCCCTTTCAGAGCGGGAGTCTTGCTAGCCGCGTATCCTCTTTATCCCAATTTATCCCAATGCAAGTACAACGGTCTGCGAAACCGTTGCAGCCCCTCTGAGCACGCGTTTTCGTACGACGTCTTGGCATTGCACCAGGGGATCGCGAACCAGCGCAGGCCATCTTGTCATTTGGCGGCTTACTTCAACACTGGAGAGCACGTCAAATCCATTGCGTGCGATTCAAATCACCGGCGGTTGGAAAAACCGGCGACTTAAGACCAACGGGCCTTGCTCAGGTGTCGAGGGCTTGGTCATTCTCCTCGCTCACTACCAACTGCCATGCCCCATAATCCATTTCGATGGCCACCGAGGCTATTGCGGGGCCAATGGGCACCTTGGACGCGCACGGGTATCTGATCTTCGAGAATGCTGCATCCAGAAACAACATTGAGTTTGTAGACGGCGCATCTATTGGCAAACTGCTAGTCAAGAGGGGAACGTTAATTCTGGTGCTGAATGCATGTCGTTCTGCCTACGCAGAACCACTTACGGCACCGCTGGATCTGTCCAGAAATCCCAATACGGGAATCCGGATGTTCGGCTCTTTAGCCCAGTGCTCAGATACCCAGCGCTTGATCTGTCGAAAGAGGTGATAGGCGTTTCGTGATGTAGCGCTCGTTTTCTGCCTGGACACTTTAGCGACTCAATTTGTGGAACAAGCGATAGGACTCGTTAACGATGACCTCGGCTTTCCATCCGCGTACTTCAGCTGCTCACCTTGTGATACAGACGATAGGGCTCTTCAACGATAGCAGAGAAAGGACGGAACGACCGTTTCCCATTGTCGGTCAGCACGACAAAATCGTCGGAACCTGATGTCGAAGCGCCTGCTCTGAGTAGTTGCGCACGGGTCAGTCGAACAGAGAGATCTCCCGTGCCAAACAAGGCCAGCGGCCCGCGCAGGAGGACCACGAGGTCCGGGTTTTCCGTATCGACTGCTTCGAGGCGCAGTGGCATTCCGATTTCAAACTCCAGGCGTTCGCCGTCCTTCCAGGTTCGTGTTACGGCGAAGAATTTTCCGGGCGTCAATTCACCTTCCACGCGCTTGCCATTGACGGAGATTCGCGTTTTGGCATCGGCCCAACTCGGAACTCGAAGATGAACCGTGAAACTTTCAGGACGGGCAAGCTGAAAGCGAAGCTCAGTCGTGTTCAACTTCGGATATTGAGTGGTTTGCGTGAGACTGCAATGGCTGCCGTTTTGCATCCATGTTAGTTTCGAGGGCAAAAACAGATTGACGTAGATTGCGTTTTTTCCTTGATAGTAGGAGCTGATTCGGTAGTCCGCCGTCAGCTGAGGGAACGTGCCCGAACAGCAAGGCCATTTGTCCTTGTAGTAGACCTTTTTGGCGTCACTTTGGTTGTAGTCGGAGTAGTAGAAACTCGTCCCGTCAGGAAGAATCGGCTTGGCACCGGCGATGGTGTTGTACAGCACGCGTTCCATGCTGTCGCCGTAGCGGGAGTCCTCCGTTACGCGCAACAAGTAGCGGGTGATTTTGAAATGTCCGTAGGCTCCGCAAGGAGTTTCAAAACTCGCATGTGTCGTGCCCAGACTGGCGGCCAGCAATCCCTTGCCTGGCTCCACGAAGGCTTCGTTGGGCCCCCATCCTCCCGTGGCGTAGCTCTGTTCTTGAACCATACGCAGGCCATTGGCCGCAGCTCGCAGATATTTTTCATCGCCAAGCATGAAATAGGTCTGCATCGCCGAGCTGAGCGTGTTGACGTGGCTATAAGCATGTTTGTCCGGCAGAGCATTCTCGTTTCTTGCCAGCGCATCATAATACTCGTGATAGATGAAGCGTTTTCCGAGTTCGAAATAGCGTTTGTCGCCGCTGCGCTGATACGCCAGGAAGAAATTCTCGGGAAGCGTGTAAGTTTCATCCCACGTATAGGCAATGTCCTTGTGCGGCCACCGCGCCTCCTGTTCAGCGCGGCTCAGAGCCTTTTCAGGCAGGTGCGGCAGCACCGCTTCTGTCGCGCGTTTGAGCACCTCCAAAGCGATTGGATCCGCGGCGAATTCGTGTGCATCGATCAATCCGCAGCAGGTCTTGTCAAAGGTATAGCCGGGTAGCCGATAATCAACGTAAAACTTTCCGGTTGGTTCAACCGTTTCGCCAAACGCTTTCACCAGCCGGTGAACCTTTGCTTGCGTTGGTTTCGACCCTGTAACAGCATAAGCGCGCGCTAATCCCGACAAATATTGGCCGAAGCTGTGCCCCGGAATAAACCCGTGAAAATTGTTTTCGTGGTTGAAATCGTCCGCATTGTCGTACCAACCGCCAAGGTCCGGCCCTGGAGCAGGCAATCCCTCACGCTGACGGAAGGGTTTGAGGAGGCCATCTTCGTCGACATGGAGAAACAGCTGATGGTTTTGGTCAAATTGAGCGCGGAAGGGGCCGTCGAGAAGCTGCACACTGGAATACGGGAAAACGGAGAGCCGGGGCGAAATCGGCATAGCTGGCGTATCGGCCCAAGTCGGTACCGAGCGGACGGCCCACCGCGCGCCCGCAGCCGAAATTATTGCAGTCTTTGCGAATTGACGCCTGGTCATGCATTTCATATACCCACTCCTCGTTTCATGAAAGCGCTTGCATGATAACCTATAACTCTAAAAATGTTGCGGGACAAACTGCAAACACATTCCCGGATGCAGTATTCTCTGCGCAAGAGGCCTATGCGGGTTCGGACCACAGTCATAGCCGTTCTCCTTTTTCTTGTCTGCGGCGCGTTTGGACAGGTACAGACAGAGAATCCCGCCGTGGCCATCCGAACGGCCCTTGGAAATCGAGACTTTGACAAAGCGGTTGAGCTCACTCGATCTGCCCTACGAGGATCGCCGAACAACGCACAACTCTGGACTTTTCAGGGGATCGCTCTCTCCGGAAAGGGCGACAACTCGAGTGCCTTCATTGCCTTCCAGCACGCGCTGAAAATTGATCCCAACAACCTTGGAGCGCTGGCCGGTGCAGCCCAAAGCGCTTATGCAACAGTGGGCACAGGACGATGTCGCTGCAGTCAATTCGATGTTGGAGACGATTATGCCGAGGATGCGGCTTTTTGCCGCGCGCCAGATATTGGTCCTGCTGCGAGAACAAGACAAATCTCCCGAACGCTAAAGAGACGCCTTCTTGGGTCTTAAGGAGCGCGAACCTTGCCACCGCGATTAGCTGTCAGATTAGCTGTCAGCTTGCGGGCGATACGTAATGTGTGGTAAACGTTTGCCCGCATGCTGCGAAAAAACGGATGAGGCAGCCAGAGTTTGGATCGCTCTGACACCATCGGCTTAGTTGGTTCGCCGGGGCAGGGAACCTGCACATTTCAGGCGGCATTTTCGTGTGACCAACGCATGGAGAGCAAACAAGTGTTTTCCGAAGATAGGCGGCGCTTTTTGCGCCAAGCTGCGAACGCAGGAATGGCCTGGGGCCTGACATCTCTATTTAGGGGTTCCTCCCTGCGCGGTCAAACTGTGGCAGGCGCCGGGGACATAGCAAAGGTCTACCTGGATTCACGTCGTATGACGGCGCCGCTCGACCGCAATCTGTTCGGATCGTTCCTTGAACATTTGGGGCGTGCGATTTACGAAGGTATCTACGATCCCGGTTCAAAGCTTTCGGATGCAAACGGTTTCCGTAAAGACGTCATGGAAGAAATCCGCCAGATGGGAGTTCCCATCATTCGCTATCCGGGCGGCAATTTTGTTTCCGGATACAACTGGCTCGATGGCGTCGGCCCCCGGGAGGGCCGTCCGCGCGTGCTTGATAAGGCTTGGAACTCGATCAACACAAATCAGTTCGGTACGAATGAATTTATGGCTTGGTGCAGGGCCGTGCACGCCGAGCCGCTGATGGGCCTCAATCTTGGAACGGGAACGCCCGAGGAAGCAGCGGCTCTCGTGGAGTATTGCAACTTGGATCAAGGAACGAAATGGAGTGATCTTCGCCGCAAGCATGGATTTGCGGAGCCTTATGGAGTGAAACACTGGTGCCTTGGCAACGAGATGGATGGTCCCTGGCAGATCGGTCACATGACAGCGACAGAGTATGGAATGAAAGCTCAGGACGCTGCCCGTCAGATGAGGTATGTCGATCCTTCGCTGCAACTCATCGGGTGCGGGTCAAGTGGCCCGTTCATGCCCACTTATTTGGAATGGGATCGCGAAGTTCTCGAGCAATGCTATGAGTACGTGGATGGTCTATCGTTGCATCGCTATTTCACCAATACGCCGCAGGACACCGGTGGCGACAGCGCGAAGTTCCTGGCTATGAATCTAAGCATGGAACGCCAAATCGAGGAGACGGTTGCCGTTTGCGACCTCGTGCGTGGACATAAACGCTCGCCAAAGAAATTGTGGCTTTCCTTTGACGAGTGGAACGTCTGGTACCGTGCCCGCAGCGGCGACGCCACCAATGGCCATCACCGGGAAGCTCCGCACTTGCTGGAAGAAGTGTACAACCTTGAAGACGCCCTGCTTGTCGGGGGCTTGGTCAACTCTCTGCTCCGCCATGCCGATCGCGTCAAAGTGGCTTGTCTGGCCCAGTTAATCAATGTCATCGCGCCAATCATGACCAATGCGAACGGCTTGCTTCGCCAGACCATCTACTATCCCTATAACTGGGGGCTTCAATATGCGCGCGGCTCGGTCCTCAATTTGCTGGTGGAATCCCCAACGTATGAGGTGTCGAGCTTGGGCCAAGTGCCATATATAGACGTAGCAGGCACCATGAATCCGCAAGATGGGAAAGTGGCAATTTTCGTTTTGAATCGTGACTTGTCCAAACCGCACCTCGTAGAGATCAATTGGCAGGACAAAAGCCCTGGTGAAGTGCTTGTCGCTACCGTGTTGACCGGAACAGACCTGAAGGCTTTCAATACCTTCGAAGCTCCCCAAAGAGTAGCTCCGCAAACGTTTGCGAAACCCGCTACTGCCAATGGCCGGACGAAGTTCGAGGTTCCGGCGCGCTCCTACACTACAATTCAGTGGTCGGCATAGCCGCGCTGATTCTTGCCGTCCGATTGCGGCTCGCGGGCGCATTCACGGCAAATGGCCGTGGACTCACGCTCGATTAGTGCGGTCTTCAACACATATTCGGATCCTTCCGGAAGTGGCTCCTCTCGTTCTACTTCGGCCAACAGCGCATCGAAAGCGAGCCGGGCTAACTCCGCTTGAGACATTTGCACGGTGGTCAAAGGCGGGAGCATGAATTGCGCTAATCGGATATCATCAAAACCCACGACGGAAAGATCTCTCGGAATCGATATGCCGTCTTCATAACACTTTCTCATCACTCCGATCGCCGTCATATCGTTGGAACAGAGAATAGTTGTAGGTTTTTTGGCCAGCGCCAGCAGGTGGCCGCAAGCCAGGCGTCCTCCCTCCATAGTGTGGTTCCCTTCTACAATCAGTTCCATGTCTGGATCTCGCCCGATTTCATGGATGGCCTTCAAAAACGCCTGTTTACGGGCCATCGCAGATTTGAGCACATGAGGCCCCGTGATGAAGGCAATTCTCTCGTGTCTCAGCGCCGCCACGTGCTGCACTGCCTGGCGTATACCGCTCAGGTAATCGATCCGCAGGTTGCTGACTCGCGGACGACGCGGACCAACATCAACGAAAACCAAAGGAACCTGTCGCAGCTTCAAATCCTCCAGCAGCGCATCCTCCATGCCGAAGGTCATGACGGCTACGCCTTCGACCTGCCTTTCGATCATTCGGCGCACGGAGCTCTTCATCTGCTCCGGGTCGTTCATGGTGGAGGTTAATAAAATCTCGTAGTGGTGCCGAACCGCGATGGTTTCGAACACCTGGACGATTTCGGGAAAAAACGGATTGGTTAGTTCGGACACAATAAGCCCGAAAATTCGGCTGCGCCCAGAGACCAGAGCTCGCGCCTGCGTATTTGGATAATATCCAAGCTCCTTGATGGCCCTCCAAACGCGCTGGGCGAGTTTTGGGTTAACTGTGGGAACCCGGTTGATAGCGCGAGAGACCGTGGCCGTAGACACCCTGGCCCGTCTTGCGACCTCATGGATATTCAGGGCTTGTTCTTTAGCACGCACCGGTTCAGACACTCGTAAAAACGAGCAATTTAGCACTTTGAGGCTGGGCCGGACTAGAGTATCGGCTCGCTTGCATGTCTGCTGCGACCTCTACCTGCCGCCTGAAGCAAAGATATGTGTCGGTGATGCGTCAAGTTTTGCCAACTGGCTCACCCTCTCCCTCCACAATGCCTGTGTATTGATCAACGGGAAGATTGGTGAAGCGTTCTGAACGCCCGCTCGGCAGCGGCCACTTAACTTCGACCCAGTCAATCTTGCTGCGCCTACCTATGCCCAAAACCACACGCGGATCATGCGACGCTAAGTAGCTTCCTCCTCCCGTCTTGAAGTATGACCGCTTGAAGTCTCCGGCCTGCCAGGTAATCTGCGTACCTATAGCGTCGGGGTTTGCTCGTTTCGCCGCCAGCTTCAATCCTACCCAATGATTGAGTTGTCCGACTTGATTTTTAAGCAGCAGAGGCGGCCCGTCATTTATTGAGATCAGGACATCCAGAGCGCCGTCGTTATTAAAATCGCCAACTGCCATTCCGCGCGCAGCATAGAGCTTTGTGAAAAGGGGACCGCTGCTGGCGTTCAGATTCTCGAATCCGTGGCCCGTGCCGCGAAACAGCAGTAAGGGCTCGCGGTATTTTACTTCGTTGGAATGCGCCTCGATTTTATCGTCAGGATGGCCGTTGGCAAGAAACAGATCAGGCGTTCCGTCGTTGTCATAATCAAAAAACTTCACTCCCCACCCGCTCATAAGACGCGTCACCCTGCCAATTCCATAGGGAACAGCCATATCATCGAAGGTCTCATCGCGATTGTTGTGATAAAGGGAGTACATCTCTTGGTCCACGTTGGTAACAAACAAGTCCATCCAGCCATCTTGGTCGTAATCAGAGGAGTCGACTCCCATCCCGGACCGTGGCCGCCCCTCGGCGCTGTAACCAACATTGGCTTGCAGGCCTATTTCCTCGAACTTCCCGTTGCCGCGATTAACGAACAGAAAATTCGCCACTGTATCATTGGCAACGAACAGGTCCGTCCGCCCGTCGTTATTGATGTCGCAGGCCACCACACCCCACGCCTTGCCGAGGGACTTGGCAATCCCGGATTCGCGACTCACGTCAGTAAAAGTACCGTCGCCGTTGTTGTGAAATAGCCAGCTTGGTGTGGGGTCGTAAACGCGCGGGACACAGTAGTAGCGGTCACCCGTCTTGGAGTTGCCGCAGAACTTATTCTTGGACTTGCTGAAGTCTACAAACCGGCAGATAAAGAGATCGAGTCTCCCATCGTTGTCGTAATCAAACCAGACGGCGCTGGATGCCCAGCCTTCTGTCGGCAGGCCGGCTTTCACCGTAACGTCGCTAAAAGTGCCGTCTCCGTTGTTATGGTACAGAATGACCCCGTTGTATTGGGTCACAAGGAGATCGGGCCAACCGTCTCCATCATAATCTCCCACTGCCGCCCCCATCCCATATCCGCCGCCAGAGACGTGAGCTTTTTCGGTTACGTCGGTGAAGGTTCCGTCGCGGTTGTTCTTGTAAAGGGCATTGCGCATCGGTGGCTGCGGATCGAAGAAATCGCACTTCCCGCTGTTGACGAGATAAATGTCCATCCACCCATCGTTGTCGTAATCGATGAATGCGCACCCGGCACCTACGGTTTCGGGCAAGTACATCTCTGGAGATCGGCCGTTGCGGTGCACCCACGTGATGCCGCTTGTTGCGGATGGAACAATCTCAAAGGGAAATTTGACACCGCGCTGGGCGGTGGTGAAAAGGGGCCAGGAGGGGGTTGATAGCCGGCCGCTGGCAATCCCTGCGAGGAGATGCTTCAGGAAGGTACGGCGCGAGCCAATATGTGCCCCCTTTTTTGTACGATCAACTGTGAAACTCCCCGATTCGTTCGAGATGTTTCAGCGGAGTATCACCGATATGTTCGACCATAGGAATTTACCTCACAATGGACGCGTCCTCAATACGGCGGCTTGAGCAAACGTTGTCGCGATTCTGGTGCCTTGCTACCATACTGGAACATGTGCAGCTGGGGCGAACCCGAAAACTTCCTTTGGCTTGCTGTCCGCAGACTCAGACGCTTCTACCTTTGTAGTGTTGGGCTCTTGGTTCTCGCAAACGCCAGCTTTGGCCAGCTCAATCACATAGAAATTGCGGCTAACCTGTTGGATCAGGGGCAAGCAGGACTGGCAGAGGCGGAAGCGCGCAAGGCATTGAACAATCCGTCCACACGGGCTCTGGCTCTGGCGATGCTAGGGACAATTCGCTTGCAGGAGCGCAAATACAAGGAAAGCACACGCTTCCTGACGCAAGCTCTAGCGCTTAATTCTCTGCTTGTCGGCGCCCGAACGAGTTTGGGAAACGCTTACTTGCTCCAGGGGAAATTCGATCTGGCCCGAAAGAGTTTCCAGGAAGTTCTCTGGATTGACCCCAGTAACCTCAACGCGCGCTTTGGCTCGGCCAAGGTGGAGGCATCGCTCCAAAATTACCAAAAATCTCTGGAAGTAGCACAACCCATCGTGCCTCAACTGAGTGCGTCTGATGATGGCATCCTCCTTCTAGCCACAGACTATGGAGGCCTAGGAAGATCGGAAGAGCTAACGAGTTTGGCGGGCTCCTGGAGGAATATCTCGGCTCCATCCGATGAATCGTCCCTGGAGTTTGCTAACGTTTTGGCGAAGTATCAAATGGCTGGCGAAGCGGAGGAGGTTCTTGAAGCCATGGAGACAAGAGCGAGGGACCGCATGTCTTCCGCCTTGGCCTTGAAGCTTGGAGAAGCTTACTTTTCGCTGGGACAACTCGATCGGGCGGACGAGAAGTTCCAAGTCGCACTGAGTATGGATCCCGCTTGCGCGGCCTGCGATCGAGATCTCGCCCTTCTTGCAGAGCGACAGGGGAATAGCGAGAAAGCTTTGGCGTATTTAGTCAAAGCCAAGCGAGAGGCTCCAGAGGATCCCGAGACCCAATTCGAGTTCGGAAAGGTGTGCCTGCAGCGAAACTTGCTGGAAGATGCCTTGCCTGCTCTTGCGAAAGCGGCAACCTTGAAACCGGATCGCGATCCCTACATTTACGTACTAGCCTCTGCCAACGTTGCCAAAGGTAACTTATCCACAGCGGCTTCGCTTATCGCCGGCCTTCTGCGGAAGCGTCCTCAGGATGCGATCCTGAACTATGCAATTGGTTCAGTGTACTATCTACAGGGTAAGTACAGCGAAGCCGAGGCCGCGCTCAAAAGAAGCTTGCAGGCCCAGGTGGACCAAGTTGCCGCTTCCTACTACTTGGGCCTTACGTATGAGGCGCTTGGTCAAGAAAACCAGGCTGTCTCAGTCTTTCGCGACCTCCTAAAGAACCATCCCGAGCATGTGCCTTCCTGCGTCAAGTTGGGGGGCATTCTCTTGAGACAACATCAATATGACGAGGCACAGCAGCGTCTCGAACGTGCGGTCGCACTCGACCCGGAGTCCGTAGAAGGCCACTACCAGCTTGGCCTATTACTGCGTCGCCTTGGCAGAATCACCGAATCGGAGAGTCAGTTTGCCGAGTCGCGTAGGCTGGAAGCGGAGCATAGCGCACAGGCTGACACGCGCCTTCGGTTGCTGTTACCAAATTGATCCAGATGCCAGATCATTTCAAGCTGGAAAGTTCACGAGGTTCCGCGGGAGCATGCCAAGTCTCGCGCCGCGATTTCCTCCATCGACTTGGAGCCTTGGGCTCGGTCGTGCCTACGTCCGTATTGTTGCCCGGACTCCGTGAAACGTTAGCCTTGCAAGGATCGCCCGTCTCCTCCACTCGGAAACCTCGAACCGGCCCCGAATCTGCAGCGGATTTCTTTTTTACCGACGTCACCGCCCGAGCTGGTTTGAGTCAGGCAAATAACGTGTTCGGTGGCGTCACGCGGAAACGCTACCTCCTAGAAGAAATCGGGTGCGGTCTTGCTCTATTCGACTACGACAACGATGGCTGGCTGGATCTCTTTCTAGTTAACGGAACCAGATTCGAAGGCGTCTCGCCAGGACATCCGCCGACGAACTCTTTGTTTCGAAACAACCGCGACGGGTCCTTTACCGACATAACGGAAAAAGCGGGCTTGATTCGCTCAGGATGGGGTCAGGGCTGCTGTGTCGGAGACTACGACAACGACGGATATGACGATCTGCTCGTGACCTACTGGGGAGGAATCGTCCTTTACCACAACAATGGGGACGGAACCTTCACCGATGTTACGGAACGAGCCGGACTAGCGCAGAAAGGTCTAATTCCACGATGGAATACCGGTTGCTGCTTCGTGGACTACGACCGCGACGGCCACATCGACCTGTTTGTCGCAAACTACGTGAATTTTGATCCGCAAACCGCGCCAGAACCAGGCAACAATCAATATTGCAGGTATTTTGGATTGTCTATCGGATGCGGCCCGCAGGGGCTAAGCGGCGGGAGCAATATTTTGTATCACAATCGCGGCGATGGAACGTTTGAGGACGTTTCCGAGCGATCCGGCGTCGCAGTTCCACGCGGACCGGCGGCAGCGACCTTCGTAACCGAGCAATGGATTCCAGCCGGCTCTTACGGACTCGGCATATGCGCAGCGGATTTTGATAATGATGGCTGGCCCGACATTTACGTCGCATCCGACTCCGTGCCAAGCCGCTTCTACCACAACAACCAGAATGGAACCTTCGACGAGATTGGCTCTCAGATTGGATGCGCCCTCAATGAAAATGGGGTTCCGCAAGGGGGCATGGGCGTGGGGGTTGGCGATTACGACTGCGACGGCTGGCTCGATATCGTCAAGACAAATTACTCCGACCAAACCGCGAATCTGTACCATAACAATGGCGACGGAACATTTTATGACGCTGTCTTTCAAGCAGGATTGGGCGCGAACACTAAGTATTTGGGATGGGGCGTCGGGCTCTTCGATTTCGACAACGACGGTTGGGTCGATATCTTCATGTCCAACGGCCACGTCTTTCCCGAGGTCGACACGCGCCAGTTGCATGTCACCTTCAAACAGAGAAAGATTTTGTATAAGAACCTCGGCAACGGCCGCTTTGCGGATGTTACCTCGATAAGCGGGCCGGCAGTGACGCAACCCCGCCCCAGCCGGGGGACGGCTTTCGGTGACTTCGACAACGACGGAGACGTTGATATCGCTGTCATTAACATGAACGAGCCTCCCTCGCTCCTTCGCAATGATTGCCCCCTCCGAAACAACTGGCTGAAGGTGAAGTGCATCGGCACGAAATCGAATCGCAGCGCCATTGGTGCACGCGTGCGTGTGGTGACCGGCCGGCATTCGCAAATGAATGAGGTCATGAGCGGTTCGAGCTTCCTCTCCCAAAGTGATTTTCGCTTGCACTTTGGGCTTGGCCGCGCCAGGCAGGCGGATCTGGTGGAAGTCCGCTGGCCCTTGGGTCTGGTGGAAACGCTCAAGAACATCGAGGCAAATCAACTGCTGGTGATCCAAGAGGGCCACGGCATACTTCGGAGAGAGAAACTAGCTTACGGCTAGTAAAACTGGCGAACGTTTGTGATTGAGTCGGCACCGCAGCGGGAGCGTTGGCAACGGTTCCCTTCCAGTTCAATTCTGTTCGCATAGCCGCTTGTGAATGGCCCGCGATGCGCGGATCCTCCACAGTTAGGTTTCTTCCCGGGGTGATGCTAGAAGAAAACTTGCAAGGCCAGTTGAAACCGCCTCGGGATGTTGCACTGACTATGGGTCAGGCCAAAATTGGGGTTGCCATTATTCGGCAACCAAAACTGGTCCACGGCGCAGAAGAAGTGCCGATTGAAAATGTTGCCGCCATCGGCTTGGAACCGAACATAGCGGTTCTCACCGAAGTAGGTGTCCTTATACATCGAGACGTCTTCATTGCGATACCCGAAACCGCGGACGTTCTCGTCCAATCGGGGCGCGTTGCCAAATTGAAGTCTTCCGGGATCAACCCATCCTGACTGGTTCAGATAAGGAACCTTTGTGGGATCGCTAGAGTTTCCCGATAGGCCTTTTCCGACTTTGTTGGGAAACTTCGCGTAGTTAAACAGAAAGCCACCGAGATCACTGTTCGATGTCGTAATGGAAAGCGGTCTTCCCGATTGGTACGTTTGAATCGCCGAGATTTGCCAATTGCTAATGACTTTATCTAAGGGGCCAGACGAGTTTCGTCCCAGCCACTTGCCGTTGCCGAAGGGCAACTGGTAAACCCAGCCCAAGGAAAAGATTTGCGGCACATCGTCAGAACTGACAGTGTAAAGGTTACGCATATCGCTAGGATTCTGCACAGGCGGTCCGCCCGCACCCAGTCCTGTTTCAGAGCCGTTGTTCATCAGCCGCGAATACGTGTAAGCGACCTGGAACTGCAAGCCATGACTCATTCGTTGTTGCAAGCTCGCTTGAAGCGCGTTGTAGTGGCTTTTCCCGTTAGGGAAATAGCGCCAGAGAATCTGTTGGTATTGCGGCCACATCCTCAAGGACTGAGCTACAGTTCCGGTGAACGTAGCAAAAGGGGCCGCTAGGCCCCCACAGCTCGTACCGCTGATGTTGTCGCAGGTTCCATTCGTAAAGGTGTCCCCGAGAACACTTTCTCCCAAGGAAAGCACGCTCCCCGCGTTCATATTGTCGAAAACACCGACGGAGCTGCGCCCGTCAATGAGCCTCGTTCCGTGGTTGCCCACGTACGCGATGTCAATGGCCATGTTTTCGGTTAGGCGGCGCTGAAAAGAAAGCGACCAGTTCTGATACCTCGGCATCGTGTACGTTCTGGGATCCACTCCGACCGGGCTCTTTCCATTCTGTACTTCAGGTGTAAGTTGCGGTGGGAACACAATAGACCCCGTGGGCCAGCCGCAGGGCGCAACCCCATTTGGGCCATATGGTGCGGGGCAACTCCCCGTTCCTTGGAAGTAGAAAGCCGGAAGCCGCCCATTAGTTAAATTGGGGACAGTGGGATTGGTTTGGTACCCATCAACCGGGTAAGGATCCCAGGAGTCGGCTTGGGCGCCTGCATAGTAAATCCCATATCCGCCACGAATAACATTCTTGTTGTTGAACGAATATGCGAACCCGAACCGCGGACCTGTCGCCCAATTGCTGTTGCCAATCGCCTTCGGTCCGAACACCGTGGCTCCGAGGTGGCCACCTGCGCCAGGGTTCGAAGCAGTGGGATCGAACGTGGAGAACCGCCCGTGTTGCTCGTACAGCCCCGATTGCCAGTCAAACCGGAGACCAAAGCTTAAAGTCAAGTTCTCCCTGAGTTTGAAATCATCGTTGATCCAGGGGGATGCATACTTCATCTTGGGCATGTAGTTGAATGGTATGTTGAAGCCTGCGCTGTTGACTTGGCCCAAGATAAAGGAAGCGAACTCGTTCCCCGTTTGCGAGCTCAGATTGCCGCCCGAGGCATTATAGCCGGCGGTTTCGTTGGCGCTGAAATTGAAGCTGCCTCCTGTGTTGACGGCCCATCCGGTTTGCGGGAAGGTCATGTAGCGATACTCGACCCCGGCTTTGATGGTGTGCCTTCCGGTAATCCAACTGACATCGTCAAGGAACTGGTAACGATTGTTGATATCAGCTCCTCCGCTTGTCCAAGGGGTCCCGTAGGCGGTATAGCCAAGTGGTCCACTGAAATTTAGGGAAGGGAAGCCGGCATTGTTGAATTTGGGTTGATCCGGGAGGCCCAGCCCGAGCTTTTTGTTCCAGCCCACGCCACCCGATAACTGGTTGCCCGCCATTCGCCAGCGGTCGTAAGCCAGCGTAGTGTGATTGAACAAGTTCGGCCTAATCACCCAATTCATCTGCAAATGCTCGAAATGGTTGGTGATGCGCTGGTAAAAACCCTGGCCGACGTACGTGTCGTTTAGGGCGGACTGAGTTTTTCCGTCATGCAGCGTGTTGCAGCCTTCAGGCCCCCCGCAATGCGCAATCCGTGGACGGACATTCTCATAGTAAGTGTTGCTAATCGAGAACTTATTGTTGAACGTGTGGTCGATTCGCAGAAGCCAGGTTCGCACGTTGATCTTGTTATTGTCATCCGATGTGCCGCCAAATCCATTCTGTCGGTGCGTGCTTGCACTTGTGTCCACGTCAGGGTTTGGAATATTGGGAATAACCGCCGTGGCTACAGCGCTCCAAAGTGGGTCCGTCGAGGGAATAATATTGCCCGGATAAGGATCACGTACGGGACCAGTAACGATAGCTCCCGTACACGGATTAGGAATAGTTCCTGTGACAATCCTTGTGGTGGCGGGATTGAATATTTGACCTTCAAGGACAGGACGGCCCAGAAGGTCGGTCACATTGTATAGGGTACCTGCATTCGGTGTACCTTGGGGGCAAGTAGCCGTTAATTGCGACTTTAGGAACTCGCTAAAGTCTCCCTGCTTTTGCGCTACGCTCGGAAGCGTGTTGACAAGACCCGTGTTCACCGTGCTGTGATATTCCAGTCCGTCCAGGTTGAAGAACCAGAAAGTCTTGCCCCACTTTGTAATCTTCGGTACCGGCCCGCCGACCGCCGCTCCCCAGTTATCTTGCGTCAGAGGGAGTTTTTTCTCGCCAGTTGTCGTATTCAAAACAAAGAAGCTTCCCGCATCCAGCTTGTCGTTGCTGAAAAAATTGTACAAATTGCCATGGAATTTGTCGGTGCCGGACTTCGTAGTGTAGTTGATGAAACCGCCGCTGGTGTGCCCATATTGGGCGGAAAAGGTGTTCTCGACGACGGTCATTTCCTGCACGGAAGGATAAGGCACGGAGCTTTCCTGCGTCTGCTGGTGGCCCTCTGCGTAACCAAATGCCGCGCCGTCAAACCAATTCTCCGTTGCCATTGTTTGGCCGCCATTGATGCGTGAGGTGAACTGGCTACCGCGGAAGATGGCGTCGCCGTTTGGTTGCATTGGCACATACCCGGGCTGAAGTTGAAGCAACGATTCGGCCAGCCGGATGTCGGCGCCCATCGCCGCGGGCAGATCGCGATAGTAAGTCTCGCCGATCGTGTGCGAAACCGTCGCATTGTCCGTATTGATCTGCTCGACTCCGCCTTCGACCGTGACGGACTGCGTTACAGCACCCACTTCCAACTTCACGTCCTGCCTGTAGGTCTGGCCGCCGGTCACAACAATTCCCTTTGTGGAAGAAAGCTTGAAGCCTTCCTTCTCCACTTCGACGGTGTAGGTACCTAGAATGAGCGGCGGAGTGCTGTAGTTGCCGGCGCTGTTCGTGCCTACGACTATTTTGGTGCCGGTACCCTGATTAAGGATCGTGACTTTCGCATCAGGAATGGCCGAACCACTCGAATCCGTGACGAAACCCGTGATGACTGCGCGATCAGCCAGCTGGGCACGCGCGACCGGCCCCGTGAACACAATCAAGGCACACACGAACAAGACGCCCAGACATAATGCTCGTCTCATTTTCACGCCTCCCGCAGACTCAAGTGTAGAAGCCGTCCGGCGTGAACCCCCCGATGTGCGTGGAACCAAAACTACCTCAGCATTCCGCGAGCTATTCTGCGTGCACCCAGACCCCGCTCTGATGCAAGTCGAGTGGGTCTTTGTGAGGCAGAATTTGATTTTGTGAGTTCTCTGGTTCCACACCCCCTAGTTGTTCCACGCTGGAGCCGCTCGCCAGCGACTCGTTTCAGTCCCCAAACTTTGAAAGTTCGGAGAATTCGTCTTTATCCCCTAGGGGATTAGTAAA
>Ga0209474_10002570_pt1 | contig 16560 bp, 18 predicted proteins | sample GraSoiAngelo_145_FD_185902 | JGI IMG/M metagenome (GOLD analysis project Ga0209474, IMG submission 185902) | Grasslands soil microbial communities from the Angelo Coastal Reserve, California, USA - 14_1009_05_20cm (SPAdes) (version 2) | ecosystem: Environmental > Terrestrial > Soil > Grasslands...
GGACCTGGTCGTGCCGTCGATTTCCGATACCCATCCCGACCATAGCGCTCTTGCCGTAATGCTGCGGCTTGTCTTGAGCGAGTCTTTTTCAGCTTCTTCAACGACCGAACGGATGGGTGTTTGGACTTATACTGTTCACGGCAGAAGTCCCACATTCTTTGATCGTGCAAAGGCGATCCGCCAATCCCAACCTGAAACGGCCACCAAGCTTCGGGCGATTCGCTGTCACAAAACGCAACTCAAATTATCGTGGAAACGATTTCTCGGATACGCCCACCGACCCGAGCGGTTGCTCAGGCTTGGTGCGGATGACAAGATCATTGCCGAGGGCTCAATCGTTTCAATTTCCAGGTTGCCTCATTCGCTTCGCGTGGAAGTTCGGCTCTCGCCTAAGACTATCCGAACGTCCGAGCCGATACTATTTGTGTTGGGGCGCAACGAAGGTGGCGCATTGCGTTGCGTGACGATGCGAGTACCTGCCCGATCTTCGTCTGTTGAAATGGTGGACCCGGCCTCGCTGGACCGTGTTGCCATGGCACAGTATCGTGGCAACGCTTTCATCGGCCAGCTCACAATTCCGCTGTCCATTTTTTCATCTGCGCACGCCATTTTTGTTAAACTGGAACGGCGCTCGTGGTTCTTTGATGAAGCGGGCTGGCTGGATGTTTCGCCAACGCCGGATGGTCAGGTCGCAGAACTGGAACACCGTGCGACAGAAGCTGGCCTGCTAGCGATTCATTAGGCAATAGGCAACTCGCCATCGCGATGGCGGCTGCCACACAATCGACAATCACGCAGCAGTAACGTAGTTTTGCGCAAATGACATTGCAGGAGCGCATTGATTCAGATTTGAAAGAGGCCATGCGCGCCAGGGACAACACAAAGCTTGGCGTACTGCGCATGCTCAAATCAGCTTTGAAATATGCGGCGATTGCAAAGTCAGGAACGGAAGCCGAACTCAGCGATGCCGAAGCCGCTCAGGTCATTCGGAAGCAGGTCAAGCAACGCCAGGATTCGATCGAGAGTTTCGAAAAGGGCGGGCGGACTGAACTGGCCAATAAGGAGAAAGAAGAATTATCGATCTTGAATGCGTATTTGCCGCAACCGATCACTAGCGATGAGCTGGTCAAGGTGGTGCGGCAAACGATTGCTGAAATGGGCGCGACATCAAAAGCGCAGATGGGTGCGGTAATGAAAGCGTTGCAGGGGAAAGTGGCTGGCCGCGCGGACGGGAAAACGCTGAGTGCAGAAGTGGCACGACAGTTGCCGTTAAGCTGAAAACGTTACAAGGGTTACAAAGTCACAGATTGCTGACCAACGGGGTACCCGTGTTGTAACTTTGTAACTTTTTTAACTGTGCTTTCAGCAATTATTGTCGCCGCAGGCAGTAGCCGGCGCATGGGGTTTAATAAATTGTTTACGGAAATCGGCGGCGCGCCGGTGATCGCGCATACGATTCGCGCGTTTGAGCAGGCTGGTTCTGTCAGTGATATCATCATTGTTGCCTGTGAGGATCGACATGCCGAAATCAAAAAGCTCACCCGTGATCACAACCTTACGAAGGTTCGAACCATCATCCCCGGTGGTGAACGCCGGCAGGATTCTGTGCGCGCTGGCCTGACGCACTTGAGCGCTGACGCAAAATATGTCGCGGTGCATGATGCCGCGCGCCCGCTGATTACTCCGGAGCAGATCGAGCGCGTCTTCGAGCAATGTCGGATCCATGACGCAGCCGCGTTGGCAGAGCCAATCAACGACACGCTAAAACGCGCTGATGCCAATCTGATCGTCACCGGTTCTGTGGATCGACATCAACTATACGCAATGCAAACGCCGCAGATTTTCGAATGCGCGCTGATCGAAGACGCTTATCGCTCCGTGTATGCGGAAAATGTTTCAGTGACCGACGAAGTTTCCGCAGTCGAACGACTCGGCCGCAAGGTCGCTCTCGTTCTCAACGGCGACTTCAATTTCAAAATCACCTATCCGCGAGATTTACCAGTGGCCGAATTTGTTTTGAAGCACCGCAAGCACTCGCTGCGAATTGAAAAGCTAGCGTGAGCTAAGCGACCATTGAATCCAGCGGGACGAGCGGTCGGATCAGTTCGGTCAAGGCGGGAATGTCCTTGCGTTTAAAGGGCCGCCCGCGCTTTCGCATTTTGGTGGTGGCGAGTTTGTTGACCCGGCAGAGCAGGCCGTTTTTCCAGATCCACGCATTCGGGTTGTAAGGGCCGACCCGGCGTGGATCGGTCCAGGTATGGATCGACAGCAGGCGATCGGTGAGTGACGCGGCAATATGCATCGGGCCGCTGTCCACGCTGACGATGAAGTGCGCGGCCCGAATGAGCCAGATCAATTGCAACAGTGAAGTCTGGTTGGTCAAATCAAGGCAGTTTTCAGGTGGATTGTCGATCCCGCGACGCGATTGGCCCACCACCACCACGCGCGTGGGCGCAAACGCGTGGCAAAATTCCTTGATCACTGTCGTCGAGAGCGATTTACCTGCGCCGCGCGCGAAAGGGTGAAGAAGAATGAACGGCGGATATTGATCGAAACGCGGAAGCGGGTCTCCTGTCGGAATTGGACAGCGAAGTCCGGCAGCTGCCGGACCGACGGCGCCTCCAGCTAATTCGGCGAGCTTGAGGTAGCGCTCGATCGCATGTGCCCGGCGATCGACCTTGGCGACGCGGTGGTAAAACCAACGCGAGCCTTCGCGGGCATCGCTCATTCCATAAATCTGATTTGCGCGCGCGATTTTGGCGATCAGCGCACTGCGTAGAAGCCCCTGAAAATCCAGTGCCAGGTCAGGCCGCAAGCGCCGCGTCTGCCTTAACCACGGGATCAGGCTCTTTGGCGCGCTGAGGCCGCGAAATTCGCCTCGCGGAAAAATGTAAACGTGATTCACATCAGAATTGCCGCGCAGCAGCGACACAAACTCGGAGTTAATCACCCAGGTGATCTCGGCATCGGGGTGCGCGTCGCGAACCAGCGCCACCGCCGGAATGGTGTGGACGATGTCTCCGAGCGAACTCGGCTTGATGATTAGGATCGATTTCGGATTCAGGGCCCGCGCTGAAAGGTTAAATCGTTGGAGCGTCGGTCATCAGTTGTCTCATAGTCAATGGTCTGCGTTAGCGGCCAATAGCCAGCCGCTCGGCGAGTAATGGAGGCAAACCGGCTTTAATGATTTTTTTTTGCGCCGCCTCCAAATCGTATTTGATGCGCAATTGCTGGACGAGGTTTCTTTCAAAATCGTAAATGCAATACGCTGCGCGCCAGTCTCCGTCCCGCGGTTGGCCGACACTGCCCGTGTTGATGAAATATTTCGTGTTAGGCTTAATCCGGACATACTCCATTCGCTCCCGTTTGATCTCGCCATTTTCCCGCATAAAAACCATTGCCACATGCGTGTGCCCGAAAAAACAAACGCCGGTATGCTGATAAGCAAAGCTGGCAGCGGCGTCCAGATTGTTAAAAACGTAGCCCCATTGGGATGGAGTATCGAGCGTTGCGTGGACGATGGTGAAATCGCGCACCTGCCTTTGTAATGGCAAGTCGCGCAACCACTTTCGGTCTTCTTCGCTGAGATTGTCGCGTGTCCATTGGATGGCACGCTCGGCCACCGGGTTAAAGTCGCTCGAAGATTCGAGGAGTGCGGCCTGCTCGTCGTGATTGCCTTTCACAATCGGGCAATCCAGTTCGCGAATCCGTTCCACGCACTCGTGCGGGTTTGCATTGTAGCCGACCACGTCGCCGAGGCAGACAAAATCCGTGCAGTTGCGCCCGCGCGCATCTGCTAACACGGCTTCGAGCGCCTCGAGGTTGGCGTGAACGTCACTCAAAATTGCAAAACGCATGGCGCAGCGGTCACAACGTTACAATGAAAACGCTTCAACTCCGAATCTTTCACAAGGGAGGCGCGTTAACGCTTCAACGCTTTAAGGAGTCCACGCTTTAACGATCTAACGTGTCACCGTTCTTTGTCCGGAATTCGCTGATCCTTCGGGATTCCAAGTTTATCTTCGAGAAATTTCAGCCTGGTGATCAACGTGGGTAATCGTTCTTGTGGTCCTTCATCGTAAAGCTGACGCAGCCGTTCATAAGCTTCCTGTTCGCGTCCGTCGCAATACGAAAGCGCATAGGCGGAAAAACGCTGCTCGTAGCTAGGCGCGTCGGGGAACGCCGCTGCTTTGCCGTAAAATTCTGCGGCGCGCTCGTGGTCTTTATATTTCTCTTTGTAGAGACGTGCCAACGCTTCGTAAAGCTTGTAGCGATCGGGGTTATTTTTTATTCCGCGTTCGAGGAAATCCTTTCCCAAAGCAAAATATTCGCGTTGCGCCTTGACCCGTAGCGCGAGGCGTGGCTGGCTCTTATCATTCATTGCGGCCACGCTGGCGTTCCAAGCCATGTGCCACGCGGCCATGTCCCAGAACATGATCACGCGCGGCTGGAGCGTGGTGATCTGCTGAAACAACAGCAACACCCGGCCCCATTCCGTCCGCTCCCACGCCACATTCGCCTGAATAAAAAGTCCATCAGCGACGATTGCCCGAAATCCGCTCAAGGCGGCGATGAATCCGAGCTGGCCGAGTTTTTCGCGAAGATCGAGATTAAATTCTACACCGCGGAAATGTTCCTGCCGGTGGAGCGCAGTGAGGTCGCGTTCAATCGGAAGTTTCAGCGCTCCGAGCACGAGCAGAGCCACAAACACGAGGAAGACGCGGATCATAATTCCTTCCCGTAGAACACAACTGCAGCCAACAGAGTGTAAATCGTCGTGTAGAAAATTCCCAAAAGTGATGTCTTGAAGAATAACCCCAACGAGATCGCGGTGCCGGCGACGATATCATCCACCAGATTGAACGCCTGCAAATCCGGAAACAACAATGCCACGAGCGCGAGAAATATTCGTGTGAGCACTCCGCTGGAATGTGCCTGCAGCCAATATTCGCGCGCAGTCGCCTGCAGATGACCAATGAAATAGATAAAGACCATTACTACGATGGTAAAAATGTTTGTGGTCGCGAATGTGGAGACAAAGAGCGTCAACGCAGCCAGCAGACACGCTTTTAAGTAGATGATCACCACGCCCGGCGCTAGGTCGATGTTGAACGCGGAGGCGTGGACCGCGCGTATTGCGTCCTCCAGTTGCCCGCGCGGCCCCGCCGACATGTGGCGGATTGTCGCCTGCAGCACGGCCTGCTCGCGCGTGTAGAGCACCAGGAGAAATACGGCGCTCATTACCAGCGTACTGATCGCCAGTAGCAACAGCACCCCCGCAATTTTGCCGAGCAAGTACTCTAGACGCGGCACCGGTTTGGAAAGAATCGTGTAAACTGTCCGGTCCTCGATGTCCTGCGGGATGAGCCGCGCTGTTGCCACGATTGCCAGCAGCGAAGTGAAGATCGACATCGCGCCGAGCGAGACATCTTTCAGGATTTGAAACTCCTGTTGAAAGGTGAATTGCACCATGAAGATCGAGCTGCCGATCAAAAGCAACGCGAAGACCAGGAGTACGTAAAAAACCTTAAGGCGCGTCAGCTCAGTCAAGGTATTGACCGTGATGGCGTGGACACGCGCGAAAGAGAAAGCGCGATGTCGAGTTTCCATTAGCTTCGCTGACGTCGAATCGTTGCCTCCTTCGCCAAGACTCCCGCGGCCGGGGACCCGTTGAAGCGTTAAATAATTTTCGTCATTCGCCATTCGTGCTTCTTCGCTTTTTGGTTGCTTCGAGGAATAGTCGCTCGAGAGTTGTTGTCGATTTTCGCCGCTCGATCACTCTGGCTTTGGATTTCGCAGCGAGCCCTTCAATCTCGTTCAGCAACGTCGCGGATGCATTTTCCAAAATGAGCTCAGTCTGCTTTTCGATCGCGATCAATTCGTCGAGGCGTCCTTCACGCACCATCACGCCATCGGCGAGAATCCCAACCCGATCGCAGATTTCCTGTGCTTGCGCGAGCAAATGCGAAGAAAGAAGCACAGTGATACCTCGGTTTCTTAGATCGCAAATCAAATCACGAATCTCGCGGGATCCGACCGGATCGACACCCGCTGTAGGCTCATCTAAAACCAGGAGCCTCGGATGATGAATCAGCGCCTGCGCCAGCCCAATGCGCTGAAGCATCCCCTTTGAGTAAGTGCCCAGCCGTTGCTTGCGCGCTTTTGTTAACCCGACAAGGTCAAGCAGTTCGTCTATGCGCTCTCTTAATCGTGCGCCTCGCAGGCCGCAAAGCCTTCCGAAGAACCGCAATGTTTCTTCGCCGGTGAGATACTTGTAAAAGTACGGATTCTCCGGAAGAAAGCCGACTGCCACCCGGCTTTCGACTAGGCGACTATCTCGCCCAAAAATTTCCGTGCGTCCCCGCGTTGGCGAGACCAGGCCAAGGATGATTTTCAGAGTGGTACTCTTACCAGAACCGTTTGGACCCAGCAGTCCGTAAACCTCTCTGGGCTCAACCCGAAGATCGAGATCGCGTACCGCTACAATTGATTGCCGATGAAGAGGGACAGGAAAAATCTTCGTCAACCCCCGAACGGCAATTGCTGGCTCAGTCATGGCGGATTTCAAAACCTCGCGCGGCAACAGGTGTTTCCAATTTGTTTTCGGTCTGCCGCCGAATATGCGGATGCAACTCGCTCTTTGCGACCGCCTCGAGGAATGCACGCACCTCCTCTTCCTTTCCAGTCGCTTGAAGTTCTACACGCCCGTCTGGAAGATTGCGTACCCAGCCGGTCACATCGAAGCCTTTGACAATACGCCGCACAGTCCAACGAAACCCTACGCCTTGGACATAGCCTTCGTAAAATACCTGAAGCGATATCATGACTTAATCCGAGATTCTGGCTCTTAATGCTAGATAACCGAGCGAAGGGCACAACAATTCAGCATCCCGAGTTCAGTAAGGAAACATCGGCTCATTTGTACGAATAAACGAGACAGAAGCTCCCCTGTTGGCCATCAAGCAGATCGACCGAAACGAAATATTGGCCGCTGTTTGCAGGCGCAAATCCGGCGGCCGCCCGGTCTCCGGAATCATAAGATTCCGTACTGACATGATTGCCGGTTTCATCATAAACACTCACTGCGACCTTCTTCGCCGGTTCGGTGGCGCCGACCGAAAACCAATACTGATTTCCCGCGTAGAGGTTTACCGCTACTAGATAGTGAACGTGCGGTTGTACTGTCCCGCACCAATGGCCGTCTCGAATTTTGAAACCATCGTTGCTGAATGCTCCAGCCAGATCGAGTGCACTCTTGCGCGCTTCGACCTCGCTATTTGTGTCGGAATACGCACAGGTACCCGTCCCGGCAAGGAAAATGATGCAAAGGAAAGTCAGCCAACGATTCATTTCGCGATAGTTTTGCTTTCGATTTCCTCCATGACTTTCCCAACGGCGTCGTTCACCTTCCGTACGTCGTCGACAGTAGGGGCCTTACCCGCTGGGAAGGAAACGAGTTTTTGAATTCCGGCGAGTTGCTCGCTCACACCCTTGACCAGCGGCTCGTCGCGAAGCTCAGGCGAGATTTCGTTGATCTTCGACTGCATGAAACCAACGAGCGCCGGCTGCCGAAGCACTTTGGCGCTTCCTTGATCGTAATTTTCCAGAATCGCTCCGCTGACCACCTGGGTGCCGCGAATCCAGCCACCGAGACTCACCAGAATTATCAGGTCCTGATCGCTATGCGATTGCATGGAGGATTTCACTTCGTTTTGAGTCGCTTCCAGTTCTTCCTGTAGTGTATCCCACTCGTTCTGCTCGGCGAACTCGTTGATGCTATTGCTGCGGCCGAGCACGTGCTCACTCACCCCAAGCGCTTTGGCAAGCTTTATGATGTCTGACCCAATATTTTTGACCTGCTGGCTATCTTTTGCTTCAACCGCGATGAAGCCGTCAGCGATCAGGCCGCCGAGATTAAGCGCAATCTGCGCACGATTGCGATAGGTCATTGGCATCGGTGCGCGATATTGCCCAGACCAGTTTATTTTGCCGGGTTTCTCCAGTGCGGCGAACAGCTCACCCGGGGTGGGAATGCTGATCGAATCACTTTTGATTGCTTTTGCAAGTTGGTCGGCTGGCAGTCGCGCAGGGTCAGCGCCGCTGGCGGCGGAAATAATTCCCACCACAGCGATCAGGCTGAGCCTCGCCCAACGAATCACCACCCAGTCTATCTGCATCTGGGCGAAATTACCGGCGGGAATGTCAGCTGCAAGGAGGAAGCGGAAGCTGATTCCGGTGTTGTTTCCGGCGAAGATTAGTTGAACTGGACACTGCTCCCGCGCATGATTGCAGCCGAAACAACTATTTCCGACCGCGAAATCGGCAATGTCAAAATCTTTAATTCGTAAAGTTATCAGCTGTTGCGAATCGAAGAAGAACTTGGTGACAAAGCTGTGTACGGCGCTACAATGACTTCAGTGGGTCAGCCTTACGCCGATTTACGCGTGCGCCGCGAAGCCACAGTCTGGCAGCGACTCAACCGAGTTCTCTGCGCTCTGCTTGTCCTCGCCATCTGGCTGGTAATCGTGAGTTTGTTCGTCCCACCGTACAAGAAACTGATGCAAAGCCGGGCGGAGATTGATCAGCTACAACAACAAGTCAGCGAGCAGCAAGGCTTCCTTGCTCGTCAGACGCGCGAGGTCAATTTGCTTAAGACGGACGTGACTTATCTGGAGACGATCGCGCGCGATCGCCTTGATCTTATGAAGGAAGGGGAGACGATTTTTCGACTCGAGCCGGCACGCGCCGGAAAGTCAAAGCCCGTCGATTCGACGCGCAAATAGGGTAGCGCACCCGCCTTTTCCTTTAGGCCGCACGTCTTACCTTCCTGGGGAAGTCAAAGGAAAGATTGTTTCGGCGCTACGCCGAAACCAGCACGCGAGACACATGCGCTACCCTTTGCGATTCGGCGTGAGTTCTATTATCTTTTTCCATGACAACTGAAATCTCCACAGCGAATGCCGAGGAGTTAAAATCGCGCGTGCGCGAACTGGGGAGGTTTCTTTGACGTCGAGAAACTGCAAAACCAACTAGCGGCGATTGAGGCGCGAATGGCTGCGCCAGATTTCTGGTCGAATCGCGAGCGCGCTCAGGCCGATGTCGAGGAAGTTTCCCGGTTGCGTTCCGCTATCAATCCGTTTCGAGAGCTGGAACGCGAAGTCGAGGACTTTGAGGCATTGCAGCAGTTGGCTGCCGAAGAAAACGAGCCGACCGCGCGCGCGCGAGCTGAAAAAGAAGTTGCAACCGAGCACGCCCGTCTGGCGCACAAACTGGACGAATTCGAGTTGCGGCAATTTCTTTCTGGCGAAAACGATTGCGCCAACGCGTTTCTGACCATTCACTCCGGCGCGGGCGGCACCGAGTCATGCGATTGGGCCGACATGCTGCTTCGAATGTATCAGCGCTGGATTGAACGCAGCGATTTCAGATCGCAGACCGTGGACATTCAAACGGGCGAAGAAGTCGGCATTAAATCTGTGACCTTGCTAGTGACCGGCGAATACGCGTACGGCCATCTTCAAACGGAACGCGGTGTGCACCGGCTCGTCCGCATCTCACCTTTCGATGCAAACAAACGCCGGCATACCTCGTTCGCCAGCGTCGATATCGTGCCCGAAATCGCCGATACTACCCCGATCGAAATCAATCCTGCCGATCTGGAGATCGACACGTTCCGCAGCGGCGGCAAAGGCGGGCAGAATGTCAACAAAGTTGAAACCGCTGTGCGCATTCTTCATAAGCCAACCGGTATCGTTGTCGCCTGCCAGGCCGAACGTAGCCAAGGACGCAATCGTGAGCTCGCGATGAAAATGTTAAAAGCGAAGCTCTACGAAATCGAGGAGGACAAAAAGCGCGCTGAGATCGATCGGCAATATTCGGAAAAAGGCGAGATTGCCTGGGGCAACCAGATTCGATCCTATGTGTTCCAGCCGTACCAAATGGTGAAAGATCATCGGACCGGTGCGGAGACCAGCAATGTTCAGGGAGTCATGGACGGTGACATCGACATGTTCATCCAGGCGAAATTGCGCGGCCACACAGCTGCCAAAGAGTAGTACATGGCTTCGGCCTGCGATGCCGTGTCACTCGCAAGCGAGACGCTTACGCTACTTTACCAGTCGCAAACGGAAGCGCGCATTGAATTCGCCGCCGTTATGAGCACGGCAACATGCCAGGCAGGCGACTGTGCGTTTGATCCGGTGCACACGAGGAAAATCGCGCTGGCAATTTGGGCATCTGTAGAGATAGCGGCGAGCGAGTCGTTTCGCCGGGAACGGAAGAGAATGGCAGCGCTTTTCGCCTCTGATACCAAGATCGCCGCACGCCTGTTGCCATTCAACCCCATGCGGCAAGATTCTGCGACGTCCAGCGCGAAATTGCGCCAGCAAATGCGCAAGCTCGTGCCGCAGTGTGCGATCGATTTCGATCGGATGCTCAAACAGCCGCGGATTCAACCAAATGAGTTTCTGGCCATAATCAGCACGACCCGCAGCTGTTTTTAGACGTGAATTCCATTCGACGCGGAGTTCCGTCGCGACGCGCGACGCGCCGAGACCGCACAACAGCTCGCGCGCGACTTGTTCAAGTTCGACATCGCTGTAGCCGCTTCGTTGTGCGAAGCGCGACACGTCCCACAGGGACGCGGCTACAGTACGAAACGCGAATTCCAGTTGCCTAAGCAACTGCATATCCGCTTTAGCGAGTTTGCAGACGATCGACAATTTTTTGCACGGCATTTCCTGCCCGCTCAATCTCGTCAGAGGTGGTCCATTTGCCTAACGAGAATCGGACGGCAGAGCGCGCGCGTTCGATTGGCAGACCCATAGCGAGCAAAACATGAGAGGCAACAACCGAGCCGACCATACAAGCTGAGCCACTCGACGCACAGATACCTTCCAAATCGAGCGCTATGAGTAGCATCTCCGAATCGAGGCCAAGCAAACTCACGTTCAATGTGTTTGCCAGCCGCGATGCGCCGTCGCCGTTCTGTTTTACTTCCGGGATATTTTGTGCAATCGACGTCCACAACGCATCGCGCAAGTGCGCTTCGCGTGCCTGCTCCGCTTCTCGATCGGGCAGCGCCCATTCTGCCGCCGCCGCCATGCCGGCGATTGCGGCGACGTTTTCTGTCCCGGGGCGCCGCTCATTTTCGTGCGCGCCGCCGAACATGATCGGTTGAAGAGACAAGCCACTTCGCAGAAACAGAAAGCCGGCACCCTTTGGCCCATAGAATTTGTGCGCCGCGAAACTGGCTGCATCGACGAGCGAGAGGTCAATGTCGATCTTGCCAAACGATTGCACCATGTCGCTGTGGAGAAGGACGCCGCGTTCTCGGCATAGATGTGAAATCTCCCGCAGTGGCTGTATCACGCCTGTCTCATTATTCCCAGTCATGATCGAGACCAATCTCGTTTCGGGGCGAATTGCCTTCGCAAGTTGATCGAGATCGATGATTCCTTTTTCCGAAATATTTAGCCAGGTTACTTCGAAATTCTCGCGTTTCTCCAAATACTCGATCGCATTCAGCACCGCATGGTGTTCGGCTTTGTTTGAGATCAAGTGATTGCCGCCGGAGGATCGATCCGGCAGTCGCCTGACCAGGCCAAGCACGGCCAAGTTGCACGCTTCCGTTCCGCCGCTGGTGAAAATAATTTCGTGCGGCCTGACGTGCAGAAGTGCAGCAAGTTTGTCACGCGCATTGTCAATCGCCGCGCGAGCTGCGCGGCCAGCCGCGTGGACGCTCGATGGATTTCCGAAATAGCGATCGAGATACGGCAGCATCGCTTCGCGCGCTGCGTCGCACAACGGCGTTGTGGCATTGTAATCGAGATAAGTCATTCTGTTTTTACTCATGCTCATTATCGTCCTCACGGAAAGTTCGCGATAGGGAGGGCGCTTCCAAAAATTTCATTGAGGAAATTCGTCGCGCGTCGTCATCGGTTTGTGCTTTCGTTTGGGCACGATACGCAACTGTTTTTCTTCGTAATAGACAAGCGAATCGGGCGGCACACTTTGCACGAGGAAAACATTCCCGCCAATCGTCGATCGCGCACCGATGACGGTTTCGCCGCCAAGCACGGTGGAGTTCGGATAGATGGTCACGTCATCTTCAACTTTGGGATGGCGTTTGCCTCCTTTTTTGATTTTGCCGTGCTCGTCCTTCTGAAAGCTGCGCGCGCCGAGTGTGACCCCGTGATAAAGCTTCACGCGTGAGCCGATCTCCGACGTCTCGCCAATGACGACGCCCGTTCCGTGATCGATAAAAAAATGTGAACCAATCTTCGCTCCCGGATGAATATCGATTCCGGTGCGGCTGTGTGCCCATTCGGTCATGATGCGCGGTATCAATGGCACCTTCTCGTAAAGCAAGTGCGCCATTCGGTAAATGGCGATCGCTTCCAGAGCAGGATAAGCAAGAATGATTTCCTCGTAGCTTTTTGCTGCCGGATCACCTTCGTAAGCTGCGTCAACGTCTGTCCAAAGCAGGCGTCGGACTGACGGCAATTCAGCGAGAAACTCGGCTAAGAGTTTGTCGGCTTTTGCCTCAGTTGCTTCGTCGGGCGGAATTTTGCCCAGGCTCCGGCACATTTCGGTTTTGAGGCGTGCGTACAAATTCCTAACACGGACGCGCGTCGTTTCGACCAGATCGCCGGAGCTGACCAATGCTTCGCTGCGAAATCCGGGAAACATCAAGCTCATCAACTCCGCGCAAGCTGCCTCAATGGCGAGACGCGAAGGAAGCGTGGCGGCGGCATCTAAATAATTTATGCCGCCAGTCTCACTGTAAGTCTGCAGCAGCTCCTCGACTGCATTCCCCGTTGGCTGATCCATCAGAGGGAGTATGCGACGCGTTCCTCATCAATCAAAACGGAAATACGGTGACGAGCCTCGGCCTAAAACACCTCGGATCCAAATTCGCCATCGCTAACGCGAGAATGAATCTTCATTCCTGACCGCACGGCGGCGACGGTGCGAATGACTTTTCCGGCTTTGTCACTTGTTATGCTGTAACCCCGCCGCAGCGTCGCGTCTGGACCGAGTACCCGAAGAATGGCTGCGGCGTTATCAAAACGATGGCGCGCATTTTGCAAAGCGCGCACCGGGGAGTCAGCAAAGCGGCGGCGAAGATCGACGAAACGGTTGCGACGAATGATCAACTCGCGCGCGGGGCTGTGGGCCTGCAGCGCAGCAGCGATATGCAGAGTTCGCCGTTTGTAACTGTCAATTTTGTGAGCGAGGCAACGGTGCAAAGTTTCACGCGCGTGATCCAGCCGCTGCTGTGCGTCGTGGACACGGTTAAGCAATTCGCGCCCGAGCACGCGCGCACAGGCGGCAAGCTGCCTGCGGAGATCGACAACGTCCGGTACGATTAATTCAGCCGCGGCGCTCGGAGTTGGCGCGCGCAGGTCAGCGACGAAATCACAGATGGTGAAATCGATTTCGTGACCGACAGCCGAGATGATTGGGATTTTCGAGTGGAAAATCGCGCGGGCCACAATTTCTTCGTTGAACTCCCATAAATCTTCGATGCTGCCCCCGCCGCGCGTAACCACAATAAGATCGAGAGGCGCCCAATTCACATTTGGCGTCGCCAATTCGCGAATTGCAACGGCGATTTCAGCGGCCGCGCCGGCTCCCTGAACGCGCACTGGGTTCACCAAAATTTGGAGCCAAGGTGCGCGTCGCCCCAAAATATTGAGGATGTCTCGGATTGCAGCTCCGCTAGGCGACGTGACGATGCCAATTCTTCGCGGAAACTTTGGCAGCACCCGTTTGCGAGCAGCGTCGAAGAGTCCTTCCGCTTCCAGCTTCCGCTTTAATGCCTCGAACTTCGCCTGGAGCAAACCAAGTCCGCGCGGCTGCAAAATTTGGACGCTCAGCTGGTACTGACCGCGCGCTTCGAAAACTGTGACGTTGCCGTAAACCTGCACCTGTGCACCGTCGGCCAGGGGGGTCCGAAGTGACGGCATAGCGTTGCGAAAAATGACGCAGCCAATCTGCGCCCGTGAATCCTTGAGTGTGAAATATTGGTTGCCGTTGGGGTGCGACCTGTAATTTGAAATTTCCCCCTCGACCCAAACCGCGCCGAATCTTGTCTCCAGCGCCGCACGGATACTTCGGGTCAGCTCGGAGACGGTGAGTATCTTTGAGGTTTGCTGGAAGAGATCTCTAGTCAATTGCACAAAAAACGTTCAACGCTCAACGTTCAACTTTCAAGCATCACACCTGATATCAGATGGTAATTGTGATCTGGATTTGCCAGCTTTTCACAGGATCGAAGATCGCCAAGATCCCAAGAAAGACTTGTGGGGAGTACTGATTACTGCCAGTGGCTTTAGGGGACGCCGTCAGAAAAAGTTTAACCATTCACAGGCGCTCTCGAGAATTGTAGACTTCATTGAAGACTTCTCGCCCCCGCGTCAGTTAGCTGCATTTCGGGCACTTGAAGCGACCGTTGAAGATTTAAGTCATCACAACCGGCGACCCGGCTTTTACGGTCCTAATTAGATTCTAGGTTGATGTCCGCGGCCAGGCCGATCATGCCGTGATTCGCGTTTACGATGAAGCTGGCAACGTGACCGAGACGCACGGGCACACTGGCGATTTCAAAGAGTCGTGAGCAATCATGTTTGAGATGTCGAGACTTTCACGTAGCCCGGTTCCAGCGCTCTTTGGAAATGGTCGATGGACTTTCAAATATTCCGAGCGTGAACCAATATTGAACCACTGGCCATCATCAAGAATCACACCGCCGATCTCACAGCTTTTATGCAACGCGAAAACGCTCAGTTGCCAAGCGGAGTTGAAGAGCGCGGTGATCTTATTTTCTTTGCCCGACAGAGCCGTTTGAATTGCGCGCGAGCCATGCACAAGCTAAAGGATGGGCTACCATGAAGCCATTTATTCGTTACATCCTAGTTGCAACAGCCGGTCTGCTCGCCCTTCCGGCAGGCGCGCAAGACATCGTTGTGGGCGAGTTTGCGTCGCTCACCGGCAGCGAAGCAACTTTCGGGATCAGCTCGAGTAACGGCGTGGAACTGGCCAAAGAGGAAATCAATAATGCCGGCGGCCTGCTTGGCGGACGGAAGATCAAGGTAATTATGGAGGACGACCAATCCAGACCTGGCCAACCCTCCGCGGCAGTTAAAAAGCTGGTCGCTAACGACAAAGCGATTGCGATTGTCGGCGAAATCGCCAGCTCGCGCTCGCTCGAAGCCGCGCCGATTTGCCAGAACGCGAAAATTCCGATGGTTTCGCCGGGATCGACAAATCCTTCTGTCACTGAAAAAGGCGATTACATCTTCCGTGTCTGCTTCATCGACCCGTTCCAAGGGACGGTGATGGCGAAATTCGCGCTCGATAACCTGCATGCGAAAAAGATCGCAATTTTGCAGGATGTGAAGAGCGATTATTCAAAAGGCCTCGCGCAGTTTTTCAGGGAATACTTTACGAGTCATGGCGGACAAATCGTAACCGACCTGTCTTACACCGGCGGTGGCACCGACAAAGATTTTCGGGCGCAGCTTACTAAAATCAAAACCGGGCAGCCGGACGCGATTTTTGTCCCCGGTTATTACACGGAGGCAGGATTGATTGCGAAACAGGCTCGCTCGTTAGGTATTAAAGTCCCGCTGCTTGGTGGCGACGGCTGGGATTCGCCGAAATTGACGGAGATTGGTGGCACGGCGTTGGACGGCTGTTATTTTTCGACGCATTTCTCGGTGCAGGACAAAAACGCGAAGGTGCAGGATTTCGTGAAAAACTATCAGGCGAAATTTCACGCTGTGCCCGATGGGATGGCGCCGCTGGGTTACGATGCCATGATGATCCTCGGTCAAGCGATCAACACAGCGGGCTCAACTGACGGAACAAAGATTCGCGACGCGCTCGCAAGCGTGAAAGATTATCCCGGAGTTACGGGTAACATCACGATTGACGAAAAGCGGAATGCTAAGAAAGCCGCGGTTGTTCTCGAGGTGAAGGGAAGCAAAACTAACTTCTTCGCGACCGTACCGCCGTGAGGGTTGTTGATTGAATTCGAGAACCTCTAAGCGTTAGCCGAGCTACGGGCACGATCCTGAGCGGGTTGCGCAACTCATTGCCGAAACGGTAGCCTCCCAGAATCTTCTTCGATCAATCATCAACCATCAACCGTCAACTTCTCGTGTCCTCGACCGAATTCATCCAGCAGCTTATCAACGGCCTTTCATTGGGCGCGTTCTACGCGCTCATCGCGCTCGGTTACACGATGGTCTACGGCGTGCTGCGCTTCATCAACTTCGCCCATGGAGATGTCTTCATGATCGGCGCTTTTTGCGGTTACTACCTGAGCCCACGACTGCTACCACATTTCACGGGATGGCTCACACCGCTCGGACCGGTCACAGTCTTGATCTTGACAATGCTAATCTGCGCCTTGCTCGGCATCACAATCGAAAAACTCGCATATCGCCCTTTGCGCAGCCGGCCAAAGCTCACCGTGCTTATTACCGCGATAGGCGTCTCGTTATTTCTCGAGTACGGGGGCCAATTTGTTTTCGGCGCAGATCCGAAGTCATT
>Ga0209474_10002571_pt1 | contig 16557 bp, 23 predicted proteins | sample GraSoiAngelo_145_FD_185902 | JGI IMG/M metagenome (GOLD analysis project Ga0209474, IMG submission 185902) | Grasslands soil microbial communities from the Angelo Coastal Reserve, California, USA - 14_1009_05_20cm (SPAdes) (version 2) | ecosystem: Environmental > Terrestrial > Soil > Grasslands...
TTCGGATGCGAGCTTGAAAAGGTTGTACCCCGCCGCCTCGAGATGCGCCTCGCGCTGGCGCCGGGTGGTCATGCGCAGGGGCTCGACCGACTTGATCTTGAACGGCTCGATGATGGTGTGGAAGCCGTCCATTCGCAGCCCAATGTACGCCTCGGCCGGGACGTGAAAATGGTGGAGCGCCCGGCCCTTGCGGGCCCGGCGCTCCAATCAAATAAACGCGTCGCCGGCAACGAATACTCGTCGGGTTGGTGAGGGCGGCCGTTCGAGGGCGGGCGACGTCGAAGGCGGGTTCGGCCGCGCCCTAGACTCTCGACATGGCGCCGACCATCCGCCTGGGCAGCATCTTCGGGATCGAGATCGGGGCCAACTGGAGCCTGCTCTTCATCTTCGCCCTCATCGCCTGGACGCTCGCCACAGGCGTCCTGCCCAGCGACGTTCCCCACCAGGCGGCCAGTGCTTACTGGCTGGCGGGCGCGGCGGGCGCGGTCGTCTTCTACGGGTGCCTGCTCGCGCACGAGCTCTCGCACGCGCTGGTGGCTCGACGCAGCGGGGTCAAGGTCGCGGGTATCACCCTCTGGCTCTTCGGCGGGGTGTCTCGGCTCGACGGCGAGCCCAAGAGCGCCGCGGCAGAGGCCCTGATCGCCGGTGTCGGCCCGCTCACCAGCTTCGTGATCGCCGGCATCTCCCTGGGCCTCGCGTCCGCCAGCACGGCGGCGCCGCTGGTGTCCGACCTGTTCGGCTGGCTCGCCTTCGTCAACGCCGCGCTGGGCGTCTTCAACCTGGTCCCGGCCTTCCCGCTGGACGGCGGCCGGCTGCTGAGCTCGATCTTCTGGTGGAGGCAGGGAAGCCGGCGCCAGGGGGTCCACAGCGCTGTGCGGATCGGCCGTCTGATCGCCTACCTGATGATCGCCCTGGGCGTGCTCCAGCTCTTCACCGGCGATGTGATCCAGGGGATCTGGGTCGCGTTCATCGGCTGGTTTTTGCTCTCGGCCGGATCCTCAGAAGAGGCCGGCAGCGCAGTCAAGGCGGCCCTCAAGTCGGTGCCGGTTTCCGCCGCCATGACCTCCCCGGTGATCACCATCCCCGACTGGATCACCGTCGACCAGTTCCTCGAGAGCGTCGCGCCGAGCCATCACTTCACGACCTACCCGGTGCACGACCCGTCGGGCAAGCTGACCGGGGTGGTGCGCCTCGGCGACCTGGTGAAGATCGGCGGCGCCCAGCGCTCCGACCACCGGCTCAGCAGCGTCGCGCGGCCCATCTCCGAGGTGCCTGCAACGCGTCCGGACGAGGACCTTGCCGCCCTGATCGAACGGATCGGGGCCGCCCTCGAGAACCGGGTCCTCGTCTTCGACAAGGGCGGTCTGGTCGGCATCCTCTCGCCCGTAGATATCGCCCGGCTGCTGACGGTGCGGCAGACTCTCGGGCGCTCGTAGACTGGTCCGGCGCCGCGCGGTCGAGGCAAACCACCGGTCGAATTTGGAGAAGAGATGAGTCAGAAAGTCAAGAAAACCGAGGCGGAATGGCGGCGGGAGCTGACCCCCGAGCAGTACCACGTGCTGCGCGAGAAGGGCACCGAGCGGCCGTTCACAGGCGAGTACTGGGACACCCACACCCCGGGCGTCTACCGGTGCGCCGGCTGCGGCGCGGAGCTGTTCGAGTCCGAGACCAAGTTCGACGCCCACTGCGGATGGCCGAGCTTCTACGCGCCGGCCGACGGAGCCCCGATCGCCGAGCACGTCGACCGCAGCCTCTTCATGGTCCGAACCGAGGTCACCTGCGCCGAGTGCGGCGGCCACCTGGGCCACGTCTTCGACGACGGGCCTGAGCCGACCGGCCTGCGCTACTGCATCAATTCGGCGTCGATTCAGCTGGAGCCCCAGGCGCCCCAGCTCGACCCGGAGGCCAAGGCCGAGGGCTAAACTCCTCCGACCGGCCGAAGACATGCAAATACGGAGCGAGCTTCCCGATCTCACGACGGCAGGTGCGAGGCGCCTCCTCTCCGGGCTGCCTCCTTCCGGCTACGAGATCGTGATCAAGCCGCTCCGGTACCGGACGGCCCCGCACCTCGCCGCGCTCTGCGACTTCGACGGGCGGCGGATCACCTTGCAGGTGCCCACCCCGTTCCGGCCGTTCCAAGAGGTCGTGTACCACGGCGCCCGCCGCAAGCGCGGCAGAGGCATGCATTTCTCGTGGCTGTCGGAGAACGTGATGTTCCGCTCGCGCCGAGACGTCCTCCGTTTTCTCTACTGCCATGAATGGCTCCACTGGTACCTGCACGAGCAGCTGAAGAAGAAGGCGTCGGCCGAGACTGCGTGCGATCGCTTCGCCCTCCACAACTTCCGCCGCCCGCGGGTCACCGTCGACGACGCCGACCTGGCGCTGAGCCGGTCCCGATCGCGCGCGGCCTGAGCCCGAGCCTGCTCGATTGAGGGGCTTCCTCATCGGCCTGGTGCTGCTCGTCTTCCTGAGCATCACCATCCTCTCGCTGCGTCCCGGCGGCATTCGCCGCCAGCTGCGTTTCGCCGCCAAGCGGCTGCGCCTCGCCATCGTGCTCGGCGGGATCTACGTGGTGGCGACGACCCTCGTCCGGATCTTCTGGCCGGACGGGCCCGTGGCCGACTGGGGGCTTCCCGCCCTCGCGGTCGGTCTCGTGATCACGTTTACCGTCCTGGGCCAGAACCCGTCGTCTGAGAAGCCGCTCAGTCGACCTTGACCTCGGAGCCGTCCTGCGCCCAGCGCGTGTGATACGCGCCGTCCCGATCGATGCGGTGATAGGAGTGCGCGCCGAAGTAGTCACGCAGTCCCTGGATGAGGTTGGCCGGGCCGCGACCACGGCGGTAGCCGTCGTAGTACGCCAACGATGATGCGAACGCCGGCACAGGTACACCCGCGTCGATCGCCTTCTTCACCACGCGCCGCCACGCGGGCTGCGCCGATGCAAGCGCCTGCTGGAAGAAAGGGGCGAGCATCAGGTTGGCAAGCTCCGGCTGATCCGCGTACGCGTCCCGGATCCGGTTCAGGAATTGTGCGCGGATGATGCATCCGCCGCGCCAGATCGTGGCCAGCGCGCCGAGGTCGAGGTTCCACTCGTACTCGCGCGAGCCGGCGGCCAGGTGCTCGAATCCCTGGGCGTAGGCGACGATCTTCGCCGCATAGAGCGCATCGCGCACGTCATCGACGCTGGCGTCGTCGTTAGAAGGGGCGTGAGCGTCCTCCTTCGACGTGGCCGCCCCTGAGGGACCAGGCCCCGCGAGCACGGACGCGGCCTTCATGCGCGCGCTCTTCTGGCTCGAGAGAATGCGCGCGAACACCGCCTCGGTGATCCCGGTCAGCGGCACGCCGAGGTCGAGGGCGGATTGGCTCGTCCATCGCCCTGTCCCTTTCTGCTCCGCCTCGTCCTCGATGACGTCGACGAGCGCCGAGCGGTCGGCGCCGTCTTTTTTCGCGAGCACGGTCGCCGTGATCTCGATCAGGTAGGACTGCAGCTCGCCCTGGTTCCAGGTGCTGAAAACCTTGGCGAGCTGAGCGGCGTCGAGGCCGAGGGTCTGGCGGAGGAAGTCGTAGCTCTCGGCGATCAGCTGGATGTCGGCGTACTCGATGCCGTTGTGCACCATCTTCACGAAATGGCCGGCCCCATCCGGGCCGATGTATGTGCAGCACGGCACCCCGTCGACCTTGGCTGAGATAGCGGTGAGCATTCCCTCGACGCGCGCGTAGGACTCCTTCGGTCCCCCGGGCATGATGCTCGGCCCGCGGAGCGCGCCCTCCTCCCCGCCCGACACGCCGGTGCCGAGGAAGCCCAGGCCCAGCTTGGCCATGGCCGTGCTGCGCCGGCGCGTGTCGTGAAACAGCGAGTTGCCGCCGTCGATCAGCGTGTCCCCCGGCTGCAGCAGGCGCGAGAGCGCGTCGATCGCCTCATCGACCGGGGCGCCCGCCTTGACCATGATCAGGATGGCGCGCGGCGGCTTGAGGGCGGCGACGAGCTCCTCGAGCGATCCCGCCGCCGCGAAGTCGCCTTCGCCTCCGAACTGCTCCATGAACTCGTCGGTGCGCTTGCGGGTGCGGTTGTAGACGGCGACGCGCGCCCCGTGCGACGCGAGATTGCGGGCGAGGTTCATGCCCATGGTGGCCAGGCCGACCACGCCCATCTCGTGCTCGCTCATCCGGTTAGTGTAGGCAGCTTCGTGGGGGTAACCAGGACGCGTAAGCACTGGCGACGGGATGGCATACAAGCCCGGCGACCATGACGATTTCGATCGCCTGTACCGGGCGTGCTATCCCCGCTTGCTCCGAATCCTGTACGCGATCACCGGCGATGCGGCCTCAGCGGAAGACTGCGTGCAAGAAGCGTTCGTGCACGCTTTTGCGGCGTGGCCGCGCTTCAAGCCCGACAGGCCGCCGGAGGCGTGGATCCACCAGATCGCTGTGAACACCGCGATCTCCCACCGCAGGCGGGCGAGGCTGCGCAGCATCGGAGAGGTCATGCGGCGGCTCGGCCGCCCCGGCGCCGGTCGCGATCCGGCCGAGGCCGCATCGCAGTCCGATGTCGTGAAGGCGCTCACCTCGCTGCCGCCAAAGGTCGCGGCAGACTTCGTGCTCAGGTACGTCCACGGCTACAACAACCGCGAGATCGCGCAGCTGGAGGGCGTGTCGGAGCGCACCATCGGGGCCCGCCTGAGCCAGGCCCGGGAGGAGCTTGCGCGCCGTCTCGGGCCGGAATGGCGCGGTGAGCTTCCGACTTCGGACACCCACAGCGTTGTACTTCCGCGTGAACCCAGAGGACTCGGCGATGCCTGATCGGGACCTTTCAAAAGAGCTGAAGGCACGGCCGAGCTCACGTCTGGCGTGCCTTTGAACGCCCCGCTGCCGTCCCTGGCCCGACATGCGATGGCTGCCCCGGCCGCACGCCCGCAGGGCCACCTGCGCGGGCGCATGGTCACCCTGGCCGTGGCCGCGCTCGTAGTGCTGCTCGCCGCCGCCTTCGCGGGCCCGCCACAGCAGCGGGCATGGCTTGTGCGGACGGTCGGCAACCTCGCCGGCGACCTGGGCGCTGAGGTGAGCACGTCGTCGCCCTCACCCGGACATTCCGCGCCGGCCGCCTCCAGCCCTCGTGGCGGCACCGACGACCGAAGCCCTTCGCCGAGCACTCCCGACGCCGACGAGACGCCCGGTGCGCAGGAGTCGCCGGAGCCGAGCGAGTCGGCCGAGCCGAGCCAGACTCCGGAGGCGCAGGTGTCGCCCGAGGCCGGCGAGTCGCCACAGCCCAGCGCGTCGCCCGACGCCGGAGGCAGCTCTGGCGATGATGGAGACCACTCCAGCCCGACCCCTTCACCGAGCCCGGACGGCGGCGGCTCAGATGACGGGCATTAAGCATCGCGACTTCCGACTTCTCGGACCCACAGCGTTGATCAGTACGCGCCACCCGTCGAGCCCGGCGCGCTGATCAATCGGCAAGCAGAAGGAGAGGAACCACATGCGAAGGCCATTCTTCAATCTCTTCACCGTCGCGGCGGGCGCCGTGCTGGTCGCCGCGCTCGGTGTGAGCGCGCACGCACAGGGCGCGCACCTCTTCGGCGCTCCCTCCAGCGCCGTCACACTGCATTCAGAGTCGTCGCCGTCGGCAGAGCCGTCGGAGACCCCGGAGCCGAGCGAATCTCCGGAGGCCGCCGCGACACCCGAGCCTGAGGAATCCCCTGAGCCCGCGGAGACTCCCGAGGCTGCGGAGTCGCCCAAGCCGGCGGAAACGCCAGAGGCCGACCAGCCCGAGCAGGACGGGGACAACCACGACGGCGGCGGAGACGGGTCAGGCGACCACAACGACTCGGGTGGGGACGACTGAGCTCGATGACCTGGGTGATCTGACTCCACCAGCGTGTTGGGGGACCGAGCCCTACCTCGGTCCCCCAGCCTTTCCGGACAAACCTTCCCCACCGCGTTCCTATTGGTATGGAACGTCCCATGGTCAAGGCCGTCGGAGTTGCGGCCGGAGCGCTGTTCATCGCGATCGGCCTCTCGGCGCAGTTCGGCGGAGCCGACCTTTTCGCCCCATCTGGAGCGCAGGGCCACACGGTGAGCCAGGCGCCGCCGGCACAGCCGTCGTCGCAGGCGAGTCCCTCGGCACAGCCCACGCCCCAGGCCCAAGCGGTCACCACCGCCGGCACGATCTACACCCCGTCGCAGAGCGGCCGCAAGAAGAAGCACGGCAAGGGCTAGTAGGCGGTAATCAGGTCCGTCATCGGCCTGGCCTCGGCTGCGTTGGCGAGACGTGGCAACCGCAGCAGATCTTCGATGGTCGCCAGCAATGAGTAGTGGTCGTAGGCCACGCTGCTGACCGCGTGGCCTCGATCGGGCGTGACCACGAGCGTGAGCACGCGGTTGTCGTTGCTCGCGTCATCCTCGTCCCACGTGATGAAGAGCACGCTTCCAGGCTTCCATGCAGGCGAACCGGTGATCATCCCGACGGTGCCCCGCAGCCAGGCGTCACCGGTGGACACGGAGCAGTTGTGCTCGTCGTGGCACATGTCGGGGCCGATCCACGAGAAGCGGGCTTCGCCCGCGCCGAGGTCCGACCCGAGCTCGCTGAACGGCACGACGTTGTCAGGACAGCCGCCACCGTAGAACGCGAACGGATTGTGTCCCGGGTCGTAAGGAGGCGGGCTGTCGATGCACCCCGCGTCCGTAAGGCCCTCCATGTAGGCGCGCCACTTGATGCCCGCGCTCGTGAGCTGGTCGCCGAGGTCGGCGCGCGGAAGCGCGTGATAGCTGTCGTCGGTGACGCCCCATGTCTGGCCTGAGGTCAGGGCCAGGTAGTTGGGGACGCTAGGATGCGCGACGGCGTGGTAGTTGTCGGCCACGCCGTAGCGTGCCGCCAGCTCCGACGTGAAGGCGCCCTGCAGCGCCTCGTCATGAGTGTGGTTTTCCATCACGATGAGAAACACGCGCGCCGGCGCTGCGGCGGTGGTTGGCCGGACGCAGGCGGAGGCGAGGACCAGACCGCAGGCGAGCACAGCCGCGGCTCTCACGCCGGATAGATGCTCACGTCCGTCGCCTTGAACGAGATCCAGACCTCGCTGCCCTCGACCAGCCTCAGGTCGGCGAGCGCGGCCGGCGTCACCTCTGCGACCAGGGGCAACCGTCCCAGGACGCGCACGCGCGCGCGGTTTCCGATGAGCTCGATCGCATCGGCCCGTCCGGCCCATACGTTGCGCGGGCTCCCTTCGGGACGCTGCCGGTGAAGGGCCACGGCCCGGGGATGGATCACGGCGAAAACCTCGCCGGACGCGGCGCCCGCGGCGGCCAGCGTCTGGCCCTCGGCGGTGTTCACGGATCCATGATCCGCCTCGCCGCGGAAGAGATTCACGCCCACCAGGTCGGCCACGTACCGCGAACGCGGGTGCTCGGCGATGTCGGCGGGAGAGCCCGACTGCACGATCCTTCCAGCCTCCATCACGACGAGCCTGTCGGCGAGCATCACGGCCTCGAGGGGATCGTGGGTGATGAGAAGGCGCGTGCCGCGGAACGAGGACAGGTGGCGCTTGAGATCTCGCCTCACCTCGGCGCGAGCGGTCACGTCGAGCGCCGCCAGGGGCTCGTCGAGGAGCAGCAGGCGCGGATCGGTGGCCAGCGCGCGCGCCAGGGCCACGCGCTGCCTTTCACCGCCTGACAGCTGCGCGGGGCGCGCCTCCGCATGGGCCGCCACCCCCACCCTCTCGAGCCACTCCGTCGCCGCGGCGCGGGCCTCGCGCGGACGCGTTCCCCGCGACGTCAGGCCGAAAGCGACGTTGTCGCGCGCGCTCATGTGCGGGAAGAGCAGGTACTCCTGGAAGACGACGCCGATCGGGCGCCGCTCGGTGGGCACGAAATCATTCGACGCGGTGTCCTCAAGCGTCACGCCGTCGAGGCGGACGCTGCCGCGCGCCAGCGGGACGAGGCCGGCGATTGCTTTGAGCAGCGTCGTCTTGCCGGCGCCGTTGGGACCGAGCAGGGCGACGACCTCGCCGTCCGGGATGGCGAGCTCGACGTCGAGGTCCAGCGTGCCCAGCGTCAAGGCGACTGCCGCCTCTAGAGTCATACGGATCCAAGCCAGCGGTGGCGGAGGCCGGCGAGCACTCCGACCGACACACATAGAAGGACGAGGCTGAGGACGAACGACGCCTCGGGATTGGTCTCGAGCAGCAGGTAGACGGCCAGGGGCATCGTCTGCGTCACGCCGGGAAAGTTGCCGGCGAAGGTGATGGTGGCGCCGAACTCGCCCAGCGCTCGCGCCCAGCACAGCACGGCACCCGCCACGAGCGACGGAGCGATCAGCGGCATGGTGACCCGGCTGAAAACCGTCCACCGTCCGGCGCCCAGCGTCCGTGCGGCTTCCTCGTAGCGGCGGTCCATCGTGCGCAGCCCGGCTTCGACCGTGAGCACGAGGAAGGGCATGGCGACGAACGTTTCTGCCATCACCGCGCCGGCGGTGGTGAACGGAAGCGTGATGCCGAACGAGCTGTCCAGCCAGCCGCCGACCAGCCCGCGGCGCCCGAACGCCAGCAGCAGGGCGATGCCGCCGACCACGGGCGGCAGCACCATCGGCAGCGTGGTCAGGGCCCTGAGCAGGCTCCGGCCTGGAAACTCGATGCGCGCGTAGACCCAGGCCAGCGGCACGCCCATGAGCAGCGCGAGGGCGGTGGCGCTGAAAGACGCCACGAGCGACAGCCGCAGCGCCTCGAGCGTCTCGGGCGCTGCCAGCTCGGCGAGAGCATCGGCCCACGGGGTGCGGACCACCAGCCCCGCGAGCGGCAGGAGGAAGAACACCGCGCCCATGGCGGCGAGCAGACCGATGAAGACGGGCACCCGCTCCCTGCGCACGGCTTCAGGCCGGGAGAAAGCCGAACGACTCCAGCGTGGCCTGTCCTTGTGACGAGGTGGTGAAAGCGATGAACGCCTCCGCCTGCGCAAAGCTGGGCGAGGCCTTCAGGGTGACGATCGGGTAGGTCGCGACCACATTCGTCTGGTCTGGGATCGCGACTCCCAGCACCTTGGCGCCAGCGGCCTTGATGTCCGTCGTGTAGACGATCCCCCCGTCGGCCTCGCCCAGCTCGATCTTGCTGAGCACCGACTTCACGTCCGTCTCCAGGCTCTTCGGTGTGACCGCAACGCCTGCTTTGGCGAGCGCCTGCGCCGCGTACTTGCCGGCCGGGACAGTGGGCCCGGCGGCGATGTAGATCACGTCCGACCTGCCCAGGTCCTTGAGCTCGTGGATGCCCTTGGGGTTGCCGGGAGCGACCGCGATCTCGAGCCGGTTGCGGGCGAACACCCGCGGCGTTCCCGCGGCCATGCCATCGGCCTTGACCCGGTCCATGTTGGCGGTGTCGGCCGACGCGAACACGTCCGCCCTGGCACCCTGCTCGATCTGCGTCACCAATGTCGGCGTGCCTGCGAAGTTGAACTGGAACGTGACGCCGGGATACTGCTGGTGAAACGAATGTCCCAACGCCTTGAAGGAGTCTGTGAGCGAGGCCGCGGCGAAGACGGAGAGGTTGCCGCTCAGCGGCTGCGGCGAGCCCTGGCTCGGGGCCGCGACCGAGGAGCCGCAAGCAGCGGCCAGGAAGGCGGAGGCGATGAGCGCTGCCGTCCGCGTCATTGGCGCGGCAGCTCGATCACCACGTTGGTCGATTTGACCGAGGCGATCGCCATCACTCCGGGCTTGAGCCCAAGCTCGTCCACCGATTCGCGAGAGATGAGCGAGACGATCCGGTAAGGACCGGCCTGCAACTCGACCTGGGCCATGACCAGGTCCTTGGTCACCTTCGTGACGATGCCGGCGAACCGGTTGCGCGCGGATTCGCGATTGACGGCCGGCACCGCCGAACGCGGCTGCGCGGCCATGTAGCGGGCGAGGGCAGCGCTGTCGATCAGCCTCTGACCGCCAGACGAGCGGACCGTCTTGACCTCGCCGGAGTCAACCAGCCGCCTGACAGTGTCAGGGCTGACGCGCAGGAGCTCGGCGGCCTGACCGATGCGCAAGCGGGCCATGCGCTGACTTTAGCAAATGCAAGCGACTAGCCGCAGCAACTGGCATTTGCGGGGTATACGGGCTACTTTCTATACGGCTCTATGAGTCGGGCCAGCTCGTTCAGCTTGGTGAGCGCCGGGGCGCGGCCGTCCGCCGGGACGTAGTAGATGCACCGCTCCACGCCGGACTCGGCTGCGCGCTCGATGTCAGCGGCGATGTCGCGCGGATAGAAGGTGACGGGGATGTGCCCGCGACCGGCCGCCTGCTCCATCTCGCGAAGCTCTGGGATCCGCTGCAGCGCGGCGCCTCGGTTGGGCATCCACTCGTCCGCATAGGCGACCACCCGCTTGAGGACGTTCGGGCCGTTGCCGCCGAGCAGCACTGGGGGATGCGGCTTCTGGACGGGCTTCGGCCAGCACCACATCGGGCCGAAGTCGACCATCTCGCCGTGATACTCGGCCTCTTCCTGCGCCCAGATCGCCTTGACCGCCTCCACGCGCTCGCGCAGAAGCTTCCATCGAGTCTCGAACACCGTGCCGTGGTCGGCCATCTCCTCACGGTTCCATCCGCCGCCGATCCCGAACAGAAACCGACCGTTGGAGATGGCGTCGAGGCTCGCAGCCTCCTTGGCGGTGTGGATTGGATCGCGCTCGATCAGCAGGCAGATGCCGGTCCCGACCTTGAGCGTCTTCGAGGCGACAGCCGCGGCCGTCAGGGCCACAAAGGGATCCATCGTGTGCATGTACATCCGCGGCAGCTCGCCGCCCGCCGGGTACGGGGTGGCGCGGCTGGTGGGGATGTGCGAGTGCTCGGCGACCCAGAGGGACTCGAACCCCGCCTCCTCGACGGCCGGCGCCAGCTCGGCCATGGAGATCGCGTAGTCGGTGGGAAAGATCGCGATACCGAACTTCATCGGGCTAATCGTGACAAAAGAGAAGAGGCCGGCGTCGGCCGGCCTCTTATGGTTCGACTTCTCTGGTCGAGGATCAGCTCGGGGACGCCGTGGGCGACCCTGACGGCGAGCTGCCGCCGCCGCCGCTACTCGGCGACGCCGCCGGCGACGTGACGACCGGGGTGTTGGGCTGGCCGCTCGGCACGTTGCCGAACCAGTTCCAGCGCGTGAAACCGAAGAACAGCAGGATCAGGACGAGGAGCGCAATCAGTGCCGCCGCGATTCCCGCACCGGCGCCCGATGCGTCGCCACCCGTCTCGACCACCTCCGAGCCCGCGGGACTCCAATACCGCCGCACGCTGTAGCTCCCGGCCCCAAGCAGCGCGGCGAGCACTATGACGACCAGGATGATGAACAGCAAAGTTCCCAAGACCGCAATCCCTCCTATGAGTTCGATTGGCGGAAGCGTCCGCCCTCAAAGGGGAAACGCCCAGCCGGGACGCGTCTACGCGCTTAGTGCGAGATGCGGTCGGCGGCGGCCTTGATCGACGAAAGGGGCCGTTCGATGCGCGAGCTGACCGAGCCCGGCAGGGCATCGTGCAGGCGGGCGGTCAGTGGCTTGCGCCGGCGCCGCCGGGCGACCACCATGGCAACGCCCACCGCGGCCACCACCGCGACGCCGATCACGAGCGCGGTCCGTCCGTAGCGGTCGAGCAGCGGGCCGCCGTACTCCTCGAGCACGTCGAGACCGTTTTCAAGGCCTTCCCGCACCACCTGCGCCTGGTCCTCGAGATCCATTTTTGGCGCGGTCATATCAAGGGGTCAACGCATCGTGGGGTGGGATTACCGGGTCGGGTTTGCGCTAAGTACCCCCTGGGGCTCACGGGTTACCGAAATAGAAGCGATTCCGCGCCGCCGGGCACGACCGGCGACCGCGAAAGGAGGTATACAGAATGCTGGTTGCACTCATCGTATTGGTCCTGCTGCTCCTGCTCTTTGGGGGCAGCGGATTCTTGTCGGCTTCCCTCAGCTTTCTCTGGTGGATCTTGATCATCGGTCTGGTCCTCTGGGTGCTCGGCTTCTTCTTCCGCGCAGCCGAGGGCGGCGGGCGCTGGTACTACTGGTAGCCGGCGCGTAGACAGCTCTCACGGCAAGCGCCCAGCGCCACGTGCGCGGGCGCTTGTTCGTTGCCCTCAGTGCTGGCGCCAGTCCAGCCGCGGGCCGAGCCGGCGCTCGACCTCCGCCGACACCTCACCCGGGTTGGCGTGGCGCTGGAGCGCTGCCTTGCTGAAGATCAGCTCGCCGTCCAGCGTCACCTCGAACCGGCCCTTGGTCCCGCTGGCGAGCTCGACCCCTTTCAAGATGGGGGCCCAACCGCTGAGCAGCTCGTCCGCCAGGCGCACGGCCCGGTCGAGATAGTCTCAAGGGACGCAGTACTCGATCCCTATCTGGTGCTTGGGGTCGACCATCAACCCAAGCTACCGCGCCTGCGCCGCCCCTATTCCGAATTGCCTTCGCACGCAGGGACGGCCGGGCTCAGGCGGTCTCGGCTTGATCTCCGAGCTGCTGGGCCGGCTGCGCGAGGTCAGTCCTGGTGGCGGCGATCGCCAGCTTGAGCTGCTCCAGCGCGCCCTCGGTGTCGCCTCGCTTCTCGAGCAACTGGGAGTACTTCGCCCTGCACGTGACCAGCTGATCGGCCAGACCGGCCTGGCGCAGCGTCGCGATGGCGATCGCCAGCTCATGGTCGGCGGCGGCCCGCTGTCCCATCGCCTCCGCGGCGTGGCCAAGGATCTCGTGGGCGGCGGCGACGTTGCCGTTCTCCTGAGCCTGTTCGGCCAGGGCAAGGGCCTCGAGGGCGCGCCGGCGGGCGCCGTCCGGGTCGTTGCCGCCGAGATCCAGCTCGGCGAGGCTGAGCAGGACGTGCGACTTGCCCACCTCGACTCCGACCTCTTCGCAGATGCTCAGCGAGCGGTTGAGATGCTCTCGGGCTTGATCCAGGTCGCCCTGCCTCATGAACACGAGGCCCAGGTTGTTTTCGGCCCGGGCAACGCTGAGACGGTCGTGGAGCAGCTCGTGGATCGTGATCGCCTTTTGCGCGTAGGCGCGCGATCTGGCGAGGTCGCCCAGATGCTCGTAAGCGATGCCGAGGTCGTTGTACATCTTGCCGACGCGGCTCAGATCCTTGACCTCGCCGGCGACCTCGACCGCCTGCGTGTAGTACTCGACCGCCTTGGGCCAGCGGTGCTGGGCCACGTGGATCGAGCCAATCCGGCCGAGAATGCGAGCCTCGAGCGGCCTGTTGGGCGGTTGAAGCTTGCGGCACGCCGCGAGCGCTGCCTCGGCCAGGGGAAGGGCAGCGCGATCGTCCAGGAGATGCAGGCCGAGACTCTCGAGCTCCATGCACTCGACCACCATCCAGGCGTCTCCCGCGGCCTCGAAGGCCGCCCGGGCCATCTTGATCTCAGGAAAGGCCGGGTATGGACTGCCCTTGCGCAGGTGCGCCTGGGCGAAATAGAAGCCCGCCCACGCGCGATCAGTAGGGCCAACGGCCTCCGTCATGGCCTGCTCGGCGGCGAGCATCAGGTCGTCGAACCTCTCAGCCACGGACAGCTCGCGGAAGCGGTCCAGGTCGATTCGCTTGGCCAGACCGGCCACGCCGTTGCCGTCGAGGAAGTACTCGATCGGCTTGCCCGTGCGGGCGGCTATGAGCTGCAGGGTCGGAAGGGTAGGACGGGTCTTACCGGTCTCCGCGAGGAAGACGGCGGTGCGGCTGAGCTCCCCAGAAGCGACCTGGCCGAGCGAGAGGCCGGCCTCGGTTCGGGCCTGGCGGATCGCCCCGGGGCGGACGTCCAGGCCGGGAAGCCGGCGGCGCTTACCTGCCGATGCTGTGCTGGCTACCACACCGGTAGGAAGCCTACCACTGGTTAACAGTAAGCGCGCCGGCCTCCGGACGCCCTTTACATCTAGCCCGACGGCCAGTTGTTAGCTCCGGCACTGATGGCGGTGAGGGCGATGGTGGCCAGGGCAAAGCACAGCGAGATCAGATAACGGCGCATCGCAGCACTCCTTGCTTGTCTCCCCAGGGAGGGGCGAGAGGTGTCCAGTGAAGCGCGTATCGGCGGCCGTGTCAAGCAATGAATAACAGAACGCGGGGCGAGTGTGACTTGAGTTGGGTTGGGGAAGTCAGACCCTTCCTATACTTAACAGAGCCCACAGGTCAAATTACAGGAGGCAGGGTCGTATGTCGTCGCCCGCGGGCACTCCCTCGGTCATCCGGCTGGCCGACCTGGACCTGGACGAGCTGCCAGGTGCGCTGGTGGTATATGGGCCCGACGGCCGCGTGCACGATGCCACCGCGGCCGCCTGCGAGATCCTGGGCGAGCAGCGCGAGCGGTTCATCGGCTCCGACGCCGGGGCGCGCCTGTGGCCGTCGGTCGACCGGCCGGGACAGCTGCCGGCGGAGACGCTTCACCCGGCGGTCCAGGCGGCCCGGTCGCGCCGTAGGCAACGGGGCGTTCTGCTCCAGATCGAGCGGCCCGACGGCACGCTGGCCTGGGTTCAGCTGGACGCGATCCCGACCCTCGCCACGGACGGGTCCGTGCGCTACGTGGTCGCCGCGATGGCAGACGTCACGTCGCTGATCGCCGAGCCGAGCTTCGCCGCCTGGCCGCCGTGACGCAGCAGATGGCCGATGCGCGACTCGGGCCGGAGGCCATCCTCGGCGCCATCACCACGAGCTTGAGCCGTATGCGACCGGGGACCTGGGTCGCCTCGCTCATCAATAAGGATCCTCGGACGGTGCGTGTGGTCGCCGCCAACGACAGCGACCCCCTCCTGGCGAGGTACGTCGAGGACATGCACTCGTCGGGTCAGGCGAGCGCGTCGTCCATCGCCATGCAGGTGATCGAGACCGGCCGCCCGATGGTGCTTCCGAGCGTCCCGTACTCGGCGTTCGTCGAGATGCTGAGGACGGACGTGCGCGACTACCTGGAAGCGAACTCGCTCCCCGTCTCGTCGCCCGCGAGCGCGGTCGGCATCCTTGTCGTGCCCATGCACGCCCGCGGCTCGACGGTCGGCGCCCTCGGCGTCTACACCGGCGCCCCGGGCAGCTCCGTGACGCAGAACGACGTCGCCTGGCTGCAGGCCATCGCGGACCGGACGGGCATGGCCGCCGACAACGCCCAGCTGTACGCGGACTCGGTCCGCCGGCTGGAGCGCCTGACCGCACTGCGCAACATCGGCCTGGTGATCGCGGGCAGCCCCGACCTGAGGCTGATCTTGCAGGTGATCCTCGACCAGGTGATCGCGGGCTTGAAGGTGGACGCGGCCGACCTCTTCCTGCTGGACGAGGAAGGCACGACGCTCGTGATGGCGGCTCAGACCGGGTTCCTGTCCACCTCGATACCGGAGTACAGGCTGCCCGTCGACGAGAAGCTGCCCGGCCGGATCCTGTCGCGGCCGCACGTGGAATCCGTGACCGAAGGCTCCGCCCTGTCGCGGTTCCGGCGCCGGTCGCTGTTCGCCAGGGAAGGCTTCCGCGCCTACTGCGCCGCCCCGCTGGTCGCGCGCAATCGGGCCAGTGGGGTCCTCGAGGTCTTCACGCGCACGGCCCTCGACCCCGATGCCGAGTGGATCAGCTTCCTGGAAGCCCTGGCCAGCTATGCCGCCGTGGCCATCGACGGCGCGAGCATGTCCGAGCGGCTGGAGAAGGCCTCAGACGGCCCGCGCCGGCCGGCGGCCGGGGCGCCGCGACTTAACAGCCTGGAGAGGCAGATCCTCAGCCTCCTGGTCGAAGGCACGACCAATGCCGACATCGCCGGGGCGGTGCATCTGAGCCAGAGCACGGTCAAGTTTCACGTTCACCAGATCCTCCAGCGGGTCGGCGCCACCAATCGCACGGAGTTGGCGCGCAAGGCGACGCGGGAAGGCTGGCTGTAGCCGTGGGGCCTGGCCGTCCGGTTAGCCGATCGGCCATTGTTAATTAGCCGCTTGACGTCGAATTACACCTTTGGAGAGGGGCACACTCAAGGCCGGCCGACCTAGGTTGAGATTGCCCGCGAGAGCGGCACGGACACGATGGCTGCGCAAATCCTCCAGACCGGCCGGCGATCCTGGACCGCAGACGCCCAGGACGACATCGGCGCGCCCTGTGAGGCTGCCGGTGAAGAGGCCTTTTCACCCGGTCGTGCGGCGGCGGCCTTCGCCGTCGCGGCCGCGGCTATGCTGTTGGCGGCGGCCCCGGTGGTGGTGGCCGTTGTCGCGATCGTGAGCCCCGGTGAGCTCGACCGAGCGCTCGGATGGCTGGTCGGCGGATCTGTTGCGTTCTCTATCGTGGCCGCCGGTCGGGTCCCGGCGGCCGCGCTTCTCGCCTTGGCCCTGGCCGGCCGGCGCACCGAGCCGTAGGCCATGCCCAGGCTTATGGGCGCTGCGATCGAGGGGGGCAGAACTAACATCCAGGTCACCAAGGAAAAGACAGGTGTGCCTGCTGGCGGGGGTGATTCGGAAGCGGATGGTTCGACAGGGGACGCAGCTCGTATGCGGGAGAAGCGCATGACCGCGTTCCAGGCGCGCCCGTCATCCTACGCAGCCCCGATCGTGCTCGTCGTCGACGATGGCGAGACCAATCGCGCCCTGGTGATGGCCTTCCTGGCCGACCTGGACT